>OGLE01001291.1_pt1 | contig 20346 bp, 21 predicted proteins | sample 1572671 | NCBI WGS metagenome assembly OGLE01 (sample SAMEA2581923, study PRJEB24529) | metagenome | biome: Human gut stool | place: China | collected 2011 | reverse complement strand
CTTAGTTCGCTGCCGGCAGAACAAGTCAGACTACTGGCTGCAAAATAGTTTATTTATTGCTGACATAATAAGCAATATGTGATTAAGAAGGATTTGAGGTATGGGAAGTTTGAGTATTTGGTATAAAACGCTTTGACGAATTATTAACCAAGTAACGTCAGCAACACATATGCTGCCACAACGCACATAACCTGTATGATCACAAAGCGGAATACAACCTGTGTGTCTGACCAATCTTTATTTTTGCGGACATGGTCATGAATTGGTGTCAGTGTGTTTTTTAACACATGAATCTTTAAGAAACGAAGCAAAAAGATTTTGACCAAACCAAGACCGCCATCAATAATGAGCACTAACGCCAGCAAAATGTAGATCAACGGATGACCACTCTTCATCGCAAGCACGGCAATGAAGAATCCGAGTGCTCTTGAACCGGCATCTCCCATTAACATTGTACTCGGCTTTGAATTAAAGCAAAGGTACGCTAAAAGTGTTGCTGCAAAAAGCAGAGCAGCGATCACATAGTTCCCAAGTGCCTGCGGGAAAAGTACGGCAAATGCTGCGATAACAACACAGCACAAGCTACCACACAGCCCGTCCACTCCATCAGAACAGTTCGTCACATTAATGGACACCCACAGCAAAATAATCGCCAAAATGAAGTATACCGGCATTGGCAGTGCAAACTTCGCAGAACCAATATGCAATACCGATGGGTTAAAATTAAGGAACGTCACTACGGTCATGATCGAAAGCACGAGATCTATCGCGCCTTTCTTATAGTCACTCCAAGGTGTCTTAGCCGCATCATCCAAATAGCCACTGAGCATCATTGCAAACAAAAGAATGCAATAAATAATATACTCTTTGTCCATTGGCATAAACAAAACACAGCTAATAATAAAACTGCATACAAAGGTCAAACCAACGCCACGGGTCTTTCCCTTAGATAACGCACCATTAACGGCAAATTCACGTCCATGATCCACCGGCAAAAAAGAAAATGGGAATTTCAATCCCAAAAATGTCAAAATAAACGCTACCAATACTCCGATCATTGCGATCTGATTCGGATTCATGATCTGATTCAGTATGTAGTACATATGCAACCTCTTTTCCAAATCTATTTGGACAGACACGCTTTGTCCATCCGGCTCGTACAGCGAATACTACGTTCCGTTGCACCAGTATCAATAATCATAGCATGAGTAGCCGCAGAAATCAATGGGACATAACGGTCCATTCGGCATTTATGATAATTCCTTTGTCCACCTTTTGTCGGTAATTAACTTATCAATGTCAATTTTTGTAGTGGATGCGTTCGCTTGATCCCGTTCTATCGCATCTTTCATCTGTGTAACTATTTGTTTCACATTAGCTGCCTGCTTTGCTCCGAGACTTTCATAGCCATGCGCAGAAAGCACCACATATAGCTCTAATTGCATTCCATCCAGTGTACGTTTATATACTTCCGGGTCTTTAATAGCAGAAAGATTTTTTGCATTTTGCTGCAATGCGTTCAAGGCCTCCTTCGGTCCATTTTCCCTCTGGAAAAATTCATCAAACGCTGTATTCACGTTCCGATAATTTTCCACCGCAATGTCCATCGTATCATACAAACTCAAATCTAATAAAGGATATTCCTCAATCAAATGCAATAATTCTGCTGTACTGCAGCTCTCTGTTATCTCCTGCGGTACATTTACAAGTTTCGTCCGTTCGTTATAGGATTTTGCTTCTTTTAGTTCTTGGGATTTCAAGGTATATGGATAGTTTACCTCACCATTTTTAATCCAGTCCGGATAACTTTTCTTTAATACATCAATGTCACCCTTCGGTTCCGATTTGTACTGTGTTGTGTCACTAGTAGTTGATGCCGCCTTCTCCTCTTTGACGGTTTTGTGTTCGGCTTTTTGAGCACAACCTGCGAAACAGCATATTGCTGCTACTGTAATCATTACAAAAAGACTTCGTTTCATATTAGCTAGCCCCTTCCTTAATTTACCATCTAAACTCCATTATATTCCTATTAAGATTAAAGTATCAAATAGTCTGAAATGATCTGACAAATCATTTTTCGAAATCTTTAACCACAATATCTATCAGCGATGTGCATACTTTTCAAGCTATTATAGTTCAAATCTCGAAACAAATATATAATGAAAATGGACTTTTTAATACTTTAATCCTATTAATAAGACACATAATATGTAATTTCAAGTGATACTTTATCTTCCATAATAGCAAATTGGTCCATTATATGGACAATAACTTGCTCCACAACGCCAAATATGACCACCACCCCACTTTGATGTCACAGTTGGATCCTGTGTTCCATAATTTGTAACAATGGCAGAGTGTGTATAAGATCCCCATACTGCTATTTGTCCATTAGACTTTGGGCGTCCCTTAATGGCTTTATAACTGCCATCTGACACATACAGCACTGGAGATTGCATCCATATGTCTTGTCTTCCTGTCCATGCATATGCATGACAATTATTCTTAGAATACCCTGTAGAAACATACGTTGCACGTGGGTATGCAAGTTTTTGCTGGGCCACATCTTTTGTACTATTTTTTTTATTAGACGCTTTTCTTTTACATTTAATTTTAGACCCTTTAGGAGTCTTGACTATAACAGTCTCGTCAGCACGTGCAGCAGCAAAAGTTATAGCATTTTGTTGATCATTCAATAATTCCTGCTTATTGATAATCTTCTGCCTTTCTTTATCCGTATATTTGTAATTATCTAACATACTTTTTTCTATCTGTGGTATTTTATCATTCAAGAAATCTATATATATATTTCTTTTGCTTATATGATTATCTGTTATTGCCTTCTGTATGCTATTAGCAGTATATATATTATAATCAATTACATCTTCTATTTTACTATAGGTCAAATATTTATGATATAATACATCTTGCAAATCGTCTCGTTTTAACAGTTCACGCAATCCATTATATTGTTGCGACACACTTTTAATCCCTTGATCAATATCATCATATAAAAAAACATCTATTAACAACGGATAAGCCATTACCACATTAAACAATTCATTTGTTGACATCCTCTGTATTTTCTCATCTTCAAGTTGACAGTTTTTAACCATCTCCGCATGTGATTTAAATTTCTTCCACTTATCACTATATAAAGATACCGAATATTCATCAAAATATGTTTGAACAATCTGTGCATATGACATTGAAACACCTTGATGCATATTTACCGTTTCACTACTAATATCATTTTTTGATGTCTTTAATTTCGTATTCCCATCGGCTGATGCTGGTGTATACAATATCATATTTACACATAACAATGCAGATAATAATACTCCTATGGTTACTACTATCTTCTTTCCTAGTTTCATCTCTTCCTCCTTAGCTATACCTCTTTTCACATGTTCACTATTAATTTTAATGTTTTAATCCTATTTTCCATTACATTGAAAATCATCCAACAACTGAAACACCCCAAAAGAATACAAAAAAATTTCATTACATTTCTCATTCTCAGAGGGACAAAATCAAAACAACTAAAAAGAATATGCATATAATATATCATAACGCACAAGCAATGTCAAGCTAAACACTCGGTAATTTGACAATTGAATAAGAGAGATTTTTTGCAGGCCTTGAAAAACCTGTATTTTTTTTGTCAAATTTTATTCATTTTTCTTGTGGTTATTTGTGCGTATTTATGTTGTAATAAGTACATGGAGGTGTTGCTTATGAAACTTACTTGTGCAGGAACAAAAAAATCGCCAACTTACTATATCCAAAAAACTATCCGCATAGGAAATAAAACCACAACAAAAACTGTTGAACGCTTAGGTAATATTGAAGAAATCAAAGCGAGATGTGGAGATCAAGATCCTATTGAATGGGCAAAGGAATACGCAAAAAACTTACTATCGCAGAAAAAGAAGCTAAGAAGGGCATACTTCTTAAGCTGTCTTCTTCGATGCTTATCGACAAAAATGTCCGTAACTCATGCAATGCAGGCTATCTTTTCTTGCAGGATATTTATTATCCACTTGGACTTGATAAGATATGCACCTCTATTTCAAAAAAAATAAATTCGATTATGACCTGAATGACATTCTTTCAATGCTATTTCACTCAAGAATCATTGCTCCCAGCTCCAATCTATCTTCTTTAGAAAGTGCCCAAAGATTTCTTGAGCAGCCTAAATGCGAATTACATCAGGTGTACCGGGCTCTTGAGGTTATTGCAAATGAAAACGACTTCTTCCAGTCCGAACTTTACAAAAGTTCCCAGAATGTAATTAACAAAAAAAAGAAGTCCTTTATTACGACTGCACCAACTACTACTTTGAGTTTGAAGACGAAGATGATTTTAGAAAATATGGTGTTTCCAAAGAACACAGACCTAACCCTATTGTTCAGATGGGTATGTTTATGGATGCGGATAGCATTCCACTTGCATTCTCTGTTTTTGATGGCAATCAAAACGAGCAGCCTTCTATGTCTCCTCTGGAGCAAAAGATTATTAAAGACTTCGAAACCTCTGACTTTATCGTATGTACGGATGCCGGTCTTTCTTCGACTGCCAACAGAAAATTCAACAGTATCCAAGGCAGAAGATTTGTTACAACACAGTCTATTAAAAAGTTAAAAGGATTCTTACGGAATTTCTGTCTCAAAGATGATGGATGGCATCTTCCCGGCAGTAACAAAAAATATAAACTAAGTGAATTAGATGAAGGAGCTGATTATGGGAAGGTTTTTTATAAAGACAAATGGATTAATGAGAACAATCTCGAACAGCATCTTATCGTTACCTATTCCATCAAATATTGTAATTATCAGAGAACGCCAGATTGAAAGAGCCAAGAAGTTTGTGAAATCACCTTCAAAACTTACAAGGAACAAATCTAATGATCCGAAAAGATTTATTGAGCAGGGACACTGTACTCCCGATGGTGAAGTTGCAAGTAAAACAATTATTTCATTGAATCAGGCGCAGATAGATAATGAGGCAAGCATTGTTTTTCATTCGTTTTATTACATGTGTTGTTATTAATTCACAATAGTTATACAAAAGTAATCGCGCATATATTTCTTGTTTAATAAAATCTGGTTTTCGTGCATGGAAACTTGTTAATCCTATGGCATATTTTAATTCTCTGAATGAAGTTTCTATTCCCCATCTCAAATGATAGATTTCCTTTATTTTTTTTACATCAAAAATATTTCTATCAAGATTTGTAATTATTATTTCATAAGAATTAGACCCTATAGGAAATCTAATAATACGAAATGATAATTCGTATGTTTTATCACTTTTTCGTGGAAGATAATCAAACACTTGATTTACAGGCATCCACTTATAGCCTGCATTTTTTGTGGTCTTTGTATTTTCCCTCGAAAAAATCTGAGTGATATCTATATCAAACTCATCATTTGGAGGAAGATTTAACCCAGATGCAATTCCATTACTATTTTTATCTTTGACACGTATAGCGAATTTCCATCCTTTTTCAATTGCATGTGCAAAAATGTTATAGTTTTCATATCCTCTATCAGCAACAAGAATAACATTCTCTAGTTTCGATCTGTCAATCATTGTTGCACATGCTCTAAACTCGTTGTAATCCGCTACTATTTGCACTAAAACATCGGTGTATATACGATTCAAAACATCATAAAAGGCATTCAGATGTTGTTTATTAACAATTGAACCATGCTGATTACGTTCCCAAAAAGTTTCTGGATCCTTTTGATTGGTTGCAATGGTCAAGTTACTTCCATCACATGCAATTAAACGATAACCATGATAATTATTAGTAGTTGGAAGGTTGTCATCCGTAAAAGATTTAAACAAATATTCAAAAGCCTCTGGAAGTACTTTTGAACGTTGTTGCGTAAATGCTGACACAGACGGAGTATTTTTGTTAAAATCAAAGAAATCAAGTAGTTCTTTACTCATAGTAGCTCCACCCGAATTCATCATGATTCCTATAAAAGTTTTGAAATCAATTTTCCGTTTTCGAGAGAAATCGACATTGGGGTTTCGAAGAAATAAACATGGATTGTTAGCTAATTCCTAAATATGATTCTTTAGAGAATCTGAAACTTGATTAATATAATTGCTCATATGCGTTACCTCCTTGCAATCAAGATGTTCTTAATTACAAGGGCCGCTCTCGCTACCTCATTATCATTCAATACCGAAAGCGGCCGCACATTTCGAATCATATGTCAAGCATTTATTACAAAATAAAAAGACCCTAGCATCATTTCTGATGCTAAGATCTTGATTGGTCATCTTAACTTAATGACATTGAGCGCTGGCTTTGCTTTTTTACTCTTATTATGCCTTATACTGCGACATAAACAATTCATAATATTTACCGTGCATCTGAAGCAGTTCTTCATGAGAACCACTTTCCAAAATCTTACCATCTGCAACATACATAATGCGGTTCGCATTTTTAATTGTCGACAAACGATGTGCAATAATAAACGAGGTACGTCCCTCTAACAAGCGGCTCAAGCCCTCTTGCAGCACAATTTCCGTCTCCGTATCAATACTTGACGTTGCCTCATCTAAGATCAGGATCGCCGGATCTGCCAACAACGCTCTGGCAAACGAGATCAACTGTCTCTGTCCAACAGACAAGCGGCTTCCTCGCTCATTAACCTGTGTGTTATAGCCATCTTCCATCTGTACGATAAAGTCATGCGCACACACCGTCTTTGCGGCACGGATCACATCTTCATCCGAAGCCTTCTTGTTGCCATAACGAATATTATCCATGATCGTTCCGGAAAAGATAAAGCTGTCCTGCATCATAACGCCCATCTGTTCACGCAAGGAACGAAGCGTTACTTTGGAAATATCAATCCCATCTATTTTGACCGTTCCACGGTCTACATTATAAAAACGGCTCAATAAATTTACAATCGTTGTCTTGCCGGCTCCGGTCGGACCTACAATGGCTATTGTTTCACCCTGCTGTACCTTAAAACTCACATCATGCAAGATCGGAATTCCGTCTTCATAGCTGAAGGTGACATGGTCAAACGCAACATCTCCTTTGATCTGCGGCATTTGAACGGCATCCGGTGCATCTTTTACTGCCACCGGTTCGTCAATCGTCTCAAAGATACGTTCCAAATAAGAAACTGCCGTGAGCACACTATTATAAAAGTTTGCGATCGTATTGATCGGCTGCCAGAAGCGGCTGATATATGCTGTAAACGCGATCAACTTACCGGTTGTCACGCCATCCAATCCTCCATTTATAATGCAGTTAATACCGATCACATATATAAATGCCGTTGTGATCGTGGAGATCAGATCGACCATCGGTCCCATTGCAAAGTTATAGATCACGGCACGCATCCACGCCTTGCGATAACTCATACTCAAACGGTTAAATATATTGGTGTTTTCTTCCTCCCGCACAAACGCCTGCGTCACACGTATGCCGTTAATGCTTTCGGAAATATAGGCATTCAAGTTAGACTGCTTATTGCTTTGTACCTGCCAAGCATAACGCTGCTTCTTTTTGAGAAAGACAATATACAGGATCAGCACCGGCAAGCCACACATACATACCAGTGTCAACTTTACGCTCATAGAAAGCATAAAGATCAAAATAAAGATCAGGTTGCACAAATCTGTGATCGTATTCAAAATACCATTTGACAACAGGTCACTCAGATTGTTGACATAATTAACCACACGTACCTGAATCTTCCCATGTGGACGGTCATCATAATAACTAAAGGGCAGTTCCTGCAAATGAGCAAAGAGATCCTCTCGTATCTGATGAATGATATCCTGTCCAACCTGCGTCGTAAGTGTTACCTTTATACGCAGACTGACTACTGCATACACTACGATCACTGCTGCGATCAACGTCAAGATCACAATACCATGTATATCGCCATTCGGGATATACGTATCCATCTCTATCTGCAAAAACTTTGGAATAAACATGGTAAGTCCGGAAGATGACAACATCAAAAACAACACGAGCAGCATCTTGCCGGTATAAGGACGTATATAACCACCCAGTCGTTTTAACTGCTTGGCGTCAAACTTATCTTCTAATATCTCATCATTTTCATAAGTATTTCTAGCCAATGTGATTCACCTCCTGTCCGTTTTTCGGTACAGCCATAGGATACTGGTGATGATAAACGGTTGCATAATATCCACCTTTTGCAATCAATTCCTCATGGGTTCCCTGCTCAATAATGCGGCCCTGATCCATAACCAAGATCTTGTCGGCATCACGCAAAGAAGAGATTCGATATGCAATGATAAATGTCGTACAACTGTGTCCAATATTTTCCAACTGGCGCTGAATGTAACTCTCTGTTTCCATATCTACCGCCGATGTCGTATCATCAAGCACTAAGATCGCCGGATCTTTAAGTAAGGCACGCGCCAAAGAAATTCGCTGCTTTTGTCCGCCCGACAATCCGACTCCGCGCTCACCTACGATCGTATCGTATCCATCCGGAAGATTTTTAATAAACAAATTGGCGTCTGCCATTTTGGCCACTTCTTTTACTCGTTCAAACGAACAATCTGGACGGCCATATGCAATATTTCCTTCGATCGTATCCGAAAAAAGGAACACATCCTGCATGGCGATACCAATGTTCTCGCGCAGTTCATACAGATCCAGATCCTTCACATTAATGCCATCTACCAGCACTTCACCGTCTGTCACATCAAAGAAACGGCAAAGCAGATTAATGATCGTTGACTTTCCGGCTCCGGTCGTTCCCAAAATGCCGACCGTCTCACCTTTCTTTACCTCGAAAGATACATCACGAATGATGTCCTCATCATCTGCCCGATACGACACATTGCGGAACGAGATATTCCCCTCATACTTTTGATGCTGTACCGGATGGCCGGGATGTTTCACATCCGGTTCCGCAGTATAAGTCCCATAAATCTTTTCTACTGATGTAGTAAATCTTTGAATATCATTGATCCACCATCCCGCCATGCGAAGCGGTGTTGTGAGCATCCATAAATATCCGTTTACTGCAACAAGATCACCTAATGTCATCTCTCCGCGCACCACCATAACACCGCCAACAAGCATAAGTACCAATGTCAACAGATTGGACAACAACTCAAAGATCGGCACATATTTTTTCCAAATAGCAGCTGCACCAAGCTCTGCATCGCGGTAACGGTCATTCTCCACGCCAAACTTCTCCATTTCGAAGTCTTCTTTCGCAAACGCCTTTACCATGCGGTTTCCACTAATGTTCTCCTGCACATAGGTGTTCAGACTCGAAAAAGCATCACGACAGTTTTTGAATGCCGGTTTCACTCTCTTTGCCTGCATATAGGTAGTAGCTGCCGTCAGTGGGAGCACAAGCATCATGCATACAGCAAGCTTTACATTGACCATAAAGATCAAAACAATGGATAACACAAAATACAAAATATTTTCGTATACCGTATAGATCACATACGCCACAAAATGACGGATTGCATCCATATCTCCGGTCTGACGTCCCATCAGATCTCCCGTTCTATTTTTATTATAAAACGCAAAATCTTCTAACAATAGTTTGCGGTATACTTTGTCACGCATGGTATACAACACACCCTGCGAACTTGTTTCAAACAATACTTGCGAAAAAAATCGGCATACACCCTTGATCACAACCATCGCAAGAAGCAGAATGATCAGCTTCGGTAATAACCCGGTATTTTGCTTTTTAATGACATCATCCACGATCAATTTGGAGATGTATGGCGATGCCAAAGCTGTCGCAGCAAGTATCGTTACAAGTATCAGACCCGACACCATGCGCAGCCAATATTTCTTCAAAAATGAATAAAACCATTTCATTGGAGTCATAGTTTTTTTCTCCTTTCTGTAAATCTGCTACGAAAGTATAGCATAGCAGTAGGTGCTATGCTATAATAAATCTGCACAAAAATTGTACAAATCTATCTTTTTGCAACTTTTTTTGTGCAAATTTTAAAGAATTTACAGAAAGGCTGACTAATACTTATGGATCGCTATTACGAATATACAGACCGCTTAAATGCACCAATCGAAGCTTTTACACATATTACGAACGACCACAACTTTCCTATTTTACCACACTGGCATTATTTTATAGAATGTATATATCTTACAGCCGGCAATCTGCTTGTCACCTGTGATGAGAATGTATACTCCCTGCAACCGGGAGATTTTATTTTTTTCCCGCCAAAGACTTTACATACTATCGATGTCTTTCCGACGGATTTTGAGCAAAGCCGGGCTGAGAAACCATCGCAAGATCCTGCTTTTACGCTGAAATCGCAAGATTTCTTTATGGATCCGTCGTTGCATGGTTATCTGCCTAACTGTCCGCTGTCTGCCTGCCCTCTTCTGGCATCTCCGCAGGAACCTTTACCGGATCAGGAACACGACAGCATTCATCCGGTGTCAATACCACATTCAGCTGCAGATGTATCGGAGAAATCTCCCTCTATAACGACTGTGGCGGCATCTGACTGCAAAGCGGCTTCCCCGCCAAACATTCGCTATCATGTTTTGAAGTTTGACCTTGGCTTTTTGCAGGCAACGGATAACATGAAAAATCAATTCAGCCGGATCATCTCTCTTGCTTATGAGGAAGATCCTTCCAATATTTTCTTTGCCGACGGCGACATGACAGGTATTCCACTCAAGCAGCTTTTTGTCGACTGTATCGAGGAAATGCGGCTGCGCCATTTTGGCTACGACACGATTGCCTGCTCCAAACTTGCGATCTTAATCACAGCGATGACGCGCGTTTGGCTGATGCGCGGACTTAATATGGAAGAAATTTTATTGTCCCGGCAAAGTGACAATCATGAGTTTGAACATATTGCAGAATATATCAAATCGCATTATAATGAACCTTTACGGATTCATGACCTTGCAGAACGGTGCGGAATGAGTTATTCTTACTTTGCTAAATTATTCCGCAGAAATTATCATCAATCCTGCAAGGAATATATTGAATTTGTGCGTATTAACAGGGTGACGGATCTGCTTTTATTCACGAAACTGGATCTGACCTATATCAGTCAGGAGACCGGTTTTTCGGATTGCAGCCATCTGATCCGTACATTCCGCAAATGGAAAGGATGTACACCGAGACAGTGGATGCGCGAATACAATTCCGAATTACAGCAATAACTTTGCCGCACAGACAGCAAAGAACTCTTGAGAAAGTTACCAAAGTGCAACTCCGGCTTACAACCGCAGCCGCACAACTACACTATGAGAAATGGAGATGTCATCATGCGATTATGGCACAATTTTTGGGGGCATTTGCGAACAATTCTACGCCACAAACGACTGGTGCGCCGCAATTGCTTTCGCGCTGGCATTTACTGGCAGGGAATCTGCCATGACTGGTCGAAATATCATCCAATTGAATTTTGGACCGGTGTTCGCTATTATCAAGAAGGCAAACGAAGCCCGAACGCTTATGAGCGCGAAACCATCGGCTACTCTGCCGCATGGCTTCACCACAAAGGACGCAACCGCCATCACTATGAATACTGGATCGATCTTGCTCCGGATCATTCCAAAGTTCTGCAGGGAATGCCGATGCCACCACGCTACGTCGTTGAAATGTTTTGTGACCGCATGGCAGCAAGCCGTAATTACAACCTAGAGAATTACAACGACCGATTACCTTTGGAATATTACGAACGTGGTAAATCGCACTACACCATGCATCCAGAGACTGCAGAACTGCTAGAACGGCTTTTGCATATGCTCGCCGAAGAGGGCGAAGATAAAACTTTCGCTTATATTCGCAACGAACTGGATCTTAAGCATTCCCGCTGGCATTAAACCACTGTCAGCATAATTTACGACCACAGATCAGGGTGACGGCAAAACAGACTTCGGCACTCTGATCCTAGAAAGGATTTTTATGAACTGGAAACAATTTATTTACCGCTATAAACATATATTTGTCGCACTCTATTTTCCGGTGTATATGGTTTGGTTTATGTGGCTGGAGGCACGTGATGATGTACCTTTCACCTACATTCATTGCGCTATAGACGACTATATTCCTTTTTGCGAATATTTTATTATTCCATATTTATTATGGTTTGTGTATGTATTTGCAACATTAGCACTCTTATTTTTCGATCTGAAGCATTTAGAAAACTATTATCAGACAATTGCCACATTGATCATTGGCATGACAGCCAGTCTGTTAATCTATACTTTGTTTCCAAATGCACAGAGCATGCGACCGACACAATTTACTCATGACAATATTTTTACACAGGTCATTTCCATGCTGTATGCAACGGATACCGATACCAATGTGCTGCCAAGTATTCATGTATTTAACTCACTTGCCATCCACGCCGGACTTTGCCGCTATGCGACGATCCATAAGCAAAAGATCTGGCGCAACGGCTCTTTTGTACTGTGCCTCTTGATCTGTATGTCTACGCTATTTTTGAAACAGCATTCCTTCTTGGACGTTGCCGCTGCGATCGTATTATTTATGATCGTCTCTTGGATCACAAATATATTGTTCCGCAAACGGACAACAAAATAAAAACGAATTTCCATCAAAAAACATCCATATTGTCTTCACAAGACAATATGGATGTTTTTTATCCGATTGGACTGCATTCTTCCTGCAGCCAATCTCTTTCTTCCTGCGTTAAATGCGGGCCAATCTCTTCATAGACCCGTTGATGATATGCATTCAGCAGGCCAAGTTCTTTGTCACTGAGTCCTTTTACATCAATCGCTCTCCGATCAAACGGCACTAATGTCAATGTTTCAAATTCCAAAAAGCGACCAAAATCCGTATGCTCTGCTTCGCAGCATAGGATCAGATTCTCCAGTCGAATACCAAATTTATTTTCCAAATAAACACCCGGCTCATTGGACGTGATCATGCCCGGTTCCAGCGCCGGATCGCCTCCCGGCTGTTTAGAAGCCACATATCGTATTGCATTTGGTCCCTCATGCACATTCAACAAATATCCTACGCCGTGCCCTGTTCCATGCAAAAAGTCACAGCCTATTTCCCACAATGGCTGTCTTGCCAGCACATCCAGATTCACTCCGGTAATTCCACTGTGAAACTTCGCTGCACCAAGCGCCAAATTACCCCGAAGCACTGTTGTATAGTATTTTTTCTGCTCATCGGTTGCTTCTGTGCCCAGCATAACCGTTCGTGTAATGTCTGTTGTTCCTTGATAATAATGTCCACCCATATCTAACAGCAAGAAATTCTCTTCATCTAACATATGGTTAGTTTCCGGTGTCGCACTATAATGCACGATCGCACCATGCTCTGCATACCCGGATATTGTGTCAAAGCTAGGCCCCAAATAATCCTCATCTAATCTTCGAAACTCCTCCAATTTATCCGAAACGGAGATTTCAGATTCCTGCTTTTTATCCGTATGTCGCAGCCAATACAACATTTTGGTGATGGCAATACCATCTTTCAGATGTGCAATACGTTCATTTTTCACTTCCGTTTCATTCTTGACCGCCTTCCACATTCCGGTTGGATTCACAACATCCACTAATGTATTTTCGTTCGGCACCTGTGCCGCCAAATGCGCATTGACCACACGCATATCCATTGCTACGCGCTTTCCCTGTCCCATTTTGCGGATATATTGTTCCACCTCTTCATACGGTCTCGTTTCAATTCCCGCCTTCATTAAGGCAGTCTGTATCGACCCGTTCGCACAATTTTTCTCGCAGAACAATACGCCACTCTCTTGCGTAAACACCGCATAAGATAAAAATACCGGACAGCATGGAATATCATTTCCACGTAAATTAAACAACCACGCAATATCATCCAAAGATGTCAGTATAAAATAATCCAAACTCTTTTGTTTCATCCAGTCCCATAAACGGGACAGTTTCGCTTCTCTGCTGACCCCTGCATACTTTAGCGCCAATTCCCATATTGGCTGTTTTGGGCGCTCCGGACGTTCTTGCCAAATATCACCCACCAGATCAACATTACTTTTAACCTTGTATCTGCGTTTCATCGCCATAAGCCATGTGGTTGTCACCATACGGCCATCGCAGCCAAGCACTTGTCCATCTTTTAGTACATTGTCGAGATAAGTGTTCACCGTCGGAACACCATCAAGTCCCATGCGGTATAATGTGATGCCGCTGTCCTGCAACTGTTTTTCTGCTTGAATAAAATATCGTCCATCGGTCCATAACCCGGCATCTTCTAACGTCACGATCACAACACCTGCAGATCCGGTAAAACCAGAAATATATTCTCTTGTCTGAAAATATCCGCTGACATATTCAGAACCATGAAAATCATTGGTCGGAATATAATACACATCAATGTCTTCCTCGCGCATGCGTTTACGCAGGCTTTCTATACGTTCCCACACTTTCATCTCTCATCAGGCCTCCTATTTCCCAGCTTTATAATACAAACTCGCCCATACTCAGAATCACTGTATGGGTACATATTGCTTATGATATAATGAGCACACAGTGCTCATCTTAGGAGTTTCTTCGAAACTCCATTATGCGCAGAAATCATGCATCCTTCAAGCGGTTTGCAAGCTCCGCAAATTGCGCTAACGACAATGCTTCTCCACGGATCGTAGCTGATAACCCCATACTCTCGATTGCCGCCTTGGCCTGCTCCTTTGTCACCGGAAGTGATGCATCATTTCCCAATCCATTCTGCAATGTCTTTCTGCGCTGATTAAACGATGCACGGATAATGCGAAACATCCACTTCTCATCCGTTACTTTCACCGGGCAGTCCTTATGGCAAGTCAAACGAATCACGGCAGACCCCACATTTGGTCTTGGCATAAAACAATTCGGAGGAACATTCGCAACAATTTCCGCCTCTGAATAATATTGTACGGCGAGCGACAATGCCCCGTAGTCTTTCGTTCCAGGCCCTGCCTGCATACGATCTGCTACTTCTTTTTGCACCATAACAGTCACACTCTCAAACGGCACATGACTTTCAAACAATCCCATAATGATCGGAGTTGTTATATAATATGGCAAATTTGCCACTACTTTAATCGGCTTTCCGGCGTTATGCTCCCTAGCGATCTGGTCAATATCCAATTTAAGAATGTCTTCATTCACAACCGTCACATTGTCATACGCTGACAGCGTATCTGCTAAGATTGGGATTAATTTATCATCAATCTCCACCGCCATAACCTCTCTGGCTCTTTCGCAAAGATATTGTGTCATTGTCCCAATTCCCGGACCGATTTCCAACACAAAATCATCCTTTGTCACGCCGGCCGCGTCAATGATCTTTTCCAAAACATGCGTGTCGATCAAAAAGTTTTGTCCAAACTTTTTCTGAAAATGAAAGTCATATTTCTTTAATATGTCTATTGTATTTTGTGGTATTCCTAATGTTGCCATCCCAATATCCTCTTCTTTCTATTGATATGCAGTGCCCTGCTTTATTGACCAAAGCGGTACAACGTTCTATTGATGTATAGCCTCCTGCCTTACTGACCAATGTGGCACAACGTCCTAGTGATGTGCAGCCTCCTGCTTTACTGACCAATGCGATACAATTTATGTGCATTTTCCGTTGTTATGCGGATAATTTCCTCGCGGTCGCACGACTTCAATGCCGCAATCTCATCAACCACGTGTGTCAAATATCCTGAATCATTTCGTTTGCCGCGATGCGGTACCGGTGTCAAATACGGCGAATCCGTTTCTAACACCATTTGTGATAGTGGCATCATTTCAACGACTTCCTTTAATTTCTTACTATTCTTAAAGGTGACCACGCCACCAATTCCCAGATAAAACCCCTTATCCAAATATATTTTGGCAATTTCGGGACTGTAGGAAAAGCAATGGATCACCCCACCATTTTGCCAATCGCAATGTTCATTCATAATATCTAATGTATCCTTTGCGGCATCCCTGCTGTGAATGATGACCGGCATCTGTGTTTCTGCAGCCACCTGAAGCTGGCGTGCAAACCACTTTTTCTGCAAATCTCTCCCTGGTTCATCGTAATAATAGTCAAGACCGATTTCGCCAATGGCAACCACTTTATCCCTGTGCGTCAAGTCTGCCAGCCATTGCATATCTTCCGGTGTCAGTCTCTCGATGTCCTCCGGGTGTACGCCCACCGCTGCATAAATATTGTCGTGACTTTCTGCCAGATTGACCGCATCCTTCGTAGACTGAATACTTGCCCCTACTTCTATATAGTGAAGCTGATAACAATTTAAATTTATCAACATACTTAATTAATTGTTCTTGTATTTTAAAAGACTCCATTTCTTTTCAAGACTTACTAAATTGTCTTCAATTAATCGAACATAACATATTCTTTAGTGATAAAAATATCTTTTCTCATTTAAAACAACAATTAAAATCCTATAATTCGTTAAATGCTTCTCTATCCCAATTAAATATTAAACATAAGCCTACATATAAAGAATTAACTATTGCCAAATTTATTCTTTGTGGACTAGATAATAAGGCTATAGCACATGAACTCAATCTATCTTTTGGAACTATAAAAAATACAATTTCTTTAATTTTAGAAAAATATAATTTCCACAATCGCTCTCAAATTATATCATTATTATTTTTTCAATAAAATTATAGAAAGGATTAAATTTTATGCAAAAAATTTGTCTTTACTGCCACACTTCTTTTTCAACACAAAAGAAACATCAAATTTATTGCTGTCACCAATGTCAAAAAAAAGGCTATAAACAAATTTATTATAAACGCAAAATTAATAATGATATTGATTCTAATAAACTATTAATCAGACAATTCTATTGTGCTAAATGTCATACATTAGTTTTAATTTATAATATTAAAGATAGACGAACTAAATTTTGTAGTCCCCACTGTGAAAAACTTTATTGGAAACATCATAATAAATGTTCATAATAAAAATAATAACTTAATATAATTTATATTTTATGCATAAAAATTTACATTCTATGACAAAATATACCTCATTTGTATATATTTTGATAAGCTAATAATAAAAGAATAGGGTGATTTTTATGTATATCATTTTTGTTTCAAATAATGCAGCAACTCATAATAAATTATTACAAAAAATAGATAATTTTATATTATATCATCATTTATCACATATAGATCTATATTCTTATTCAAGTATAAACATTAATAATATCTATACTTTAGATAGATTTGAAGCATACTATTTTCTATTGGATATTGATTCTCAAAAATATTCTATAAAAGATATTATGCAATTAACTAAATATTTCTCTTTCAGTAAAATAGGTATCTACTCTAAAGATGAACAATATTTTCTAAACTTATGTAACTATTTACCACTACAAGGATATATTAATGTAAATCAAATAAATTGGGAAAAATCCCTACTACATTTACTAATTCATTTAAATAAACAAAATTCTACAATACCCAATGGACTATTTATTTCTACTAAACAAACAAAAGAACTTATTCCTTTTAACTATATCTACTACATAGAAACTATTAAAGGTAGCCATTATTGCAAAATTATATGTGATAAAAAATCACATATATTCCGAGGCAATATTTATGAAACAATAACTATGCTTGATAAAAGATTTCTTATAGTTCGTGCTTCAACAATTGTAAACTTAGATAAAATCATTTCCATAGATACAAAAAATAAATATTTACATTTTAATAATAATGAATTTTGTTCTTATAGTGCTAAAAATTATAAAAAAATATGTAAAAAAATCAAAAAAATATATACACAATAATTATTTAGGAGATGATCATTTTGAAAGTTATCGATATTTCTGCCTGGCAAGAAAATATTAATTGGCAAGCAATTAAAGATGCAGACATAAAAGGTGTAATTATAAAAATAGGTGAAAAAACTCATTTAGATGATATGTTCATCACACATGTAAATAATGCTGCAAAAAATAATCTGCCCTATGGCATATATTATTATGCTCATGCTTCAACAATTGATGAAGCTATAGCTGAAGCCAATTGGGTTGATAATCAAATAAAAACATATTTAAATGGGAAAAACCCCAAACTTGGTATTTGGTATGATGCTGAAGATAATTCTATGTTAAAAAGTAGTAATAATATTGCTTATATTATTGGTAATTTTATTAATAGATTAAATGAAATTGGTTATAACTATGTAGGTCTTTATAGTTCCTATAATTGGCTTACTAATGTTATTGACTTAAATCTACTCGCAGATTATATACCTATTTGGACGGCTCAGTATGGATATCATGAAAATAGTTTTGCTATTGAAAATCCTAATCGCATATGTCGTCTTTGGCAATATACAGACTGTGAACAAATAGGTAATATGCAATTAGACTGCAATATCTATTATTAAAATATTATTTAAGAAAGAAGGTTATTTTATGTTTCAAAATTTAAATTTAAACATAGATGATATTTCATCTACTATTGATGAAAATATAAAATCTTCATCAATCAATTACAGAGGCATTTATAAAATAAAAAGTCAAAATAATTTATATTTTGATGTATGTGGCAATAGTTCAGATAATAATACTCCTATTATCTTATATCCTAATAACAATCATAATAATCAAAAATTTATTATTGAACCACTAGAAGATACTAATATTACTTCTTCAATTCAAGATTTACTAAACAATATATCAAATAGAAAAGAGCCTAACTTATATAGCATAAAAGCATTTCATAGCAAAAAAAGTTTAGATATTTCTAGTGAAAATAAAGCAAATGGGGCAAAATTAATCCAATATGAGTATCATAATGGGGCAAATCAACACTTTATAATCGTACCTATAAACAATAACAATCCTAATCTTGTAAATATCTATATTGCTCATTCTAATAAAGTCCTCGATATTCCAGGAGCAAATTTTAAATCAAAGGTGCAAATTCAACAATATACAGCTAATAACACTATTGCTCAACAATTTACGTTGGAAAAAATCAGTGATTTATAATTTATATGGAGGTTTTAATATGTGTAAATTAAAACAAATTCAAATAAATCAAATCATCGGTAAAAGTTTTGAAGAAGCTTGCTTGAACGAACTAAAGAAATCTTATGATAAAGTAGAAAAACAAATTTCTTTATATTATAAAACAACAAATGGTACAATAAAATCTTTTCGTCCTGATTTTATTATATATAATAAAGATGGAGAACCCATTCATCTTATAGAAGCAAAATCTTCTGCAACTGCTTCATTTACTGAAAATCAATATGAAGGATATCTTGCAGTTGCTAATGGTAGTGCTTACTATGATTCTAATTGTACAAGTTTATTTCCTAAGATATTAACAATTGTTATGTATCCTTCTGATAGTAATCCTCAAATCATTGAACAAATTCATCAAAGATTTAATCCAAATAAAATTTAATATAAAACTATATGCTCATTATTTCTTAAAATTTATTCTTTTTTTATTTCTCTACTATTTTATCAATAAACTAATAAATTAACATCTTCTTTAGTTATTATTATAATATTTATTTTCATATTTTCTTATTAAAGTTATTTAATATACAAAAAATCTCAAAGAAATTAGTTTCTTTGAGATTTTTTACTACTTATTTATTTCTTGTAAATATCTTAATAAAGCATCTTGCCATATTGGTAATCTATTAAAGCCTGCTTCATCTAAACATTTTTTGCTCATTCTTGAATTATGTGGTCGTTTAGCTTTTGTTGGAAATGCTGTTGATGGCACTGGTTCAACATTTATCTTTATATCTGCTTGTTTAAATATTTCACAAGCAAAATCATACCATGAACATATCCCTTCATTTGTAGCATGGTAAATACCATATTTATCAGATAATGCCATATCACAAAGTAATTTTGCTAAATCCACTGTATAAGTTGGTGAACCTATTTGGTCATTAACTACAGTTAATTTATCATGATTTTTAGCTAAGTTAAGCATAGTCTTGATAAAATTCTTACCGTTACTACCAAATACCCAAGAAATACGCACAATAAAATATTTATCTAAAATCTCTTGTACAGCTAATTCTCCATCAAGTTTAGATTTCCCATAAACATTTTGTGGTGCTTTTTCATCATTTACTTCATAAAAATCTTCACCATTACCTGCAAATACATAGTCTATACTGATTATAAATCATAATTCAATATGTCCCCGCCAACCTTTTCCTGCTACAAAAGGTTTACTTATACTTCTAAAATTAATCAAATCTAACAACCCATTACATTCCAAAACATTTGATTTTAATTCTATTTGTTCATATTTATTTTTTGTTAAAGGATAAAAACCTACTGCGTTATCCAGTCCCTTAAATTTTTTAT
>OGLE01001250.1_pt1 | contig 20738 bp, 16 predicted proteins | sample 1572671 | NCBI WGS metagenome assembly OGLE01 (sample SAMEA2581923, study PRJEB24529) | metagenome | biome: Human gut stool | place: China | collected 2011 | reverse complement strand
GACTTCCCCACCAAGGGCATCATCATGGGCCGGGCCGGGATCCGGGCCGCCTATGCCACCGGCCGGGGCCGGGTGGTGGTTCGGGCACGCCACGAATTCGAGGAATTCGGCAACAACCGCACCCGCATCATCATCACGGAGCTTCCGTATCAGGTGAACAAGCGGATGCTCATCAAGAACATGGCCGACCAGGTGGAGGACAAGCGCCTGGAGGGCATCAGCAACATTCAGGACGAGACGGACCGCAACGGTATGCGCATCGTCATCGAGCTGAAGCGGGACGCCAACCCCCAGGTGGTGCTCAACCGCCTGTTTGCCCAGACCCAGCTGCAAAGCTCCTTTGCCATCAATATGCTGGCCCTGATCCAGAACCAGTCCCAGCCGAAAATTCTCTCCCTGCGGCACATCATCGACGAGTACCTGGCCTTCCAGGAGGAGATCATCGTCCGCCGCACCAGATACGACCTGAAGAAGGCCCAGGAGCGGGCCCATCTTCTGGAGGGTCTGCTGATTGCCCAGGACAACATTGACGAGGTCATCCATATCATCCGCACCAGCTATGACAATGCCAAGGAGAACCTGATGCAGCGCTTCGGGCTGGACGACGTCCAGGCCCAGGCCATTCTGGATATGCGCCTGAAGGCTTTGCAGGGGCTGGACCGGGAAAAGCTCCAGAACGAGTATCAGGAGCTGGAGGAGAAAATCGCCTATTATCTGCGGGTGCTGGGGGATGAGAATCTGGTAAAGTCCATCCTGAAGGAGGAGCTGCAGGCCATCTCCGACAAGTATGGCGACGACCGCAAGACGGAGATCCAGGATGTGGAGGACGAGATCGACATCGAGGACCTGATCGAGGAGGAGGAATGCGTCTTTACCCTCACCGCCAACGGGTACATCAAGCGCACTCCCGTCAGCGAATATACCGCCCAGAGCAAGGGCGGTATGGGCAAAAAGGGCATCACCACCCGGGAGGAGGATACCGTGGTGGATGTGTTCACCGCCTCCACCCATGACTATATTCTGTTCTTTACCGACACCGGCAAGGTGTATAAGAATAAGGGCTATCTCATCCCCGAAAGCGGTAAGGCTGCCAAGGGCACCAACATCGTGAACATCCTGCAGGTGGAGACCGGCGAGCGGGTCCAGGCCATGCTGCACTTCCGGGAAACCGGCGACGACCGGCTGTTCCTGTTCATGACCACCCGCAACGGCACCGTGAAGCGCCTGGAGGTGTCGGCCCTGAAGAACCTCCGCAACAACGGCATCCGGGCCCTGACCCTGGACGAGGGCGACCGGCTCATCGACGTGCTGGAGACCCACGGCAGCGACCGGATCCTCATCGCCACCCACGACGGCCAGGCCGTCTGCTTCGACGAGACCGACGTCCGGGCCATGGGCCGCACGGCCGTGGGCGTCCGGGGCATCCGCCTGCGGGAGGGCGACTATGTGGTGGGCGCCGCCTTGGCCCAGCCCGGCAAGACGGTGCTGTCCATTACAGAGCGGGGCTTCGGCAAGCGCACCCCGGTGGAGGAATACCGCATCACCGCCCGGGGCGGCCTGGGCATCCGCAACTATATGGTCACGGAGAAAACCGGCCCCATCGTGGGCATCAAGGTGGTGGACGGTACCGAGGACCTGCTGCTGGTGACCCAGGCAGGCATCCTCATCCGCACGGCGGTGGAGAATATCCGTATTGCCGGCCGCGCCACCCAGGGCGTCATTGTCATGCGCTTTAAGGAGGAAGGCGACCGCGTCATCTCCATGGCCCTGACGGACCGGGAGCAGGACGCCGAAAAGGAGCCGAGCCATGAGTAAGAAAAAGGAGATGTACGCCCCCCTGACCCGGTGGCAGTATTTCACCAAGACGCTGTATCATGACCCCAGCAAGACCCAGGAATTTGAATATGACGGCGTGATCTATCTGAAAAGCCAGGAGCTGCAGGACATCGAGGAGCGCAACGCCCGGGTCAACTGGGTGTTGCTGCTGGTGCTGTGCGCCATGTTCCTGACGGCCATCAAGTGGCAGAACATCGTGGTCATCGCCGTGGGCATGGTGGTGATCGTGGCGGGGGAACTGTTCCGCATGAGCCGCCTGCCCAAGGATATCAAGGCCCACCTGACGGATTCCGGACGGAGGAAGCTGTGACGGAGATGAAGATCATCGCCCGGATCCGAACGGAGCTGCCGGAGAAGTTCGGCGTGCCCCGGCAGAGCGGCCTGGTGCCCCAGCTGCGGGGCCGGGTGATCTTTGAGCCGGAGTACCGGAACCCGGACGCCGTCCGGGGCCTGGAGGACTTCTCCCATATCTGGCTGATCTGGCAGTTTTCCCGGGCGGTGCGGGAGGGCTGGTCCCCAACGGTGCGGCCCCCCAGGCTGGGGGGCAACCGCCGCATGGGGGTGTTCGCCACCCGCTCCCCCTTCCGGCCCAACGCTCTGGGGCTGTCCTCCGTGCGGCTGGACCGGGTGGAGCTGGACCCGGCCCTGGGGCCGGTGCTCCATGTGTCCGGGGCGGACCTGATGGACGGGACGCCAATTTTTGACATCAAGCCCTATCTCCCCTATACCGACAGCCATCCCCAGGCCACCGGCGGCTTCACCGACGGCCTGGCCCATGCGCCGCTGACGGTAGAGTGCTCTCCTGCCCTGCTGGAGCATATCCCGGCGGACAGCCGGGAGGGACTTCTGGGAGTGCTGGCCGGGGATCCCCGGCCCCGGTATCAGGAGGACCCCCAGCGGGTATACGGCCTGTCCTTCGCCGGGCGCAACGTGAAATTCACCGTGGACGGAGACCGTCTCACCGTGATCGCGGTGGAATAACAGGATGATTCTATGAAAACAGTTACGATCTATACCGATGGCGCGTGCTCCGGCAACCCCGGCCCCGGGGGCTGGGGGGCCATCCTGGAGTGGAACGGCGTGGAAAAGGAGCTGTCCGGCGGCGCGGCGGACACCACCAACAACCGCATGGAGCTTACCGGCGTCATCCGGGCTCTGTCCTGCCTGAAGGAACCCTGCGTGGTGGAGCTGTACTCCGACTCCAAATACGTCATCGACGCCCTGTCCAAGGGCTGGGTGTACGGCTGGAAGAAAAAGGGCTGGATTAAAAGCGACAAAAAGCCCGCCCTGAACGTGGACCTGTGGCAGGAGCTGCTGCCCCTGGTCGCCCGGCATGAGGTGCACTATCACTGGGTCAAGGGCCACGCCTCCAACGAGAAAAACAACCGCTGCGACCAGCTGGCGGTGGCGGAGAGCAAGAAATTCTGAAAAAATCTGCGATGTTCACAAAAAGTTCACGTGGATTTCATGATTTCGCCATGTTTACAAGGTATTCTTTTACCTGTACAAAGGAACCATTCCTTATGTGATTTTCTCTCTCTCCTAACAAACACACAGAAAACTCCCTCTGCCGCTGGCGGAGGGAGTTTTCTGTTTGAAAAAAAATTCCGGTGTCGAAGCACCGGAATTTTTTGCGGTCAGATTTACCGGGTCAGGAAGAACATCAGGGCGAACAGGATGCTGATGATCCAGGTGCCCACGTTGATATCCTTGATCTTGCCGGTGAAGATCTTCACGAAAACGTAGGAGATCAGGCCGAAGGCAATACCGTAGGAAATGTTGTAGGTCAGGGGCATGAAGGCCACGGTGACAAAGCCGGTGACGGCGGCGGCGGGATCGTCCCAGTTGATGTTGCGGACGTTGGACATCATCAGAACGCCCACATAGATCAGGGCCGCGGCGCAGGCATAGGTGGGGATCAGCTGAGCCACCGGGGACAGGAACATGGCGATGAAGAACATCACGGCCGTGGCCATGGAGGCCAGACCCGTGCGGCCGCCCTCGGCCACACCGGCGGAGGACTCCACGAAGGTGGTGACGGTGGAGGTGCCGCAGACGGCGCCGGCACAGGTAGCGCAGGCATCGGCCAGCATAGCACGGTCCATGTTGGGGACGTTGCCGTCCTTATCCAGCATGTTGCCGGCAGAGCAGGCGCCGTACAGGGTGCCCAGGGTGTCGAACATATCCACCATGCAGAAGGCCAGCATCGTGGTCAGCAGCATCACCACGAAAGCGCCGGTGCCGTTGGCGGCAATGAAGGCAGAGAAGTCAAAGCCGGACTTGAACACCGCGGCGAAGGCCTGGGTGCCGAAATCGCGGAAAGCGCCGAAGAAGTCGGAGGTCAGGTTGGGAGCCACGGCGGAGGCATAGAAGCCGGGAACGGTGATCAGGCCGATGGCATAGTACAGCACGGCAGCGCCCAGAATACCCCACAGCACCGCGCCGCGGACCTTCTTCTTGCTCATGGCGCCGATGGCGAACACGGCGATCAGGGTGATGAGCATGGGGAAGATGGTGGCCCAGGTCTGCTCGCCGGTGAACACGTTGAAGGAGTGCAGATTCACGCAGGTGGAGGCGTCGTTGACCACGATGCCGGCGTTCTGCAGGCCGATGAAGGCGATGAACAGGCCGATACCGGCGGAGATGGCCACCTTGACCTCGTGGGGAATGGAGTCGAAGATGATCTTGCGGAGACCGGTAACGGTCAGCAGCACGAAGATGATGCCATCGAACAGCACCAGCACCAGGGCGTTGGCATAGCTCAGGCCCAGGCCCACACACACGGTGTAGACGAAATAGGCGTTGAGGCCCATGCCGGAGGCCTGCGCCAGGGGCAGGTTAGACAGCAGGCCGATGAGCAGGGTGCCCACCACGGCGGAAATGGCGGTGGCCACATAAATGGCCCCGTAGCTGACGCCCAGCACGTCTGTGCCGTCGCCAAAGGGGTTCGAGAACATACCGGCGTTGACCATCAGAATGTAAGCCATAGCCATGAAGGTGGTGATACCGGCCATGATCTCCGTCCGGACGGTGGAGCCCTTTTCGGTTACATGGAAGAAACGATCCATAAACTCTCTCCTTTTCTGAATTGTTTTCCACTGCGCCTTCTGGGCGCAGCAACTTAATTCTACCATTATGTACCTTTTCCCGCAACCCCTGTTTCGACAAAAGCTCCCCGCTTCTGCAAAATTTGTAACAGTTGCCGGGAAATGAGTCGGTTTTTTTGTGGAAACAGCAAGATAAAGCATTGCCTTGAACGCACCGCAAAATTCTGCTGTTCGATGAATCGAATTTTCTTGCTTTTTGGGGAATTTCTGTTATACTGAGCTTGTAACGAGTGTATATTGTTACAGAGAGAATAAGAGAAAAAGGAGAACAAATTATGCTTTTGGAAATTATCGGAGCGATTTTGTCCATGGTGGGTTCCTGGATGATCTTCAAGAAGATGGGCCGCCAGGGCTGGGAGGGCATCGTCCCCATCTACAGCACCTATGTTCTGTGCAAGGTGCTGTACGGCAACGGCTGGAAGTTCCTGCTGCTGCTGATCCCCTTCTACAACATCTATTTCGCCATCAAGATGATGGTGGACCTGGCCAAGGCCTTCAACCAGGGCGTGGGCTTTGCCATCGGTCTGCTGCTGCTGCCCTTCGTGTTCAACCTGATCCTGGCCTTTGGCGGGGCTCAGTATATGGACGGCAGCTATACCAACACCCAGCCCGACATGGTGGAGGACGTGGTCAACAAGGCCAGGGATGCCGTGTCCGGCGACCAGAACGACCGATAAATATCAAAAAGCTCCGGCCCGGCCGGAGCTTTTTGACGCTTGATTGCATAAAAAGGGGAGAGGCTTGCAGCCTCTCCCCTTTTTATGCGATTCCTTACTTCCCGAAGTACCGGTTCAGCAGGCCCTCAAAGGCCTTGCCGTGTCTCGCCTCGTCCCGGGCCATCTCGTGGACGGTGTCGTGGATGGCGTCCAGGTTGTACTTCTTGGCCAGCTTGGCCAGCTCGAACTTACCGGCGGTAGCGCCGTTCTCGGCGTCCACGCGCATCTGCAGGTTCTTCTTGGTGGAATCGGTGACCACCTCGCCCAGCAGCTCGGCGAACTTGGCAGCGTGCTCGGCCTCCTCCAGGCCGGCCTTCTCCCAGTACATGCCGATCTCGGGATAGCCCTCGCGGTGGGCCACACGGGCCATGGCCAGGTACATACCCACCTCGCTGCACTCGCCCTCGAAGTTGGCGCGCAGACCGGCGATGATTTCCTCGCGGACCTCGGCGGGAACGTCCTCGCCGAACACCTTACCCACGCCTACCACGTGCTCGGCAGCCCAGGTCTTCTCCTCGGCCTGCAGGGTGAACTTCTCACCGCTGACGTGGCACACCGGGCACTCGGCCGGGGGATTCTCGCCTTCATGAACGTAACCGCAAACAGGACAGACCCACTTTTTCATAGTAAATTTCCTCCATTTTATTCAGCATTTATTGGTTTTGGGAACCGCTGGCTCCCTCATTGACTGAATGCAGTATAACACGGATGGAGCCGTTCTATAAGTTGCAATTGCAACAAACGGTAAAATTTTCCCGAAGGATTTTTACTCCTGGGGAGGATCGCTCTCCAGCAGCGTCTTGGCGCTGGCCGCCAGGCCCGCCAGACCCTGGATCTCGCTGGGGATGATGATCTTGGTGGCCTTGCCGTCGGCCATTTTCTGCAGGGCCTCCAGGCTCTTGAGCTTGATGACCTGGTCGTTGGGGGCATTTTCGTTGAGCATCCGCATGGCGTCGGCCAGGGCCTGCTGCACCTTCATGATGGAGGTGGCCTCGGCCTCGGCGGCCATGATCCGGGCCTGCTTGGCGGCGTCGGCCTTCAGAATGGCGGACTGCTTCTCGCCTTCGGCCACCAGGATCTTGCTGGCCTTTTCGCCCTCGGCCTGCAGGATGGACTCCCGGCGTTCCCGCTCGGCCTTCATCTGCTTCTCCATGGCGTTCTGAATCTCCCGGGGCGGCAGGATGTTCTTCAGCTCCACCCGGTTGACCTTGATGCCCCAGGGGTCCGTGGCCTCGTCCAGGATGGCCCGCATCTTGGCGTTGATGGTGTCGCGGGAGGTCAGGCTCTGGTCCAGCTCCAGCTCGCCGATGATGTTGCGCAGGGTGGTGGCGGTGAGGTTCTCAATGGCGTTCATGGGATACTCCACGCCGTAGGTATACAGCTTGGGGTCGGTGATCTGGAAATAGATCACGGTGTCGATCTGCATGGTGACGTTGTCCTTGGTGATCACCGGCTGGGGGTCGAAGTCCGCCACCTGCTCCTTCAGGCTGACCTTCTTCACCACCCGCTCGATGAACGGGACCTTCAGATGCAGGCCCACGCCCCACACGGAGTGGAAAGCGCCCAGCCGCTCCACCACATAGGCCTTGGACTGCTGCACCACATAGATGTTCCGGACGATAACGATCAGCACCAGCACCACCAGAATGGCGATGGCCACTGCGCCGGGGATAGAGATGTTGCTTGGCATGTGATTTTCCTCCTGTTTTTAATATAAGTAGTGTTTACGGACTTACACGGGTTCCACGAACAGGCGCACGCCCTCCATGCGGACGATCTTCACCTGCGCGTCGCGGGGGATGGGCTGGCCGCTTTCGCTGCGGGCGGTCCAGGTCATGCCGCCCACATACACCGCCCCGGTGGGCACGGCGTTGTCGATGCTCTCCGTGACCCGGGCGGTCTGGCCCAGCACGCGGTCGGCGTTGGTGGCGGTAACGTCCTTGCGCAGCAGCTTCTTCACCAGGGGCCGGGTGGCCGCCAGGCACACGATGGACACCACGAAGAACAGGGCCAGCTGCAGCCAGATGGGACCGCCGCAGATGGCGGCAATCAGCCCCGCCACGGAGCCGACTACGAACCAGATGGACGTCAGCCCCACGGTGATGGCCTCCACCACGCCGAAGATCACCATGGCGGCGATCCAGATCAGCGTCATCATATCGGTGCTTCCTCCTTTCAGACACAGCCCCAGCACCAGGGCCAGAGCCAGGGTCACGGCCACTGCGCCGATGCCCAGCCACTTCTCACGGGGGGCCAGATTGGCGAAAAACGCGGACAGCGCCGTTTTCAGGGTTTTCTCCGGCAGCGGGGCCTTGGGCGCGTCCTGCACCGGGGCCTCCCGGGGCACCTCCTGGGAAAACAGCTCATCCAGGGACACCTGATACCGGTTGCAGATATAGAGGATCTTCTCGATCTCCGGATATCCCCGGCAGGACTCCCATTTGCTCACCGCCTGCCGGGACACCTTCAGCTCCGCTGCGAACTGCTCCTGGGTCAGTCCCGCCCGGCGGCGTACCTCCTGTAACCGTTCTCCAAAGGCCATGGCTCCGTCCCTCCGTTTCTCACTGGCCCCATCCTACCGGAAACGGGCCGCTTTGTCTACCAACCTCCGTTTGCACCCGGGAAAAACCCGGAAATTTTTGCGCAACCTCAGGTTGTCATGGTTTTAGTATACTATATTTTCGCCTCCCGCGCCACAACATTTTGAAAAATCCTCCGGGTTTTTACCCGGCGGACAAATCGGCTTGACAAATGTTTCCTACCCGTGTATACTGAACCCATCTGATAAGAAAGGTGGTGCCCGATATGCTGTTTTATAACGCTTTTGTCGTGTCGGGGACCCTTGTGCGCCTGTAACGAGCCTGCCAGAAGATAGGGCGGGCCCCTTGCGGCTGTGTCGGCGTCCTCGGAAGGAGGGCGCTTTTTTCGTGCCCGGAATTTGGAAAAGAGAGAAGAATCGAGAGAGGAAGTGTTTTTGCCTTCATGGAAACCACCCGAAAATTATCCCGGCGGGAGAAGCTCGCCCTGATCGGGAAATATCTGCGCCCCTGCTGGGGGCACTTTGCGGCGGCACTGCTGTGCGCGTGCCTGGCCATGGTGTTCAACGCCCTGACGCCCCAGATCATCCGCCTGACCGTGGACTCCATCCTGGGGCCCGAAACGCCCCAGCTGCCCGGATTCCTGATGTCCTGGCTGAACTGGGCGGCCCTGGAGGCCCAGCCCCTGCGGGCCCTGTGGTGGGCTGCTGCCGCCGTTCTGCTGACGGCCCTGCTGCGGGGCGTGTGCAGCTACGGCCAGCGGCTCCAGCTGGCCCGGGGCTCCGAGAGCTACGTCAAGGGCATCCGGGACGATCTGTACCGCCACATTCAGTATCTGCCCTTCGCCTGGCACAAAAATAACCCCACCGGCGATATCATCCAGCGCTGCACCTCCGACGTGGACGTGATCCGCCAGTTCGTGTGCAACCAGCTGGTGGAGGTGGTGCGCACGGTGTTCCTGATCGTGCTGTACCTGTGCATCATGTTCACCATGAACCTGCGCCTGTCCCTGATCTCGGCGCTGTTCATCCCCATTGTGGGCCTGTCCTCCGGTGTGTTCTACAAGAAGATCTCCGGCCGGTTCCAGGCCGCCGACGAGGCGGAGGGGGACCTGACCACCTGCGCCCAGGAGAACCTCACCGCCGTCCGGGTGGTCCGGGCCTTCGGCCGGGAGCGGTATGAGGAGGAGAAGTTCAACGGGAAAAACCAGCGCTTCTCCCAGCTGTGGATCCGGCTGGGAAAGCTCCTGTCCGTATACTGGGCCTCCGGCACCCTGCTGACCTGCCTGCAGGTGATGGTCATCGTAGTGGCCGGCGCCTGCGAATGCGTGGCCGGGCGGATGACCCTGGGCTCCTTTGTGGCCTTCGTCACCTATAACGAGGCCCTGGCCTGGCCCGTCCGTTCCCTGGGCCGGGTGCTGTCCGATATGAGCAAGGCCGGGGTGTCCATGGACCGCGTGGGCTATATCCTCAACGCCCGGGAGGAGCGGGACCTGCCCGACGCCGTGGACGCCGTAAACGGCGACATCGTCTTTAACCACGTCAGCTTTGCCTACGACGGCCAGCCGGTGCTGGAGGACGTGTCCTTTACCATTCACCAAGGGGAGACCTTCGCCATCCTGGGGGGCACCGGCTCCGGCAAGAGCACTTTGGTGCACCTGCTGGACCGGCTGTATGACCTGCCGGAGGGCGGCGGCTCCATCACCATCGGCGGGGTGGACATCCGCCGCATGAAGCGGGAATCCCTGCGCCGCCAGATCGGCCTGGTGCTCCAGGAGCCTTTCCTGTTCTCCCAGACCGTGGGGGAAAACATCTGCGCCGTGCGGCCGGACGCCGGGGACGAGGCCATGCGCCGGGCCGCCGCCGTGGCCTGCGTGGACGAGGCCATCTCCGCCTTCCCCCAGGGGTACGATACCGTGGTGGGCGAGCGGGGCGTCACCCTGTCCGGCGGCCAGAAGCAGCGGGTGGCCATTGCCCGGATGCTGATGCAGCAGGCCCCCATTATGGTGTTTGACGACTCCCTGTCCGCCGTGGACGCCGAAACCGACGCCAAAATCCGCGCCGCCCTGCGGGACACCCTGCACAGCGCCACGGTGCTGCTGATCTCCCACCGGGTCACCACCCTGATGCAGGCCGACCGCATTCTGGTGCTGGACGGCGGCCGGGTGTCCGCCCTGGGCGCCCACCGGGAGCTGATTGACCGCCCCGGCATTTACCGGGATATTTACGACATCCAGATGCGCAGCGATGACCGCGCCCTGGTGGAGGAAGGAGGGAACGCCTGATGGCTGCCTTCGACGAGAAAGATTATACAAGATCCTTTGACTGGAGCATCTGGAAAAGGCTGACCCCTTTTGTGCGGCCTTTCCGCCGGGACTTTGTAGGGATGCTGGTGTTCAACGGCCTGTGCGCCCTGGTGGACGTGGCCATTCCCCTGTTCCAGCGCTACGCCATCCGGAACTTTATCCAGGCGGACTCCCTCCGGGGCATCGTTCCCTTTTCCCTGGTGTATCTGCTGGTAATTCTTTTACAGGCCCTGTCCGTGGTGGCCTTTGCCCGCAACTCCATGACCATCGAGATGAACATGGGCCGGGATATGCGCCGCTCCCTGTTCCACCATCTCCAGACCCTGTCCTTCTCCTTCTATAACGTGACTCCCGTGGGCTATCTGCTGACCCGGGTCATGAGCGATACCAACCGCATCGCCAGCATGATCGCCTGGAACATGACGGATATCCTCTGGGCCCTGTTCTATGTGCTGGGCACCTTTGCGGCCATGCTGGCCCTGAACTGGCGGCTGGCCCTGGTGGTCATCGTCATCGTGCCTGTCATGGCGGTGCTCACCGGATATTTCCAGAACCGCATCCTCCGCTGGAACCGGAAGGTCCGGAAGCTGAACTCCCGCATCACCGGCTCCTTCAACGAGGGCATCACCGGGGCCAAGACCACCAAGACCCTGGGCACCGAGGAGCAGACCGTGGCCGCCTTCCGGGACCTGACCCGCCAGATGCACGACGCCGGCATCGGCGCGGCCCGGCTCAACGCCATCTATATCCCGCTGGTGCTGTTTGCCAGCACCATGGCCGTGGCCATTGTGCTGCTGCGGGGCGGCTATATGGTCTCCGACCACCTGCTGGAGTTGGCCACTCTATCCACCTTCACCACCTATGCCGTGGGCATTTTCGAGCCCATCCAGATGACCGCCGCCAACATCGCCGAGTTCATCTCCCTGCAGGCCTCCATCGAGCGGGTCATGGACCTGATGGACAAGACCCCCCAGATTCAGGACGCCCCGGAGGTCATCGAGAAGTACGGCGACGCCTTCCACCCCAAGCGGGAGAACTGGGAGCCCATCCGGGGCGAGATCGAGTTCCGGGACGTGACCTTCCGCTATCCCGACGGCGGCGGCAACGTGCTGGAGCACTTCTCCCTGCACATTCCCCAGGGGTCCACCGTGGCCATCGTGGGCGAAACCGGCGCGGGTAAGAGCACCCTGGTGAACCTGGCCTGCCGCTTCTTCGAGCCCACGGAGGGCCAGATCCTCATCGACGGCGTGGACTACCGCCAGCGCAGCCAGCTGTGGCTCCACAGCAGCATCGGCTATGTGCTCCAGGACCCCCACCTGTTCTCCGGCACCGTCCGGGAGAACATCCGCTACGGGAAGCTGGACGCCACCGATGCGCAGGTGGAGGCCGCCGCCCGGGCCGTGTCCGCCGACACGGTGGTGGCCAAGCTGGAAAAGGGCTGGGACAGCGACGTGGGCGAGGGCGGCGGACGGCTCTCCACCGGCGAAAAGCAGCTGATCTCCTTTGCCCGGGCCGTGCTGGCGGACCCCCGCATCTTCGTCCTGGACGAGGCTACCTCCTCCATCGACACCCAGACCGAGCAGCTGATCCAGCAGGCCATCGACCACCTGCTCCAGGACCGCACCTCCTTCCTCATCGCCCACCGGCTCTCCACCATCCGCAAGGCGGACATGATCCTGGTGGTCCGGGACGGCCGCATCGTGGAGCAGGGCACCCATCAGGAGCTGCTGCGCCGCCATGGCTATTACCACGATCTTTACAGCAAGCAGTTCGCCGAGGAGTCTGCTGCCCGCATCCTGCAATAATTACCAGAATATGGAAGTCCCGGCAGCGCCGCTGCCGGGGCTTTTTTCACCCCGTTTTCCGGGAAAGCGCTTCCCATCTGTCCCCCTGTGACGGACAGACTTTCCTTGGCTCCTATCGACCGCTTCCCGCCTGACAGGCGGATACTCCGTGAAATTTCTGACAAGCGGACTCACCCGTTTGCCAGGATTTTCACATATTTGTCCGCCTATGAAATACAGCCGTTTCCTATACCTGACATTGTTAAAACCTTGACCGCTATTTTTTCATTTTGCTTCCAGTTATTTCCAAAAAAGGTTGCCAAGCCGCCGTCTTTTCGATACAATATCCTGCGAGATAGAGAAGAAGGAACCTGCAGCATGTAATGTGGGACCAAAAATCAAGGAGGTCTTTCATGAAAGTATTAGTCATCAATGCCGGCAGCTCATCCCTGAAGTATCAGCTGCTGGACCCGGAAACCGGCCATCTGCTGGCCAAAGGCCTGTGCGAGCGCATCGGCATTGACGGAAAATTCACCTATAAGCCCCAGGTGGAGGGCAAGGCCGCCGTATCGGCGGCGGACGTCCCCATGCCCACCCATTCCGAGGCCATCCAGGCGGTGCTGTCCGCCCTGGTGGACCCGGACAACGGCGTCATCTCCTCCATGAAGGAGATCGACGCGGTGGGTCACCGGGTGGTCCACGGCGGCGAGAGCTTCGCCAGCTCCGTTCTCATCACCGACCAGGTGATGCAGGCGGTGGAGGACTGCACCCCCCTGGCGCCTCTGCATAATCCGGCCAACATCATCGGCATTGAGGCCTGCCGGGCCGTCCTGGGCCACGACGTGCCCCAGGTGGCGGTGTTCGACACGGCCTTCCACCAGACCATGCCCGAGCACGCCTATCTGTACTCCATCCCCTATGAGTATTACGAGAAGGACAAGATCCGCCGCTATGGCTTCCACGGCACCTCCCACCGCTATGTGTCCCTGCGGGCGGCGGAGATCCTGGGCCGCGACCCGGCGGAGCTGAAGGTGGTGTCCTGCCACCTGGGCAACGGCTCCTCCCTGGCCGCCATCGACGGCGGCCGCTGCGTGGACACCTCCATGGGCCTGACGCCGCTGGCGGGCCTGCCTATGGGCACCCGGGCCGGTGATATGGACGTGGGCGTGGTGGAGTTCATCGCCAACAAGTACGACATGACCATTTCCGAGGCCGTGAACCTGCTGAACAAGGAATCCGGCATGCTGGGCCTGTCCGGCGTGTCCTCCGACTTCCGGGATCTGGAGCAGGCGGCGGAGAAGGACCATCACCGGGCCACCGTGGCCCTGGAGATCTTCGAGTACCGGGTCCGCAAGATGATCGCCGAGTATGCCGCCGCCATGGGCGGCGTGGACGTGGTGGTGTTCACCGCCGGCGTGGGCGAGAACTCCGCCGAGACCCGTGCCCACATCCTCCAGGGCCTGGAGTTCATGGGCATCACCTGCGATCCGGAGAAGAACCGCTGCCGGGGCAAGGAGCAGATCATCTCCCGGGACGGCGCCCCCGTCACCGTGATGGTGGTCCCCACCAACGAGGAGCTGATGATCGCCCAGGACACCATGGAGCTGGTCCTGGATCAGGAATAAGCCCTATTTATTGACCATTTCGCAAAAAAAACCGGGACGCCGCAGCGTCCCGGTTTTTTAACTTGTCAACAAGTCCAGCCCTGCGCAGCGGGCCGCAGAAGTCTTTACCAGCTCTGGGCCGACAGGATGACCTTCTTATAGCTGCGGCGGAAATAGACGATCTCGGCGGCGCCGGTGATGGTCCAGGAGAAGATATACAGCAGATACAGGGAGGTGATGGTGCCCAGCCAGGCGAACACGGTGTATACCCAGATGACCCGGAACACGCAGGAGCCCAGAATGACGATCACCGTGGGGCCTACGCTTTTGCCGATGCCCCGGGAGGCGGCGATGCTGGCGTCCATCAGCGGGGACACCACATAGGAAAAGCTCATGATCCGCAGCCGCTGCATGCCCGCGTCGATGACCGCCGTCTCGTTGGCAAACAGGCCCAGGAAGCTCCGGCCGAAAAACAGCAGCAGCAGACCGCACACGGCCCCCACCCCGGCGGCGTAGCACATACTCACCAGATAGCTTTTGACGATGCGCTCGGTTTTGCCGGCGCCCCAGTTCCGGCTGACGAAGCTGGCGCAGCCGGTATAGAAGGCCGCCATCATGTTAAAGAGCAGGGTATCGGCGTTGGCGGCGGCGGAGCTGCCGGACACCGTGACGGCGTCGAAGGAGTTCAGGCCCACCTGGACAAACAGGTTGGCCACGGCGAAAATGGCGTTCTGCAGCCCCGTGGGGATGCCGATGGCCAGGACCCGCCGGGCCTCCTGGGGATGGACCCGGAGGCGGCGCAGCTCCAGGCGGCAGGCGTCCTTCCGCCGCAGCAGGTGCAGCACGATCAGCAGGGCCGACAGGCACTGGGCGATGACGCTGGCGATGGCCACGCCCTCGGCGGCCATGTGGCAGCGGATCACAAAGAACAGGTTCAGGACCACGTTCAGCACACCGGCATCATGAGCGCCGTGGGCGACACCCGGCGGCCTCTGCTGTATCTGTCCGTTGCCGCAGTTGTACACGGCCATGGCCGGCATACTCAGGGCGTATATCTTCAGATACAGCACGGCCCCGTCCATCAGCTCGTCCTTGGTGTGCAGCAGGGCCAGCATGGGCCGGGCCAGCAGAACGCAGATCAGGCACAGCACCACGCCGATGGCGGCGCACAGCACAAAGGACGTGTGAACGGTTTTTTCCACCCGCTGCCTATCCCCCATGCCCAGGCCCCGGGCCACCGCCACGTTGACGCCGCTGCCCATGCCGATCAGCAGTCCCGTGAACAGCGACACCAGCAGCGTGGTGGAGCCCACGGCTCCCAGCGCCCGGTAGTCCGCGAACTTGCCGGCAATGGCCACGTCGCTGAGGTTGAACAGCACCTCCAGCACCTGGGTCAGCATCAGGGGCAGGCTGAACAGCAGCATATTTTTCCACAGGGAGCCTTCCGTCATGTTGACGGACAGGGCGCTCTTTTTTTGCGTCGCTTCCATGAAACACACCTCTTATCCAAAATATATTGGCACGCAATTGCACAGTATAACACCACGATTTGCACAAAACAACCCCCTCAGACGCCATATTTTCCCCAGAGGAAATGGCACGTCATTGTGCACAATGTTGTGTTCCGGAGGCAGCCCCCTCTACCGGCGGAAAAAACCGGGAAAACGGCGGCAGATGGATAAAATTTTCACATTCCGGGAGAAAAGTCGCGAAAAGCCCTTGCAATCCACGGGGAAATGTGGTACAGTCCACTTCGACAATTGAATAGGGGCGGCGGGGCCTGTCCGCACTGCCGCCTGACACCATTATTTCTGGCTTGCCGCCAAGGTCGCGGCAAGGAAAAAGGAGAAAGCTATGAAGAAGAAACTATTGGCTCTTTTCCTGGCGCTGGTAATGGTCGGCGCCGTACTCCCGGGATGCGGAGACGGCAGCAAGGACCCCGGCGGACAAGGAAATAACGGCAAAACGGGCGAACCGGTCAAGGGTGGCGAGATCACCGTTGGCATCGCCCAGGACCTGGACGACAGTCTTGACCCCCACCAGACGGTGGCCGCAGGAACCAGAGAGGTCTTGTTCAACATCTTCGAGGGATTGGTGAAGCCCAATTCCGACGGCGAAATGATCCCCGCTGTGGCGGAGAAATACACGCTGTCCGAGGATGGAACCACCTATACCTTCACGCTTCGTGAGGGAGTGAAGTTCCACAACGGCCAGACAGTGACCGCAGAGGATGTTGTATATTCCATCAATCGCTGCGCCGCTGTGCCGGAGGGTCAGGAGAAGCCTCTGGTAGCGGCGTTTTCTGCTGTCAAGAGTGTCGAGGCCCTGGACGAAAAGACCGTTGCCGTTACCATCGCACAGCGGGACCTGGAGTTCATCAGCTATATGACGGCCGCCATCATTCCCGCGGACTATGAAAATCAGGACACGGCTCCGGTGGGCACCGGCCCCTTCAAGTTCGTGTCCCGGACCCCCCAGCAGGACTTCGTCATGGAGCGGTTCGAGGATTACTGGGGCGCCCCGGCGTGGCTGGACAAGGTCACCTATAAAATCTGCGAAAATGCCGACGCTCTGGTGATGAACCTGAACGGCGGGTCCATCGACCTGTGCGCCCACCTGACCTCCGCCCAGGCCTCCCAGCTGAACCAGAACTTCCAGGTGCTGGAGGGCACCATGAACCTGGTGCAGGCCATCTATCTGAACAACCAGGCCAAGCCCTTTGACAATCAGCTGGTGCGCCAGGCCCTGTGCTATGCCATCGACCGGCAGGGCATCATGGACATGGTGGCCGACGGCCACGGCACCGCCGTGGGCAGCAGCATCTATCCCGCATTCACCAAGTATTTCCTGCCGGAGCTGGTGGATAAGTATCCCCACGACGTGGCCAAGGCCAAGGAGCTGCTGGCCCAGGCCGGGTATCCCGACGGCTTCGACATGACCATCTCCGTCCCCAACAACTATCAGCCCCATATGGACACCGCCGAGGTGGTGGCCGAGCAGCTGCGGGAGGCGGGGATCAACGTGACCATCCAGCCCGTGGAATGGAGCACCTGGCTGGACACCATCTATAACGGCCGCCAGTTCCAGGCCACGGTGGAGGGCGTGGACGCCGCCAATATGACCGCCCGGGCCATGCTGGAGCGGTTCACCTCCGACTACGGCAAGAACTTCATCAACTATAATAACCCCGCCTATGACGCCCTGTTCCAGAAGGCCATCAACGCCCAGGACGAGGCCGAGCAGACGGACCTGTACAAGCAGATGGAGACCATGCTGGCGGACACCGCCGCCAACGTCTATATCCAGGACCTGTGCGATCTGGTGGCCATGCGGCAGGATCTGGGGGGACTGAAGTTCTATCCCATCTATGTGCTGGACCTGTCCACGGTTTATTTTACCCAGCAGTAATACTGATTCTTGATTAAAAAATTTAATCAAGAATCCCGTGCGCTGTGCGCACGCACAGCGTGTGAAAACACGCTGTGACGTCTCATACAAATTTGATTAAGAAAGGTGTGGTTTTTATGAAGATGAATCGTGTATGGAGGGTTCACGCTTCCTAACCCTCCGAATAAAATTTTGGAGGAAACAAAATGGAAAACCAAATCACCATCCGTGAAGCCGTCACGGAAAACGATGCTGCTGCCTTCTGGGAGCAGCTGCACGCCTATCACAAGCGGGATATTTTCACAGACTCCGACAAGGAAGAACTGGAATATTTCCTTGGTCAAGCGTATCGTGACCACATGATGAAGATCAACGGCAGGCCGCAGGATCGCTGCTTCTTCCTGTTCTTCCATCGGGGCGGACAGGATATCGGCTTTGCTATGCCGGTGATCTTCACCACGGAGGACGGCAAGTGCTTTATCATGGAGTTCTGCGTCTACCCGGAGTTCCGGGGCAGCGGCACGGGAAAAGCGTGTGCAGCAGCGCTTCTGGACTGGGCAAAAAAACACGGCGCGCGTTATGCGGAGCTGAACTATGGCGGCAACGAGCGGCGGCGCCGCTTTTGGGAATCGGTGGGTTTTATCGAGAACGGCGCGGACCAATGGGGCGAACCGCTGATGCTCCTGCCCCCGGAGGAAAATCTTCCGATTACCGCAGAGCTTCTCGCTGACCCGGAGGACTGGCAGCTGAAAAAACTGGAAAACGGCTTTCTCAAAGAGATCGGCGAAGCACCGTCAACGGAGGAAAAGCAGGAACGGCTGGCGCAAGCCATCCGGGATGGGAAAATCACGTTCTTTGCGGCAAGGCGGGGCTATCGGGCAGTGGGGATGTGCAGCGTTTCCCGGTGCTTTTCCACCTTCACCTGCACAGATGTCGGGATATTCGATGATTTTTACATTGAGCCTGTGTTCCGCAAAAAGGGCGCTGCCCGGCTGCTGGCACAAGCAGCGCAGGAATGGTGCAAGGAAAACGCCCTTGCCAGCCTGACCGTCACCTGCGCCCCCTGCGACGAGGGGATGTATCAAGCGCTCGGCTTCGATACCCATCTGGGCAAGGCGTTTGCACATCTGGGCTGAATCGCCCGCCGGGAGGACGTGTACCGGCTGACGGAGCTGTGATGGCCGGCAGTGTTCCGCCAAAACGCAGCAGTAAGGAGGATAAACCATGAGATTGCGCAGAGATAAGTAACAGTTTCCATAAAATTTGAATGGAGGTTACTTAATATGGAAATCAGAGAATACAAAACATACAACGAATCAGAGATTCTGCGCTTATACACGAGTGTTGGCTGGACGGCCTACACCGATCAGCCGGAGGTACTGCGTAAAGGCTTTGAGGGCTCTATGCTGACCCTTGCCGCTTATGAGGGCGATCAGCTTCTTGGCATCATTCGCACCGTGGGCGATGGGCATACCATCGTGTTTGTGCAGGACATATTGGTGTTTCCGGAGCATCAGCGAAAAGGCTTCGGCTCTGCGCTCTTACAAGCCGTTCTGAACCGATACAGCCATGTTCGTCAGATTGAGCTGGCAACGGATCACACGCCGAAAACCATTGCTTTTTACAAGTCAATGGGATTCTATGAATTGTCCGAAATCGGTTGCTGTGGATTTATGAGAGGATAAGAATACCAGCATCTCAATGCCAAAGGCAATTGCTGGGGGTATCCGTGCCGCCATCGGCAGCTGAATACAAACGCAAACTAATATTTGCCTTTTCCGGGATTGTGTGGTATGCTGATGCCTGCCGGTCCGTCCGGACACGGCACTATGGGAAAAGAGGGAGAGCGCATATGAAAACCTATCAGGAAATGACCCTTGCGGAACGGCAGGCGGAATACGCCGCCCTGTGCAGGACCCACCAGGAGCAGAAGGCCCTGGGCCTGGACCTGAATATGGCCCGGGGAAAGCCCGGCCGGGAGCAGCTGGACATGGTCATGGAGATGTACAACATCCCCCTGACCGCCGACGACTTCATCACCGACGGCATTGATGCCCGGAACTATGGCTATGTGGCAGGTATTCCCATTGCCCGGAGGCTGTTTGCGGACCTTCTGGGCTGCAAGCCCGGCCAGGTCATCGCCGGAGGCAACTCCTCCCTGGAGATGATGTTCGATGCCGTGTCCAAGGCGTATACCCACGGCCTGCTGCACAGCGAAAAGCCCTGGGGCAAGCTGGACAGGGTGAAGTGGATCTGCCCGGTGCCGGGATACGACCGGCATTTCAAGGTCACGGAATCCTTCGGCATGGAGCTGCTGTCCGTCCCCATGACGGAAACCGGCCCCGACATGGACCGGGTGGAGCAGCTGATCCGGGACCCGGAGGTCCGGGGTATGTGGAACGTGCCCAAATACTCCAACCCCACGGGCATCACCTATTCCCTTGAGACCATCCACCGGCTGGCCGCCATGAAGCCCGCCGCGCCGGACTTCATGCTCATGTGGGACAATGCCTACTGCGTCCACGAGCTGGAGGGGGATTTCGTGCCCTTCCCGGACATTCTGTCCCTGTGCGCGGAGTACGGCAATGGCGACATGGTGTATGAGTTTGCCTCCACCAGCAAGATCACCTTCCCCGGGGCGGGCATCGCCTGCGGGGCCGTCAGCGAGGCCAACGTGGAATACTTCAAGAATCTGCTGAACATCCAGATCATCAGCTACGATAAAATGAACCAGCTGCGCCACGTCCGGTATCTGAAGGACAAGGAGACCACCCTGGCCCTGATGCGGCGTCATGCGGCCATTCTGGGGCCCAAGTTCCGGGCCGTGGAGCAGGAGCTGGAGTGCCACCTGGCCCCCTGGGGCATCGCCAGCTGGAGCCACCCCAAGGGCGGCTATTTCGTCAGTCTGGACGCCATGCCCGGCACCGCCAGGCGGGCGCTGGAGCTGTGCCGGGACGCCGGGGTCACCATGACCGCCGCCGGGGCTACCTTCCCCTACGGCGTGGACCCCCAGGACAGCAACATCCGCATTGCCCCCTCCCTGCCGCCGGTCCACGAGCTGGAGCAGGCCATCGCCATTCTGTGCGACTGCCTGCGCATGGCGGCCCTGGAAAAGCTGGGTATCTGAACCCACCATATGCGAAAAACGGCCGCACCCTCCGGGGTGCGGCCGAAGCACGTCAACCATACGAAAGAAGCACGTTAAAGAAGGATGGAGCATCGCATGAACAAGAAAGAGCTTGCCAGCGGTGTCCGACCGCACCGGCCATAACTTCGGCAACGTGAAGATCGCCTTCGACGTGGGCTGCGTGGTGCTGGCGGCATAAATATCGCAAAAATGGCGTGCGCCGGGGGCGCACGCCATTTCTTATTTCTCCATTTCCCGGGTAAGCTCCTGGTCCAGATGCACCGCGCCATAGAGGTTCTTGGCGCTGCACCCGGCCCGGCCGCCGCCGAAGCCGC
>OGLE01001240.1_pt1 | contig 20834 bp, 24 predicted proteins | sample 1572671 | NCBI WGS metagenome assembly OGLE01 (sample SAMEA2581923, study PRJEB24529) | metagenome | biome: Human gut stool | place: China | collected 2011 | reverse complement strand
TTATTCTTGATGCTTGCTGCGCTGCTATGCAGGAAGGTCTGGAAGAACGTAAGGCTGAAAAGGTGGATATGGAAGCTGCCGGTGAAGCTGCTGCTAACAAGGGCAAGAAAAAAACTGCGAAAGCAAGACTCGACAAGTCTGACGAGGAAGCAATCAATGCTGCCAAGGCTGCTGCTTTCATCAAGGAAGACGAAGAGGCTTAATCATAGAAGTAGTCAAGTAGTAGGTAGTTAAGTAGTAAGTAGAAAATGTTCTGCTTACATAAGTTAGCAAATAGAGTATCTTCTACTTACTACTTAACTACCACTACTTGCTACTTTTTTTATTATAAACATTAAAACAATAAAGATATTATGGCTGTAAGTATGGCTGATATAACCAAGCTCCGCAAAATGACCGGTGCTGGTATGATGGATTGCAAGAACGCATTGACCGAGGCAGAAGGTGATTTCGACAAGGCAATGGAAATTATCCGTAAGAAGGGACAGGCTGTAGCTGCCAAGCGTTCAGACCGCGAAGCTTCCGAAGGTTGTGTTTTGGCTAAGACTACCGGTGACTTTGCCGTTATCATCGCTTTGAAGTGTGAAACTGACTTTGTTGCCCAGAATGCCGACTTCGTAAAATTGACTCAGGATATTCTTGACCTTGCTGTTGCCAACAAGTGCAAGACTTTGGATGAGGTGAAAGCATTGCCGATGGGTAACGGTACTGTGCAGGATGCAGTAACCGACCGCAGCGGTATTACAGGTGAGAAAATGGAACTCGACGGTTATATGACTGTAGAAGGTGCAGCTACCGTTGTTTACAATCACATGAACAGAAACGGTCTTTGTACGATCGTTGCCTTCAACAAGAATGTGGACGAGCAATTGGCTAAGCAAGTAGCTATGCAGATTGCTGCTATGAATCCTATCGCTGTTGATGAAGACGGTGTTTCTGAAGAAATCAAGCAGAAAGAAATCGAAGTTGCTATCGATAAGACAAAAGCTGAACAAGTGCAGAAGGCTGTAGAAGCTGCTCTGAAGAAAGCAGGTATCAATCCGGCTCACGTGGACAGCGAAGACCACATGGAAAGCAACATGGCCAAGGGATGGATTACAGCCGAGGATGTAGCCAAAGCAAAAGAAATCATTGCTACGGTTTCTGCTGAGAAGGCTGCTCATCTGCCCGAACAAATGATTCAGAACATTGCTAAGGGTCGTCTGGGTAAATTCTTGAAGGAGGTTTGCCTGTTGAACCAGGAAGATATCATGGATGCCAAGAAGACGGTAAGAGAAGCGTTGAAGGAAGCTGATCCTGAATTGAAGGTGGTTGACTTCAAGCGTTTCACTTTGCGCGCTGAATAATTCTATTTCGATTAGAATACGAAAACGGTCGCACGGGACATCCGTAGCGACCGTTTTTTTATGCTGTTTTATTCTCTCGAAACGCATCATCTGTTGAGGGCAAACGCATCATCTGTTTCCTCCTGACAGATCATCTGTTTGACCCAAACGCATCATCTGTTTTGAAGTGGTAATTTTATCCCACCGGTTTGGTCTGAGTATAGCCTTCTTTCTTCAATAATTCCAGCACTTTCTGTTTGAAATCACCTTGTACGATGATTTCTCCATCTTTGGCACTTCCACCTACACCGCATTTGCTTTTCAGCAGTTTGCCCAATTCCTTCATATCGCTATCGGTACCGACAAACCCGGTGATTAAGGTCACTACTTTGCCGCCCCGGTTTTTTCTGTCCAGTTGTACGCGGAGGCGTTGCTGGGCAGCTGGAAGGGTGGTTTGCTCTTCATCGTCTTCCATTTCGTAGTTATAGTCGGGGTTTGTAGAATAGACTACATTCAATCTTTCTTTCCAATCATTATTTTTCATATCAGTTCTGTATTATCCGAATCAAAAGTACTATTTTGTATGGAATCTTGCAATCTTTTCCTGTATAGTTTGCTGCCGTGGTGCCTGCTTTGATGTAACACTTTTGTAGAAATTATGTTAACTTTGCTTTGTATGGCTCTTATTTTGCGGAAAAAGATGTATTTTTGTCAATCCGTAATCTAAAGGAATGAAGAGATGACCGCGAACCGAGCAATTCAACAAAAGGATAGCATGAAAGTGCCGGAGCCTACTTTGCGCAGGTTGCCGTGGTACTTGTCGAATGTGAAGTTGCTGAGGCAAAAGGGCGAACGCTTCGTCTCCTCTACTCAGATTTCTAAGGAAATCAATATAGATGCCTCCCAGATAGCGAAGGATTTGTCGTATGTGAATATCTCGGGGCGTACACGCGTGGGGTATGAAGTGGATACGCTGATAGCTGTTTTGGAGGATTTTCTGGGGTTTACCAATATACATAAGGCTTTTCTTTTCGGAGTTGGAAGCCTGGGCGGTGCTTTGTTGCGCGACTCGGGTCTGAGTCATTTCGGGTTGGAAATAGTGGCTGCTTTTGATGTGAACCCCGGTTTGGTAGGAACAATGCTGAACGGAATCCCCATTTACCACTCGGATGAGTTTGAACAGAAGATGAAGGAATATGATGTCAATATCGGCGTGCTGACTGTCCCCATTGAAATAGCGCAGCAGATTACGGATGCTATGGTTGCAGGAGGCATTAAGGCTGTATGGAACTTTACTCCGTTCCGTATCCGGGTGCCGGAAGATATCGTTGTCCAGAACACTTCCTTGTACGCCCATTTGGCTGTCATGTTTAACCGGTTGAATTTTAACGAAATCAAGTAAATGAAGATTATAGCTGTAGGAATGAACTATGCCCGGCACAATCAGGAACTGGGGCATGCGATAGTAAACAAGGAGCCGGTCATCTTCATGAAGCCCGATTCTGCCATATTGAAAGATGGAAAGCCATTTTTCGTTCCCGATTTTTCGGAAGAGGTGCATTATGAGACGGAAGTGGTGGTACGTATCTGCCGTTTGGGGAAAAATATTGCCCCGCGGTTTGCACACCGTTATTATGATGCGGTAACCGTGGGCATTGATTTCACGGCGCGCGACCTTCAACGTAAATTTCGTGAAGCAGGTAATCCGTGGGAACTATGCAAGGGTTTTGACAATTCCGCAGCTATTGGCGCGTTTGTTCCTTTGGAGCAGGCGGGAGGCGATGTGCAGAACCTTGATTTTCGTCTGACAATAGATAACAAGGAGGTACAGCACGGCAATACCTCGGATATGCTGTTCCGGGTAGATGATATCATAGCGTATGTCAGCCGCTTCATGACACTGAAAATAGGTGATTTGTTGTTTACGGGTACCCCGGCCGGTGTAGGGCCTGTCAGTATAGGCCAGCATTTACAAGGTTATCTTGGAGAAGATAAACTGCTGGATTTTCATATCCGTTAGAAGGTGTTGATTTATATTCGTTTGTTTCATTGTATCTCATTTAGTCGAATCATTCTTATAAGTTTTGTACGCTGATGCCCGATTATGCGTTTTTTGACAAACTGCGGGATGCTTATCGTCGGTTGGCCTGTCAATACAAGGATTCTGCACTCTGCGTTTGAAATGTATGGGTTCACAAGATATCAGTTGGCATTGGGCGATAGCTTCTTTAGGAAAAAAATCTGATGTAAACCGTGCAATTTGTGTTTTCTCCTTTTCTGGTATCTGTTTTTTCCGTATTTTCGTGTCATTTAAAAGAAGTGATTATATGAAGATACGTGTAGGTTTTGGTTTTGATGTCCACCAGTTGGTGACAGGTCGTGAGCTTTGGTTGGGGGGTATCCGTCTGGAGCATGAGAAGGGATTGTTGGGGCATTCGGATGCAGATGTGCTTGTTCATGCCCTTTGTGATGCATTGCTGGGGGCGGCGAATATGCGGGATATAGGTTACCATTTTCCCGATACTGCCGGTGAGTTCAAGAATATCGACAGCAAAATTTTATTGAAGAAGACTGTGGAACTGATAGCGGCTAAAGGTTATTCTGTCGGTAATGTTGATGCCACTATCTGCGCTGAGCGTCCCAAACTGAAAGCGCGTATTCCCGAAATGCAGCAGGTCTTGGCTGTTGTGATGGGAATAGATGAGGATGATGTCTCTATCAAAGCCACTACTACAGAGAAACTTGGTTTTACGGGGCGCGAAGAAGGTATCTCCGCCTATGCCACTGTACTGATTGTTAAGGAATAATCATATTGGTTTTCTATAAAATGTCCTAATCTATAATTAACCTCAGAAATTAAAATGAAGAAGATCTCTTTAACCCTTTGCCTGGTATTCTTGTCTGTTTTGTTCTGTCAGGCACAAGTTGCACCTTTAAAGTTCAATAAGAACGGAGAATTTAAAATAGTGCAGTTTACCGATGTTCATTTTAAATACGGAAATCCTGCTTCCGATATTGCTTTGAAGCGCATCAATGAAGTGCTTGATGCGGAGCGTCCCGATTTGGTTGTCTTTACAGGGGATATTGTATATGCCGCGCCTGCTGATACGGCTATGCGTGCGGTATTGTCCTGCGCTTCTTCCCGTAAGATTCCTTTTGTGGTAACCTTTGGCAATCATGACAATGAACAGGGTAAGACGCGTGCCGAACTGTATGATGTGATTCGCTCCATGCCTTATAATATTCAACCGGACCGCGGGGCGGTAGAGTCTCCTGACTATGTTCTTGCCCTGAAGTCTTCGGATGGCAAGAAGGATGCGGCTTTGCTTTATTGTCTGGATTCCCATTCGTACTCAAAATTGCCGGATGTGAAAGGCTATGACTGGCTTACATTTGATCAGGTGAACTGGTATCGTGGACAAAGTGCCGCTTATACGGCACGAAATGGTGGAAAACCTTTGCCTGCGTTGGCTTTTTTCCATATCCCTCTGCCGGAATACAATGAAGCTGCTGCGGATGAAAATGCCATATTGATAGGAACTCGCATGGAGAAAGCTTGTGCCGCTGCTGTTAATACAGGGATGTTTGCGGCCATGAAAGAAGCCGGAGATGTAATGGGTACCTTTGTGGGACATGACCATGATAATGATTATGCCGTGATGTGGAAAGGTCTTTTGTTGGCTTATGGCCGTTTTACCGGTGGAAATACTGAATATAACCATTTGTCAAATGGTGCGCGTGTTATTTTGATGAAAGAAGGTGCGCGTACGTTTACTACCTGGATTCACTTGAAAGGTGGCGAGATTATTGATAAGACTGTTTATCCGGATAGCTATGTGAAGGATGATTGGCGCAAGCGTCCCTTGCAAGTTGAATAAAGAAAGTATAATCCGCCGTTTGTGGAAGGTCTGTCTGGTATGACAGATGCTGGTTTGTAGTATGTTTCGTCTATGTTTTTTTTGCATAAAAACGTCCGGATGCTTTGTCTTATAAGATCCGGACGTTCTTTGTATTGTAGATTGGGGGATTACAGGTAAGTCTTATTCTTTCTGCTCTTGGGAAGTAATGTGCTTGCCGTTGACTTCTATATTGTCAAGAGTCAGATTGACAACATTGTCCATCTGTATGGCTTTCGGAGCCTTTTTAACTTTGATATTCCTCAGTGTGATATTGTACAGTTTAGCTTCTGGCAGGCCATTGGCCATCAATGCCACACTATCTACCCGGTTGCAGTTGACGTCTTCTATGCAGATATTACGGAAAAGGGTAGGATGGTTTCCACCGCGGTATCCATGATAGTTTGTGCGGAAATTGACAACTCCCCATAAGCATACGTCAGCCTCGATACGACGCATGTTCAAGTTTTCGAAATAACCACCTCTGTCCAGATTGGACTTGAAATAAATACCGTTCCGGCAACTGTCGATTTTGCAGTCTTCTATGTAGACATTCCGTACTCCACCGGACATTTCACTACCGATCGTGATAGCCCAACGAGCAAAATGGCAGTTACGGATAATTACATTTTCTGTAGCTTGCCCGATACGCCATCCGTCTTGGTCACGTCCGGACTTGATGGCTATTCCGTCATCGCCCACATTGAAGTCCATGTTCTCTATAAGTACGTTCGTGCAAGACTCTGGATCGCATCCGTCGTTGTTGTAGTTGTTGCTGTCAATGTATATGTTCCGTACGGTAACATTGTTGCAGAATACAGGATGGATAATCCAAAATGGAGAGTCGAAAATCCGGACATCTTCAACTAACACGTTTTTACAGCCATAGAATTGTATCATGCAGGGACGGAGATAGTACCCTTCGCCAAATACACGCTCATAAACGGGGATGGAATCAATTCCCATTTGGCGGAGCCGGTCAACGGCGGGGCCTTGTTTGGCATGCCATCCGTTGAATGTGACAGCGCCGTTTCCGTCTAAAGTCCCTTTGCCGGTCAGTGCCACATTGGTACATTGGTAAGCGTAGATGAAAGGGGTGTAGTTGAAACATTCAGTTCCTTCCCATTTGGTCAGTACCATAGGGAGGTAATCAGAAGCTGCGGTTGAAAATTCCAGTCGTGCTCCTTCTACAATGTGTAGATTTACATTGCTTTTTAGGGTAATGGCACCTTTGATGAAATAATTTCCGGCGGGGATAAGTACTGTACCTCCCCCATTTTGGTTACATTTATTGATTGCCTCCAAAATTGCAGGACGACTGTCGAATGCTGTATCATTCTTGGCTCCGTAATCAGTTACGTTGTAAGTGCTGTCGGGAAAAGTGGGAGGTATGATATTCTTCAGGATTTCGGGCATCTTTGCCCATTGACCGCTTTCTTTTTTAGATGTTGTAGTACATGCAGATAAGAATAAGAGAAATAAATAGCCAAGTACGGATCGCTTTTTCATGATTTTTTAAGATTTATAATGTGCGGAACAAAAATACGGCTTTCTTTTTCGAATGAGTAGGACGAATTGACTTTTAAATTGGATTTTTTGATTCAAATAGTATGTTTATATTTACGGGGGACAATACGAATTGTGTGTAAAGTATGAGAGGGCGAAATGTAGGTGAAGTACCGATGAATAGAGGGATTGAGCGGATTTTACATTGGCGGGCAAAACAAAAACGACTTGTACCTTTTGTGTCCCAATGATGTCCCTGAAAAGAGAGGAAGGCGATTCTTTAAACGGTTTAAATGGAACATGAGGATAATGGGAGGGCTGAATTGATGCTTTTGCGGCACAATTCAGCCCTTTTTCTGTGTGTGGTGATAAATACTACTCCTGCGTGCTGCGAATAAGGTGAGATTGGCGAATAATGGCTCTACGGGTCATTTTAACGCCACCATCGGTGAGACCGGCATGTTGGAGGCTGCTTTGTTTGATGCCTATTTCAGCTTCGTTTAAGACAGTGTAGATGGCACTGATACTGCCGAAATAATAGTCTTTCTTCTCGAAAATGAGGTGTACGTGGATAACCTTGGTCATATTGTTAGTATTTAGAAGTTTTAAATACAAAGATATTCTATATAATAAATATATGGAAGTATTTAGGTTGGAAATATAAAGTATTTAAGGTGTTTTAGTGAAATGTTTGTTCAGGTGATTTAGAATGCCCGATCGCATGAAACGGGGATAGTGGAATATTTGTGATAGAAGTGTTAAATATGGGAATGGGCTTACTATTGGACTTACCTAAATGGGCTTACTATTATGTCTATATTGTTTACTTGTGCCTAAAATGGACTTACGATTTTGCTTGAAAAAACATGTGTTTTTTATAGTGATGTTTCCTTTTTGATGGCATTTTATGGGTGTTTTAATAATATTTACAGGGGGATAGTATAGGTGTTTTTATGGGTGTGTAGGTTGCAAAGGTTGTGTAAGTGGTTGATTAGTAGTTGTTATATGCATTATATGTGGTATATTCACGCCATAAACGTGCGCGCAGCGCATAATTTAGCAGGATGGAGCAGTTGGTAGCTCGCATGGTACCACACATGAGATCACAAGTTCGAGTCTTGTTCCTGCCGCAAACTATATTGAAGGTGTTGGAACGTTCCCGCTGATCAGCGCTCCGTCTGAGGGGATAAAACGTACGGAGATTGAGGTAAATTGATTGTTGGATAACAAATGCTCCCGGTTATTGTGCCGGGAGCTATTTCTAAAAACATGTTCAAGAAGAAGTATATAATATCAAAGAGTCAATTAGTAGGAATTGTTCGTCAGTTACGCTATTTGATGGATACTAAAAAAGCATCTGATAATATCGTAGGTTGGGAATTACGAATCATTCTATCAGACTTAGGCATTGATATTGAAGAAATGCCTATGCCTCCGCCTGACAAGTAATTACCTTTTATTACTGGATGATGAATCGGACTTCTCACTTGTTTTAGTTTGTGCCTTAGGAGGCGGTGGCGTTGAAATAGCTTTTGGTAACGAATTCTTCAACGCATCTGTACTATCATAAATAATAGCTGTTCTTTTTCCTTCTTTTATTTCCATAATTAGTCATATTTAGAGTAATATATTCTATCTACATATTTCTGAGATTCACTATCTATTTCAGTTTGCATTTTCGACGATATATGGTATACATATTTGTTGTAAATTGATGGTTTACCTACTTCTGTTTCTTTTAGTTGCAAAAATCGGTGGGCTGTATCGTCTTCAACTACAATTTCTTTGTCAAAATCATACCATATCAATTCTATAGAGTTCAAATAACCTAAATAGAAATCAGCCAATCTGTCTAATTCTGATAATTCTTTCTCTTCTTGGAGGAGATTGGGTACTATTTGTTTGGCTATAACTCCCATCGTTGCTAAAATAGACGTAATGGCTGGAATATATAGTGAAATAAAAGCACCCAAAGTTCCTATGCAAGATGAGCATGCAAGTAATGTATGATATGCTCTATTCCTTTTTCGCATTTTATCTGTATATTTTTGCAATCCAAGAATATAAGATTTACTTTGCTTTATCTCTTCGAAAATCCGATTCCTAATTATCATTGTATTTAAATTTTTCGTCTATTGGTTTTCTTGGTGAGGGAGCGGGACTATTGAAGGCTACTCTATTTTGAAATCAAATATTGGGAGAAAGCCACCTGAGCCTCCCGGTGATAAGAATAGGAAGCAGTATTCACCTTAATAACGAGAAATCTAATCTTGATAAGATGTGACTACTCCATCTTCAACATAAATATATTTGTTGTTCTTGGTATTTGAGACGGAATGTAAAGTGAAACCGATAGTATAGTAATGTGTGACTACGTCTCCATAGCACCATTGTTCGCTGACATGATCTGCGGTAACAGTTCGATTTATATCCAGTGGGGTTCCAATAGAGGCTTGAAGTTCATACTTATTCATGCCGATTACCACAGAACGCTCACTTACATATTTTCTATATTCATCTCTAATATTGGGGTCTATTGACACTATGAGCGACTTATCAGTAACAACATCTTTGTGTATATAACCCGTTTTATTCTTGTATTGCACTTTATAAAAAATGTATTTAATGGTATCCAATGCCAAAACTTGCACTTCTTTATCTTTAGGAATATAACCAATTTTTGTTTCACCAACGGTGACCTTATCTGATTTGCTTAAATCCATATCAGGGGAAAGCATATAGCATTTAAACTTAGTAGTAACCGTTTGTGCATTAGCGAAATCACTTGTGGTGATTAATAGAATACAAGCAAAAAGTGAAATTGTAATTTTATTCATAGATTTGTTTGTTTGAGATTTAATTATTTCGATATATTCTATCTATTCTTTTCTTTATGGGACATTTGCAGATGTCGCACTGTCTACATTGGGCGAAGAACGTTTCCTTGTAGATACATCCTTCGCATCGCCTAAATCCTTATTTTTCTCTTTGTGAGAAAGTACCGGTGGAGAGACTTCATATTGAGAGAGTTGGACCTTAAGAGCAGCGAGTTCCTCGCTCGTTGAACGAAGGTCAGACTGAAGCTGCTTATTTTCTGCATCTTTCTGATCAAGTTTATCCATGAGACGCAATACAACCATATCTGAAGGTGCAGATATAGGTTTATAGGGTTGTTGCGCTTGGTCTTCACATAGCATGGAACCGCGACCAGTAAGAAGCCAATCTGGATTTATAGGAAATTTCAATACAGTGTTTTGTATTGCCGTCAATCCTACATTACTTCTACCTTTTGATATTTCAGTAATCATAGAGGAACTAACCAATATAGAAGCCGCAAAGTCCTTGTTGTCAGCAACTATTTTTTCTTTAATGAGATAATCTAATACCTCAAGAAAACGTTTTGATAATTCGTTTACCATATAAATATTACAGAATACTGGAAAATATTTCCGCTTTTATTTTGTTTAATACAGAACACTGTATATATTTGCAACGTGATACAGATTTACAGCGCTCAAATATAAGAATTAAACTTTAAATAATATAGATGTATGAAGAAGATTGATTGGGTTGATCCCAAAATGAAGAGTGCGGCTTACGATCATCTGGTGAAGGTGTTCAAGGTTAAGAGACCTTGCGTGAGTCTTGCCATGAGTTTTAAGCGTAATAGTCTTGAAGCTGCGCAAATGAGGCACATGGCTGTGCAGGAACTTGGTGGGCGACTGCTGAGTGATGAAAATGTGGCTGTGGCTCCAGTGAAGGTGTTGGATGCCAAGGGTAATGTGAAGGCGGTGATAAAGAATGATGCGGTAACTTTATAAATGGGATGGATATGAAGAGTATAACAATTTCAGCAGATAATCTTTATATAGCGATATCTGCATACAAACAGTTAAGGACAATCAGCATTGATTTTGCTCCTATTATCAATAATGAAATTACTATCTATTTTAATGATTTTCGTTTTGTCTTGTTCGATTTGTTGGCGCAGGGCATCGATCGAAGCGAACTTCTGTTCTGGCCGGATAAAGGCGACCAACTCCACGTCGAGCGTTTTCCCGTATAGATCTCCCGAGTAGTTGAGCAGATGTGCCTCGAGCAGTCGTTGTCCATGTGTGGGAATGGTTGGTGTATATCCGATATTGACCAGTGCGCCGTAGGTGTGACCGTTGAAGGTAATTCGTGCGGCATAGACGCCGTTCTCAACAGTCAGAGAGCGGTCCACGAGCAGGTTGGCGGTTGGGAAGCCGATATTTCGGCCCAATTCTTTTCCGTGAATGACGGTGCCGTTGATGATACGCTCCATGCGAATAGCCTTTGTAACGAGCAAATGTAACAAGAATAATCCACTTGTGAAAACGGTTTGTTTTTTGTACCTTGCTGCTGCTTTGAACCCCTGTCTACGATGAGCACCAGCGTACGGAAAAACAGAAAAGTATATTATACTATGGGGGAGGTGTCGGAGATGTTCGATGTCAATCCCTCGTTGATTCGGTTTTGGGAGCAGAAGTTTGATATTCTCAAGCCGGACAAGAATAAGAAGGGGAATCGTCTTTTTACTCCCACTGATGTTGAGAATTTGAAGTTGATCTACCACCTGGTTAAAGAGGAGGGGATGACTTTGGCTGGAGCCCAGAAACGGATCAAACAGAACCCGGAGGGGTTGAAACGGGATATGGAGATTGTGGATCGCCTGCAGCGACTCAAGACGTTGTTGTTGGAGGTTCGCCAGGAGTTGAAAGGGGCGAATGATGAAGATGATGTAATCTTTGTGGATCAATCTGTTTCGTCCGAGTCCTTAGAGGAGAATGAATTTTCTGATCCCGTGCAATTATTGAATACTTCTGACAATGTGTCGGAAGGGAATGAATTTGCAAGCACTTCTGATTGGAATGTGGGAGAGCAAATTGCTGTTGCAGAACATGAGCTCAGTATTGATAAGACAGTTTCACAGCAAGAATCGTTTGATACTGCCGGCGTAGGGAATTTTGCTTTCGATTCAACATCTCAGATCAAAGAGGGAAGCATGTCCGGTTCGAACCAGCAAGAAGAGAGTCCTGAATCTGCCGATTTTTTGTCAAAAATCGAGGATCACCCCATTTCTGATATGGCAATGGCTGCTCAATTCGTGTCAGATGAGTGTCGAGACGAAAAGGTTAATGAAGACTTTGCCTCTGTAGCTCAGATCGGTTTTGATACGGATGAGCCGGAAATTGCGGTTGCTGAGAGTGAAAACATAGAGAGCGTTGATGTCCAGTCTACGAGTTTGTTTGAGAGCCCTGAATCCACAGATAGACAATTGGATCCGTCGTCGAATGCAACGGGAAATGCATTGATACAAGATGAGGTTGGAGAGGTGTCCGGAGAGAATGTTCCGGTCGTTCCATTTCAAGTGCAGGAGTTGTGTCCGGATCAGCAGATCGAATCAGCAGATAAGCTAACAGATAAGACGGACGAGGAATTTTATGCGGAAACAGTGGCAGAGGTGGCCATAGCTCAAGCAGGGCCGATCGTAGCGATTGAGCAGGAGGTTGAGGCTGGTGCTGAGCGAGTTTTAGAATCTGAGCAGTTGATTCAGGAGCCTGAATTACCGATGATGCCGCAGCCTACGACAACTCAAACACAACAAACCACTGAAAAATCCCGTCCACAAGTGTTCGAACAGACCCTTTTTTAATGCAGGGTTAATATAGGTCAGACACGCTTTCTTTTAAGGATGGGAAATATTTTGAGAGAGTTTTTACTCTGATCCTTGTCTTTATTAGCGAATACCTAAAATATAGGGAACGGGTATCTGAGTTTGTTTAATTCGGCAGAATGATGAGGGGATGATCCCTTTTTGACAATGAGATATATATGGCAGTCAAAGTAAAAGATGTCGCAGCGGTCATTGAAGCGTTTGCGCCGTTGAATTTGCAGGAGGAGTACGACAATAGTGGATTGAATGTCGGCGATTATGAGGCTGAGGTCCGCGGTATTTTGTTGTGTGTCGATGTGACCGAATCTGTGTTGGATGAAGCGGAATCGTTGGGCGTAAATCTGATTGTCTCTCATCATCCTTTGTTGTTCCATCCTTTGCGTCAGATTGTTGATGCCAATTTTACTCAACGCATTGTGAAACGGGCGCTTTTGTCCGGAATTTCGCTCTATGCTGCCCATACGAATTTGGACAGTGCGGCTGGTGGCATGAGTTTTCGTTTGGGAAGTCAGCTTGGTTTAGTTGACATGCAGGTCTTGGAACCTCATGCCCCGGGTGCAGCAACGGGTTTTGGTGTCGTTGGGAACCTTCCGGAACCGGTAGATGTGAAGCTGTTTTTACAAAAGGTGCAATCGGAGTTGCATTGTGGAGCTATTCGTCATTCGGCGTTGTGTAAGGAGACAATCCGGCGAGTTGCGTTGGTAACGGGAGCGGGGGCATCGATGGTTGGGTCTGCCATTTTGGCAGGAGCGGATCTGTATCTGACAGCAGATATGAAATATAATGACTTTTATGCTCCGGATGGTCGCATTGTGATGGCAGATATAGGTCATTTTGAGAGTGAATATTGCGCAATCAAGCTTTTACGTGATATAATTACAAAAAAAATAGCTACTTTTGCAGTTCACGAGAGTGTGAATTCAGTCAATCCTGTAAATTATTTCATTTAAGCATATGGCAGTTTCAAGCAGAAAGAACAGCGATGCGAACGATTTTTCGATGGAAGAGAAGATCGTTGCGCTGTACGAGCTTCAGAAGATCGATTCGAAGATCGACGAGATCAACAAGTTGAAGGGCGAGTTACCTTTGGAGGTACAAGATCTTGAGGATGAGATCGCGGGTCTCGAGACACGAGTTGCCAACATTACCGCCGAGGTGGAAGATTTGACCAAAGCCACCAAGGATCACAAGGATGAGATTGAGCAGGCCAAGGCGCTGATTAAGAAGTATGAAGGCCAGCAGGATAATGTTCGCAACAATCGTGAGTTCGATGCACTTTCCAAAGAGATTGAGTATCAGAAGTTGGAGATTGAGCTTTGCGAGAAGCGTATCAAGGAGGCTGCGGCTGACGTTAAGGTAAAGAAAAAGGCTATTGAGGATGCTCAGGCTGTTTTGGCAGAGCGCAAAGTAGATCTTGAGGCAAAGCAGAAAGAGTTGGAGGGAATCGATGAGGAGACCTCTAAAGAGATGGAGTCATTGACCGCACAGTCCGAAAAGGCTGCTGCGAAGATTGACGATCGTCTGTTGGCCGCATACAAACGCATCCGTCGTAATGTACACAACGGTTTAGCTGTTGTAACGGTAAAACGTGATGCATGTGGTGGTTGCTTCAACCGTATCCCGCCTCAGCGTCAGATGGATATCCGCATGAACAAGAAGATTATTGTTTGTGAGTATTGCGGTCGTATTTTGGTATCTAATCAATTGGACGAGCAAGAATAGGCGGTTTCTATAAGAATTACTCCTATTTTGTAGAGATATGTCAGGAAGTGTCAGCCGAAAGGTTTGGCACTTCTTTTGTTTTGGGAGGTTGTGAGACGATATGTCAGTTGCGAGGTGAAAAGATATAAACGAAAAAAATGGCATCTTGTTTTTGATTATTTAAAAAAAACTTTCTACCTTGCGTTTTAGAAACTAATACAAATTCTTAAACTCTATTGCCTATTGACGAAATATCTACTCGAACCAACTCTAGGAGTTAGATATGAATCTGAACAGATTGAGCGATTACGAATTACTTAATAATTATATCTCAGGCAATGAGATTTCAATAAATATTTTGCTGGATCGGCATCGTAAGCGGATTTTTGACTATATCTATATGATGGTCAAGAATCAGGATGTTGCGGATGATATTTTCCAGGAGACTCTGATCAAGGTTGTGCGTTTTGTACGTGAGGGACGTTACACGGAGAACGGCAAGTTTTTGTCATGGGTGTTGCGGATTGCGCACAATCAGGTGATTGACTATTTCCGTCAGAAGAAACAGCGGAATAACATCTCCGAGGGGGATGTTGGTTATGATTTGTTGAATCATCCGAAGTTCTCGGATCGTACGGTTGAGGAGCGGTTGATTACGGATCAGATTGAGGCCGATGTACGCAAGTTGATCGATTTTTTGCCGTCCGAGCAGAAAGAGGTTGTATTGATGCGTTATTATATGGGGTTGAGTTTTAAGGAGATTGCAGAGCAGACCAATGTGAGTATCAATACGGCGCTGGGTCGGATGCGTTATGCTTTGATCAATTTACGCAAATTGATTGACGAAAATCGATTAACTTTGAGTTAACGTATAATAATGTGGTAATATCCTTCGTTATATAGGCAAACACTACTAAAACACAGTGCCTATGGAGGATTGCTACTATGAGGGACTGGCCGATGATGTACTTTTCGAGGATGATGAATTATTCCAACGGGAGGTTATTCAAGATGATGAGGGGTTGTTGTTGACGGATGCTTTTTTGAGTGAAGTTTTTCGACCATACAGAATCGGCCGTAAGGATAAAGCGGAGAAGATTTAATCTTTCTCCGCTTTTCTTTTTTTAGCTTCTCATTTTATTGATTAGGTTTTGTGCAGGAAAGGTCTGTTTAATGCCTTGAAGTAGTGAAATAGCCGATTGGGTGGAGGGTAAATATAGTTATATACGCAGAGATTAGTCGGTCGGGCACAATGCAAAACAAAAGGCGGGTCAGAAATACTGACCCGCCTTCTTGTAGGGTGTAAATAGATTAAAATTCTTCCTGTACGGCTTTGAACAGTCCGATATCTTCAGTGCAGCTGCAACCGATGTATTTGGCTGCAGCGCTGACCTGAGCTTCGCCGTAGCGAGTGTAGATTTCGGCTGAATTGCGGTACTCTTCGCAAATCGATGCCTGTTGTAACAGCAGGTGGCTCAAAATAATGTGGCCAGCCATTTCGACCATACGACGTGCATGGAAGTCAATGGTTTCGTTATTGCCACCTGAGGTTACCTTCTCAACAGCTTGTTCGTATTGCTCACGCATTGCTACCAACTTCTTGTAGGTGTTATCCAATTCGGGAGCATGTGCAAGAGCTTCGTACTCTTTGATCTTGGCCAGGTAGGTGCCGGTGGTTACGTGACGGATCGCTGCAACAACCTGCAATTGCGAAGTACCCTCATAAATGTTGGTGATACGGGCGTCGCGATAGATGCGCTCGATGGGGTAGTCCTTCATGTAACCTGATCCACCGAAGATCTGAATCGCATCGTATGCCAACTGGTTGCAATACTCGCTTGACATCAATTTCAACAGAGGAGTGAAGGCATCGGCCAGGCGGGTGTACTCTTTCATCTCAGCCCGCTCTTCCGGAGTCAGTTTACGCTCTTTGCTGATGTGGGTGAGCTCTTTGTAGATGCTGACGAAACGAGTTGTCTCGTAGAGCATGGCGCGTGATGCCTGCAATTTGGCTTTCATGTTTGAAAGCATCTCGAATACAGCAGGGAATTCGATAATCGGTTTGCCAAATTGCTTGCGTTCGTGAGCATATTTCAACGCTTCACGATATGCAGCTTCAGACAGACCGGTTGATTGAGCTCCAATACCTAAACGGGCAGCATTCATCAACGACATTACATATTTGATCAGACCCATTTTGCGGTCGCCGACCAGTTCTGCAGGAGCGTTGGTGAAGACCAGCTCACAAGTAGGAGAACCTTTGATACCCAGTTTGTTTTCGATACGGCGCACTTTGACAGCCATGCTGGCACGGTCGTACACAAACATAGAGAGACCGCGTGCATCGGCAGTACCCTCTTCCGAACGGGCCAGTACCAATGAGATGTGGCCATCGCCGTTGGTGATGAAACGTTTAACACCATTGAGCAGCCAGGTCTGTTTCTCTTCGTCCCAATGGGCTTTGAGCATAACGGCCTGCAGGTCACTACCAGCATCCGGTTCGGTCAGGTCCATTGCGCAGGTTTCACCGCGAGATACACGAGGAAGGTATTTGGCTTTGATCTCTTCCGAAGCGAACTCGTTGAGAGTTTCGGCGCAGTCCTGCAATCCCCAGATGTTTTCAAAACCGGCGTCGGCACGGGCCACCATTTCGTTGGCCATGACGAATAGCGGGAGTGGGAAGTTCAAACCTTCGTATTTGCGAGGCAGAGTCAGACCGAACAGTCCAGCTTTGTTCAACGCTTCAATATTCTGTGCGGTTCCTGGAGCATAGACAACGTGGTCATCCACCACTTTAGGTCCTTCGTGATCTACACCTTCAGCGTTAGGTGCGATTACATCTCCACAAATTTCGCCGCAAATATCCATGACACGGCGATAGCTGTCCATGGCATCTTCAAAGTCCACGGGAGCATAGTCGTATTTGCCTTTATCGGCATAACCCCTCTCCTTGAGCTCCACGATCCGTTTCATCAACGGGTGATTCAGGTGAAACTGGAGGTCTTTGTTATCTGAAAAGAAATTGGCCATGTTCGCTATTATTTCGAGTTTTGTTTGTAATACTTAATCATTTTGGGGATTACCTCCATGACATCACCTGTGATTGCGTAGTCTGCGATTTTGGTGATCGGAGCGTCGGGATCGGTATTGATTGAGATGACCATTGACGAACCGTCCATACCTGCAGTGTGCTGGATCTGTCCGGAGATACCGCAAGCAATGTAGAGTTTCGGGCGAACGGTTACACCGGTTTGACCGATTTGGCGAGCGTGGTCTGCCATGCCGGCATCGACAGCAGCACGTGAAGCACCGACTTCACCTCCGAGTACAGACGCCAGTTCATAAAGCAGAGCAAAATTTTCTTTGCTGCCCATACCGTAACCTCCTGCAACGATAACCGGAGCGCCTTTGATATCGATTTTGCGCTTTTCGATTTCGCGGTCGATAATACGGACAACGAAGTCGGTATCTGAAGTGTATTTTTTATAATCAACTTTTTTAACGATACCTTTTCCTGGCGTTTTGGCTACCTCTTTTTTCATCACGCCTTCGCGGACGGTTGCCATTTGAGGACGGCAGTCGGGGTTGATAATGGTTGCGATGATGTTACCGCCGAAAGCAGGACGGATTTGGTAGAGCAGATTTTCATACTCTTTGCCGCTCTTGTTGTCTTTGTGCGGACCGATTTCGAGGCTTGTACAGTCAGCTGTCAGACCGCTGTGGAGGGCTGACGATACACGAGGACCCAGATCACGGCCTACTGAAGAGGCTCCGAACAGGGCGATTTGCGGTTTTTCTTCTTTGAAAATACCGCAGATGATGGCGGTATGAGGCAGTGTCCGATAGGGGCTGAGGCATTCGGCATCAGCTACATGTACGGTATCTGCGCCATATTTAGCCAACTCTTTTTCGATGCCGTCGAGTTTGTAACCGATAGCGAGAGCTTCGAGGTCGCACCCGAGGGTATCGGCCAGCACACGGCCTTTGGTCAACAGCTCCAGCGACACATCGGCCACCTTGCCGTCTTCAATTTCACAATATACGAATATGTTGTTCATCTGTTGTTCTGTTTTTACGGTTGAGGTTAGCCTAACCCAGTGTATGGCTGGCGATCAGTTCCTGCATCAGTGATTCGATGTCGCGATCGTCATTAGAAAGTCTTTTGGCCTCTTTGGCAGCGAAGACGACATTATCGATCTTTTTAACCTTAGTCGGTGAACCGGTCAGACCCAGTTGTTGATCATCGGCATCAATGTCGTTTACGCTCCATTCGTTAATGTTGAGGTAGGGGCGTTCCTGGCGCAGATCGGTGTAATCTTCCTGAGCCTCCTGCATTTCGCTCGGAGTTTTGGCATATTTGTATTTCATCACCAGTTTGGCATGGCGGGGACGGCATTCAGCAGCCGAACCGTTTACAGTAACCAGCAGCGGAAGCGGACAAGCGACTGTTTCGACACCATGTTCCAAACGACGTTTGATGACCAGCTCTTCGCCTTGGAATCCTACGATCTCTTCGGCATAGGTCACCTGGGGCCATCCCAATTTTTCAGCCACCTGCGGACCCACCTGAGCGGTATCGCCATCGATAGCCTGACGGCCGCACATCACGATATCGTCCTTCTCAACACCCAGAGTGCTCAGAGCGGCAGCCAGGATCTGGGAAGTAGCGTAGGTATCGGAACCGCCGAACTCACGGGCGGAAACCAGATAAGCCTCGTCAGCGCCCATGGCCATCAGCTCACGCAGCATACCGGCAGCGGGAGGGGGGCCCATGGTGACAACGGTGACCTTGCAGCCGGTGGCGTCCTTCAGCTTCAGGGCGGCCTCAACAGCGTTCATATCATCGGGGTTGGTGATGGTCTGCATGGAAGCACGGTTCAGAGTGCCGTCGGGATTGACAGCCACCTTGCCGGAGGTATCGGGTACCTGCTTGACACAAACATAAATCTTCATTTCGACTTCTCCTCCTTACAGGCCCATGTTGGCGGAGATGACGATACGCTGGACCTCGCTGGTGCCCTCGTAGATCTCCGTGATCTTGGCGTCGCGCATCATGCGCTCCATGGGATAATCCTTGGTGTAGCCGTAGCCGCCGAACATCTGCAGCGCCTTGGTGGTGGTCTTCATAGCGTGCTCAGAGCAGAACAGCTTGGCCATGGCGGCCTCCTTGGTGTAGCGCTCACCGGCACCCTTCTTCATGGCGGCCTGATAGGTCAGCAGACGACCGGCCTCGCAGCCCAGCTCCATGTCAGCGAAGGTGAACTGGGTGTTCTGGAACTTGCTGATGGGCTTGCCGAACTGGACACGGCCCTTGGTGTAGGCCTTGGCCTCTTCCAGAGCGCCCTCGGCAATACCCAGGGACTGAGCGGCAATGCCGATACGGCCGCCGTCCAGGGTCTGCATGGCGATGTTGAAGCCCTTGCCCTCGCGGCCCAGCATGTTCTCCTTGGGGACGATCATGTCGGTGAACACGATCTCAGCCGTGGGAGAGCCGTGCAGGCCCATCTTCTCCTCGTGCTTGCCGACGGAGAAGCCGGGGAAGGAGGACTCCACGATGAAGGCGGAGATGCCCTTGGTGCCCTTGGACTTATCGGTCATGGCAAAGACCACGAACACATCGGCCACATAGCCGTTGGTGATGAAGATCTTGGAGCCGTTCATCACATAGTGGTCGCCCTCCAGCTTGGCCTCGGTCTGGCCCTTGGAAGCGTCGGAACCGGCGTTGGGCTCAGTCAGAGCGAAGGCGCCGACCTTGTGACCGGTGGACAGCATGGGCAGATACTTGGCCTTCTGCTCCTCGGTGCCGTGAGTCAGGATGGGATCGCAGCACAGGCCGTTGTGGGTAGCCACGATATCGCCGGTGGAGGCGCACTGCTTGGACAGCTCCTCGATGCAGATGGCGCTGGCCAGAGGGTCAGCACCCTGTCCGCCGTACTCCTTGGGGATGCACATGCCCATCACGCCCAGGTCGAACAGCTTCTCGATGTTCTCGCGGGGATAGAGGGTCTTGGCGTCGGTCTCGGCAGCGATGGGCTTCACTTCGTTCTCGGTGAACTCAGCCATCATCTTCCGGATCAACAGATGCTCAGGGCTCAGATTGAAATCCATAATGCTTTCTCCTTTTATGTAAATTTTGGAAAGGCTATATTGATATGTCGCAGGGACAGATATCACAGTTTATCATTTGTTCTGACCGGGCGCTGCCCGGTCAGAACGCTGCTGCCCGCGGGACAGCATGCCCACCGCTGGGCGCGTCAGGGGCAGCGTGTCCGAGGGGGATCAACCCGTCTCAGAATCAGTCCACAATGCCGGCGATGTCCTTAGCAAGCTGCTTCTTACCCTGGATATTGCCCTGACGGGCGATCATGATGCGCTGGGCCTGGGGAGAACCGGCGCCGTGCATGGACTCGGTGCGGTAGCCGACAGCGGCTGCGCCCAGGCACAGGTTCTCGATGAAGCGCATGATGCGCTGACGGTTCTCGGTGGAAACACCCTCGCGAGCGGCAAAGAACTTGTTGCAGATCTGGCCGATGGTCTCGCCGTTCCGGCCAACAACCATATCGCTGTGGAAGTCCACCTGAGAGGGCATGGTGACCATCAGGCCGCCGGCAATGTCCTCTGCCAGACGGACGATCTCATAGGGGAAGCGGGTGACGTTCTGCTTGCAGACGTTGGCCAGCAGCAGGTCGATCTGGTAGTTGCCCGCCT
>OGLE01001202.1_pt1 | contig 21245 bp, 17 predicted proteins | sample 1572671 | NCBI WGS metagenome assembly OGLE01 (sample SAMEA2581923, study PRJEB24529) | metagenome | biome: Human gut stool | place: China | collected 2011 | reverse complement strand
CGGGATCGAACCGGGATGGGTTGCCCCACTGGTGTTTGAGACCAGCGCGTCTACCTATTCCGCCATCTGGGCGCATCTCTCTCGATTGCGAGAGCAAAGGTAGGCGTTTTTTTTATATTTGCAAAACTTTAGCCGGATTTTTTTCTTGTTCAGGCATTATTTTATGAAAATCGTTTGATGGAAGCGGGCAGAGCGGCTTATGCCACTGACGATGTAGATGCCCGGATGGAGCGGAACCCGTAAGGTCTCGTCCTGAAGTAAGGTTTGGTAAATGCAGCCTCCTGAAGGGGTATAGATGCCGAGCCTGCAAGGGGTATCCGAAAGTTTGTCTGCCCGGAGTATGTTTCCCGGTTCGCAAGTGAGACGGAAAAGTGGTTGGGATGTATCGTCGGGAAAGGAGATGCCCGGAACGGCATCCGGGCTTCCGCTGTCCGGTTGGCGCATAAAGAACCATTGGCGGTGGCAGGCAGTCGGAGCGGAACCGTATTCCCACAGACCGACTGTGGTGCCGGCCGTATGATGTTCTCCTTCCAAGTCGAAAGCCTTCGACCCGTCTTCTGTCATGATTTTATAGAAGAGCCGGTCGATGGGAGTGAGGGTAAAGGTTTGTCCGGCTTGGGGAGAAGGTTCATATCCTAACGCATAGTCCGGTGAGTGTTCGGTCAGGATATCACCGTTGCCGTTGGTAAAGGTATATCCGTTTCCGTCCGGTTGCAGTTTCCAAGTTTGTTCCGGAGCGTATGACAGAGGTTGCAAAGTCACCTTGCCGCCGGATGCCTGCAGGGCTTGGTCGGCTGCATTACGGGGGCATATCCAGTAAGGAAGTCCGGGGCGTATGGCATTGTCGGCATCCGCGCTTTCTTTCACGGGGATGACGAACGTGACGATGCTGTAAGCCGGGAGCTTGTAGGTCAGTATGCGGTCTTTGAATGTGTAATCGGCCGTTGGGGACAAATCCTCGGTCTCCGAGCTGCGGAGTGCCGTCAGTTCGCTGCTTATGGATTCGTAAAAACTTAAATCGGCACGATGCACGACGGGTAAGGCGTTCGGATTGATGGCCACTATGATGAGGCTGTCGCCTTCCGGGTTGCGGGCTGCCAGTGTCTGTCCGTTCAACGACGTGAGGAATGTGTAGCCCGGACGGATGAATTTACTGAAGTGTTGGCGGATGGAATAGTTCTTCACCTTGTGGTAAGTCTGTTTCGTGAAGTCGCCTTGCACCAGACACCATTGGTCGTTGCCCTCCTCCACGTATTGCCAGTCCACCCACGCCACAGGCATAATGTAACGTATGTCGTCCATCAGTTTTTGTGCCAGGTTCAGGTTTCCGGCAATACCGCTTCCGCCGCTGCCTACTTCGCTCATCCATAGACGGATGCCCTGTTCCTTGCAGAGCGCGCTGATTTGGCTGCGTGCCTGTGTGGTGGCCGAGTAGGTGTGTGTGTTCCATTGTCCGACGAGGGGCAGCACTCCGGCGGCTTGGTAGCCTTCAAAGTCCCTGACCGACTGTGCGGCATCGGTTTCTTCCGAGGCCGAGATGACGGTGTTCAGGCCGGAGGCTTTCAGGATGGGGTGCAACACTTTGAGGAAAGCCACTTGCGAGGCAATGTCGAAATGGCATCCCTCTTGTCCTCCGTTGGCTCCCCAATAACTCGTCATCGGTTCGTTGAAAGGCGAAAGCGTACGGAACTCTATGCCGTATTCCTCTTTATAATGTCGGCACACGTCTACCAGATAATGGGCGAACGCTTCATAGTATTCCGGTTTCAAGTTGTCGGCAGACGCATCGGTATGGCCTGCACAACATCCGCTGTAAGTCATGTAGTAGGGGCAGGAATTGCTGAAGGTCTCGAATATGGCATCCGGACGCTTCTCTTTGATTTTCAGCATGATTTTCCGTTGTGCGGCATCACGGCTCCAAATGTATTCACCGTCCGGACTGTCTTTGAAACCTTCCATTTCCGCACGCAGGCCTTTTCCGCTTCCCATGTGGTGCGGCGTGCAGTTCCGGTTTTGCGGGTCGTCTCCCCCGCCGATGTTGTAGCGGAAAATACGGTAGTCCAGTCCGTCCGGGCTGACCAGCCAATCCACAAGTTCGTCTATCTTCTCGTCGCTCCACTTCCCGCACATGTTGGCCCACCAGCAGAGCGAGATGCCCCATCCCTCGAACTGTTGACGGGTGGCGGCCGGGTTGATGACGTAGACCGAGGTGTCGGCAGGCGGAGCCTGATGCACGTCGGTCGTAAGATACCACAGATGCCGGGTGTCCGTCCCGTCTTTGTCCGAATACACGGCTGACGACGCTGTCGTCCCGTCCGTTCCTAAATATTTGTTGTTGTATTTGCAGCGCAGCTTGACGAAGAACTCTCCGGAGTTCTCTATGGCATACAAGGCTTTTGCCGATGAGGGGTCGGTTGTGAAGGACGTGTTCCATTGTCCGGTCAGTGACAGATAACCTTGCCCGTCGGCCGATTGCAAGGCATAATATCCGTTGCCGTCGGGGATGAATGTGAGTTTTTGGGGCGACGGGACATCGGCGGCTTCCAATACCGCTCCTCCTTGGGCGTCTTTGGCCACATGGTTTCCACTGGAGTGCATGAGGAAAAGTGCTGTGGGACTGTCAATGGCTTGTGCCAAAAGCAAGGCCGGCAACCACAAGAATATCCAACCGGCCAGATAAGTGTAAAGTCTGTTCTTCATCTGTTTTGAATTTGAAATCAGGTTGATGGGGTAAAAGTACGATGAATCTGCAAGAATAACAAGCAAAGAGGGGATAAAAGTTTATAGCTGAAAGTATTTATGGCTTCTTACCGGAAGATTATGAGGAAAAAGTTGGCTTTGAAGGCGTTTTTTATTAGTTTTGCGAAGACTACTTATTTATTATTTATCAAAAGAAGAAGCGTATGAATACATTGAAGAATTTTGCTTTCGGTATGTGCTTGTGCGGCACATTCGGGTTGGGGCTGACCCTGTTGGGTTCTTGTACATCTTCGGGTGGAAAGACAGAGACGGTCATGTCCGATAGTGTGGATGCAGAGCAAGGGAATGCGGTGGTCGAAGCCATAATGTCCCGGCGCAGTATTCGTAAGTACAAAGACCAACCGGTGGAACGCGAGAAACTGGAGACCATTGTGAATTGCGGTATCAATGCGCCCAGCGGGATGAACCGTCAGCCTTGGCAGGTGCGTGTGGTGGACAATGCCGATTATATCAATGGAATCACGGAGGTTTTCAAAAAAGCCAATCCGAAGGCGGCCGAAGAGCCCGGTTTCAAGAATATGTTCCGAAATGCTCCGGCCGTAATATTCATCGCATCCCCGAAGGACGGAAGCGGCCAGTTGGACTGCGGGCTTTTAGGTGAAAACATGGTGTTGGCGGCACAGTCTTTGGGGCTCGGCACTTGTTGTCTTGGCGGTCCGATTGCTTTCATGACAGGTAATCAGGAGGCTGCTTCTTATCTGGAACGTTTGCAACTCCCGGAAGATTATGTTCTGCTGTATGCCATTGCCGTGGGTTATCCTGACGAGTCTCCCGCTGCCAAACCGAGAGACGCGGAGAAGGTTAAGTTTGTGGAATAAACTGTGTATTTAAGTGATTTTAAAATTCCTTTTTCGAGTTTGTTCGTGAAAAGGGTTAACTTAGCGACAGTTTATACCAGCCTTTGAATTATGGAAGCAAAAGACGTGAATTATTGTGTGATATTGGCCGGCGGCATCGGCAGTCGTTTGTGGCCTGTAAGTCGTAAAGAGTTGCCCAAACAGTTTCTCGACTGGTTCGGAACGGGGCGTACTTTATTGCAACAGACCTATGACCGTTTTCGCAAGATTATCGATGCCAAGCATATTTTTATCGTGACCAACGAGCATTATGCGGATTTGGTGAGAGAACAGTTGCCGGATGTGGCACAAGACAGAATATTGAAAGAACCTATCCGGCGGAACACGCTGCCCAGCGTAGCGTGGGCTACGACATGTATCAGCCACCTTTGTCCGCACGGTAATGTGATAGTCTCTCCCGCCGACCAGTTGATTCTGGAGGAGAATAACTTCGATAACGACGTGCTGAAAGGATTGGACTTCGTGGGGCATTCGGATTGTCTGCTGACCATGGGGGTAAAGCCGACCCGTCCCGATACCGGGTACGGGTATATCCAAGCCCATGAGAATATGGAGGAGGGGGCGTTTGCCCGTGTGAAGTCCTTTACGGAGAAGCCTGCGTTGGATTTTGCCCGTGTATTCATGGAAAGCGGGGAGTTTTACTGGAATACGGGCTTATACCTGTATAACGTGCGTACCATGATGAAGGCGATTCATGACTTGGTGCCGGACTATAGGGACAGCCTGACGGAGGCTATCGATGCCATCGACGAAGATGACTTCTGCCGGGTGCCGGCTCATTTCGATACCTTGCCGAACTTGTCGTTGGATTATAGTATCCTGGAAAAGAGCGAGAATGTCTATGTGCAGGTGTGCGACTTCGGATGGGCGGATTTGGGTTCATGGTGCTCTCTCCACAATGATACGCAGCACGACCGGCAGGATAATGTATTGCTCAATACCGAAGCCTTGCTGTATAATAGTGAGGGGAATGTCATTTGTTTGCCTAAGGGAAGGATAGCGGTAATCGACGGGTTGAAAGGCTTTGTCGTGGCAGAAAAAGGCGATGTGCTGATGATCTGTCCCAAGGATGACAGTGCGGCATTAAGGCGGATGATGACAGATGCCCAGATGAAGTTAGGAGAAGAGTTTATTTAGTCTTCTTATTATATAAGGTATAATAAAAGCGCGGTTTCTTCGGAAAGCCGCGCCTTTATTTTGTCGTGTGTTTTGTGTTATCGAATGTCTGCCGTGTAGTTATCCGAGATAGCTTTGGCAATAGCCTTGAATTCCTCATCCGTGAACGTCAGTTTTGGGTTGCTGAAAAGCATGTCCTTCTCGTTCTGCATGGGAATCAAGTGGATGTGCGCATGGGGTACTTCCAGTCCTAAAACGGCCTGTCCTATTTTGATGCAAGGAAAAGCCTTTTTGATAGCTGCTGCTACGTGCTTGGCAAAAACTTGCATCGCACCGATTTCTTCGTCTGACAGGTCGAAGATGTAATCCACTTCGCGTTTGGGAATGACCAAGGTATGACCTTTCACCAACGGATTGATGTCGAGGAAAGCATAGAAACGGTCGTTCTCCGCACATTTATAGCTCGGAATCTCTCCGGCTACGATTTTACTGAAGATGGTAGCCATGGCGATTATTCAAATGAGATGTTCGTGATTTCCAGTTGTACGGTGCCGTGCGGGATTTTGATTTCTGCCACATCGCCGACCTTTTTACCCAACAATCCCTGTGCAATAGGAGTCTGAACCGAGATTTTACCTTCTTTCAGGTTAGCTTCCGTTTCAGAAACGATGGTGTACGCCATCTTCATGTTGTTTTTTACATTTCTCATCTCCACTTTGGACAGAATCTGTACCGTGTCGGCTTTCAGTTTCGAAGTGTCGATGATTTTGGCATCGCCGATGACAGCCTTCAACTGGTTGATTTTCATTTCCAGCATCGCCTGGTGCTCTTTGGCTGCATCATATTCCGAGTTTTCGCTCAGATCACCTTTGTCACGCGCCTCTGCGATGGCTGCCGAGGCTGCCGGACGTTCTATGGTTTCCATTTCTTTGAGTTGGGCCACCAGTTTGTCGTAGCCCTCTTGTGACATATAAGCCATAATTATTCCTCCTAATTATATTTATGCGTTTTTACTTGAAAAGATAAAAACAAAAGAATTCCGGCTTTAATCAGCCGGAACCCTTTTGCCTTTTCCTTTAATGATTCGATGCAAAGTTAAGCTTTAAATTCTGAATCACAAAGATTTTTGCATTTTTTCTGTTTTATGTCTTTTATTCAACTATTTGCCGCATAGTTCACGTATGGCCTTTTCCAGATCGTCTATTTGCTCGTCCCGCGCCACAAGGTCGCCGTGGCGGTCGATGAGGAAGTAGGTAGGAAGGCGGCGTACGAGATAAGAACCCAAATAGCCGGAGGCTTCTCCGCGGCTCTCATAGACGCAAGTCCAGGGCAGATGTTCGCATGCCGTTTTCCAATAATGTTCATCAGGGTCGATGGATACCTGGTAAATGTCGAAGCCCAAAGAGGAATACTTGTCATACAATCCCCTCATCTGCATGATACGTTCTTGTGAAGAAGGAAGGGAATAGGCTGTGAAGTCCAGCAGTACGACCTTGTTTCTGATGTCGGAAAGCTTGCGGTTTTTGCCGTGTATGTCCGGCAATTCTATGTCGATGATACCGGCTGCGGATATCTTGCCCGGGTCGATGTCTTCCAATGATACGGGAGTGGGGCGTTTGGTGTTCTTCATACCTTGTATGGCAATGTTATGCAAGTTTTCCGTGCGGCTGGTGCCCGGATAGTTCGCATCCCATGCCGTGGCCACGGCTCCCACGAACTTGATATCGTCCGGATTGTTTATCGGATTGAAGATGAGGCTTCCGTTTACGGTCTGGAACAGGGCGAAATAGGCTGGAGCAGAGGCCGGATTTTCCATGATATAGTGCATCTTCATCTCATTCTTATAAAGGTTTATTTTTTCATGTACGAGGCGTTCCTGTTCCCCCAACGTCAAGGCTTTATCGTTCGCGATGTCCTTAATGGATTGTTGTAAGGCGATAAGTTTGCTGTTGATTTCTTTAAGGGTCTGGCAATTCCCGGAACCTTCCACTTCATAGTCGGTGCCCATGTCGGGAAGTTCGGCCTCCACGTGTATGGTCTCCGTAGAGTCTACGGACAAGTTGACGATCTGCCGGTCGATACGCAGGCGGTAAAATTCCGGATTGAACGGACGTGTGCCCTGAAAACAGAATTGGCCGTCTTCGTCCAGACGGGTAGAGTCGAGTGCTTCTATCCCGTTCAAGGTGACGGCTTCGAAGTAGAGCGTCTTGCCGTCGGCCTCGGCAATCCGTCCGTTGATTTCAAACTGCTCTCCCTTGTCCTTACAAGCCGTGGCCAGCATCGTGAGGGCGGCCATGGCACATATCATTTTTTTCATCTCGGCATCATGTGTTTACAAACTGTTTACAAAGATAAGGGCTTTCAGCTTTCACCAGAGGAATAAACCATAGTTTTTTCATAAAAAAGACGGATTGTGCGATTTTTTATAGGGTTAAAATCTGATTTATCAATATTTATGCGTACATTTGCCCGATTTATTGATGAAACATTTTAAGAAACCAAATGAACGTAATTAAGAAAACAGTCGAATTGCCTGATGGAAGAACCATCAGCATCGAGACCGGGAAATTGGCCAAACAAGCCGATGGAGCCGTTATGCTCACGATGGGCAACACGATGCTCTTGGCCACTGTCTGTGCCGCCAAAGATGCCGTTCCCGGAACAGATTTTATGCCTTTGCAGGTGGAGTATAGAGAGAAATTCGCCGCTGCCGGCCGTTTCCCCGGAGGTTTTACCAAGCGTGAGGGTAAAGCGTCTGACTATGAGATTCTGACCTGCCGTCTGGTGGACCGCGCGTTGCGCCCCTTGTTCCCCAGCAACTATCACGCAGAAGTTTATGTGAATGTGATTTTGTATTCTGCCGATGGCGTGGACATGCCGGATGCATTGGCCGGTTTTGCCGCATCCGCTGCATTGGCAGTTTCCGATATACCGTTTGAAGGCCCGATTTCCGAGGTGCGCGTAGCCCGTGTGAATGGCGAATATGTGGTCAATCCCACTTTCACCCAGTTGGAGCAGGCCGACATGGACATCATGGTGGGCGCTACGGAAGAGAACATCATGATGGTGGAAGGCGAGATGAAGGAAGTGACCGAACAGGATTTGCTCAACGCCCTGAAGGTGGCTCATGAGGCCATCAAACCGATGTGCCGTCTCCAGAAAGAGTTGGAGAAGGAAGCCGGTAAGGAAGTGAAGCGGGAGTATTGCCATGAGGTGAACGACGAAGACTTGCGCGAAGAAGTGAAGAAAGCTTGTTACGATGCGGCTTACCGTATCGCTCAGGAAGGCAACCGCGACAAGCATGCCCGTGAGGATGCTTTCATGGAGATCCGCGAAAACTTCAAACTGTCGTATGCTGAAGCACACGCTGATTTGTCGGAAGACGAACTGGCAGAAAAGAATGCGTTGATCGACCGTTACTACCACGATGTGGAGCGCGATGCCATGCGTCGTTGCGTGTTGGACGAAGGCAAGCGTCTCGATGGGCGTGCCACTACGGACATCCGTCCCATCTGGTGCGAAGTAAGTCCGCTGCCCGGTCCTCATGGATCGGCCATCTTTACGCGTGGCGAGACTCAGTCGCTCTCTACCTGTACGCTCGGTACGAAGTTGGACGAGAAGATTATCGACGAAGTGCTCGACCAAAGCAAGATGCGTTTCTTGTTGCATTATAACTTCCCGCCGTTCTCCACGGGAGAGGCTAAGGCACAACGCGGCGTGGGCCGTCGTGAAATAGGTCACGGCCATTTGGCATGGCGCGGTCTGAAAGGCCAGATTCCTACAGACTTCCCCTATACGGTGCGCGTCGTTTCCGATATTCTGGAATCCAACGGTTCTTCTTCCATGGCTACGGTTTGTGCCGGAACGTTGGCACTGATGGATGCCGGTGTGCCGATGAAGAAGCCTGTCAGCGGTATTGCCATGGGGCTGATTAAAAACCCGGGTGAAGAGAAATACGCCGTGTTGTCCGACATCTTAGGTGACGAAGACCACTTGGGCGATATGGATTTCAAGACGACCGGTACAATCGATGGTCTGACTGCCACTCAGATGGATATCAAGTGCGACGGTTTGAGTTATGAGATTCTGGAGAAGGCACTGATGCAGGCGAAAGCCGGACGTGAACACATCTTGGGCAAGCTGACCGAATGTATGCCGGCTCCTCGTGCCGAGTTGAAGCCGCACGTTCCTCGTATCGTTCAGATTACGATACCGAAAGAGTTCATCGGTGCTGTCATCGGCCCGGGCGGAAAGATTATCCAGGGTATTCAAGAGGAAACCGGTGCTGTCATTACCATCGAGGAGACAGACGGCGTAGGTGTCGTACAAGTGAGTGGCGCAAATAAGGACGTGATAGACGCAGCTTTGGGTAAAATCAAGTCTATCGTGGCTGTGCCCGAAGTTGGTGAGGTGTATGACGGTGTGATTCGCAGCGTGATGCCTTACGGTGCATTCGTGGAATTCATGCCGGGTCGCCTTCCGGGCAAGGACGGTTTGCTTCATATTTCCGAAATCGACTGGAAGCGTTTGGAAACGGTGGAAGAAGCCGGTCTGAAAGAAGGTGACCACATTCAGGTGAAACTGGTGGATATCGACCAGAAGACAGGCAAATTCAAGTTGTCTCGTCGCGTGTTGCTCGAAAAGCCGGAAGGCTACGTAGAGCGTCCTGCCCGTCGCGAGCGTCCCGAAAGAGGTGAGCGTCGCGAACGTCGTCCGCGCAATGACGAACAGAGGGGAGAATAAATTGTTTCATCAACGAAAATGATAACGAAAGGCTGTCTGCTATCCTGCGGACAGCTTTTTTTGTTTGTAGTCACTTATACATTTCTTTTCAAATTTATGGGAAAATATTTGGTTATTTATAAGAAATACATCATATTTGCAAGGTGACATCAAAAAGACATGCCATGAAGGTGAATAGTGTACAAAGTCTTTTAGGAATATGGGTGGCTGTGTTAGGGCTGAGTTCATGTGCCGTAAGTCGGCGAGGAGCCTACGATATGCGTCCGGAGAACCGTGCCGCGCTGTATCAGGAACGCAAGGCTTCACCCTATTACAGAATGGACAATGAGCACACGTTCCCTATCTATAAGGCACCTTATACGGTGAATCAGCAAGAGGGGCAGGTGCTTTTCGGTAGGGGGGCTTATGAGCTTTACCGCACGAAGGACGCGACTTATGTCACAGCCACTTACCGTTGCCCAGAGGACTGGTGGTTTTTTAATTTCAATTCAGGATGGGCCATTATCGACAACAAGAGAGGCGACCGTTACATGTTGCGCGAAGTGGAGTATTATCCTACGGATACATGTTTTTGGATAAAGGACAGCAGGGACAAGTTTGTTCGTTTCGTATTGGTTTTCCCTCCGCTTCCCAAGAAAGTGAAGACCGTGGATTTCTTTATACCTTCCGGTGAGTCGCGTTTTAATTTCGACGGTTCGGAAAAGCATATGTCCGGCTTGCGGGTGGAAGATTTACGACCTAAACACCGGATACCTCAAGGCGAGGTTATCCGCTGATCCCGGTTCGGCGTGGGATGTGGGGGTGGTTTCCGGTTTCGGGGGCTGCCCCCTAATTTTTGCCGTTATTGGGGTTTCCAGTTTACAAACTGTCAAACCGAATGTCTGAAGCGGAAAGCAAATAGCGTGGCGGAAGTCGTTTTTGTTTTATTCTTTTTAACCCTTTGTGGAGCAGTCGGTCGTTTTTTTACTTTCCTTAAGCCAAATGGCGTTTCAATCTCAGCCGAATGATTTTTCGTTTGGAGCAGAAAACATTTTTTTTGTCCGCACGTCGTCCGGACACTCTCCTCGCGTGGGTTGAAAATGTTCCTGAAAACGGTGTGGCGATGCGCTTCCGAGGCTCGTTTTTACTCTATTTGGGTCGTTTCATTGGCCTAAAAAGGATTGGCAGATTGTCCTGTGAATCTTGTTTTATGCTTACATTCCCTCTTTTGTATCTGCGGATGCCGTGCCCTTTCGTTGTGTTTTGTGAAAGGCAGAAGTCTTGGACGGTTGACAGATTGTTCATTCTCCAATTAGCGAGAATCGCATATTTCCTTGTGCTTCCGGTTTGAGGAATAAATAAGGGATTCTTGTAGGGGATGATTTGACGTTTTGTCATACTGTTGTGGTGGATAAAAACAAAAAAGGAGACTATAAAGTCTCCTCTTTTTGCGCTTCAGGATGGGCTTGAACCAACGACCCCCTGATTAACAGTCAGGTGCTCTAACCAACTGAGCTACTGAAGCAGTTTGGGGCGTTCCCCTCAATTGCGATGCAAAAGTAGCGGATATTTTTGAAATATGCAATTTATTGGTGAAAAAAATGACTTTAAAATGAAAAAATCATAAGCCGAAGGAATACTTGTCTCCATATTTTGCCGCCGTATGGTTGAAATGATTAAATTTGCGGTATGAAAAAGATATTCTTAGCTGCGGGGCTGTGCTGCATGTCGGCCATTCCCGTGTCCGCCCAGAAGGACAGTAACCATAACTTCGAGATTTCAAAAAATCTGGAAATCTTTAATGACATTTATAAGCAACTGGATATGTTCTACGTCGATTCCTTGTCGGCCGATACGGTGATAGAGTGGGGAATAGATGCCATGTTGCGGCAGGTGGATCCTTTTACCGTGTATTATCCGGAAGAAGGAATGGATGAGCTGAAAGAGATGACTACCGGGAAATATGCCGGAATCGGGGCGGTGATCCGGTTCTATAAGAAAGAAGACCGGGTGATGGTTATTGAACCCCAGGAAGACAGCCCGGCCATAGAAGCCGGAGTGAAAGGAGGCGACTTGATTCTGTCCATCGACGGAAAGGACATGAAAGGAAAGAGCACGCAGGAAGTAAGCGAAAACTTGCGGGGCGATGCGGGTACGACTTTTGAGCTGACCGTGAAACGTGCCGGAGTGGAACATCCTTTGTCGTTCAAGATTACGCGCCGGAATATCGCGATGCCTCCCGTGCCTTATTACGGAATGGTGTCAGACGGTATCGGTTATATTTATTTCGAACGTTTTGTCGACGGTTGTTCGCGCGATGTCCGCCGGGCCGTGGTCGATTTGAAGGAGCAGGGTGCCAAGGCGTTGGTGATAGACATGCGTGGCAATCCGGGCGGACCGTTGAGCGAGGCCGTAGAGGTGACGAACCTTTTTGTGCCCCGCGGGCAGAAGGTCGTGTACACGAAAGGCAAGCTGGCTTCGGTCAATTCGGAACATTACACGAAGAAAGAACCCTTGGACGTGGATATTCCGGTGGCTGTGTTGGTGGACGGTTCTACGGCATCCTCGGCCGAAATCGTTTCCGGAGCGTGGCAGGATTGGGACCGTGCGGTGATAGTCGGTGAGCGTACTTACGGTAAGGGGTTGGTACAGATGATTCGTGAAGTGCCTTATCACGGAAGTCTGAAGGTGACGACGAGCCGCTATTATATTCCCAGCGGACGCTGTATCCAGGCGTATGACTACCGTCATTTGAATCCGGACGGCTCTGCGAAGACTTTGCCGGACAGCCTGACGAAAGCGTTCAAGACGGCCGGTGGCCGTGAGGTTCGCGACGGTGGCGGCATTAAGCCGGACGTGGTGATTACGCCGGACAGTCTTCCGTCCATCGTTTATGACATAGCCACTTCCGACGTGTTGCTGGACTACGTCAACCATTATGTGCAGACGCACGCCACCATTGCGCCGGCCGGAGATTTTTCCTTGACGGATGCGGACTATGCTGATTTTGTGAAGATGGTGGAGGAGAGTGATTTTACTTATAAGCGTCGTACGGAGGAAATGATGAAATTGTTGGAGCGGACAGCTCGCTTCGAGGGGTGCTATGAAGGGGCCAAGCCGGAGTTTGAGGCATTGGCTGCAAAGATGAAGGGCGGCGTGGCTGCCGATTTGGAGCTTCCGAAAAACAAGGAGGAAATCAAGTCGGTATTGGAAAGTGATATCGTAGCCCGTTATTATTTCAGGCGCGGGGTGGTCCAACAGCAATTGAAAACGGATAAGGATTTGAAAACCGCTTTAGAGATTTTGACGGATACGGAACGCTATGAAAGTTTGCTTAAACCGGTGAAAAAATGAAAAAGAAAAGGGCGAATCCCAACAAGGGCATCATGTTCGGTATCATGGCTATGGCCGTAGTCGTGTTGGCGGTTGTCGTGTTCTTCTGGATGTGGTGTTTCCCCGACGGGACGCATGGAACGGAAGAGGCGCAGACGGAGTATCGGATATCGTTGGATGAAGGTTTCCGGGGCGATAGTGTGCAGCTTCAAATCAATGACAGCGTGGTGTTTAGCCGAAGAGTGGCTACAGATTCATTGGAAGTCGTTGTGGCGGTACCCGATGAAGAGAATTTATTGATGGTGGTACGCCCGGAGGCAGATGCAGTCAGTTCGTTCGAATTGCCTTCGGAAGGCGGGCGTGTCGTGTTGCGAAACCATGACGAAACGGTGTCTATGGAAGCCTTTTGAACCGGATTTTCTCAAATGATATAAAATAACTGTTTGAAAGCTTGGCGGATTGATGCTTTTTGCCTACTTTTGCAGTCGTATGATGAAGTGAGGGGCTTGACAAGGCTCCTCACTTTGCATTTAATAGTGTAATCGCATGATAGAAAAGAGCATTGTAAAAGGGTTAGTGGAAGAATGGCTGGAGGGCCGGGATTACTTTCTGGTGGACGTGAGCGTGAGCTCGGACGACCGTATCGTGGTGGAGATAGACCACGCCGAAGGGGTATGGATAGAAGACTGCGTGGAGCTGAGCCGTTTCATCGAGAGCCGCCTGAGCCGTGAGGAAGAGGACTATGAACTTGAAGTGGGCAGTGCCGGTATCGGACAGCCGTTCAAGGTCCTGCAGCAATACGTGAACCATGTGGGGAGCGAGGTGGACGTGCTCACGGCCGACGGGCGCAAGCTCCACGGGGTGTTGACGGCCGCCGGCCCGGAGGATTTCGAGGTGACGATGAAGGTCAAGAAGAAGCTGGAGGGGGAGAAGCGTCCCCGCCTGGTGGACGAAGCGGTTACACTACGGTATACGGAAGTAAAGTACACGAAGTATTCAATAAGTTTTAAATAGAATCATGGCAAAGAAAGCAGAAACCATCAGTTTGATTGATACATTTGCAGAGTTTAAAGAGACGAAGAACATCGACCGCGCCACGTTGGTGAGCGTGTTGGAGGAGAGTTTCCGTAGCGTCATCGCCAAGCTCTTCGGCTCGGACGACAACTACGACGTGATCGTGAATCCGGACAAGGGCGATTTTGAAATTTACCGCAATCGTACGGTCGTGGCCGACGGGGAGGTGAAGGATGACAACCGGGAGATTTCCCTTACGGAGGCACGCCAGATTGACGAGGATTATGAAGTGGGCGAAGAGGTGAGCGAGAATGTGGACTTTGCCAAGTTCGGCCGCCGCGCCATCCTAACCCTGCGCCAGACGCTGGCCAGCAAGATTCTGGAGCTGGAGCACGACAGCTTATATAATAAGTATAAGGACCGTGTGGGCGAGATCGTGAGCGCGGAGGTATATCAGATATGGAAAAAAGAGATGCTTTGCGTGGACGACGAGGGCAACGAACTGATATTGCCCAAGACGGAACAGATACCTTCCGACTTTTACCGCAAGGGTGAGGCCGTGCGTGCCGTGGTGGCCCGCGTGGACAATACGAACAACAATCCCAAGATTATCCTGAGCCGTACCTCTCCCGTTTTCCTGCAACGTTTGCTGGAAGCCGAGGTGCCGGAAATACATGACGGCCTGATCACGGTACGCAAGATTGCACGCATGCCGGGAGAACGTGCCAAAATAGCCGTGGAGAGCTATGACGACCGCATCGACCCGGTGGGAGCCTGCGTGGGCGTGAAGGGAAGCCGTGTGCACGGCATCGTGCGTGAGTTGCGCGGCGAGAATATCGACGTGATCAACTACACGCAGAACATCTCGCTGTTCATTACCCGTGCGTTGAGCCCGGCCACGGTGAACAGCGTGCGTATCCACGAAGAGGAGCGCAAGGCGGAAGTCTACCTGAATCCCGACCAGGTTTCGCTGGCCATCGGAAAGAGCGGATTGAACATCAAACTGGCCAGTATGCTGACGGAATATACCATAGACGTGTTCCGTGAAATAGAGGGAGCCGAAGGAGAAGGTGACGACATCTATCTGGACGAGTTCGTGGGCGACATCGACCAGTGGATTATAGACGCGTTGAAAGGTATCGGTATGGAAACGGCAAAGGACGTATTGAATGCGCCGCGTGAAATGTTGGTATCCCGTGCCGATCTGGAGGAAGAGACCGTGGACGAGGTATTGAGAATCTTAGGAGAAGAATTTGAGGAAGAATAAGTAACGTATGAGTATAAGACTAAATAAAGTAACCAAAGAATGTAATGTAGGGCTGCAGACAGCCGTCGAGTTCCTGCAGAAAAAGGGTTTCAGCGACGTGGAAGCCAATCCCAACACCAAAATCTCTGACGAACAGTATCAGATGTTGGTGGCCGAGTTCAAGAAGGACAAGGGGTTGAGGGACGACGCTGCTATCATCAGCCGTAAGCGGCAACACAAAGAAAAGAAAGCGACCATCGCGCTTCCCGAAGAGAAGCCGGTGGAGATCAAGACCGCGACCGAGGCCAAACTCGGAAAGGGGCCGAAAGTCGTAGGACGCATCGACTTGGATAATCTGGGGGCGCGCAAATCGGTTGCGGCTCCGGAGAAAAAGGATACTCCGGCTCCCGCCCGTCCGGCAGAGGTAAAGGCGGAGGCTCCCGTAGCGGAACCGGCTCCGAAACAGGAGGAGAAGCCTCAGGCAGAGAAAGAAAGTCTCGTGGTGCAGGAACCGGTACGCCAGCTGGAAAAAAGCAGTGCGATCGGTACGGAAACGGACGGTGTGTTCCGTCTGAACCATACGGCGCAGGCTGCTCCCCAGCTCAAGGTGAAGGGACATATAGATTTGGCGGCTTTGAACCAGTCTACCCGTCCTAAGAAAAAGACGAAGGAAGAGAAACGCAAGGAGCGCGAAGAAAAGAACCGCCAGGCAGGCGGAGACCGTTCGCGCCAGGGCGGAACGGGGCAGAATGCGTCCGAAGGCAAGAAGAAACGTGTCCGTATCGGCAAGGAACGTGTGGATGTGAATGCCGTAGCGGGCCAGCAGAATGGGAAGAAACGGGATAATGCCCCCGGGGCCAACCAGCAGGGTGGCGGTAAACATAATAAGAACAAGAACCGCCAACAGCCGGTCATCAAGGCAGAGGTTTCTGACGAGGACGTAGCAAAGCAGGTAAAAGAGACGTTGGCTCGTCTGACGAACAAGAGCAAAGCCGGAAAGGGCGCCAAATATCGTAAGGAAAAACGGGAGAATGCCCGTGCCTCCATGGAAGAGCAGCTCGAAGAACAGGCAGCAGAAAGCAAGGTGTTGAAACTTACCGAATTCGTTACCGCGAACGAATTGGCCGTGATGATGGATGTGCCGGTCACTCAGGTTATCAGTACGTGTATGAGTATCGGCATCATGGTCTCTATCAACCAACGCCTGGATGCCGAGACCATCAATCTGGTGGCCGAAGAGTTCGGTTTCAAGACGGAGTACGTCAGTGCGGAAGTTTCCGAAGCGGTGAATGAGGAAGAAGACGATGAGGAAGATTTGGTACCGCGCGCGCCGATTGTGACCGTCATGGGGCATGTCGACCATGGTAAGACCTCTTTGCTCGACTATATACGTAAGACGAACGTGATTGCCGGAGAAGCCGGAGGTATCACGCAACATATCGGTGCCTATAACGTGACGCTGGAAAGCGGGCGTCATATCACCTTCTTGGATACTCCGGGACACGAGGCGTTTACGGCCATGCGTGCCCGTGGTGCACAAGTGACGGATATTGCCATTATCATTATTGCGGCGGACGACGACATCATGCCGCAGACGAAGGAGGCTATCAATCATGCCATGGCGGCGGGCGTGCCTATCGTGTTTGCCATCAACAAGGTGGACAAGCCGGCAGCCAATCCCGATAAGGTCAAAGAAGGATTGGCGGCCATGAACTTCCTGGTGGAAGACTGGGGCGGCAAATACCAAAGCCAGGACATATCTGCCAAGAAAGGCATCGGTGTGGAAGAGTTGCTGGAGAAGGTATTGCTTGAGGCCGAGATGCTAGACTTGAAAGCCAATCCGAACCGTAAGGCAACCGGTTCCATCATCGAGTCTTCTTTGGATAAGGGACGCGGTTACGTGGCTACGGTATTGGTGTCGAACGGAACGTTGCATGTAGGGGACATCGTGTTGGCCGGTACGAACTACGGTCGTGTGAAGGCCATGTTCAATGAGCGTAACCAGCGTGTGAAAGAAATCGGCCCGGCTCAGGCAGCTACGATTCTGGGTCTGAACGGTGCACCGACAGCCGGTGATACGTTCCATGTGATGGATACGGAACAAGAGGCTCGCGAAATCACGAACAAGCGCGAGCAGTTGCAGCGTGAGCAAGGTCTGCGTACGCAGAAGATTCTGACTCTCGACGAAGTGGGCCGCCGTATCGCTTTGGGTGGTTTCCAAGAGTTGAACGTCATCGTGAAGGGAGACGTGGACGGTTCCATCGAAGCCTTGAGCGATTCTTTGATCAAGTTGTCTACGGAAAAGATAGCCGTGAATGTGATTCACAAAGGCGTGGGACAGATTTCCGAGAGCGACGTGGCTCTGGCTGCGGCTTCAGAGGCCATTATCATCGGTTTCCAGGTGCGTCCTTCGGCTTCGGCTCGCAAAATGGCCGAACAGCAAGGTGTCGACATTCGCCTTTATTCTATCATTTATGACGCGATAGAGGAGGTGAAGTCTGCCATGGAAGGCATGTTGGCTCCCGAAGTAAAAGAAGAAGTGACGGCTACGGTGGAGGTGCGTCAGGTTTACCATATCAGCAAGGTGGGTACGGTAGCCGGTGCATACGTGGTCGACGGCAAAGTGCAGCGTAGCAACAAGGCTCGTGTGATTCGCGACGGTATCGTGGTACACACCGGACAAATCAATGCCCTGAAACGTTTCAAGGATGATGTGAAAGAGGTGGGTACGAACTTCGAGTGTGGTATCAGCCTGGTGAACTACAACGATTTGCGCGAAGGCGATATGATTGAAACCTATCAAGAGGTGGAGGTTAAGGCCAAGCTGTAAAAAGGTGATGAATGCGCTGGATATTCTGATTCTGGCCGTGGTCTTAGTGGGCTTTGTCAAGGGACTGATGTGCGGTTTTTTTCGTCAGGTCGTCTCCATTGTGGGGTTTTTAGCGGGGCTGTGGGTGGCCTTCATGCTTTATTCCGCGTTGGGCGATTGGATAGCTCCCTATATAGGAAGCGACGTATCCGTAGGACGGGCGTTGGCATTCATTCTTTTGTGGATCGGTGTTCCGGTCGGGCTGTCGCTGTTGGCGTATATGCTGACAAAAGCCGTGGAAACCGTGAAATTAGGAGGGTTGAACCGTTTGGGGGGAGCTTTGTTGGGCGGATTGAAATACATGGTGTTTCTGAGTTGTGCGTTGAATGTCGCGTTCAGGATACATCTGATTTCCGGCTCGACGGGCGAGCATTCCCGTCTGTATTATCCGGTCCGTGCCATGTCCGATAAGCTGTTCGACGTGTGCAAGACCCATGTGGTCAGGGTTGTGGAAGATGCGGCTTCACCGGCCTGCGGGCAAGACCCGAAAAAGCAGTTAAGGTAGCTATTACCTTATTACATAATACGATGAAGGGCAGGAATGCGGTCATAAGGTGTACTTATGGAGCATTCCTCTCTTTGGCTATAAGTGAGAGATATGAAAGAAATGTACAAGAAAGAAGAAGATAAGAGAAGTGGGGACGTTCCTAAGGACGGACAAGGGCCGAACGAAGGGAAGAACCAGTTCGTCCGTGAGGTGGCGCATAAGAAATATGAGTACGGTTTCAGTACCGACGTGCAGACCGAAATCATAGAGCGTGGTTTGAACGAAGATGTGGTGCGTCTCATTTCGTCCAAAAAGGAAGAGCCGGAATGGTTACTTGAGTTCCGTTTGCAGGCTTTCCGTTATTGGCAGACGCAGAAACAGCCGTCGTGGGCGCATTTGAAGATGCCGGAGATAGATTACCAGGCCATTTCCTACTATGCTGACCCGACGAAAGGCATGAAGAAGGACGGGCCGAAGTCTCTGGACGAGATAGACCCCGAGTTGATGAAAACCTTCGACAAGCTCGGAATCCCGTTGGAGGAACGTCTGGCACTGAGCGGTACGGCGGTGGATGCCGTGATGGACTCTGTGTCCGTGAAGACCACCTTTAAGGAAAAACTTTCGGAGCGCGGCATCATATTCTGTTCCATCAGCGAAGCCGTGCGTGAGTACCCGGATTTGGTAAAGCAATATTTAGGTTCGGTAGTCCCTTATCGTGACAACTATTTTGCGGCGTTGAATTCCGCAGTGTTCAGTGACGGCTCCTTTGTCTATATTCCCAAAGGCGTGCGTTGCCCGATGGAACTTTCCACCTATTTCCGAATCAACGCACGGAATACGGGACAATTCGAACGTACGCTCATCGTGTGCGACGACGGGGGCTATGTGTCCTATCTGGAAGGCTGTACGGCACCGATGCGCGACGAGAACCAGTTGCATGCAGCCATTGTGGAAATCGTGGTGAACGAAAACGCAGAGGTGAAGTACAGTACGGTACAAAACTGGTATCCGGGTGATGCCGAAGGGCGCGGCGGCGTGCTGAACTTAGTGACGAAGCGAGGGCACCTGCGCGGGGCGAACAGCAAGCTTTCGTGGACGCAGGTGGAGACCGGTTCCGCCATTACCTGGAAATATCCCAGTTGCATCTTGAGCGGAGACCATTCCCAAGCTGAGTTCTACAGTGTGGCCGTGACCAACAATTACCAACAGGCCGATACGGGCACAAAGATGATTCACTTGGGGCGCGATACGAAGAGTACGATTATCAGTAAAGGAATATCGGCCGGCAAAAGCCAGAATTCCTATCGTGGGTTGGTGCGTGTGGCGCCGAAAGCCGACGGGGCACGCAATTATAGCTCGTGCGACTCTCTGTTGTTAGGCAGCGAGTGCGGCGCGCATACTTTCCCCTATATGGACGTACGTAACGAGACGGCCATCGTGGAGCATGAAGCCACCACGTCGAAGATTTCGGAAGAACAGTTGTTCTATTGCAACCAGCGCGGCATCCCCACCGAGGAGGCCGTGGGACTGATTGTGAACGGTTATGCCAAGGATGTAATCAACAAACTGCCGATGGAGTTTGCCGTAGAGGCGCAGAAACTCCTGAATGTGTCATTGGAAGGCACGGTAGGATAGACAAACTTAAAAGACAGACATTATGTTAGAGATAAAAGATTTGCATGCCAGTATCAATGGCAAAGAGATATTGAAGGGTATCAACCTGACGGTAAATCCGGGGGAAATACATGCCCTGATGGGGCAGAACGGAGCCGGAAAGAGTACGTTGAGCAATGTATTGGTGGGAAATCCCGCATACGAGGTGACGAGTGGCAGCGTGACGTTCAACGGCAAGGACTTGTTGGCCATGAAACCGGAAGAACGGGCGCACGAAGGACTCTTCCTGTCCTTCCAACAGCCGGTGGAGATTCCCGGTGTGTCGATGGTCAACTTCATGCGTGTGGCCATCAATGCCAAGCGCAAGTATCACGGGATGGAACCGATGAGCGCGGGAGATTTCCTGAAGATGATGCGCGAGAAGCGAAAGGTCGTGGAACTGGACAGCAAGCTGGCCAACCGTTCCGTCAACGAAGGGTTCAGCGGCGGGGAGAAGAAGCGTAATGAGATATTCCAGATGGCCATGCTCGAACCCAAGTTGAGCATCCTCGACGAGACGGATTCCGGACTGGATGTGGATGCCTTGCGCATCGTGGCCGAAGGTTTCAACAAATTGCGCACGCCGGAAACTTCGGCTTTGGTCATCACCCATTACCAACGTTTGCTGGACTACCTCAAGCCGGATGTGGTGCACGTGCTGCTCGGCGGACGCATCGTGAAAAGCGGAGGTCCGGAACTGGCCGTGGAGATAGAAAACAAGGGTTTCGATTGGATCAAGGCCGAAACTTCGGCCGTTTAAAAACATGAGAGGCAATGAATAGCGAACAACAATACATAGATATTTTCACCGGATGCCGGGAAATGCTCGACAGCCATAGTGCAGGGGCGATGAATGCCTTGCGCGACAAGGCTTTTGAGGATTTCACCCGCCAGGGTTTTCCTACGCAGAAAGTGGAACGCTATAAATATACGGACGTGCCGGCGGCCTTTGCGCCGGACTACGGGCTGAACCTGAACCGGGTGGAGTTTCCCGTCAATCCTTACGAGGCCTTCCGGTGCGACGTGCCGAACCTGAGCACTTCGCTTTATTTTGTGGTGAACGACGCTTTTTACCGGAAGTCGCTGCCGGCCGCCGCGTTGCCCGAAGGCGTGGTGGTATGCTCCCTGAAGCAGGCGGCCGGGGAGTAACCCAACTAAGAAGCTATATCTTTGAGTGGTATATAGTTT
>OGLE01001194.1_pt1 | contig 21337 bp, 14 predicted proteins | sample 1572671 | NCBI WGS metagenome assembly OGLE01 (sample SAMEA2581923, study PRJEB24529) | metagenome | biome: Human gut stool | place: China | collected 2011 | reverse complement strand
TCTTTCCCTACACGACGCTCTTCCGATCTTGACTTCTATTAACGATTTGGATGAATTGTTGGTAGGAAGCTGTTATCCGGATTTGGGAACGGGAACTGAAGAGAATGCTTATAGCATCGCGTTGCAAAATAACGATTATGGTTATTATTTGCATGCAATGGATGATGATACGGATGCTTATGCAGCCAGATATGACAATAATTCAACATTTTGGCGGGTAGCTGGGTTTCATTGGTGGCAACAAGATCCTTTTTATACCCGAGATCAGGAAATAAAAGATCTTGCATGGAAGACTTATTACAAGCACATAGCGGTGTTGAATGCCTTATTGGTAAATGTTGAGGAATTTCAAGAGGAAAGTAGTTATGAGCGAGTGAAGGGAGAAGCACACTTCTTGCGAGCTTATTATTACTATATGTATGCTAAGCCTTATTCTAAAGCAACAGCTTCCGTGGATTTGGGAGTTCCCTTGAAAACAACGGAATATGTTGAAGGCGTTAAATTCGGACGAGCCTCCGTGGAGGAAGTATACGCGTTGGTTGTGAATGATTTGAAAGAGGCGATTGTTAATTTGACCGGCGTGGAGCAAAAATCTGTAAGACGGGCTTCTGTTTTTGCTGCTAATACTTTGTTAAGCCGGGTTTATCTATATATGGGAGAATGGGAATTAGCAGAAAAACAATGTGACGAAGTGTTGACGAAAGGAGCTTTTAAGTTGGAAGATTATAACGGATTGACCCATGCTTGGTGTGGCTTGAAATCAACGTTCGATCAGTTATTGCGAATGGGATACACGGAAGAAATGGCATTAAAATATTTGCAAATGGCTGCAATCCCGGTGGATCTAACCCAAACGGCAGCAGGAGTCATTAGAACAACTTCTTCGGAAACAATATTTGCACAAGGGCTTAATAGATTGTACACTTATGTTATGGTTCCGAACACGTCGCTCGGTGGCGCTCCGGGTGGCGGTCCGAGAGGAATGGCGATGTCATACAAAGTATCCGATGAGTTGCGAAATTCTTATGAAGAGGGAGATCAGAGAGCAAAACTATATCTGCCAGGAGATCAGCTTGCCATGTTCTGGATCTCTTCAAAGTATGGTGATTTTTATGAACAAGTGGGAATGAATAATGATATAACCTCTGATATTGGAACTATTCGTTTGGCTGAGGTTTATTTAAATAAAGCTGAAGCGTTGGCTATGCAGGATCGGGACGAAGAAGCGGCTGCCGTATTGAAAGAATTGAGAGACAAACGATTTATAACGGGGACTAACCATGAGATTACAGAAACGGGCAAAGAATTGATTGATAAAATCCGTTGGGAACGTCGTTGGGAGCTTTGCTTCGAGGGGCATCGCTGGTTTGATTTGCGTCGTTATGCTGTTAGCCCGAAATACGCGGATAGTAAGGAAATCCGGCATGCATGCTATGAAAATGGAGGAAATAATACCGCGGTGCTTGCCGGTTATTACGTGTTGGGAACCTATGACGTGGATGCGGAAGCTTACGTGTTACCGATACCCAAGTATGCGATGGAATATAATGACGGCGTGATGGTAGATAATGTTAGAAAACCGAGAAATTTAAGTGAATAAAGTTATGAATAAGTATTACACTATATTGATATGTATATTAGCGTTTTGTTGCTGGCAATGTAATGATGAGGATAGCAATGTGGGACCTTCCGGGGAGGATAAAAATTGGTATATCGTGTATCCTTCTGATGATCCCCTGGATGGATTGATCTATAAGGTTTACGAGAATCATCATGTCCCTGTCTTCTATAATGATACTATCGGGAGAGAGAAGAAGGTTGATAGATTCGGACAAGAGTGGGTGTCTTATGAAATTTTGGACCCGAATTACACGATCGAAAGTGTGATGGCGAGCGTAAAGTATGTTTTGTCAAGGGATCGGGAAAAATTGAAGACTGGAGTGGAATTTCTTTGTGATGGAGTATTGGAACGTTTACCCGGGATCATTCAGCCCAAGTGTTTCTTGCTAGTCGATTCTGTTTACTTGAGAGGAGCGGGGAGTGTCAGTTGGAATATTAATTGGATACCGGGAACGATGTATCGGGGAGCTGGGTGTACGGTGATTGGTATCGACACTTTGTCTAAGATGTCTGAAGACGAGAAATTAGCATTAACTTATAATATTGTAGGAGAAGAGTTTGGTGCTTATTTGAGATATAACTACGCGGATACGTTGAATGCTTTCTATCGCTATTCCAACAACTCGGTGTTGACGGGGTCTGCCTATGGTGTACGTATTTCTAATTATGATTCGGAGGCTGTCGGTGATGCTTATTGGAAAGAGTTCGGTTTCCTGAATTGTAGTTACGGCACTTTTTCTTATTGGGATCTTCCGGAAGATTTTCCCGCGGCAATGCCTGATTTTTATAGTTACCTGACTTCTTCCCAGCAGGAGGATGTGAGGGACTTTGTTGTAGCGATATTGACTATGACCGACGAACAGTTTGAGGAGGAAAACGGGATGTATCCTGTTGTGATGCATAAGTACGAGGTACTGAAGGGGATAGTCAGAACGTTAATGAACGAATAACAAGAAATTTGATTGAATGATATAGAATTGAAAGAGAGTGAAATACCTCTCTTTCAAGGGCGATGTACGTTAAATTTTAAGACAAAAATGTATGAAAAAGATTATTGTATTGTTAATGGTAACCTGTTTAGTTTTGCCTTTTGTGCAAGACGCGAATGCCTTCGGGAAGAAAAAGAAGAAAAAAATGCCTACAGAGCAAACGACTTTGGTGAGACCGCCCGTAAAAAAAACAGATCCTTATGCAGAGCTATTGAAAGGGGCGAAGACCGTCAAAGGCGATTTCATCACGTTGCACAACGTGAAAGGGAAAATTTTCTTTGAAATGCCGGTAAAGTATTTTAATCGTGAAATGCTATTGGCTTCCACGATGACAGCTTCTAATAATAGCATGTTCTGCTTGAATGGTTTTAAGTCAAAAGATCCGATGCACATAAAATTCGTAATGATTGACAGTACGATATATATGTGTGATGTGAATACATCGGCAACTTTTGATGAGAAAGAAGCGGTGCGGATGGAAAAAGTGAAGAAATTGAATTTTCTGGATCCGATGAGACGGAAATTTAAAAGAGAAGCCTATAATACGGATAGTACGGCTGTTGTTTTTGATGCTTCCGTGCTTTTTAACGGGGGAGAACCTGCATTGGCCCCGATCGAAAGTCAAAGTTCAGGACTTTTGCAAGTATCAGTGACCCCGAAAACCGATTTGACAATTGTGGGCGAGATGAAAGCTTTTGATGATAATATCATGGTGAAATCGACGTTTTCATACGATTACTCGATGCGAATCATGATGTTCGACCTTGGAAACGGTCCTTTAACGATAGAGGCTACCCGTACGCTGTTGTTGTTGCCGGAGGAGAAGATGCGTCCGAGAATTTCAGATTCTCGTATTGGTATATTCTTGACCGATAAGCAGTACATTTCGAACGAAGAGGATGGGTTACAGAATTACACGTTGGCTAATCGTTGGCGATTAGAACCCAAAGATATGGAAGCCTGGAAACGTGGGGAATTGGTGGAACCAATCAAACCGATCGTGTATTACATTGATGATGCTTTCCCGGAATTATGGCGGAAAGCTGCTAAAGAAGGAACTTTGCGTTGGAATAAAGCTTTTGAGAAAATCGGGTTTAAAAATGTGATTCAAGTTCGGGATTTTCCAAAGGATGATCCAGAGTTTGACCCGGATAATCTGAAATATTCCTGTATTCGTTACGTGCCTTCATATACGGCAAATGCAATGGGGCCGTCGTGGGTAGATCCGACTACCGGAGAAATTATTAACGCTTCGGTTATTGTGTATAATGACGTGATAAAATTAAATAATCAATGGCGTTTCGTGCAGACCGCCCAGATAGATCCTTCCGTGCGGGGAAAGAAATTACCGGATGATATTGTCTATGAAACTTTGGCATACGTGATCGGTCACGAGGTGGGACACACGTTGGGATTAATGCATAATATGGCTGCTTCTGCTGCCTATCCGGTGGATTCCTTGCGTTCAGCTTCATTTACTCAAAAATATGGAACAACACCTTCCATCATGGATTACGCTAGATTTAATTACGTGGCCCAACCAGAAGACAAGGGGGTAAAACTGACGCCTCCTGATCTGGGGGTATATGACGAGTACGCTATTAAGTGGTTATATTGTCCGATTCCGGAGGCAGTGACTCCAAAAGATGAAATTCCCACCTTGGAGAGTTGGATTGATGAAAAGGTGGGAGATCCCCGTTTCCGTTACGGACGTCAGCAACTGGATGCCCGTTATGACCCGAGCGCTCTGGAAGAAGATTTGGGTGATGACCCGATTAAGGCCGGGAATTACGGTATAAAAAATCTAAAATATATCTTATCACATTTGAATGAATGGATACAAGATGATCCGACCGCGGAGCATAAGGCTGGACTTTGTAAAGCGATAGCGGATCAATATGTGCGTTACGTGAACAACGTGGTGATGAATGTCGGTGGTATTTATTTGAATGATGTGAAAGAGGGAACACCCGGGAAAAAGCATCAGGTGGTTTCGAAAGCCGTGCAAAAAGAGTCTTTGAAATGGGCATTAAAGCAATTCCGGAATTTGAGCTGGCTGGATAACAAGGAACTAACATCTCAATTCCCGTTGGACATGCCGTTATCTCTTCTGACAGGTAATAAATTATCTGTAAGTATACTTAATTCAGTTATGAATGTGTATGCGGCAAACGTCGTGGCAGATAGTAAGTATTCCGTGGAAGAATATTTTGATGACCTATATCTAGGGGTTTGGGATGCTGCCTTGACTGGACGTAAATTAACGCTACACGAGAAACAGCTGCAACGTCAGGTATTGGCATTAGCAATCGCGACCATAGAACAAGCAACCTCTGCGAATGCTGGGGCAAGACAGAAAGGTTTTGTTTCAGAAGTTTACGCTCCTTCCGTGGGGGATATTTGCCTGTATGGTCTGGATGAAACGGGTATTATCTCTCGTTATCAGGATATTTTCCAAAGAATAGAGGATGAATACGGGAGAGGTTATGTTGCTCAAAATATGAAGCTTACTGATTATGGAAAAGGTTATGGCTGGCAACAGGCACTACCTGTACAGGCGGTAGCTGATTTTGAAACTTATTTTTATAAAATGGGGAGTAAACTAACTGTAATGTTGTCTACTCGCATGAATTCTTTACCTGTAGAAGACAGACCTCATTATCAGAAAATATTATTTGCTATTCAAAAATTATCGAAGAAATAAAAATATGAAAAGTCATATATGGGTATATTTGATGGTAATCCTTTGCTTGGGTGCTTGTAAGAGCACCCCGGCGGGATTTATCATACAAGGACATGTTGAAGGACTTGATGGGAAAGAGATTTATTTGCTCTCGGATGTGAATGATCGGTTAGTTAAAGGTAAAAGATACGATACATTGGGTATTTCGGTGGTTGAGAACGGTTTGTTTTCTTTCCGTGGTTCGGTTGATAGTGTAATTGTTGCAATGATTGGTATTGAAGGACTAAGGGGTGGATTCCCTATTTTTTTGGAAAATCGGGAGTTTGAAGCGAAGATGGATTTTGCGAGAATGGACGGGGCCGTGATTACCGGGGGCAGAGAGCAAGATGTGTATAATCTTTTTTGGAATATCGATAAAAAACTTTTCATTGAGGGAGAGAGGTTACGAAGTGCTAGAAATATAAAATTGCAAGAAAACTTATTTCAAGAAGCAGAAGAACTGACTCGCAAAATTAAGGATTTGGATGAAGAGGCTGACCGACAGGAGAGTGAGGTGATTCGTCAAAATCCAAACGCGATAGCTTCGGCTTACCGATTACATTCTAAACTCATCAAGTTATCATTGCCCCAATTGGAAGAGAAGGTTGCATTGTTGGGACAGAAAGTGAAAACATCGAAGTATGGTCGGGAGGTAGAGGATTGGTTCCACCGTCTGAAAGCTACGACTCCTGGCGTTCAGGCCCCGAATTTTGAAGCTATGACCCCGGACGGGAATACGATTTCTTTGTATAGCATAAAAGCAAAATATAAGATTATCGAGTTTTGGGCCTCATGGTGTGGTCCCTGTCGGGCTGAAATGCCGAATATGGTAGAAATTTATAAGGATTTTCATGCAAAAGGGTTGGAAATACTTGGAGTGTCACTGGATCGGAAATTAGAACCTTGGAAAGAGGCGATTCAAAAAGATGGCCAGAGCTGGTTGCATTGCTCTGATCTGAAATACTGGCAAAGTGATATTGCCCGTATGTATGTGATAAATACGATCCCACAGACTCTAGTGTTGGATGAGAATAATGTAATTGTGGCGAGAGGATTGAGGGGCGAGGAGTTAAGAACAAAGTTATCAGAGTTGCTTCCTTAATTGTGGGGGACATTTATCTGTTGTAAAATGGTTTGTAATTGCTGATGGTTATTCGGAATTCTGTATGATAGGGAATTGTTTTACCTTTAATGATCCTGCATTTAACGAGAGTTCGATATAATCATCAGCAATAGTTTCTACTGAAAACTATTGGAAATCCTACTGAAATTCTATGGAAATAATCCCACTTAGTCGTTGCTCAGCCGTTGTTCAAACGTTGCTCAAACGTTACGGGATGGTTCAGCTACGAGTGAACTTCGGATGAGTTCTGAGTATGTGGTATTATTTGGGTTTGTTTACTACCTTATTGGGGTAAGATTTGAGTAGTATCACGAGAGTAGATTTAAAAGAAGCCTGCCATTGCTGGGAATTTCATCAATGACAGGCTACACACTTTATTTTGAGTTGTATCAACTCATTTTAATACTTACATTCTTTTTGGAATTATATCAATCTATTTTCAACGCTTTACTCACCTCTCGATATAAATAAGCATAATGAGCTTTATCAACAGATGAATTCACTTTCGTCTTCAACAAACTACTTATTTTTTCCAATAATGCTAATTGATAAACTGCGATGTCATTAATCTCTGCAACACTATATCCATACAGCACGGAACGAGATGTCGGACCAAAGGTATTTACCTCGTCCTCTTCCGAAGCAGAACAACAAGAATCTTCTGTGTGATTTGCAATTCCCATTCCAACTACAAAATTACCTCCACCCCGACTATTTAGAGCCTGCGTTAAACTCGTAACGATTCCTCGTTGTAAACCTTTTTCTGTATCAGTCAAACGTTTTCCCTTAATCGTAGAGGCAAATAATTCTGCATACAAATCATTCATGTATTCTTGTAATGTATACGGATTCTGATTTTTAGCCATGTGTGAAGCCAAAACTACTTTTTCAAGTGTTTTTCCTAACAATTGCTGGTGTAATCCTGCCAATTTAGAAGACATGTTTATTCTCACCCCAAATTTGTTCAATAATTCCGAATCATCAAGCCACTCACAATTTCGTAATTCATTCATCACCCAAGTTAAAGCTTCCTTCTGATCTTTTTTGGATACAACCTCAACAGGTTTTCCCGGTGTATTTTCTTTTACGCGAGATACTTTAAAACCTCCAATCTGATAAATGGCATTTGATAAATAACGAACATATTGACTTGCCAATTCTCCATAAAGCTCTTTACGGCGTTCAACATCACCGGTTTCTCCACTCCATTCATCCAAGTTTTTCAGTATATATTTCAAGTTTTTCACACCATATTTACCTGCTTTTACCGGATTATCACCCAAATCTTCCGCCAAAGAACTGGGATCCCAAATGGCAGATACCTGTTGTGCCCCGTAACGATAAAAAGGATCACCGGCCTTTTCGTCTATCCATTTCTCTGCAATTGCTGCTTCTTCCCACATATCTTTCGCTCCAAAAATAGGAGTATAAAGCCATTTAATAGCGTAATAATCATATACTCCTAACTCCGGAGGAGTCAATTTCACCCCTTTGTCTTCCGGTTGAGCCACATAATTAAAGCGCGCATAATCCATTATGGAAGGAGTTGTCCCGTATTTTTGCGTAAATGTAGCAGAACGTAAAGAATCTACCGGAATAGCAGCAGAAGCCCCCATATTATGCATCAATCCCAACGTGTGACCAATCTCATGAGCCACCACATACTCGATGGATTCGTCTCTCACGTCTTGAGGCATCTTTTCTACTCGTACGCGAGGATCAATTTGAGATGTTTGTATAAAGCGCCAGTGATTAATTAATTTCACCATATCGTTATACACGATCACGGATGCATTTATAATTTCTCCGGTTGTCGGATCAACCCAACTCGGCCCCATGGCGTTTTTCTCATCATCCGGACAATAACGAATACAAGAATATTTCAAGTTGTCCGGGTCGAACGAGGGATCATCCGTTGGGAAATCTCGAACTTGCATCACATTTTTTAAACCAATTTGCTCAAAAGCTTTGTTCCAACGTAAAACGCCTTTTTTTATCGGTTCTTTCCAAGTTGACGGGAATGTATTATCCACATACCAAACAATCGGTTTCTTTACCTCTGTTAATTCACCACGTTTCCAAGCCTCTTCGTTTACCGGTTCTAGTTTCCAACGATTGGCAAACAAAAATTCCCGAAAACCGTCTGTTTTATCGCTCACCTCTATTTTAGGCATGGAAACCATAGCCCCGCTAAATCCATTTGTTGAAAAAATGCCAATACGCGAATCTTGGATACGCGGTTTCATCTTCTCTTCCGGCAACAACAATAAAGACACTACAGAAGAAACAGATAAATCTCCCATCGGAAGATTTCCCATAAATCGCATAGAAACATCCACTTGTTGCTTCATCTCAATAGAAGCATTATCATCAAATGCTTTTATTTTCCCATAAGAAATATTCTCTTTTTTGGGTTCCATCATAAATCCTCTTATAGACATTCCAACGGGTCCCAATTCCGATAACATCTTGGTTGCCTCAAATACAACTCGGGAACTATCCGCATTATAAGCTAACACCGGGAATTTCTTATAAAGATTAGGGATGAAATTCTTCTCCATGGCTTCTTTAAGTCCTGGATCCTCACTATTCAAATAGGCTTTTGTATTTGGAACATTAAAAAATACCGTTGAATCTTTCAACTCTACCATTAAATGCTGAGGTCCCTGATACTTATACCCCACATTAATCATTCTTGCAAAACCAGACGAAGCAACCGTACTTCCCACAAGAATTTCACGATCAAAATACTTTACCGGATATTCAAAATAAATTTTATCTCCGATCTTATGAATTGTCATAAAATCACCTTTTGCTGTTTCAACACCAGGCTGTTTTAATAATTTGTCATACAAATCTATGAAAAAAAAAACGAAATGGTGCCAGGTCATACCTTGGGATATCATGGCGCAAGATGTTAATGTTTATGAAATTTTTGAGTATTCTATTGTTTGGGATGTGTATGTCTTTACATGCTAAAGTACTATCTCAAGAGGCGAAAGTTACTCTTGACATGAAAAACGTGGCGTTAACCACCGTGTTAGAGGAGCTTGGTAAACAATCGAAATGTGATTTCTTTTACAATTACGCTTTGATGCAGTCGAAAGGGATGGTAAATGTGAAAGCAGAGAATCTGGAACTTGGAAAAGTTTTGGAAGAGTTATTACCCAAGTTAGGATTGACATTTACTTTTGACCAAAATGTTATTGTTATCCGGGAGAAAGTAAGTGACGAGAAGTCGAAATTCGTACGTGTCAAAGGTTATGTGTATGACATTCACAAGCAAGGAATGCCTGGAGTAACGGTGAAGGTAGCAGGATTGCCTATTGGAACGTCCACAAACTCTAAAGGCTGGTTTGTGTTAGATTTGCCTTTACAGAAAGGATCTTTGGAATTTTCTTTTGTAGGATATAAAAAGCAAATAATTGACTTTTCTCAAAAAACGGCTCAAGATACGTTGTATGTAACCCTAGAAGAAGATTCACAAAAGATGGAGGAAGTTGTTGTTACCGGTTATCAAACTGTAAATAGACGAGACATGGTTGGTGCCCATAAAACATTAAAAGCTTCCGATATTTTAATGCCGGCTTATAGTTCAATCGACCAAATGTTACAGGGACAGGTTGCCGGTTTAATGGTTGTTAATACAAGTTCTCGTGTTGGAACTAGTCCTAAAATAAAATTGAGAGGAACTTCTACAATTTTGGGGAATCAATCTCCTTTGTGGGTGGTAGATGGAATTGTGCAGGAGGATCCGCTTGAGTTGGAGGTATCCAGTTCTATGACTCAAGATCTGAAAGATATAATTGGTAGTCAAGTGTCTTGGTTGAATCCGATGGATATTGAAACAATAACGGTATTGAAGGATGCTTCAGCTACGGCAATTTACGGATCGAAGGCGTCGAATGGTGTGATTGTGATTACGACTAAAAAGGGAAAAGCAAGTCAATTGACAATCAATTATTCCGGTAATATGACGATCAATACTCGTCCCAATTACGGTATGTTTAATTACATGAATTCTAAGGAACGTATTCAATTTTCTCAAGATGTTTTCAATGCGGGGATGAGATATAGTAGCGAACCGTTTGCCGATCCGTACACGTACGAGGGGGCTATGCAAATGTATATTGCCGGGGATATGACGAGAGATGAATTTGCAAAACGGAAGGCTTTTTTGGAAACGGTGAATACAGATTGGTTTGATTTATTAACCCGTTCGGCCGTGAGCCACAACCATAACTTGAGTTTCCGCGGTGGTAATGAAACAATTACATATAATGTATCTTTAGGATATAGTAATTCTTTAGGCCAAGAAATCGGTAATGAGAGTGAAAAAATGACAGGACGAGTTTCTGTGGATACGCGATTACATGAAAAAGTACGTTTGAATACAATGATCAATGTATCTTCTACGGAAACGAATGCATTTGGGGCAGGCGTGAATCCCATGTCGTATGCGACGACAACAAGTCGGGCGATCCCAGCTTACGATGAAAAAGGAGACCCCGTTTATTATAATGTGAGTTCGATGTATAGCAGATATAATTCTGTTAAGATGTTAAAGTATAATTTTATTAACGAGCGAGATAATGGAGGTTCTACGAGTCGAAATTTTTATGCTTCAGCAAATTTGAATTTTAAGTGGGAAATTCTAGACGGATTGTCATATGAATTTGTTGGAGGATATACCTCAAACAACACGAATTCGGAGTCTTACATGACTGAGCAAAGTTTTTATGTTGCTAATAGCTATAGAGGGTATGATTACGGAACGGTGGAAGCTACCGATCCTCTTTACAAGGCAGCCATGTTGCCATTTGGTGGAGTTTTAGTTACTTCTGATGCGACTCAACGTTCTTATAACATTCAAAATAAGATCTTGTTTTCTAAAAATTTTGATGAAAACCATCGTTTAAATGTGATGATTGCTATGGAATTGCGATCTGGGAAAAAGATTGTAAATGGAAATACGGTATTTGGTTATTTACCGGAACGTGGAGAAACCGTAGCGACACCCACTTTACCGTCTGATTTTACATCCATGGGTACGGCAACAATTTCCGGTTGGGCATATTGAGCAGTTTATATTCCGGAGCTTGGAAGCGCTCGCATCAAACAGATAATTATTTGTCCTATTTTGCTACATTGGCTTATTCGTTGAAAAATCGATACGTGTTTAATTTTTCAGTTCGTAACGATGTTTCCAATCGTTTCGGCCAAGATACGAAGAATCGTTTTGATCCGACTTATTCTTTTGGGTTGTCGTGGAATGCAATGGGTGAAGAGTGGTTGCAACAACAAAAATGGATACATGCTTTAAATATGCGCGTAACATACGGAATACAAGGTAATGCACTAACAAATATTGGTCCGGATTTAGTTTTAAGTAGAGGTGCTCTTGATTCTGACTATAAGCAATTTACTTCAAAAATTTATCGGTTGCCTAATCCTGACCTTTCCTGGGAAAGAACAAAATCTTGGGATTTGGGTGTAGATTTTGGATTGTTTAATCTGTTTGATTTATCATTTGACTATTATTGGCGTAAATCCAATGCGATTGTGACTCAAAAAATTGCTTACGAATATGGAAAAACTTCCATGGAGAAGAATGGTGGAATGTTGACGAATGAAGGCGTTGAGTTTACATTGAGTTTTACCCCGGTAAGAACGAAGAATTGGGCATTTAGTGTAGCTTTAAATGCATCAAAGAATTGGAACGAATTGGGAAAAACCGATTACGAACCAACGAGAACTGCTTTTATTTCAGGTTCAACTAGTAGAATATTGAAAAAAGGGTATCCTCTTGGAGCGTTTTGGTCTTATTCATTTGCCGGCATAAGTGATGAAGATGGGCGACCGTTGTTTAATTATTTGGATGTTCCGGAAGAAGAGAGAAGTTCAGATATTGACCCGACAACTTATTTGGTTTATTCCGGAACGACGGAACCTGATTTCACCGGAGGTTTAAATCTTAGTTTACGTTGGAAGAATTTGTCCTTGTCGTCTAATTTCTCGTTGCTGTTAGGAGGAAAGAAACGTTTACCTTCTCCTTATGAAAATATTAGTAAGGGTATGTACATGCCTGATGCAACCGTCAATCTGAGCAAAGATTTGTTGAAACGTTGGCAGAAACCGGGAGATAAAACGAATATACCAGGATTCGTGACCATGGGACAAACTGGAATGATAACCTTGCCCGACGGACAACAAGAGTCGTGGATTGAAGTTTGGGAGAACTCGGATGTTATGGTTGCAAATGCCTCTTTTTTCCGTTGTAATCAATTGTCTCTTTCTTGGCGGATGCAGGATGCTTGGTGCAAGCGGATTGGAGTAAAATCTCTTTCTTTGAATGGATCTGTTTCTAATTTATTCGTAATTGCTAGTAAACGCTTTAATGGTTTCGATCCAGAACTAGGGAATAGCGTACACCCGAAGAATTTCTCTATCGGAATTAATGTCGGATTTTAAAATGTAGGAAGATGAAAAAGTTATTGACGATATTTATTGCAGGATTAACGATCTCTTGTTCTGATTTCTTAGAACCGAAGTCGGAAAGCGAATACATTCCGAAAGAGGCCTCCTCTCTTAACGAGATGTTGTTGGCTGAAGCTTATGTCGCTGCTAGTGCTCAGCGTGATATTTTGACAACATTGTCGTTGTTGGATGATGACATTATGTGTTCTGATGTAGATGCAGAGGAAGACGGATCGGATGCGACTGAATACGAAAAATGTCAAGCATTTTTCACATGGCAACCGGATGCTTGTGTAATAGCAGAACGATTAGGAGTAAATATGGCCATATGGGATATTTATTATGGCGTTATTCTAGGAGCGAATGCTGCATTGGATTATATTGATGACGTATCAGGTACGGAGGATGAAAAGAATAATGTGAAGGCACAAGCCTTGGCTTTAAGAGGGTATTATTATTTTCAATTGGTAAATTTCTTTGGAGCTCCTTATAATGATAATAAAAAGGCTGATGGTGTTCCTTTGAAGCTGACAAGTGCATTAGGTTCAGATGAACTTCCACGTAATTCGGTTGAAGAGGTATATACACAAGTGTTAGCTGATTTGAAAGAGTCGGAAAGACTTTACAAGACCCTTCCTGAAGATATGCAATTCAAGCGAAACGGGAGAACAAGTTTGCCGATGGTACAATTATTATTATCCCGGGTGTACCTCTATATGGAGAATTGGTCAGAGGCTGCGAAGTATGCCCAAGCTGTAATTGATAATGGGAATTTTTCTTTGGCTGATCTGAATACGTTTACCTCTTCTCAGAAAGAAGCTTACTACAATTTTACAACACAGGAATGTCCGGAAACAATTTGGGTATTTGGTTCTGTGAGATCTTATTGGTCGGATTTTGATATCATGATGAAACGAGAAGAGTCTGACCGTTGGGATACTTATACTTATTCTTTTTATTTCCTGAATGCTTCGTCTGATTTGGTTTCGCTTTATCTGGATAACGATTTGCGAAAAACAAAATCTTTGGTGAGTGAGGTATATCTTGACCAATCTACTTACAAAGGTGTTGCAACTGGAGCCTATCTTCCTTTTGGAAAGTTTGCAATATCGAAGAGTAGGTATGATGTACCATCAGTTGTTATGACAAGCGGTCAAGGATATTTCGCACATGCGTTTCGATTATCTGAGGCTTATTTGAATTTGGCGGAAGCATCCGTTTTGCGAGAGGATGAGGATGGTACTATCACGGCATTGAAAGCATTGAACGATTTGAGAGAAAAACGTTTTGAGAATTATGCACCACTCTCCGGTTTGACCGGTGATGCCCTGTTAGCGAAGGTTCGTGAAGAACGTCGAATGGAATTGTGTTTCGAGGGATTTCGGTGGTTTGATTTGAGACGTTATGGCATGCCGTCCATTACTCATGATTGGAAAGTTAGCAATGGAAACGGAGGTAAAGATATGACACGTTATGTGTTACAAGAAAAAGATCCATTTTATACATTGCCAATTCCGGAATACATCATGGAAATGAATCGTGCCTTAACCCAAAATCCGTTACCCGCTAAAAGAACCGGGATTCAAGTTACAGAATGAAATGATAAAAATGAATATTTATGAAATGGAAGAATTATCTATATAGTTTATCGATATGTTTATTGTTTGTATCCTGCTATAACGAGGATGCATTAAAGACCTCTGATGAGGAAAATATCGATCGTTTTGAATTTCCTCAGGGAAATAATACTTGGGATGAAGATATTCAAGAAATTTTGGATCAATATGGTGTCATGTTAGTTTATAAGGGGGTAACATCAGCCGACTTGAGTCGTTCTTGGATGTCCTATGCTTCCACGAATAATAGCGCTGAAGAGTTGAAAGACGAGGAGGTGAAGTTTCTCGTGAATTATTTAAAGAATCATATTTTTGCCTATTTATCTCCGAAGGTGACAACAAAAGTATTTAAACCTTATTGGTTTTTGCTAAAAAACTATTTCAGTAATGGACGTCCTTTGAAAAGTAATTATAATGGAATGGATTTTTGGGCTTCATGTATGCATTTTACAGAAGAGGTCTATATGGAGAAAACGGCTGGTAGTTATTATGCATCACAGTGGGACAAATATAAAAACTTGCCTAGCACGAAAGCTGAATACTTTTCATTGCGAGGAGGCCTGTTGTACACGATTTTGCAAAATGCTGTAAACTTAGGGAACATAACTATTCCGGAGGAATATGATGACGGATTTGATTATTCTACAGAATTTGTTACGAATGATCCCGGAAATGCAAATTATCCTTATAATCGGGGATTTATTACAGCTTCAGATGGATTTGGTTACTTTTATAAAATAACTTCCAGAAAGCCTGTTACTCGTTTGAAGAATTTCTTTCAATACATTCACCTTGGTTTTTATTATTCAGATGAGGAGATAGAAGTTCAGTTTCCCCGAGAGACTTATCCTTTTTTGCGGGAGAAATTGGATATTGTAAAAAATCATTTAAAAACAACGTATGGAATAGATCTTCAGGCTATACATAATGGACCGGAGATAGACTAAAATTTAAAGGAAAGCATGTCGAAAGTCTATGTCATTTGTGACATGGAGAGTGGATAATGTTTGTGTTTTTTAGTATTGTGTTTTAGTTCCACAAATTGGAGGAATTGGGACATATGGCCTTCGATGTGCTTTTCTTTACCTATTGTATATTGTAAATCACTTAAAAAGAATTGAAATGAAAAATTGGTTAGTAACAGTATGTTGTATGATGTTGTTTGTTATGCCTTCTGGTGTAATGGGACAATCGGAAAAATCTTTAAAAGAAGAAGTTAAAGATTTATGGAGAGAATTTGAGATCAGTGACAAAGATACGGTCAAAGCTATCTTGGCGCAGGGAGATAAAATAAAAAAATATATTGCTTCCAAAGACAAAAATGATGTAAAAGCTACCCTTGAAAATAATGGAGAACTTGTTCGACAACTTTTTGTTTATTATAGTGTTCCTTACAAGAAAGATAAAAAAATAATTCCTGTAAAGCATCAAAAGGAGATTAAAAAGTGGATGAACTCAATTGATATTTATGCGGATGAATTTGTGGAAGATAAAGCTTTTGCTTTAAAAGTCGACCAATATTTTTCCGTGCGAGCTCTGGGCGAAGGAGCTATTGCGGATGAACTTTGGGGAGAAAAGGGGAAATATAAATATGATTATGAGAAATATAAAGAATTATTGGAATCAGGGTGTACGAAAGCAATTTTAAACTATTTTCCTTCTTTGCGAACCGTATTTATGTACCAAGGCTATACTCCCGCGTTGAAACAAATATATCCTTTGGTAGAGCAAAAAATGCCAGAAGGGAAAAAAAAGGAGGAGTTGATGGCAAGATTTCAGAGGGCTGAACGAGTAGAACCGGGAAAACCGGCACCGGCATTTACCATGAAAGATGCACACGATAAAGAGCATTCGTTGAAAGACTATAGAGGAAAGATTTTGGTTATAGATGTATGGGCAACTTGGTGCAGCGGGTGTGTGGCTAAATTGCCTTATTATGTCAAAATAGCTGAAAAATATAAAGGACGAAAAGATATCGAGTTTATCACTGTGTCTCAGGATCGTAATTGGGATGCATGGCAAAAAGGACTTGTAAGATTGAAAGCAACGGAATTAACTAATTTGTTTGAATGTGGAACGTTTGCCGAAGATTACAATATACCGGGAATTCCATTGTATATGATCATCGATGAGAAAGGCAATTTTATTGTTTCAAAAATTCCATTTGAAAATTTGGAAGAAATGATAGAGAAAGTATTAAACGAGAGAAAGCGATGAGAAGCAATGTTTTAATGTTTTGTCTAATTTCATTCTATATCGTAACAGGATGTTCTTCAAGAACATCTTGTTACCGATTTACGTTGAGAGGTGAGTTGGACGGGATGAAATATGGAAAAATGTTTTTGTACAAACAGGGGGATAGCAGGCATCCATTGGATTCTGCAGAAGTGAGTGGTGGTAAATTTGTATTAAAAACAGCAGTGCCGGAACCAGGAAAGTTTACGATTCAAGTAAATAGAAAAAGCTTGATTTGTTATTTGGATGGAGAAGAGATGTTCTTAAAAGGAAATTATGATTCTTTTTCTAAAAGTAAATTGGAGGGCTCTCCTGCTAATGATTTGGATAAAAAATATCAGAATTTGTTGGATAAATATGTTCGTTCGGAATGTGATTCTTTGTTACGAGAATATAGGAAAGCATTTGGGGCGAATGATGTGGAGTTGGGAGATCGGCTAATGACTCGTATTTTGCAATTGGAGAATGAAGTGCAATTTCAATTGACAGAAGAACTTGTACGAGAGAATCCGAACAGTATATTTTCTGCTCATATTTCGACTCTTGTTCTTGGAGGAAGTTATGAGAAAGGGAAAAAGCTATATGATCTATTAGGAAGTAAAGCTCGTGCTTCATCGTGGGGTGTGGCATTGAAACAAAGAGTTGAAGAGTTAGAAAGAACTGCTATCGGAAAGAACTGTCCGGATTTTGAAATGACGGGGGTTAATGGAGAGAAATTTATGATGAGCTCTTTATTGGGATCTTCTTTCAAAAATTCTCTGGTTATCATTGATTTCTGGGCATCTTGGTGTGGGCCGTGTCGACAGGAGATGAAAAGTTTGATGGAACGGTACAAGGAATTTAACGGGCGAGGAGTACAATTTTTAAGTATATCTATAGATGACTCCGAGAAAAAATGGAAAGAGGCTTATAAAGAAGAGGGATTCCCGTGGTTAAGTGCGTGGGATGAAAAGGGGTGGAATAATTCAAAAATTCGAGAGATATTTGGAATAACTCAGATCCCTTTTATCATATTACTTGATAAGGATGGAAAAATTGCCGCCAAGAATATACGCCGAAATACATTGCGAGAGAAAATTGTTGAATTGTTGAATCAATAGAACAAATGGATATGCGAAAAATAATCATATTGTGTTTGGCTTTAACGGTGGGGGTTATTTCATTTGTCAACGCTCAGGACAATAAAGAAGAGAAAAAGTGGGATGAAATAGATTTGGATTCGTCAGAGGTGGAACAATTGGATTCTACTGAGATTATAAATGTAGTCAATAATGTTCTAACACTTAAAAATCCTTCGTTCGATTGGTTCAGACGAGCCACATGGATATTATATAACGTGAAAAGTGAGAAAGTCCGGGAATGTTATGTAATGTGGGCTATTCAGAAAGAATTGGCGCAACATGGATATGGATTTGGAACGGTGAATGATGTGTTGGAAGATATTCGGTTGTGTTCGAAATCCATGAAATTGAGCAATCAGGCGAAGGTCCTTGTTGATCGGTATTGTCGGATTCGCGGAGGACGAAAAGTAGAGGCTCCTGCTTTTGAATTGAAATCTTTGCAAGGAGAAGATGTCCGGTTGGTTGATTTGAAAGGGAAATTTGTATTTATGTTTGTATGGGACGGAGAGAATGCGATGGAAGAGTTGTCGATAATGAAGGCAATTGGTGCAAAATATAAAGATAGTACAAATGTTTGTTGTTTGACCGTAGCGGTATTACCGATAAACAAGACAGAGGCTTGGGAGAATTTTGTACAACGAGAAAAAATAGGTAATCATCTCAAATGCTTGCATACAGAAAAAAACTCTTCTTTTATTCAAGATTATTGTATTACGGAGTTGCCGCGGTGTGTTTTAATAGATCAGGATGGAAAGATCGTGAACGCTTGGGGTATTTCTCCCAAAGAAGATGGTTTTATGTTTTATCTTGATCGTGTGATAAACAGGTTGGAAGCTGAACCTGTAAGTATAAATGACTATAGATAATACCGATGAAAAATATATTTCTTCTGTTAATATGCTTTTTCTGTTTACTTTCTTGTGAGAAAAGACCGGATACCGTGTTTTATAATGTTAACGTGGTAGATGTTGAAAACGGGAAAATTGTACCGGGAATGACTGTTTCGGTGAAAGACGGAATCATTTTAAAAATAAAGAAAGCAGATACTCGGATCAAAGAGGGAGAACAAGATTTAACGGGTTTGTATATGATGCCCGGTTTAATTGATTCTCATGCTCATCTAGGGGATTGTGGACGAATGGGATGGCTTAATAATACCGTGAAATCTTACATAAAAGAGGGTGTTACGACGATTCGAGATGCTGGAGGTGATATGCGCCCGCTGAAAATTTATAAAGCTCAGTTGGATAGTGGTACAATGGTGGGACCGGACGTTTATTTTTCTTCTTTTTGGGCCGGACCGAAATATTTTTATATGAGGCCTCGTTTTGAAACGAAGGGTTATCCGACTGAAAATGCACCCTGGAGCCAAAGTGTTTCTGATACGGCTAGCGTGGAGGAACTGGAAAAAATGGTTATAGAGGCTAAAGAATATGGTTGCACGGGATTGAAGTTGTATGATTATCTTTCTGCAGAGATGCTACAGAAAATAATTCCATTGTGTCATAAGCATGGACTTAAAGCGTGGGGACATGCGGAAAACAGGTTAGCAGATGCATTGGAGGTCGTGAAAGCGGGCGTAGAAACCGTGTCTCATATTTATTTGATTGTCGGTTTGAGAAACTGTTATTCTTCCGAATACCGGAAAAAATGTTTTACTCCAGAGGAGATAACCCGTCGGGATTCTATTTACAAAGAGATGATTGCCCGAGGTACAATTCTGGATGCCACAATCACAGTTTCAAAAGAGATGAATTTCCTTTATCGTGTGGTAAATGAAGCTTATCGTGCCGGGGTGAAAATAGATGCAGGAACTGATGTGATTGATGGAAAAACTATTTTTCAGCAAGAGTTGAATTTATTGGTAGATTCTTGTGGGATGAGTATTCCTGATGTACTGCGGGCTGCAACTGTTGTCGGGGCTGAAGTCGTCGGAAAAGAAGGGAAATTGGGAGTGATTCGAGAAGGAGCAGAAGCGGATTTGTTAGTATTGAAATCTAACCCATTGGAGTCATTGAATGCTCTTCAAGACCGGAAAGCGTTGTATATAAATGGAATAGAAGTAAAGTGATACTGATCTTTTGATCAGTATAGATGTTTAATCTTATATAAAAATCATTGTAATGAAAAGATTGTATGTAACACTACTTGTAGTGGTAATGCTCATCCCTTGTCTGTTGGTAAACGGGAGCGAGCGGAAAAAGAACAAGAAAAAGGAAAATGTCGTACAGACAGATGTCGAGAAAAAGAAAAATGTAAGTAAGTATGACAATTATACATGATATACTTTCTTCTCGGTGCAAATGACAAGAAAAGTATATTTTAATTTAGCAGATTGAAGATTGATCAGATTTTCAATCTGTTTTTCTTTTTATAATAATGGTATTACCGTTAATTACAAACTTCACATCTTGAGTTCCTTCCATTTTTTCCAGCAAATAACTTATATTCTCATAGCGTCTCAAGCGTCCGCCAAATTCCATACTCTTCAACTCTGAATTCTGGAAAAAGACATTCAAATTATACCATCTGGCTAATACATCCATTATTTTCTCCAAAGACTCTTGTTTAAAATAATAATAACCATCTTTCCAAGAAGTATAAAGTTCCGTATCAACAACACGCACATCCGCTGTCCCATTTTCCCGATCATACACAAGTCGCATGCCCGGATCCAAATCATATTTTTGTGTTCCGTATCCAACCCTTACTTTCCCCTCTACTAACGTCGTTGCGACCATTTTTTCATCCGGATAAGCATTTACATTAAAAGAAGTCCCCAGCACGCTCACGTCCACGTCTTCAGTTTTCACTATAAAAGGCCGTTCATTATCTTTTGTCACTTCAAAAAATCCCTCTCCTGTCAAAAAGACTTCCCTAACACCTCCCGCAAACCTGACCGGATAACGCAATGATGAACCGGAATTCAGGTACACACGCGTATTATCGGACAATTGAAGGCTAAATTCCCCTCCTAACGGAATCCGAACAGTATGGTACTCTACAGCCACAGAATCTGTGTCACCACCATAAATCAATGTATTTTTGCTACTCGTCACTTTTGATTGATGATTGGCAAGAAGTATCTCCCGAGAAGAAGAGTCCAACTCGATAACTTGCCCTTGAGGTAACACAAGTTCCGCTTTAGGTGAACCCGGGCCGATATTCACCAACTGCATTGTTTTATCTTCACTTTCTTGAGAATACATTAAATACCCCACAACACCGGCTAGCAACAATATACTTGCAGCAATAGAACTCCAACGAATAAACAATCGCCCTTTTCGTTGCTTTCGTACATTTTTTTCGATTCGAGCAAAAACAAGATTCTTGTCTTCCCGGCTTTTCAAATCTTTACCAAGCTCTTTCAACTCATGCAGTTCATTCTCAAACCACTTATGTCAGCACACACTCAGTCACCTCCAGTCCATAGA
>OGLE01001176.1_pt1 | contig 21634 bp, 20 predicted proteins | sample 1572671 | NCBI WGS metagenome assembly OGLE01 (sample SAMEA2581923, study PRJEB24529) | metagenome | biome: Human gut stool | place: China | collected 2011 | reverse complement strand
CTTTCCCTACACGACGCTCTTCCGATCTTCTGCCGAGTGCCGCGATTAATCTCGTCACCGCGCATGACGGTTTTACGCTTCGCGACTGCGTTTGCTTCAACCATAAACACAATGAAGCAAACGGAGAAGAAAATCGCGACGGGACCAACAACAATTACAGTAACAATCATGGGAAAGAAGGGTTAGGCGGTACTCTTGATCTGGTTGAACGGCGGCGCGACAGCATTCATGCCCTGTTAACAACGTTGTTGCTCTCCCAGGGTACGCCGATGTTACTGGCCGGTGACGAACATGGTCACAGCCAGCATGGCAATAACAATGCCTACTGTCAGGATAACCAATTAACCTGGTTGGACTGGTCGCAGGCAAGCAGTGGTTTAACCGCATTTACCGCCGCGTTAATCCATCTGCGCAAGCGCATTCCCGCTTTGGTGGAGAATCGCTGGTGGAACAGGCAAATGGCCGATTCCAGACGCAGGTCCGCGAGGTCCAGGTAGAAGCGCGGCAAATCCGCCGGCATACACAGACCTTTATAGATGTTGACCAGATTGGACAAGCTACAAACGTAGAAATCTTTGTCTTCCTGCAGGCGTTTTTCAATGCGACGACGCGCAATAAACAGACGGCGCTCCATATCGCGCGGGCGCCAGCCAGCCGGGGCGTTGACAAAGATTTGCTCAATACGGGGCAGCGAGGAGAGGGCGATTTCACCGAGCACGCCTTCGTTGGTCGGCACATCGCGCCAGCCGACAATCGACAGGGTCTCAAGCTGAAGTTCTTCTTCAACGATGCGGCGCGCCGCTTTAGCCAGCTCAGGATCTTTATTCAGGAACAGCATCCCAACGGCGTAGTTTTTGGCTAAACGCCAGCCGCGCTCTTCGGCAACGATGCGGAAGAAACGATCGGGTTTTTGCAGCAGCAGACCGCAACCGTCGCCGGTTTTACCATCGGCAAGGATTGCGCCACGGTGCTGCATGCGGGCCAGTGCGTGTATTGCAGTACGCACTACCTTGTGGCTAGGTTCGCCTTCTATGTGGGCGATCAGGCCGAAACCACAGTTATCCCTCTCAAGGGATTTGTCGTACAACATATCAGTGAACCTCCCCAGGCTCTACGGACACCCTCCGATACCGATTGCGCACAGGCACAGAAAGAGCATGGCGACGGGGTTTACACCTCGCATTCGCCCTCTTTAAATCCTTTTCGCATCGGTACACAAGTTTGAGGACTTGCTGTTAAGAGGGAATCTCAATTACTGCATAAATATGATGAGCAGAGTGCTCATCCAGAAAGCTTCCAGCGGATTCCCAACTTATCGGGAATCCACACTTACGTCAAATGGCAATCTTATTAATACAAAAATGTGCTATACACAAGTTAACTAATTGTTATTAAAGAAAATAATGGCAATTTTTATGCTTTGAATACGCCTGCTGGTGGTGCGGCTAGTGTGATCTGTCTCACTGTGCACGCGGCTTTGCATTACCAATATGCGCTGAAATATATTTCATTATTAGCATATTTGACTGCAATATTTTTAACTACTGGACATTAATACCGTTTTTTACCAGAAAGCAGATTAGGGCAATGCGAAGATAAAATATAAGGAAAACTCATCACCTGGTGGTTGAATGAAATTGCAGTAATCTTGATTGTTTATGCAATAGGGTTGGTCGCCGCGCTGACGATTGATCCAGGTCATCGCCGTCGGTGACGAAAAGTGGCAGGCTTGGCCCCCTTTGTTGAGGGCGGTCTATCAGATTATGCAGTTACAGAAATTAGTCAATATGTTTGGTGGGGATCTTATGCGTCGCTATGGCGAAAAGGTCCATAAGCTAACGCTGCACGGCGGTTTTAGCTGCCCAAACCGCGACGGCACGCTGGGCCGCGGCGGTTGCACTTTCTGTAACGTGGCATCGTTTGCCGATGAGGCGCAGCAGCATCGCTCTATCGCCGAACAGCTCGCTCATCAGGCGCAGCTCGTCAACCGGGCGAAGCGCTATCTGGCCTATTTTCAGGCCTACACCAGCACCTTCGCTGAAGTACAGGTGCTCCGTTCAATGTATCGTCAGGCCGTCAGTGCCGCAAATATCGTTGGCCTGTGCGTCGGCACCCGCCCGGACTGCGTTCCGCAGGCGGTCCTTGACCTGCTGAGTGAATACCATCAGCAAGGGTATGAGGTATGGCTGGAGCTGGGGCTGCAAACTGCTCATGATAAGACCCTGCATCGCATTAACCGTGGACACGATTTCGCCTGTTATCAGCGTACCGCGCGCCTGGCGCGAGAGCGGGGCCTGAAAGTCTGTGCGCATCTGATCGTCGGTCTGCCCGGAGAGAGCCAGGGGCATTGTCTGCAGACGCTGGAGCAGGTAGTGGCGACCGGCGTGGATGGGATCAAATTGCATCCACTGCATATTGTGAAAGGCAGCATTATGGCCAAAGCGTGGCAGGCCGGGCGTCTCGATGGCATTGAGCTGGAGGCGTATACCGTCACCGCTGGAGAGATGATCCGCCATACGCCGCCGGAGGTGATCTACCACCGTATTTCCGCCAGCGCCCGTCGGCCCACGCTGTTGGCGCCGCTGTGGTGTGAAAATCGCTGGACCGGCATGGTTGAACTGGATCGTTATCTGAATCAGCAGGGCGCTCAGGGCTCGGCGCTGGGCCGTAGCTGGGTTGCTCCCCAGGCTGAGTGAGAAGTACGAGCGTGATGTCCGGAACAATGCGCGGACATCGCGCTCCTGCCATTTATGCCTGGCTGGCTTTCATCGTCACACGCGGAGTTTTGATCACGAACAGCACCAGCAGGGCGCCAAGCGCGGCGATAGTGCCGGCGAGAACGAAAGCGCTGTCAAATTTACCAGTAGACTGCACGATATAGCCGGTAACAATCGGCCCCACGATGCCGGAGACGCTGCCGATAAGATGGATAAAGCCGCTGGCGCCGCCGACGCGGGATTTATGCACCACGTCCTGGATAATCGCCCAGTAGATCGCCCCGGTTACATAGAGGAAAAAGATGGAGACCGACATCAGCAGAACGGCAGGCACGACGCTGCTGACGGTACCCGCCAGTCCCACGCAGATAGCGGCCATCAGCAGGCATACCACCAGCACAATTTTGCGCGACAGCAGCAGGCGCCCGGTGAGTTTAAAAATTTTATCGGAAATATAGCCCCCAAGCGCCAGACCGACAAAGCCGACTATCCATGGGATCATAGTGGTAAGGCTCATCTGTTTAATATCCAGATGGTGCTGTTGTACCAGATAGGACGGGAACCAGCTGAGAAAGAAAAACAGAATATAGTTGTAGCAGAAGAAGGCAAAGGCCGTTACCAGAATAATTGGCTGTTTCAAATAATAACCCAGCGAGTGAGCTGTTTGATTTTCTATTGTTTCCAGCGCGACTTCTTCTTCTTTCATTTTATTAATCAGCTTAAGTTCTTCCTGGCTGACTTTTTTGTGCTTTTCGGGCGAATTAGCGGCAATGAAAAACCACGCTATCATCCATACAATACCGATAGCGAAAATAATCATAAAAGCCGGGCGCCAGCCGAATGCCAGGGCCAGGTAACCGACGATGGGGCCGGCGACCGCGCCGCCCAGCGGAGAGCCTGCGCTGAGAAAGCCGACGGCGGTAGCCGCTTGCTTTTTAGGAAACCAGCCGTTGATCATCTTGTTCGCCGATGCGCAGATCGGGCCTTCCGCCATCCCGAAAAGCACCCGCAGCACCAGCATGGAATAAAAGCCGGTGGCTACCGCGGTTAAGCCGCAAAACAGCGACCACAGACCGACCGCCAGGCCCATTACCAGCGTTGCGCCAAACTTATCCACGGCCAAACCGCCAATAAAATTAAATACCGCGTAGCCGAAGAAAAAGCTGCCGAAAATAATGCCGAATTGTTCAGCGTTAAGTGCAAGGTCCTTTTCAATCATCGGGACCGTAATGGATAATGCCACCCGGTCCAGATAATTTATCATATATACTAAAAATAATAACAGGACGATAATCCAGCGGATATTTTTTCCCATGATAACACCATGCTCATTATATTATTTATATCAGGCGCGGCGGATACGCAGATATCCGTCGGCCGTTATTCTATACGATGCCGGTTTAACCCAGCTGCAGCAGCACTTTGCAGCAGGTCTTACGGTCGTTAGCAAAAATCTCCATGGCCTCTTTCACCTGCTCCAGCGGCATACAATGGGTGATTAACGCCTCCGGACGAATAAGGCCTTTCTCCATCCAGTCGATGACCAGCGGAAAACGCCCGCTGTTGAGCCGGGAGGAGAAAATAGAAATTTCTTTACTGGTGATGCTTTGCTGAGTGAGGGTTGAGGCCTCGCCGGAGAAACCGAGTATACCGATGCGGGCGGCGGGGGAGGCGAGGAGAATGGCTTCCTGCAGGATCGCCGGGTGGCAGGCGGCATCAATGACCAGCGTGGGGGCAAGCTGCCGCTGCGCCAGCTGTTCCGCGAGCGGCTGGTCAGTGTTATCGAGCGTCAGATCGGCGCCGTTTTCCCGGGCCATCTGCAGACGTTCGGCAATGCGATCCACGACGATCACCTGCTTAACGCCATATACCCCCTTTAGCGCCTGAATGATTGTCAGCCCCATCGGGCCAGCGCCGTAAACCAGGGCAATATCTTGCGCCGTGGGCTGCAGCTGGGCGGTAATATTTGCCGCGATGGTAAAAGGCTCAACCATCGTTGCCTGACGGTCGCTGATAGCCTCGGGGATGCGCCAGGCATTTTTCGCCGGCACGCAGGCATAGTCGCTAAATCCCCCGTCGCGGTGAACTCCTATGACCTGGAGCTGCGTACAGACATTCGGCCTTCCTACCGAGCAAGGATAACAATGGCCGCAGCTGACAACGGGGTCCACCGCGACACGCTCGCCGATGCGTGCCGGAGATACCTGCTCGCCGACGGCGTCGATGATGCCATAGAATTCATGGCCGATGACGCGGGGATATTTCGCGAAAGGGTTGTGGCCGTGATAGATGTGTACATCGGAACCACAGATCCCGGCAAAAGCAATTTTCACCCGTACTTCATGGGCGCCCGGAACTGGAACCGGACGTGATTCAATGTTCAGTTGGCCAGGCTCTTTGACGACGACGCTTCTCATTTTGATTCCTTCCATTGTCTTTTTTCTGAACAAATTACGCTACTTTTATTACCATACAAGTATGCAATTGATCATAACTAGCTCTGGATCACATTTGGCGAAGGTCGTCAGAAAAAGCCCGGGAATGATTAATCTATTGAAATAAATTGAAAAAAATTATGAATACGCCGACGCATTCACCGCTGGCGAGCCGGTCGGCAGGAATGTGATCGCTATCACGACAGCCAACGCTCAATCATCTATGATTACTGGTATGGTAGTAGGGTAAATTAAACTAAGTTGAGCAGGTGAAGACAATGCAGATGACAATGCGCTGGTTTGGACCAGAGGAAGACAAGATTTCATTAGAACATATTCGCCAGGTGCCTGGCGTTGAGGGGGTGGTCGGCGCGCTCTACGACGTCGCGGTGGGCGAAGTATGGCCGGTGGATAAAATTGAGCGTCTGGTCGGTCAGGCCCATGCCGCAGGCCTGAAAATGGAGGTGATAGAGAGCGTCAACATCCATGACGACATCAAAATCGGCCTACCTACCCGTGAGCGCTATATTGCCAACTACCAGCAGACCATCCGCAACCTTGCCCGCTTTGGCGTTAAAGTCATCTGCTATAACTTCATGCCGGTTTTCGACTGGATGAAGACGGATATGAACTACGTCCTGCCGGATGGCTCGCTGACGATGGCGTTTGAGAAGAAAGATATCGATAAGCGGCTGGAAGACGTGGTGAAGGAGGTGCTTGAGAATTCAAACGGCTTCGCCTTGCCGGGCTGGGAGCCGGAACGGCTGGCGGAGGTGCAGACCCTGTTTGCCAAATATAGCGCGGTGGATGATCAGAAGCTGCGGGAGAACCTGGTTTATTTTCTGCAGGCGGTGATCCCGGTTTGCGAAGAGGTTGGGGTGAAAATGGCGATCCACCCGGACGACCCGCCGTACTCCATTTTTGGCCTGCCGCGGGTGGTCAAAAACCGCGACGATCTGGACTGGATCTGCCGGGCCGTCGATTCACCCGCCAACGGCATTACGCTCTGCACCGGCTCGATTGCCGAAGATCCTGATAATGACGTGTACGCCATCCTGGCCGAATTTACGCGGCGTAAGCGAATTCATTTTGCCCACGTCCGCAATATAAAGCTGATGCAGGATAAAGACTTTTACGAGTGCGCCCATCCGTCAGAGTACGGCTCCCTGGATATGTACAAAGTGATGCAAGCGCTGTATGACAACGGATTCGACGGCTATATTCGCCCGGATCATGGTCGCTTTATCTGGGGAGAGACCGGACGGCCGGGCTATGGCCTGTTCGACCGCGCCCTTGGCGTGACCTACCTGAAAGGACTCTGGGAGGCGTTAAGCAAGCGTTAATCCCTCTCCTGATCCCCCTCTTTTGCGGCTGGTTCGCCTCAGCGGCCGGCCGCCGTATCGACTCCTGCCCGCATTTTTTGCACAACTTACAGCGCATTGCTCAGAATTGAGTATTATTGTGCGGAGTTGTCGTGAAGGAATCCCCTATGAAGCAAATTCGTATGCTGGCGCAGTATTATGTCGACCTGATGATGAAGCTGGGTCTGGTCCGCTTTTCGATGCTGTTGGCTCTTGCGCTGGTGGTGCTGGCCATCGTGGTACAGATGGCGGTTACCATGGTGCTGCATGGCCAGGTTGAAAGTATCGACGTTATCCGCTCTATCTTCTTTGGCCTGCTGATCACGCCTTGGGCGGTCTACTTTCTCTCGGTGGTGGTGGAGCAGCTCGAAGAGTCCCGTCAGCGTCTTTCGCGGCTGGTGGACAAGCTGGAGGAGATGCGTGAGCGCGATCTAAAGTTGAACGTCCAACTGAAAGATAACATCGCGCAGTTGAATCAGGAGATTGGCGAACGTGAAAAAGCGGAAGCCGAGCGCGAAACCACCCTCGAGCAGTTGAAGATTGAGATGAAAGAGCGTGAAGAGACGCAGATCCAGCTCGAACAGCAATCCTCCTTTCTGCGCTCTTTCCTTGATGCTTCCCCGGACCTGGTCTTCTATCGCAATGAGGATAAGGAGTTTTCAGGCTGTAACCGGGCGATGGAGCTGCTGACCGGCAAAAGCGAGAAACAGCTGATCCACCTCAAACCGCAGGACGTCTATAGCGAAGAGGCGGCGGAAAAGGTACTGGAGACCGACGAGAAGGTGTTCCGCCATAATGTATCGCTGACCTATGAGCAGTGTCTGGACTATCCCGATGGCCGCAAAGCGTGCTTTGAAATCCGCAAGGTCCCCTACTACGATCGCGTCGGTAAGCGTCGCGGCCTGATGGGCTTCGGCCGCGATATCACCGAACGTAAACGCTATCAGGACGCTCTTGAGCGCGCCAGCCGGGATAAAACCACCTTTATTTCCACCATCAGTCATGAGCTGCGTACCCCGCTAAACGGGATCGTCGGGCTGAGCCGAATTTTGCTGGATACCGAACTGACCAGCGAGCAGGAAAAATACCTGAAAACTATCCATGTCTCGGCGGTGACGCTGGGGAATATCTTCAATGATATTATCGACATGGACAAAATGGAGCGCCGCAAGGTGCAGCTCGATAACCAGCCGGTGGACTTCACCAGCTTCCTTGCCGACCTTGAAAACCTATCCGGCCTGCAGGCACAGCAAAAGGGGCTGCGCTTTGTGCTGGAGCCGAGCCTGCCGCTGCCGCATAAGGTAATCACGGATGGGACCCGCCTGCGGCAGATCCTGTGGAATCTTATCAGTAACGCCGTGAAGTTTACCCCGCAGGGCGGAGGGGTGAACGTCCGCGTGCGCTATGACGAAGGCGATATCCTGCACTTCGAAGTGGAAGACTCCGGAATTGGTATTCCTGAAGCGGAACAGGACAAAATTTTCGCCATGTATTACCAGGTCAAAGACAGCCACGGCGGCAAACCGGCCACCGGAACCGGGATTGGTCTCGCCGTCTCGCGTCGCCTGGCGCGTAATATGGGCGGTGATATCAGCGTTACCAGCCAGCCGGGTAAAGGGGCGACCTTTACGCTTACTGTCCATGCGCCTGCCATTGCGGAAGAAGTGGAAGATACGCTGGCGGAAGACGACATGCCATTACCGGCGCTCAACGTGCTGCTGGTTGAGGACATTGAGCTCAACGTTATTGTGGCCCGTTCAGTGCTGGAAAAACTGGGTAACAGCGTTGATGTGGCGATGACCGGGAAAGCCGCGCTGGAGATGTTTGAGCCAGGCGAATATGACCTTGTGCTGTTGGATATTCAGTTACCGGACATGACCGGACTGGATATTTCCCGGGAACTGAAACAGCGCTTTGCCGCTGACGAGCTACCGCCGCTGGTCGCCCTGACCGCCAACGTGCTGAAGAATAAGAAAGAGTATCTCGACGCCGGAATGGACGATGTGTTGAGTAAGCCGCTATCGGTGCCAGCGCTGACGGCCATGATCAAGAAATTCTGGGATGCACCGGATGAGGAAGCGCAGGAAGCGCCGGCGGCCGATCTGCATAAAGCCGACGCGGTGCTGGATACCGATATGCTGGAGCAATATATCGAGCTGGTGGGACCGAAGCTTATCAACGATGGTCTCGCGGTGTTTGAGAAGATGATGCCGGGCTACATGTCCGTTCTGGAGTCTAATCTGACCGCCCGCGACCAAAAAGGGATTGTCGAAGAGGGGCATAAGATCAAAGGGGCGGCCGGTTCTATCGGACTGCGCCACATCCAGCAGCTGGGCCAGCAGATCCAGACTCCGGATCTGCCTGCCTGGTCTGATAATGTCGCTGAATGGGTTGAAGAGATGAAATCCGAGTGGCAAAACGATGTAGCGGTACTGAAGGCGTGGGTGGCGAAAGCCAGCAAAAAATGACCCCGGACAGACCGGGGTGCGCGAATACTGCGCCAACACCAGGGAACTGGTGGTTGAGCCAGTGTTGTTTGAGTGATGTTGTTACGTGGCGCAACCGAAGAAGTGGATTGCTCGCTCATTAAGATAGCAAAGCTTAACTAATTTGTTACATGAATCAGTAAAATATGTGAAGCATAGCGAGTTAATCGACATTTTTGACTGGTTTCAGCGAGTTGCATGGAGGAGCGAAAGCGATGAAAAAAATTGGTGTGGTACTGGGCGGCTGCGGCGTGTACGACGGCAGTGAAATCCATGAGGCGGTGATTACCCTGCTGGCGATCGCGCGCAACGGCGCGCAGGCAGTGTGCTTTGCGCCCGATAAACCGCAGCGCGATGTCATCAACCATCTAACCGGGGAGGCGATGCCAGAGCAGCGCAATGTGCTGGTGGAAGCAGCGCGTATCGCCCGCGGCGACATCCTGCCGCTGGCGCAGGCGCGTGCGGAGACGCTGGAGGCGCTGATCGTCCCTGGCGGCTTCGGCGCGGCGAAAAATCTAAGCAGCTTCGCCGCCGAGGGCCGCGAATGCCAGGTGGATCCCGATCTGCGGGCCCTGGCGCTGACGATGCATCAGGCCGGCAAGCCGCTGGGCTTTATGTGCATTGCCCCGGCGATGCTGCCGAAGATCTTTGCGTTTCCGCTGCGGATGACCATTGGGACCGATCTTGATACCGCCGATGTGGTGGAAGAGATGGGGGCAGAGCACGTGCCTTGCCCGGTCGACGACATCGTGGTGGATGAAGACAACAAAGTGGTCACCACTCCGGCGTATATGCTGGCGGAGGACATTGCGCAAGCCGCCACCGGAATTGAGAAGCTGGTGGCCCGCGTGCTGGCGCTGAGCGCATGAGGCTCCGCGTTGCGCCCCTTGCGCTATTAAAACGTCTGGCATTGCGTCTGCTGCTGATCGCCGCCGTCCTCTGGGGCGGGGGGATCGCGCTGTTTAGCGTGCTGCCGGTGCCGTTTTCGGCGGTGATGCTTGAGCGGCAGGTGAGCGCCTGGCTGTCCGGTGATTTCCATTATCTGGCGCATTCCGACTGGGTTGCCATGGATAAGATCTCCCCATGGATGGGGCTGGCGGTGATTGCCGCCGAAGATCAGAAGTTCCCGGAACACTGGGGGTTCGACGTGTCGGCGATTGAGAAAGCGCTGGCGCACAATGAACGTCACGAGACCCGCATCCGCGGCGCGTCAACGCTGTCGCAGCAGACGGCGAAAAACCTGTTTTTATGGGATGGCCGCAGCTGGCTGCGTAAGGGGCTGGAAGCCGGGCTGACTGTCGGGATCGAAACCGTGTGGAGTAAAAAGCGGATCCTGACCGTCTACCTGAATATTGCCGAGTTCGGCGATGGGATATTTGGTGTGGAAGCGGCCGCCCAGCGCTATTTTCATAAACCCGCCAGTCAGCTGACGCCGGGGGAAGCGGCTCTGCTGGCCGCGGTGCTGCCGAACCCGATCCGCTATCGCGCCGATGCGCCGTCAGGCTATGTGCGCAGTCGTCAGGCCTGGATCTTACGCCAGATGCGACAGCTGGGCGGGGAAGGGTTCATGCGCGAGCATAAGCTCTATTAGCAGGTTACTCCGGCGCCGGGGCTGGTACAGTCGCCAGTCGTCCGTCGCCGGGAAGCGTCACGTTTAGTCTTCGTCAAAGCCAGCGTTAAACAGGGCAATCACCGCGGCGAGGGCTTCAACTTCCTGCGGACCGCTGGCCTCCACCTCTATCTGTCGCCCTTTCGCCGAGTCCAGCATCAGCAGGGCAATCACGCTGTTGGCTTCCGCCTCCGTGCCTTCATCGTTGCGCAGCAGTACTTCGGCATCGAAATTCTGCATCAGTTCGAACAGCTTCATCGCCGGGCGGGCGTGCATGCCCAGCTTATTGGTGATTTCAACGGTCTGCTTTACGGTCATGATTTACGTTTTTCCAGCGTCCGATGACGAGACTGCACGTTCTTGCCGCGCGAGCGGAAGTAGTCAGCCAGTTGTTCAGCAATATAAACCGAACGATGTTTACCGCCGGTACAGCCAATGGCCACCGTCAGATAGCTGCGATTGTTGGTCTCCAGCATCGGTAACCATAGCTCAAGATAGCTTCGGGTCTGATAAATAAAGTTGTGCACTTCGGTGTGCCGATCGAGGAAGGCGGCCACTGGTTTATCCAGGCCGGTCATTGGACGCAGTTTCGGATCCCAGTGCGGGTTGGGCAGAAAGCGCACGTCAAAGACGTAATCGGCATCGATCGGAATACCGTGCTTGAAGCCGAAGGATTCGAAGACCATCGTCAGTTCACGCTCGCGTTTACCCAGCAGTCGGGTACGCAGCATCTCGGCCAGCTCATGCACCGACATTTCCGACGTATCGACGATCAGATCGGCGCGGGAGCGCAGGGGCTCCAGCAGATCGCTCTCTTCGTCGATGGCGCTTTCCAGCGACAGATTCTTGCTGGAGAGCGGGTGCAGACGACGGGTGTCGCTGTACCGGCGGATCAGGGTATTGCGGTCGGCATCAAGGAACAGCAGCTGCGGAGAAAAACATTCCGGCAGATTCTGCATCGCCTGCTCGAAGATCTCCGGGGATTCCGGCATGTTACGCACGTCGATGCTGACGGCCGCGGAGATATTACGGTCAGCCAGCGACCGCGCCAGGTCGGGCAGCAGCACGACCGGCAGGTTATCCACGCAGTAAAAGCCCATATCTTCCAGCGCTCGCAGAGCGACGGATTTCCCCGAGCCCGAGCGGCCGCTGACGATCATCAGTACCATGTACCGTTTCTCCTCAGTACGATAAAGGATAAGGTGCGACTGCCGTTATGCGTCATCGCTGCTTCCTGCTTCGGTGATGATCTCATACAACTCTTCATCGCTCTGCGCCGCGCGCAGGCGACGACAAATCGCTTTGTCCGCCAGCCGTTTGGCCACCAGGGAGAGCGTATGCAGGTGAGTTTTTGTCTGGTCGGCCGGCACCAGCAGCGCGAACAGCAGGTCGACAGGTTGATTGTCGATCGCGTCGAAGGCGATGGGGGTTTCCAGCTGGACAAAAACGCCGACAGCACGCAGCGTATCCTCTTCCAGTTTTCCGTGGGGAATGGCGATACCATTGCCGATCCCGGTACTGCCCATTTTTTCGCGGGTGAGGATCGCTTCGAACACCACCTGCGGCGGCAAACTTAACTGTTTGGCGGCCAGTTCGCTGATGATTTCCAGAGCACGCTTCTTGCTCTGGCAGTGCACCTGGCTACGGGTACATTCCTGGTTCAGGACGTTGCTCAGTTGTAGAGCCGAATCGTTGTTCATCATAATTTCACCTGAGCGCCCCCGCGCCCGTCGCCGATGATATCCAGCGGCGGGCGCAAGGGGGCCCGGACAATTAGTGTTGTTTTAGTTTATCTTTGTGCTTCGTTAACTGTCTTGCCAGCTTGTCGATAAGACCATCGACAGCCGCATACATATCCTGCCCTTCCGCACTGGCATGGATTTCGCCACCGTTGACATGCAGATTCGCGTCCGCAATTTGCGTCACTTTCTCTACTTTTAACACAATATAGACCTGATTGATCCGGTCGAAAAATTGCTCCAGCTTGCTGAACTTCGCCGTAACGAATTCGCGCATCGCAGGCGTAATTTCGACGTTGTGTCCTGTAATGTTGAGCTGCATAGTGTCTTCCTTATCGGTTATGTCAGACCAGTTGTTTACGCTGGTTTGACGGCGGGATGGATAAAGACTCTCTGTACTTCGCGACAGTGCGGCGCGCCACCATAATACCCTGCTCGGACAGCATGGAGGTGAGCTTACTGTCGCTCAACGGCTTCGCGGGGTTTTCCGCGGCGATGAGCTTCTTCACCAGCGCGCGAATAGCCGTCGACGAGGCTTCGCCTCCGCCTTCGGTATTCACATGGCTGGAGAAGAAATACTTCAGTTCAAAAATACCGCGCGGACTGTGCAGATATTTTTGCGTGGTGACACGGGAAATCGTCGATTCATGCATCTCGACGGCCTGGGCGATATCGGCCAGCACCATCGGCTTCATATACTCTTCACCCTGTTCGAAAAAAGCCTGCTGCTGCTCTACGATGCAGCGGCTGACGCGCAGCAGGGTATCGTTGCGGCTTTCCAGACTTTTAATCAGCCAGCGGGCTTCCTGCAGATTGCTGCGAATGAACTGGCCGTCGGCGTCATTGCGGGCGCTGTTGCCCATTGCCGCATACTGCTGATTTATTTTCAACCGTGGAATGCTGTCGGCGTTGAGCTCGACGGTCCAGCGGCCGCTCACCTTGCGCACCAGCACATCCGGGATGACATATTCCGGTTCGCTGGTCTGAATGGACTGGCCAGGGCGAGGATCCAGGGACTGGATCAGGTTGACCGCCTCTTTAAGCACCTCTTCTTTCAGGCGGGTGACTCGCATTAGAGTGCGGAAATCATGGTTGGCCAGCAGATCAAGATGGTCGCTGATAATCAGCCGGGCCTCTTCCAGCCACGGCGTCTCTTTAGCAAATTGCGACAGCTGGATCAGCAGGCAGTCGCGCAGATCTTTCGCTGCGACGCCAACCGGATCAAAACGCTGGATTCGCTTGAGGACCGCTTCCACCTCCTCCAGGCCGATCTCGTCATCGCCGATGCTGTCGACAATATCTTCAATCTGAATCGTGAGGTAGCCCGTATCGTCGACGGCGTCGACGATAGAGGTGGCAATAGCGCGGTCGGTGTCGGTGAAAGGCGTCAGCTCAACCTGCCACATCAGATAGTCCTGCAGCGTCTGGGTGGTCTCGCCTTGATAGACGGGAAGCTCGTCGTCCTGATAGTCGACGCCGTTACCCGACGGCGTGCCAGCGGTATAGATTTCATCCCAGCTGGCATCGAGAGGCAGTTCGTCGGGCATCTCTTTTTGCTCAAGCGCATCGACGGTATCGAGGGACTCGCGGTCCTCCACCTCTTTTGCCTCTACCTCGTCGTGAAGATCGGTTTGCTCAAGCAACGGGTTACTTTCCAGCGCTTGCTGGAGCTCTTGCTGGAGTTCTAACGTGGACAACTGCAGCAAACGAATCGCCTGCTGCAGCTGCGGCGTCATGGCAAGCTGTTGGCTAAGCCTTAATTGCAAACCTTGCTTCATGTTCAGGGTAAATATCTCCGGCTAAAACGTCTGTAACCTCTACCCTATCAGAGTCTGAAGTCTTCCCCAAGATACACGCGCTTAACCTGCTCATCTTCGAGGATCTGCTGCGGTGTACCATGAGCGATAAGGTGTCCCTGACTGACAATATACGCGCGTTCGCAGACCGCGAGGGTCTCACGGACGTTATGGTCGGTAATCAGAACGCCGAGACCGCTGTCGCGCAGGTGCTCAATGATGCGTTTAATATCGATAACGGAGATCGGATCCACGCCGGCAAAGGGTTCATCCAGAAGAATAAATTTCGGATTCGCCGCCAGCGCGCGGGCGATTTCGACGCGGCGGCGTTCACCACCGGAGAGCGCCTGACCGAGGCTGTCGCGCAGGTGCTCAATATGAAACTCTTCCATCAGCTCTTTAGCGCGATCTTCCCGTTGCTCGCTGGTTAAATCGTCACGGATCTGCAGGACCGCCATCAGGTTGTCATAGACGCTGAGGCGACGGAAAATCGACGCTTCCTGCGGCAGATAGCCAATGCCCCGTCGCGCGCGCGCGTGCAGCGGCAGCAGGCTGATATCTTCGTCATCGATGATGATATTGCCTGCGTCGCGGGGCACAATCCCGACCACCATGTAGAAGGTGGTCGTTTTACCGGCGCCGTTCGGGCCGAGCAAGCCGACAATCTCGCCCGAGTTAACGGTGAGACTGACATCTTCCACCACGCGGCGGCCTTTATACGCTTTAGCGAGATTCTTCGCAGTTAAGGTTGCCATAACGGATTAGTTACTCTTCTTTTGCTGGTTGCCGCTTTTGTCCTGCAGCTCGGACGGCACCAGAACGGTGGTGACGCGTCGACCTTTGTCGCTGAAGGCCTGCATTTTTTGCTCTTTCACCAGATAGGTGATCTTGTCGCCCTTGATGTTGCTGTCGAGCTGTTCCAGATAAGCGTTGCCCGTCAGCACGACGTAATCGTTCTGCAGCTCGTAGCGCATTTTCGACGCCCGGCCTTTTACCGGCTTGCCGTTATCCTGCATCTGATAGAAAGTAGCCGGGTTACCGAAACCTTCGATCACCTCTTTGCCTTTCTCGTTGCCTGGACGGGTGACCACCACTTTATCAGCGTTAATCTTGATCGTCCCCTGGGTCACGACCACGTTACCGGTGAAGGTGACGACATTGCCCTGCATGTCCAGCGACTGCTGATCGGATTCGATATGGATCGGCTGATCGGTATCGCCCGTCTTGGCGAGGGCCGGCAGGCTGGCGGCCAGTAACGCGCCGGCGAGCGCAATCTTAAGGCTGAGTTTGTTTGTTCTGAATTTCATAAGAGGTTCTCACCTTTTCAATCAGCTCGGCATTTTTGCTGCGAAGGTTTCCACGCATTTTCAGGCCGCTGGAATTAAATGTGGTGCCGTATAACGTCACCATGTCATCGGAGGTAACGTCCTGCGTTACCAGATTTATCTGGGCGTTATCCGTCGTAATTTTGCGCAGTTGAGAATCTGGCGCGAGCGCATTCACCTCAACGTGCCCGTAAAGATAGAGCATCCGGTCATTCGTCAGCTTCGCTTTGTCTGCTCTGACCGACCAGGTAGGCACCTTGTTAGTATCAAAGGTGGTCATCACCGGTTTGGTAAACCAGGAGACCTCCTGATCGGAAAAATATTCCACGTGCTCGGCAATCAGCCGATAGCTCAGGGCGCCTTCCGGACTGTATACCACGGTGTCGGTATGTTCGCTTTTATACGTAGGGTCGTTAGGATTGACCTCCGGCTGGGCCGTGTCGTCCGTATTCGCCAGATTCAGGCCGATAAGGATCAGCGCGAGCAGCGACAGTAAAATGATAACCCAACGTCTGGTTTTACTCATATTGATTGCCCTTTGGCCTCATCCAACTTGCCCTGCGCCAATAGTAACAAATCGCAGACTTCGCGTACCGCGCCGCGTCCGCCGTTAATTCGCGTGACATAATTCGCCCGCGGTAGCAGCAGCGGATGCGCATCGGCGACGGCGACGCTAAGGCCCACTTCGGCCATCACCGGCCAGTCAATCAGATCGTCGCCGATGTAGGCGACTTCTTCCGGCCGCACGTGCAGTTTGTCCGTCAGATCGCGGAACGCCAGCAGCTTGTCCGACTGCCCCTGGTACAAATGCGTAATGCCCAGCGTCTGACAGCGATCTTCTACCAGTTTAGCTTTTCGCCCGGTAATAATCGCCACTTCAATACCCGAGGTCAGCGCGCAGCGGATACCATAGCCATCACGGACGTTAAACGCTTTCAGCTCCTCGCCGTGATTACCCATATAGATAAGCCCGTCGGATAATACACCGTCGACATCAAGGATCAGTAGACGGATCTTCGCCGCGCGATCGACAAACGCCTGGCTTACCGGCCCGTAGCAGGTCGCTAACTGAGCATCAGCATTATTCATTATTTTTTCCTTACTTACACTACGCCCGCGCGCAGCAGATCGTGCATATGTACCACACCCAGCAGATGGTCGCCATCGGCAACCAGCACGCAGGTGATATGACGGGATTGCATCAGGTTTAGCGCATCCACCGCCAGAGTGCCGGGGCGGATGCGGATACCTCCCCGGGTCATGACGTCGGCAATGCTGGCATCGCGCATATCAACGCCGGTATCGAAGACCCGGCGCAGGTCACCGTCGGTAAAGATACCGATGATGTTCATATCGTCATCGCAGATAGCGGTCATGCCTAAATTTTTACGCGTGATTTCCAGCAGCGCATCGCGCAGGGTCGCCTGCAGGCCGACGTGCGGGATTTCATCACCGGTATGCATAATATCATTGACCCGCAGCAACAGCTTACGGCCGAGTGCGCCGCCCGGATGCGACAGGGCGAAATCCTCAGCGGTAAAGCCGCGGGCTTCCAGCAGGGCGACGGCGAGGGCATCACCCATCACCAGCGCGGCGGTGGTGCTCGACGTGGGCGCCAGTCCTAACGGGCAGGCCTCCTTCGGCACTTTCACGCACAGATGGATATCCGCCGCGCGCGCCATGCTGCTCTCCGGCCGGCTGGTGATACAGATAAGCTTCACCTGCTGGCGCTTGAGGACCGGGATCAGCGCGAGGATTTCATTCGATTCGCCGGAGTTCGACAGCGCAATTACCACATCCTGCGGGGTGACCATACCTAAATCACCGTGCGCCGCTTCGCCGGGGTGGACAAAAAATGCCGAGGTGCCGGTACTGGCGAAGGTTGCCGCCATTTTGCGGCCGATGTGGCCGGATTTGCCCATCCCCATCACCACGACTTTCCCGCCGCAGCGGAAAATCGTTTCGCAGGCATGGGTAAAGTCTTCATTTATGTATTGATCGAGCTGGGCCAGACCTTCACGTTCAATTTCCAGCACCTGACGGCCTGCCTGTTGAAAGTCAAAATCCGTGGGCAAATCTATTTGCGACATGATGTTATCCCGAATCATTCAGCGAAGAGCGGTGCTGTCCAAAACAGCATCGCCAACCAAACCACAAAGCCGCCGACCAGCAGCGCGCCAACCAGTCGTCCCGGCTGCTGCTGACGGCGCCAGCACAGCACTGCGAAGATCAGGCTGACCAGCAGCATCGCGCCATAATCGCGAGTGAAGGCTTCGGTCGCAAAGCTCCCCGGCGCGATCAGCGCCGGTAAACCCAGCACCAGTGCGATATTGAGGATATTGGCGCCGATGATATTGCCGATGGCAATATCATCTTCCCCTTTCCGCGCCCCGGCGATGGCGGTGGCCAGCTCCGGCAGGCTGGTGCCTATCGCCACCACCGTCAGGCCGACGGTCAGTTCGCTGATGGCGAAATAGTTTGCCAGCACTGTACTGTTATCCACCACCATGCGGGTCGCCATCGGCATGACGATCATCGCTACCCCTAACCAGAGCAGGGCGACCGGCAGCGACCCTTCGCGTGGCAGCTCCGCCAGCTGTTCGCGGGTCAGGCTATCGCTTCCCTGGCGCTCCGCCAGACGAGCGATTTTGATGGTGAACAGCAGCCACAGAAGCGCTAACGCCAGTAAAAATAGCCCGTCGAGACGGGTCAGTTGTCCATCGTAGAGCACCAGTCCCGCCAGCACGCTGACCAGCAACATTAGCGGTAATTCGCGGCGCAGAATATCAGAATGCACGGTAAATGGCCTGAGTAAGGCGGCGAGACCGAGGATCAATAAGATATTGGTGATATTAGATCCGAGCGCGGTGCCGACCGCCAGATCGGCCTGCCCGTGCAGCGAGGCCGCGGTGGCGACCATGATCTCAGGCAGGCTGGTGCCGATACTGACCACTGTCATGCCGATGATCAGCGGCGGGATCCCCAACATACGACACAGGATGGAGGCGGCATAGACCAGACGATCGGCGCTGTAGACAACCAGCAATAAACCAATAATTAACAGAGCCGTCGCTAAGAGCATCTAAAGTCCTTTCTTCAGGTATAATCGTCGCCTCGCTGGGTTATCCCTACGCAGCGTAACGAATTCTTAATTTTGACTTTATGTGTGCCAAAAGTAAAACAAATGCCAGCTTTCGCTAACCTGTGCAGGTAAGATTCTGTAAAAATGTTGTGATTGTGGCGCAAGAAAGGGCCATGCTTGCCCGTCAGGTGTTTAGTAAGGATGATTTTATGAGCCAAACTCAGGCGAATTTAGTTGAAGTGCGCGGTATCCGCTTTTCACGCGGCGATCGTGTGATCTTCGACGACATCTCGCTGTCGGTGCCGCGCGGTAAAATTACTGCGATCATGGGACCTTCGGGGATCGGCAAGACTACCCTGTTACGCCTGATCGGCGGCCAGATCCCGCCGGACAGGGGAGAGATCCTGTTTGATGGCGAGAACGTGCCGCAGATGACGCGTTCGCGTCTTTATACGGTGCGTAAGCGGATGAGCATGCTGTTCCAGTCCGGCGCGCTGTTCACCGATCTCAATGTCTTTGATAATGTTGCCTATCCGCTGCGGGAACATACGCATCTGCCGCCTGCGCTGCTGCATACGACGGTGATGATGAAGCTGGAAGCGGTGGGGCTACGCGGTGCGGCGAAGTTAATGCCTTCTGAGCTTTCCGGTGGGATGGCGCGCCGCGCCGCCCTGGCGAGAGCCATTGCCCTGGAGCCGGATCTGATTATGTTCGACGAACCGTTCGTCGGGCAGGATCCCATCACTATGGGCGTGCTGGTGAAGCTGATTTCCGAACTCAACAGCACGCTGGGTGTCACTTGCATCGTGGTTTCGCACGATGTGCCCGAGGTGCTTAGTATTGCGGACTACGCGTATATCGTGGCGGATAAAAAGATTGTCGCCCACGGTAGCGCCCAGTCGCTACGGGAGAATACCGATCCTCGGGTTCGTCAGTTCATTGATGGTATTGCCGACGGTCCGGTGCCGTTCCGTTATCCTGCTGGCGACTATCACCATGATTTATTAGGCATAGGGAGTTGAGCGACTCATGCTGTTTAATGCGCTGGCCGCGCTAGGTCATCGTGGTATTAAAACCACCGCGACGTTTGGACGCGCCGGATTAATGCTATTCAACGCCGTTGTCGGCAAACCAGAGTTTCGCAAGCACGCGCCGCTGCTGGTTCGTCAACTCTATAACGTCGGCGTCCTGTCGATGCTGATTATCATTGTATCGGGCTTGTTTATCGGTATGGTGCTCGGGCTGCAGGGGTATCTGGTGTTAACCACCTACAGCGCAGAGACCAGTCTTGGCATGCTGGTGGCGCTGTCGCTGCTGCGTGAGCTGGGGCCGGTGGTCGCCGCGCTGCTGTTTGCCGGCCGCGCCGGGTCGGCGCTGACCGCCGAGATTGGCCTGATGCGGGCCACGGAACAGCTCTCCAGTATGGAGATGATGGCGGTGGATCCGCTGCGTCGCGTCATTTCCCCACGCTTCTGGGCCGGTGTCATTTCGCTGCCGCTGCTGACGATTATCTTCGTCGCGGTAGGGATCTGGGGCGGTGCGCTGGTGGGTGTGAGCTGGAAAGGCATTGACGGTGGTTTTTTCTGGACCGCGATGCAAAATGCCGTCGACTGGCGAATGGATCTGGTGAACTGCCTGATTAAGAGTCTGGTGTTCGCTATTACGGTAACCTGGATTGCGTTATTTAATGGTTATGACGCTATCCCCACTTCCGCCGGGATTAGCCGGGCGACAACGCGTACCGTGGTGCATGCGTCGCTGGCGGTTCTGGGGCTGGATTTTGTGCTGACTGCGCTGATGTTTGGGAATTGAGTTCATGCAAACGAAAAAAACTGAAATCTGGGTAGGGGTGTTCTTACTGGTGGCGCTGCTGGCGGCGCTGTTTGTCTGCCTGAAGGCGGCGAACGTCACCTCGCTACGCACCGAGCCGACTTATCGCCTTTATGCGACTTTCGATAACATCGGCGGCCTGAAGGCGCGCTCGCCGGTGCGCATCGGCGGCGTGGTAGTGGGGCGGGTAGCGGACATTACGCTCGATCCGAAAACCTATCTGCCACGCGTGGAGCTCGATATCGATGAGCGCTACAACCATATCCCGGATACCAGTTCGTTGGCGATCCGCACCTCTGGCCTGCTGGGCGAGCAGTACCTGGCGCTGAACGTCGGTTTTGAAGACCCGGACCTTGGGACGACTATCCTTAAAGACGGCGGCACTATCCAGGACACCAAGTCCGCCATGGTGCTGGAAGATCTGATTGGTCAGTTCCTTTATAACAGTAAGGGCGGCGACAATCAGAATTCTGGCAATGATAAGGCCGAGGCAGAAGGTCATACTGACGCGACGCCGGCAGCCGGCACGACGCATTAATTTCAGGAGAAATACGATATGTTTAAACGCTTACTCATGGTCGCCATGCTGGTGATTGCCCCGCTGACCGCCGTCCAGGCCGCAGATCAGTCCAATCCGTATAAGCTGATGAATGAAGCGGCGCAGAAAACCTTCGATCGCCTGAAGAATGAACAGCCGAAGATTAAAGCTAATCCTAACTATCTGCGCGACATCGTCGACCAGGAGTTATTGCCGTATGTACAGGTGAAATATGCCGGCGCGCTGGTGCTGGGCCGCTATTACAAAGAAGCGACCCCTGCGCAGCGTGAGGCCTATTTTGCCGCCTTCCGTGAATACCTGAAGCAGGCCTACGGTCAGGCGCTGGCGATGTACCATGGGCAGACTTACCAGATTGCTCCGGAGCAGCCGCTGGGCAGCGCAACCATCGTTCCGATCCGCGTCACTATCATCGACCCGAACGGTCGTCCGCCGGTACGTCTTGACTTCCAGTGGCGTAAAAATACCCAGACCGGCAACTGGCAGGCCTACGATATGATCGCGGAAGGGGTGAGCATGATCACCACCAAACAGAATGAGTGGAGCGATCTGCTGCGCACCAAGGGCGTTGATGGCCTGACCGCGCAGCTGAAAGCGATCTCCGCTCAGCCGATCACCCTGGAACAGAAAAAATAATGAGCGGGCAGCTGAGCTGGACTCGTGATGGCGAGACGCTGGCGCTGCACGGAGAGCTGGAC
>OGLE01001132.1_pt1 | contig 22317 bp, 18 predicted proteins | sample 1572671 | NCBI WGS metagenome assembly OGLE01 (sample SAMEA2581923, study PRJEB24529) | metagenome | biome: Human gut stool | place: China | collected 2011 | reverse complement strand
AGGTTCAGAAAGAAAATACAGTTATCGTTGATGGCGAAGGTGCTAAGGAAGATATCGAAGCAAGAGTTGCACAGATTCGTGCACAGCTTGAAGAAACAACATCTGATTTCGATAAGGAAAAGTTACAGGAAAGACTTGCTAAGCTTGCAGGTGGCGTAGCTGTTATCAGAGTTGGTGCTGCAACAGAAACTGAAATGAAGGAAGCTAAGCTTCGTATGGAAGATGCTCTTAATGCAACAAGAGCAGCAGTAGAAGAAGGCGTTATCTCAGGTGGTGGTTCAGCTTATATCCACGCATCTAAGAAGGTTGCAGAGCTTGCTGCTACACTTAGCGGAGATGAAAAGACAGGTGCAGAGATTATCCTTAAGGCTCTTGAAGCTCCATTATTCCACATTGCTAACAATGCTGGTCTTGAGGGTGCAGTTATCATCAACAAGGTAAGAGAATCAGAAGTCGGAACAGGTTATGATGCACTTAACGATAAGTACGTTAATATGGTTGATGCAGGTATCCTTGATCCAGCTAAGGTTACAAGAAGCGCATTACAGAATGCTACAAGTGTTGCATCTACACTTCTTACAACAGAAGCAGTTGTTACAACTATTAAGGAAGATGCACCAGCTATGCCAGCAGGAGCTGCCGGTATGGGCGGAATGATGTAATAAGTAATAATTTGCTATACATCAGCAAGTTGATAAAATAAATTTAACACTTACATCATATTAAAAAAGTCCCTTTGTTTATGTTTTATATTCATAAACAAGGGGGCTTTTTGTTGTGCAATATAAAAGGAATGTGTTATGCTATCAAGGTTATTAAGTGAATTGCAGCAGATTGAGCTGATTCATATATGTCAGGAGAGCTTGGTTTATGTTTTTTAGTAGAAGAAAGAATGATGATTTGTCAGAAAAGCTGGTTAAACTGGTTGTTCCGATAGCAATACAGCAGTTTATGTTGGCACTTGTAAGTGCCACAGATGCGGTTATGTTGGGATTTGTGGACCAGACCTCGTTGTCTGCAGCTTCACTTGCCGGACAGATACAGTTTGTGCTTAATCTGTTTATAGCAGGGATAACAGCAGGCTCAGGAATAGTGATTTCACAGTACTGGGGAAAGAAGGACATAAAAGCTATTGAAAAGGTCATGCCGGTGGCTTTATATGCTAATCTGCTGTCAGGCGGCATATTCACTATTCTTGCGCTTCTCATACCTGAGGGACTTATAAGGATATTCACTAACGAACCGGAGCTTATTGCAAGCGGTACACTATATATCAGGGCGGTAGCCTTATCTTATGTGCTGTGTGCAGTATCGCAGGTATATCTGATTCTTCTTAAGAATACAGGAAGGGCGGCTCAAAGCTCTGTTATCAGCTCATCAGCAGTTGCTGTTAATATAGTCTGCAATGCTGTCCTTATATTTGGTTTGTTTGGTATGCCACGTCTTGGCATACGTGGAGCGGCTTATGCAACTGTAATATCGAGAGTGATAGAGCTTGTATGGGCATATATTGTAGTTAACAAAGACAGGATTGCCGCTTTGGAATGGAAAGGAATTATTCATACAGATAAAGCACTGACAAGAGATTTCTGGTATTACACAACACCTGTGCTATGTGCCTCCTTAGTGTGGGGCATTGCATTTGTATTATACTCAGTTATACTTGGACATATGGGAAGTGATGCTGTTGCAGCGAATTCCATAGCCAGTATAGTAAAGAGCATGGTGCAGTGCGTTATAAGGGGTGTTAGTGCCGGGGCAGGAATTATTATAGGTAATCTTCTAGGAGCAGGTAAGCTTGATAAAGCCAGGAAATATGGTGGAAGAATTACAAGACTGTCAATAGCCATTGGGATAATAACAGGTCTGCTTCTTATCGTTGTAGCTCCGGTTGTATCGCGTGCAGCCCCTATGTCAGATACAGCGAAGGGGTATCTTGGCTTTATGCTGATAGTCCTCGGCATTAATCTGATGGGGCAGTCGGTGAATACAACTGTTCTGGATGGGATATTCTGTGCCGGAGGTGATGCAAAGTTTGATATGAAGGGGAATATTGGTGCAATGTGGTGCTTTGCGGTTCCGCTTGGCTTTATAGCAGCATTTGTATTCAATGCACCAGTCTGGCTTGTATATATCATAATAAGCCTGGATGAGCTGGTAAAGCTCCCGGCAGTATATATACATTATAAGAAGTATATCTGGGTAAGAAATATTACAAGATAAAGCACCAGTGAAAAATACCAGGGATAGTTGTTTCTATTTAAAAAAGTTAAGGGGTATGTTATAATACTTTCATATTGGGTTTTAGTTGTCACGCAGGAGGAATGGTAATGGCTGATATTGATGAGCTTAAAAAGAAACTTGAAGATGGATGGATAAAGGGTGAACCTTATGTATTTGTAAGTTATGCAAGTAAGGATAAAGAGAAGGTTTATGAATTTGTATATGAACTTAGAAAACGTGGAATTAATGTATATATAGATATAGAGCTTCAGGAGAATATTTCTAAGAACTGGTTACAGAATATTAAGGAGCGCTTATATGATGTTGATTGTGTTGCTATGATTTCATTTCTTAGTATTAGCTATTTCCGTAGTTATGCCTGCCTTATAGAACAGCTTGTAACACGTTCAGAGGATTTAAAGATGGAAAAAGGCAGGTATCTTGAGAATTTTTATATTGCCTTGGATGATAATATGTCTACAATACAAAAAATGGAAGATGCAGTGTATGATAATACAGTTGCAAAAGAAAGTCAGAGTATGGCAATAAAGATGGTTCCAGAGGAAGTAAATGTCCTTAAAGATGTCATGGAAGATAATATTGCAGTAAAGAGCAAGTTAAAGAAAGATGTCAGGTCAACTATAGATGGTCTGAATACAGCACATAGAGTTGCGATAAGTATGCTTAGTTATATTTTTAAAGAGTCAAGCTATAGTATTCAGAAATATGGAACAGCTGGTGATTGCGCACAGTTAATGTATAACAATTTTACGAATGACAAGAATGACAAAATTAATATTGATGTATTGGAGAAACTTAAAGAAAAGTACAACAATGATAGTGTTGCTGATAAAAATAACATAGCAATAGACAGTGTTGCTGCAGATGATTCTGTAACAGCAGTAGATAACACCAATATAACAGATAATACCAGTATAACTGATAGCACACATATAAAAGATAACACCAGGACAAGACAGGCTACAAGTACAGGTGATATCAGATTTATGCTTTATGGCAAGGAGTATGAGCTTAATCAGTCAGATATGATGCTTACATTTTTTGCACACGTTCTTAATAAACATCAGGATATTGTGGACGAACTTCCTTCATATAATGGGATGACCTGCGTGTCTGATGTTGATTATAGTCTTCCTAAGAATCGTAAGGCAGATATGCCTACATATTTCAGAAGCTGTGAATTCTTTGAATTCGCTAATGGAAGCCATATATGCGTTGGAACATCATATTCAGTAGTAGACAAGTTAAAGAAAATGGCACTTCTGCTTAATATATGTGGTGAAAGCCCGGAGATATTCAGTTCAGAACAGGTTGAACTTCCAGCGGTAAAGGTAAGAGGAGGTTCTTCTGTTAGCGGCAAGGGAAGTGGAGCACTTGTGAAATTCAGCGTATATGGCAATAAATACGAGCAGAACCAGACAGATATGCTTGGAACAATATGCAGTTCTGTTATAGCTAAGCACCCAGACAAGTTAGAGGAAGCAGCAGATGCTTTATTATGTATTGATGTTAAAGATTATACAGATGTTGCTAAAGAAGACAGACCAGTATATTTCTCATTAATGAACAGATATGAAGTAAATGGTACAGCTTATAGTGTTGGCGGAAGCTTCGGAATGAAAGAAAAGCTTAAAATGATTGCTAAATTACTTATAATGTGCGACGAAAGCAAGGATATAATTGATATAGAAGACTATGAGATACCAGATGTAAAGGTTAAGGCAGCAGCAGGCACTAAGAAGAAAATTAATTACTTTGATTAATTGGAAGTATTACAAGATAGGAGGCTTTATGTTTGATATAGCAGTAGAACAGATAGTGAAGGTAAAACCACCTAAGACAGCAGTTGTTTATAAGACTTTGCTTATAATAGGCTGTATTGTGGCGGCTACAACCATACCACAGACAAGAACATTTGGAATAATTGTGCTTGCATTATTTGCGGTGATGACATTTTTAGTATTCCAGTATTATAATGCAGAGCTTGAGTATTCGATAGTGGATGATACGCTTACGATTGACAGGATTATGGCAAAATCAGCAAGAAAAAGATGTGGTGTGTATACACTTTCAAGAGCAAAGCTTGTGGCAAGAGCTGATTCGCAGGATGCACTCCGTATGAACCATATGGACGTTAAGACTTATGATTATTCAGTTGGTGCAAGCAACCACGATTCGGTTGTCATATATGCTTATAATGAACATAACGAACTGGTCAGGGTATTTGTATATCCTGATGAACGTATTCTTCACAGCATACAAAATGTTGTTGAAAAAGATGTGTTTAAAGTTATTGACTTTTAAAAAATGCTCTGATACAATTCTAATATTATAAACAAAAGGAATATGATAGAACGTTTATCAGATTTCTCCACACAGAAATGTCCGAATTGAGTATTCGGATTTTTTTGTATAATCCTATGATGTATCTGTTGTCAGGTTAAGTGATGTAGTATTAATACACACCGCTTTATAATACATCATAGCATTAGAAGCATATTACAAGAACAAGAAAGCGAGGACAAAGGAAAATGGGTACAATTATTGGCGAGGGCATTACATTTGACGATGTGTTATTAGTTCCACAGTATTCAGAAGTAACACCTAATATGATCGATTTAACAACTAATCTTACAAAGAATATTAAGCTTAATATTCCTTTGATGAGTGCAGGTATGGACACAGTTACTGAACATAGAATGGCAATCGCTATGGCAAGACAGGGTGGTATAGGTATTATCCACAAGAATATGTCTATTGAGCAGCAGGCAGAAGAGGTAGATAAGGTAAAGAGATCAGAGAATGGAGTTATAACAGATCCATTTTACTTACATCCAGACAATACATTAAAAGAAGCTAACGAGCTTATGGGAAAGTTCAGAATATCAGGTGTACCTATCGTAGATGAGAACAAGAAGCTTGTTGGTATAATCACTAACAGAGATCTTAAGTTCGAAGAGGATTTCTCAAGACCTATCAAGGAATGTATGACAAGTGAGAATCTTGTAACAGCAGAGGAAGGCATCACACTTGAAGAAGCTAAGAAGATTCTTGGCAAGGCAAGAAAGGAAAAGCTTCCTATTGTTGATAAGGATTTCAAGCTGACAGGTCTTATTACAATCAAGGATATTGAGAAGTCTATCAAGTATCCTGCATCTGCACATGATTCACAGGGAAGACTTCTTGCAGGTGCTGCAGTTGGTATTACAGCCAATGTTATGGATAGAGTTCAGGCTCTTGTTGATGCAAGTGTTGACTGTATTGTAATTGATTCAGCACATGGTCACTCTAAGAATATTATTACAACATTAAAGAATATCAAGTCAGCATTCCCTGATTTACAGGTAATCGCTGGTAACATTGCTACAGGTGCAGCTGCTAAGGCACTTTGCGAAGCTGGTGTAGATGCAGTTAAGGTTGGTATAGGACCTGGTTCTATCTGTACAACAAGAGTTGTTGCTGGTATTGGTGTACCTCAGGTAACAGCAGTTATGGATGCTTATGCAGAAGCTAAGAAGTTCGGTATTCCAGTTATCGCTGATGGTGGTATCAAGTTCTCAGGTGATATTGTTAAGGCTATTGCTGCCGGTGGTAGTGTATGTATGCTCGGAAGTCTTCTTGCAGGCTGTGATGAAGCTCCTGGTTCATTTGAGTTATTCCAGGGAAGAAAGTATAAAGTATATAGAGGTATGGGTTCTATCGCTGCTATGGAGAACGGAAGCAAGGACAGATACTTCCAGACAGGTGCTAAGAAGCTTGTTCCAGAAGGTGTTGAAGGACGAGTTGCATATAAGGGACTTGTTGAAGATACAATATTCCAGCTTATGGGAGGTCTTCGTTCAGGTATGGGTTATTGTGGAGCACCTACAATTCCATTGCTTCAGGAGACAGGTAAGTTTATTAAGATGTCATCTGCTGCATTAAGAGAGAGTCATCCACACGATATTCATATCACTAAGGAAGCCCCTAACTACTCAGTAGAGAACGCTTAATATAAAGCTGTTATTATAAACAGATTAGAATAATAGATATTTAATCAACCCCGGCATTAATTAATTTTAATGCTGGGGTTGTTTGTGCGTCAATTTTAGTGTATTATCTTTGGGATATTAAATGTGAAATATGCACAAGTTGTATATGATAAATGTGGCAAATTGAATAAACTGTCTAAACAATTAAACTGATAAGCGTTTATAAGTGAAAATAAAATCCGATAATAAGTGTTTATAAGTGAAAATTGATGTTGCTAATATATGTTTTCTTGATGTATAATAATCTTACAGTAAAATTGTATGAATAATGTATTTATAGAAGGTTATGCACAAGGAGAAGAGGTATGCAGGATAAGATGATTAACAAGTATATTGCTAAGAATCATTCTGGATCTGTATTTACTGACAATGAATTGCAGGTTATCAAGGATGGTAATATAGATGATATGGTTACAACATTTCTTGATATGAATACAGAATATTATAATAAGCAGATGCAGAGTGTTTTAAAGGTATTTTCACAGTTTATGAGCACTGAGATTGAACTTGAGAGAATAATATATCAGAAGGAATTTGATGGTAAATTTGTCGGCTGTCAGATTATGGATGGAGATATAGATGTATTCTTAGGGATAGCGGGTGAAGATGCTGACCTTCTTTGTGTTGCATCTACATTTTCCCAGGAAGATATGAATAAGTTTGATGCAGATGCTTATGATGCAATATGCGAACTTATTAATATTATTAATGGTGCATATGCGACTAAGCTCAGTTATGAAGAGATAGAGGTGTCTTTACACCCACCGGTATTTTATCAGGATACACAGATTAAAGCTGATAATGGAATGTATGTAGTTACATTTAATATGAAAGGACATAGATTTAATCTGCTTATGGTTGCGGATGATAAAGTTAAGCTTAATGTATAAAAATATATGTACATAATTAAGGCGTATTACAGAAGCTGAAGTTGTTAATAATTATCAGTCAATTATTGTTGGTTGTTGAATGATTATAGATATATTGTATTTGTAGTTGATTACAGATACTAAATGCTTCTGCACAAGCCGGGTGGTTAATTATAGACATATGGAACGGAGGAATATTATGGCGAAGATTTTGATAGTAGATGATTCTAAGACTTCAAGAAAGTTCTTAAGAAATATGCTTGAACAGGCTGGACACGAGATTGTTGCAGAGGCTGTTAACGGAGCAGAAGGCGTTGAAAAGTTCAGAATATACAGACCGGATATAACAACTATGGACATTACAATGCCGGTTCTTGGCGGAATAGATGCAGTTAAGGATATTATAGAGATAGACCCTGATGCCAAGATTATTATGGTAACAGCGGCAGGACAGAAGGCTAATATGATAGAGGCTCTTAAGAAAGGAGCGGCTGATTTTATACAGAAGCCTTTTGATATGGACGTGATTGTTAATACAATTGAAAAGGTTATGGAAGAATAGATGTACAATTATAGATTACAACTTCAATATGATGGTGGGAGATATGACGGCTGGGTCAGAATGGGCAAGGACTCCAATTCTAACACTATAGAATGTAAGATTAAAGAGATAATTCAGAAGATGACAGGTGAAGATATTGATATATATGTTGGATGCAGGACAGAAAAAGGTGTTCATGCACTTAATCAGACAGCCAATTTCAAGCTTAATGATAAGTACCAGCCTGTAGAGGTTAAGAATTACCTTAACAGATATCTTCCAAGGGATATAGCTGTTAGTCGCGTGGAATTAGTAGATGAAAGATTTCATAGCCAGCTTAATGCGAGGGAGAAGACATATGTATACAAGATAGATATGGCTAATGTAGCGAATGTATTTACAAGAAAGTATGCTTATCATACATTTGATATTCCGGATATTAAGGCTATGAAGCAGGCAGCTTTTTATATGATTGGAAAGCATGATTTTAAAGCATTTACTACTGCGAAGAAGAGCAAGTCTACAGTAAGGGATATCAAAGATGTAGAGATAACTACAGATGGAGACAGTTGTGAGATAAGAATAACAGCAGATGATTTCCTTCATAATATGGCAAGATATATGATTGGTATGCTTCTTGATGTAGGAAGCGGACTTAAGAAGGTGGAAGATGTAGAGAATATTATGGCTGGCAAGGATGTTGTTATGTCACTTCCAGCTGAGAGCTATGGACTTTTCCTTGAAAGTGTTTTATACTAAATAGATGATTTTATTAAAGAATCTCGGCTCTCGGGATTCTTTTCTTGTTACTTTATAATAATACATTTTATGAAGCAGAATTTAACAGGAATGGAGAATATAATGAAGACCATAATTGAACTTATGACAGATGAATTTAAGAAAGCATTTGCAGAATGTGGATATTCAGAAGAATACGCAAGAATTACTATATCTAACAGGCCTGACTTATGCGAATTCCAGTGCAATGGCGCGATGGCAGCAGCTAAGACTTATAAAAAAGCTCCATTTGTTATTGCAGATGAGATAGTTGCAAAGCTTACATCTAATGGTATGTTTGACACAATTGAAAGTGTTAAGCCAGGATTTATCAATATAAAGGTAAGTGCTGGATATCTTTCAGATTATCTTAATAAGATGTCAGAAGATGATAAGTACGGATATGAGAACAGCGAGGAAGCTAAGACTGTAATAGTGGATTATGGTGGAGCTAATGCAGCTAAGCCATTACATGTAGGACATTTAAGATCTGCTGTAATTGGTGAGAGTGTTAAGAGAATTAACAGATACGCAGGCAACAATACAATAGGTGATGTACACCTTGGAGACTGGGGACTTCAGATGGGTCTTATCATAGAGGAGTTAAGGGACAGAAAGCCTGAACTTCCATATTTTGATGAGGCGTATACAGGAGAGTATCCAAGTGAACCCCCATTTACGATATCAGAGCTTGAACAGATATATCCGGCGGCAAGTGCTAAGTCTAAGGAAGATGAAGAATTCGCTAAGAGAGCACACGAATCCACACTTAAGCTTCAGAGCGGGGACAGAGCATGCACAGCAATATGGAAGCATATTATGAATGTTTCCAAGAAGGATTTAAAGAAGAATTATGATAATCTTAATGTATCATTTGACTTATGGAAGGGTGAAAGTGATGCACAGCCATATATTAAAGATATGGTTGATAAGATGGTTGAAGATGGAATTGCCTATGAAAGCCAGGGAGCTACAGTAGTAGATATTGCAGAGCCAACAGATACTAAGGAACTTCCTCCTTGCATAGTAAGAAAGTCAGACGGTGCGGCACTTTATGCTACATCAGATCTTGCAACTATTGTTGAGAGAGAGAAGTTATATAAGCCGGATACATACATTTATCTCGCTGATAAAAGACAGGAGCTTCATTTTACTCAGGTATTCAGAACAGCTAAGAAGGCTGGAATTGTAAGACCAGATGCAGATATGAGATTTGTTGGTTTTGGTACTATGAATGGAAAGGATGGCAAGCCATTTAAGACACGTTCAGGTGGTGTTATGCGTCTTGAACATCTTATATCTGATATTAATGAAGTTATTCTTAATAAGATTAAAGAGAACCGTTCAATGACGGATGAAGAAGCTGATAATATATCTAAGATTGTGGGTCTTGCTGCACTTAAGTATGGTGATTTATCTAATCAGGCATCTAAAGATTATGTATTTGATGTAGATAGATTTGCTTCATTTGAAGGTAATACAGGTCCTTATATTTTGTATACAATAGTAAGAATAAAGTCTATTCTTGCAAAGTATAAGGAAACAGGCGTAAGTGTTGGTGATCTTACAATACTGCCTTCAAAAGAACAGTCAGAGAAGGCTTTATCACTTGCACTTATTAAGTTCTCAGATGTTATAGATGGAGCATACAAGGATAATGCACCTCACAAGATATGCCAGTATATATATGAGGTTTCTAACTCATTTAACGGATTTTATCATAACACAAAGATTCTTGCAGAAGAGGATAAGAAACAGCAGGAAAGCTATATTGCATTAATCACACTTACTAAAGAGATACTTGAAACTTGTATTGATTTATTAGGTATACAGTGTCCTGACAGAATGTAGAGATTGGAGATATTATATGAAGTTATTATCATTTGCAATTCCATGTTATAATTCAGCAGCATATATGGAAAAATGTATCAAATCATGCCTTGCAGGTGGTGACGATGTAGAGATAATAATTGTTGATGATGGTTCAACAAAAGATGATACATTAAAGATTGCCAAGGAATATGAAGCAAAATATCCTAACATAGTCAAGGCTGTACATCAGGAGAATGGTGGACATGGGCAGGCTGTTAATACAGGTCTTGCCAATGCCACAGGGATGTTCTTTAAGGTTGTAGACAGCGATGACTGGGTTGATGTTAAAAGCTATAAGAAGATATTAACTAAGCTTAAGAACTTTGTTGAGGAAGATGACCTCCCAGATATGCTTATTGCGAATTATGTATATGAAAAGGTTGGTGCTAAGAGAAAGAAAGTCATTCACTATGAGAATGCACTTCCAGTTGACAGAATGTTTGGATGGGATGAGATGGGACATTTCAAGGTAGACCAGTATATTCTTATGCACTCAGTAATATACAGAACACAGCTTATAAAGGAATTCGGTCTGAAGCTTCCTGAGCATACATTTTATGTAGATAATATATTTGTATTTGAGCCATTGCCGGTTGTTCAGAAAATGTACTATATGAATGTTAATTTCTACAGATATTTTATTGGAAGGGAAGACCAGTCAGTTAATGAAACAGTTATGATTTCAAGAATTGACCAGCAGTTAAGAGTTACAAGACGTCTTATAGATTCATATCTTGGCAATAAGCCTGTCAATGAAAGATGCAGAAAGTATATGGTGACATATCTTAGAATTATGATGGAAGTATCATCAATATTTCTGATTATATCAGGCACAGATGAGAACCTTGTTAAGAAAAAGGAACTTTGGAAATATGTTAAGGATTCAGATTCCAAGCTCTATAAAGAGTTAAGATACAGCATACTTGGCAATACAGTTAATCTTCCGGGCAAAGTCGGCAGAGGAATATCTAAGACTGGTTATAAAGTAATGAATAAACTTATTGGATTTAATTAAAATGGCGTGTGCAGAAATGAGGGAATACTATGATATTAGATTTGTTTAAACTTGACGGAAAAGTAGCAGTTGTCACAGGTGCTAACACAGGTCTAGGACAGGGAATGGCAGTAGCTTTAGCTCAGGCAGGAGCTAAGGTTCTTGGCGTTGCAAGACGTTCCTGCGAAGATACTAAGAATAAGATAGAAGCAGATGGCGGCGTGTTCGCAGAGGTTATAGCTGACCTTTCAGATATGGCTTCAATAGATGTAGTTATGAAAGCAGCAATTGATACATATGGCAGAGTGGATATTCTTGTTAATAATGCGGGAATTATTAAAAGACAGGATGCAATTGAATTCACAGAGGAGAATTGGGATTCGGTAATTCAGGTTAATCAGAAAATGGTATTCTTCTTAAGTCAGGCATTTGCTAAGCAGCTTATGAAGCAGGGAGAAGGCGGAAAGATAATTAATGTATGCTCAATGCTTTCATATCAGGGTGGAATAAGAGTTCCGTCATACACAGCAAGCAAGAGTGCAATTATAGGCTTAACAAGAGCGTTAGCCAATGAATGGGCAAAGTATAACATTAATGTAAATGGAATTGCACCAGGATATATGGCAACTAATAACACAGCACAGTTAAGAGATGATGCCGACAGAAGCGAAGCTATTCTTGACAGAATTCCGGCAGGCAGATGGGGCACACCACAAGATATGGAAGGTGCAGTAATATATCTTGCATCTAAAGCCTCAGACTACGTCAACGGCTTTACTCTGGCAGTAGACGGCGGCTGGTTGGCAAGATAAAACAAAAAATTATGAAATAGCTATTAAAAGAGCTTTCCAATTAAAGGAAAGCTCTTTTTTGCTTATAGACTTAGACTTATATACCAAAATGGGACTTATAGGACAAAATGTGTTGATAAAAACCGCAACTAAAAAACAGGCAGACTTTAACGAAGTTTAGATGTTAAAGTCTGCCTGTTTCCTCATAATTAAACATATTTAATCCGTGTCGATATCTCCCTTTATTTGGTAAGCACATTTTTAAAATATTTTAACATAAACATTTTACGATAATTATTTAGTATTCGCATAATTTCGCTAATTACATTTTACATTCTGCCATACTCAGTTGTGTAGCTTTACTATATTGCAAGCTGGGTGCTTTTGCAGCCGTCGACACTTAGCGGCTGTATTTTAGCCGCTTACGTGTTACAAGCAGCGAGAGCGTGCCCAGCGGTAATATAGTAAAACTACACAACGTCCGTATGAGCCTAGTACACTATCCTGCACTTATTTCTATCTACATGCTCCATAATAAATCCGCCCACATTCTTCTTGATATTCTCAGGCATATCATTACTATTAAGCATTACAACCATTTGCTTCCCGTTAAACAACATATAATATCCATATTTGAAATATACAGTTGTGAATTGTTCCCATTCGTAAGTATATATTAAATTATGGTCTGGGATATCAGCAAGTATCGCGTTATCCATTAATGTTATTGTGCAGGGAGCATCTTCTGATGAATCTCTGTGCTTCAAGTGGTAATTAACGCTTGATTTGAACTGGAATGCAAATATGTATATAGGATAGAACCAGCATATTGCATATATAATTAATAAAAATGTGTTGTATCTGCCAGAGGCAAGCATAATTATTGAGATAACGGCAGGAACCCACGAAAGTATAAGTTCGACAGGGTTTCTTAAAAATCTGTTCCAGAATACAATCTTTTTGTAATCATTGCCTGAAGCTTTCAGGGTAGTATTATATTTGTAAATATTATCCATAAATTCTCCTGTTCTTACATAGTAATGTGCTGCAATATTTTAATTAAGTGTTCTGCATACACCAGTTGGAAAACACTTGCAGAATGAGTTTATAAAATCTGCATAAAAACATAATATTCATAATATCACGCATAGTTTAATAAAACAATTAAAAATTGAATTTCATTTCGTATGTAATTTAAAAAATATATAAAAACAGTTCCCAAACTGGTATAAATATTATATAATTAGTCTATGTAAAACATTCTGGAGGCAGGAGTTTTGGGAGAGACTAATAAGAAGTTTGAAGTGTTGTCAGAGTTGATAGAAAGCCTTGAGTCAAGAGATACATTTCAGCATACAGTAGAACTAATATTACATAAGACTATAGCATACATTAATGCTGATTGTATTGCATTGCTTCAGAAGGGTTCAGATGATGAATGGACAGTAATTGCATCTGAGGGTGAATGTATAGAGGAAGCTAAGAAATGCGATGTTATGGCACTGAATGGTGAGAACAGCATAAGCGTTCCTATTAGGATTAATGACATAGATGCTATGCATTTTGTCATATATGATAAGAACAATATAAAGCTATGGTCCGATAATGAGGACAATATGCATTTTATATATGATGTTACAGGTATTATTCAGAGTATTGCCCAGATGAGAGTAACTAATAATTCACTGCTCTCATCATATGAAGTCTTAAAGGATATTCTTAATAACATAGGTTCAGGTATTATTGTATGTGATACTGCTACAGGCAATATTCTGTTTGAGAATAAGGTGGCGGCTGAGTCGAAGGAGATTAAAGATACAATAAAAGAATGTATGCAGGATATTCTTGTACCGGCAGAAGAAGATGTAGAGAAGACCCTTGAAGAATATATTAATAATGCTGAGGGCAATAATATTGATGGATATTATGATTTTTCTGATTATACAAGAGAATACATAAGACCTGTGGAGAAGTATAATGCTGAGTCAGGTCTGTGGTTTGAAGTAAGATTTACCAAGCTTATATGGATAGATGCAAGTGAGGTGATTGTATGTACAGCTTCTGATATAACACAGAAGAAAAAGAATCAGCAGAAGATTGAATTTCAGGCACATAACGATTTCCTTACCGGTCTTTATAATCGTATGAAGTGTGAGTCAGACTTAAAGACTATAATTAACGAAGCTATAAGAGATGGTGTTAAGGGTGCGGTTTTGTTTATCGACCTTGATGATTTCAAGCACATTAATGATGGTCTTGGACACCAGTATGGAGATATTCTTTTACAGCAGATTGCGGCAGGACTTCAGACTATAGTAGGTCTTAGAGGCAGATGTTACAGAATGGGTGGTGACGAATTTGTTGCCATAGTAATGCCTGATATGTTCCTTGAATTAGAGAGAATTGCCAATAAGGTTAAAGAGATATTTAACAAACCGTGGTATCTTATGGAGACAGAATATTTCTGTACTATGAGTATGGGTATTGCGGTATTTCCAGATGATAGCAAAGATGTACACGAGATTATCAGAATGGCTGATATAGCAATGTATGAGTCTAAGAAGAATGGTAAGAATGGATATTCTTTTTATGATGTGTGCAACAAACAGAATTCTGTAAGACGCCTTGATATTGAAAATAATATGCGGCAGGCTGTTGCGACAGGAATTGATGAATTCGTTGTATTCTACCAGCCTGTAGTTGATATTAACACAGAGGAATGTGCATCGTGCGAAGCACTGGTAAGATGGGACAGTAAGTCGCTTGGATTTATGGGTCCGGGTGATTTTATTCCGCTTGCTGAATATCTTGGACTTATAACTTCAATTGGTGATTATGTTCTTGAGGAAGCTTGCAGACAGTGCAGATACTGGAATGAACATGGTATGCCGGATTTCCATATCAATGTTAATCTGTCGGTTGTCCAGCTTCTTCAGAAAGATATAGTAGATACAGTAGCTAAAGTGCTTAAGAGGACAGGAGTTAATCCTGTGAATATCGTGTTGGAGATTACAGAGAGCTTTGCTATTAATGATATGGACAGGGTTCTTAATATAATTAATGGCATAAGAGAATTAGGACCAAAGATAGCTCTTGATGATTTCGGTACAGGATATTCATCACTTAACTACATTAAACAGCTTCCTTTTGATATTATTAAAGTTGACAAGACATTTATTGATGATATAACGGAAGATGAGTATGCACAGGCATTCATTAAGCTTATAGTTGAATTGTCTGCTACTATAGGAACTAAGATAGTTGTAGAAGGTGTTGAGGATAAGAGCCAGTTAGATATATTAAGAGAGCTGGGTGTTGACTTCATACAGGGATACTATTATGGTAAACCTGAACCTGCTTACGAGTTTGAAAGATTAAATTTTAAGGGGAGGATTAATATATGAGAATGTTGATTAAGAACGGAAGAGTTATTGACCCTGCAAGTAACACTGATGACATTAGGGATATTCTTGTTGAAGATGGGGTTATAGCAGAAGTGGCAAAGGATATTGACAAGGCAGCAGATACAGTTATTGATGCTAAGGGCTGTATGGTTATGCCAGGACTTGTGGATTTACATGTACATTTCAGAGAACCAGGCTTTGAACATAAGGAAACAATAAGAACTGGTGCAAGAGCTGCGGCAAGAGGTGGATTTACAACAGTGTGTCCAATGCCTAATACTAAGCCTGCAATTGACAGCGTTGAGATGGTTGAATACATAAAGAATAAGTCAGAAGAAGTAACAGATATTAATATTCTTCCTATAGCAGCTATGACAGCAGGTCAGGACGGAGAGTATATAACTGATTATGAGAGGCTTTATGAGGAAGGAGCTGTAGCAGTAAGCGAGGATGGGAAGTCTGTTATGAATGCTAGAGTAGCAAGACAGGCTATGAGGCTTGCGGCAGAAGTAGGAATACCGGTATTTGCACATTGTGAAGATAAGGATCTTGCAGCAAGGGGAGTTATGAATGCCGGCAATAAAGCAAGAGAACTTGGATTTTACGGAATTATGAATTCTGTAGAAGATATTATGGTGGCAAGAGATTTACTCCTTGCTAAGAATACGGGTGCCAAGCTTCATATATGCCATGTTTCAACAGAGGACAGCGTAAGAATGATAGCGGCAGCCAAGAAAGAAGGTCTTGATGTTACAGCAGAGGTAACGCCACACCATTTAACACTTACAGAAGATGATATTAATGAAGATGATGCTAACTACAAGGTTAATCCACCATTAAGAACTAATAAGGATAAAGATATGCTTATTAAGGGCCTTAAGGACGGAACAATAGACATAATTGCAACAGACCACGCACCACATCATCTTACAGAGAAAGACAGAGGTTTTGTAGAAGCACCATTTGGAATATCAGGTCTTGAAACAGCTGTTGCTATTATAATGACAGATCTTGTTAAGAAAAATGTTATTACACCTCTTGAGATGGCAGATAAGATGAGTTATACACCTGCTAAGATTATCGGTATAGACAAGGGAACACTTCTTGTTGGCAAGACTGCTGATATTACTATAATTGATCCGGATGCAGAGTATGTTATAGACAGTAAGACATTTGCTTCAAGAGGCAAGAACACTCCATTTAACGGCAAGAAGGTAAGTGGTGAGATTAAGTATACAATAGCTGGTGGTAAGATTGTATATTCTAATATCAACGGAACAGAAGTTATTATTGATAAAGATGTTCCAAAGTTGTAATATAAGATAGATTAATTGATATGTAAGGAGAATATAGATGATTAACAAATTAGTTGACAAAATCGTTAAGACAAATGCACCCGTAGTTGTAGGCTTAGATCCTATGATGAAGTATATTCCAGAGCATGTTCAAAAGGAAGCTTTTGAGCAGTATGGAGAAACTCTTGAAGGTGCGGCAGAAGCTATCTGGCAGTATAATAAGGCAATCATTGATAATATATATGATATTGTACCAGCAGTTAAGCCACAGATTGCTATGTATGAGCAGTTCGGTATTGAAGGACTTAAGGTGTTTAAGAAGACTGTTGATTATTGTCACGAGAAGGATATGGTTGTAATCGGTGATGTTAAGAGAGGCGATATAGGTTCAACATCTGAGGCTTATGCAGTAGCACATCTTGGAAAGGTTAAAGTTGGTTCTAAGCTTTTAACACCATTTGATGAAGATTTTGCAACAGTTAATCCATATCTTGGTTCTGACGGAATTAATCCATTTATTAAGGTATGCAATGAAGAAGACAAAGGTATATTTATCCTTGTAAAGACTTCTAATCCTTCAAGTGGAGAATTTCAGGATCAGCTTATAGACGGCAAGCCATTATATGAGCATGTAGGTGCTAAGGTTAATGAATGGGGAAGCCAGTGTATGGGCGATACTTATAGTAATGTAGGTGCGGTAGTTGGTGCTACATATCCAGAGATGGGTAAGGTATTAAGAAAGGTTATGCCAAAGGCTTATATCCTTGTTCCTGGTTATGGGGCACAGGGTGGCAAGGCTGAAGACCTTACAGCTTTCTTTAACCCAGACGGACTTGGCGCGATAGTTAATAGTTCAAGAGGAATTATAGCTGCATATGCTAAAGATGAGTATGCTAAGTTTGGAGCTAAGAATTTCGGTGAAGCTTCAAGACAGGCAGCTCTTGATATGATTGCAGATATTAATGGAGCACTTGGAAAGTAAATAATTATTATAATAAGCGGCAGTACCACTCAGCAACAGACTGGTAATGCCGCTTTTATAAAGAATGGAGATAATATTGAGAACTTTAATTAAGAATGGACATATAATAGATCCAGCAAGACATATGTCATATAAGGCAGATATTCTTGTGGAAAATGGAATAATAAGCGGTATAATACAGGTAAAAGCATTTGATGTGCCTGTATCCGACATAGCTGTAGATGAAGTAATTGATGCAGAAGGTCTTGTGGTAGCACCGGGTCTTATAGATACACACGTTCATTTCAGGGATCCAGGTTTTACTTATAAAGAAGATATTAATACAGGAGCTGCGGCAGCTGCGGCAGGAGGTTTTACAACAGTTCTTTGTATGGCTAATACTAATCCTATAGTAGATAATAAAGAAACGCTGCAGTATGTAATAGATAAGGGAAGAACTACGCCGATAAATGTATATTCAGCTGCGGCAGTATCTAAAGGCTTTAAGGGAGAAGAACTTACTGACTTTACGGAACTTAAGAATGGCGGGGCACTTGTATTTACAGATGATGGTATTCCACTTAAGAGTGAAATGCTTGTAAAGGAAGCTATGCAGAAAGCTAAAGAACTGGATATGCCGTTAAGTTTTCACGAGGAAAATCCTGCATATATAGAACAACAGGGAATTAATAAAGGCGTTGTATCAGACAAGCTTAATATAGGTGGAGCACCAGCCTGCTCAGAGTATATGATGGTAGCACGGGATTGTATGCTTGCACTTGAAACCAAGGCAACAATATGTATACAGCACATAAGCTCAGCGGTATCAGTAGAGCTTGTAAGGACAGCTAAGAAGCTGGGAGCAGATGTACATGCAGAGTCTACTCCACAGCATTTTTCGCTTACAGAAGACATTGTGCTTGAGAAAGGCACACTTGCAAGAGTTAATCCACCAATAAGAACAGAAGCTGACAGGCTTGCTGTAATTGAAGGCCTTAAGGACGGAACAATAGACATAATTGCAACAGATCACGCACCACATAGCAAGGATGAGAAAGCTAAGGAGTTCAAGGCAGCACCGAGCGGAATGATAGGGCTTGAAACATCACTTGCACTTGGAATTACTAATCTTGTAAAGAAAGGCTATTTAACACTTGAGGAACTGCTCACTAAGATGACAGTTAATCCAGCAAAGCTTTACAAAATGGACAAAGGCTGTATTGAGGCTGGAAAGATAGCTGATTTGGTTATATTTAATCCAGATGAGGAGTGGGAGGTTACAGAGAATTTCGTATCGAAAGCTAGTAATTCACCATTTATCGGACAGAAGCTTTATGGTAAAATAAAATATACTATATGCAATGGAAATGTTGTATACAAGGATTTGAAATAATTAATTAAGAATGGAGAATACATATGTCATACAGAGAAAATGCATTAATAATTAAGACTTCGTGTTTAGCCGAAGGCATATATGAAATGTGGTTAAAGACAGATAAGATGGCAGGAGAGGCTGTACCGGGACAGTTCATATCGGTATATTCTAACGATGGAGCAAGACTTCTTCCAAGACCAATAAGCATATGCAGAATAGATAAAGATAATTTAAGGATTGTATACAGGGTTGCTGGAAAGGGGACAGAGGAGTTCTCTAAGATGAAGGAGGGGGAATATGTTAATATTCAAGGACCTCTTGGCAATGGATATGATATTAAGTCTATTATGGAATATGTAAAGAATGTCACAGGAAATGATTGTGCGGACACAGAGTTAAAGGCAATTCTTTTTGGTGGTGGAATTGGTGTTCCTCCAATGCTTGAGCTTGCTAAGCAGCTTGAATGTAAGAAGCAGGCTGTACTTGGTTACAGAAACTCACAGATGTTTTTAAAAGATGAATTTGAGCAGTTTGCTGATGTATATGTTGCAACAGAGGACGGAAGTGCTGGAACTAAAGGTAATGTATTAGATGCAGTAAGAGAGAATAACTTAACAGCAGATGTAATATTTGCCTGCGGCCCTACACCAATGTTAAGAGCAATAAAGGAATATGCGGTAAGCAATGATATCGCCTGTTTCGTATCCTTAGAGGAAAAAATGGCTTGCGGAATAGGAGCGTGCCTTGCCTGCGTATGTCAGTCAACAGATATTGATGACCATTCAAAGGTTAAGAATAAGAGAGTATGTAAAGAAGGCCCTGTATTCAATGTTAAGGAGGTAGAGTTATAATGGCTAATAGAGTAAATCCAATTAATCCGGCAGACGTTAATATGAAAGTAAATATTGCGGGAGTTGAATTTAATAATCCTGTTACTGTTGCCTCAGGAACATTTGGTTCAGGTATGGAATATTGTGAGTATGTAGACCTTAATAAATTAGGTGCGGTCACAACTAAGGGTGTGGCAAATGTACCTTGGCCGGGCAATCCAACACCTAGAATAGCAGAGACTTACGGTGGAATGATTAATGCAATCGGACTTCAAAATCCGGGGCTTGATACATTTGTAAAGAGAGATATTCCATTTCTTAAGCAGTATGATACTAAGATAATAGTAAATGTGTGTGGAAAGACAGAAGAAGATTACGTTGATGCTGTGGAAAAGTTAGGCGAACAGCCAGTTGATATGCTTGAGATTAACATATCCTGCCCTAATGTAAAAGAGGGTGGTATTGCTTTCGGACAGGTTCCAGCTTCAGCAGAGCGTATTACAAAGGCGGTAAAAAAGGTTGCCAAGCAGCCTGTAATTATGAAGTTAAGCCCTAATGTGACAGATATTACAGAGATGGCTAAAGCTGTTGAGGCAGGTGGTGCTGATGCGGTATCCCTTATTAATACATTAACAGGAATGAAGATTGATATTAATAGAAGAACATTTGCTGTTGTCAATAAGACAGGCGGTCTTTCAGGTCCAGCTATAAAGCCTGTTGCAGTAAGAATGGTATATCAGGTTGCCAATGCTGTAGCACTTCCTATTATTGGAATGGGCGGAATTGCAAATGCAGATGATGCGCTTGAGTTTATTATGGCAGGTGCGACAATGGTATCAGTTGGTACAGCTAATTTTAATGACCCTCTTACAACAATTAAGGTTGTGGACGGAATAAGAGATTATTGTGCTAAAAATGGAGTAGCAGATATTAACGAGCTTATTGGCTGCGTTAAGTAAAATTATAATTTAACAAAGACTTTACATAGATTTCTTGTAGCAGTGGTATTGCATTTTACATACCACTGCTATTCTTTTATCTGTCGATAAGACATAGACCTTTAAAAAGAAAAGTGAGGAAAAAATTTATGAGAAAGATGAATTTTAAGAAAAGCGCAGCTGTAATTCTTAGTACAGTATGTATGGTAACAGCACTTGTTGGCTGTGGAAGCTACAGTGCAGATGCAGACTCTAAACTTAGCGGAAGCATAACAGCAGCAGGTTCATCAGCATTAAAGCCACTTGTTGATGATGCGGCAGACCTTTTTAATGAAAAATATCCAGATGTTAACATAACAATCGATGCAGGTGGTTCTGGTGAAGGACTTAAGCAGGTATCAGAGGGAACAGTTAACATTGGTAACTCTGATGTAGAGGCAGCAGAAAAGCTTGATGCAGCTAAGGCAGCAGAACTTGTAGACCATAAGGTATGTGTAGTAACAATGGCACCTATCGTAAACAAGGATGTAACAGCAGGTGGTGTTAAGAACCTTACAAAGGCACAGCTTACAGATATTTTTACAGGAAAGATTACTAACTGGAAAGAAGTTGGTGGTGCTGATGAAGCAATTGTACTTATCACTCGTCCAGAATCTTCTGGTACAAGAGCAACATTTAAGAAATATGCATTAGACGGTGCAAGCGAAGCTTCTAACAAATCAATGGAGACAGATGATTCAGGTGTACTTTTACAGAATGTTAAGACAACGAAGGGTGCTATCGGATATGTAGCTTTATCTTACCTCGTAAATAACCCAGGCGTTGATACAGTATCAATTGATGGTGTTGAACCAACACTTGAGAATACATATGCTGGCAAATACCCAGTATGGACATACGAGCATATGTACACAAAGGGCAACGCAGATGAAGTATCCCAGAAGTTCCTTGACTACATCACATCAGATGAATACGGAAAGAAAATGGAATCATTAGGCTACGGCGTATCATCAAAGATGACAGTAAAAGAACACTAAAAAATAGTTGTTAAAACCCCCTTAATTAAAAAGTAAGACAAAATCTTACAAATCACCAGCAACCCAAATTAAAAGATTGAAAGAAAATCAATCAAAAACACAAAGAAATAGGTTATCAAATAAGTAACCAGTTTAGGCGAGCAGATTTCCTGCCCGCCTAAACGCATAGAAATTAATAACATATAAAATGAAAATGTAAAAAAGAAATAACAAAGAGCAAATAACGAAGAATAAATAACAAAGAGTAAAGAAGATACATAAAGCTGATAAATAATTCAACGCGGGTTAATCGCAATCCAGTTGTGTGGAGTGTTATATTGCAAGCTGGGTACTGTTGAAACCGTCGGCACTTAGCGGC
>OGLE01001118.1_pt1 | contig 22560 bp, 16 predicted proteins | sample 1572671 | NCBI WGS metagenome assembly OGLE01 (sample SAMEA2581923, study PRJEB24529) | metagenome | biome: Human gut stool | place: China | collected 2011 | reverse complement strand
TATATAGGGGGAGTGCCCTCAGGGCGAGGGGGTTAAAACAGAAACAGAAAAACGAAAAGATTGAATCTGCGATGAGTAGAGGAAAAAGATTAAAGGAGACATTTTGAACAGCCTTTCAACCCCTCCGTCACTTCGTGCCACCTCCCCTATCGCACATTCGTGCGCAGAGGAGGAGGTTAATACTTTCGACCGTCTTTTGCCCTTCGCCCCTATCTTCGATTAAAAATCGAAACAGGGGCGAACCCGAAGAAACTACCGTTTCTTCGGCGAGGGGTTGGAATATACAAGGACAATCCCCTCGAATTATCGACTGAATCGTAGATAATACGCAACCGACTTAGATAAAAAGAGCAAAGGTTGGTATGCCTAAACAAAACACAAACCTTTTTCTCAAAAAATAGGACTATCCGTTGTACAGACAGCCCTATCCAAAAAAGTCTTTATTTACTATAATTACAACTCTATATCCCCATTGAACACTTCGTGCCACGGCAGGCCTTGTTTATTGAGCTGTTCCATGAAAGGATCGGGATCGAATTCCTCTACGTTATAAACGCCCGGTTTTTTCCACTTGCCGGTGAGGAACATCATGGCTCCGATCATAGCAGGAACGCCCGTGGTATAGCTCACACCCTGTGCTCCGGTTTCGAGATAGGCAGCATGATGGCTGCAATTATTATACACATAATAAGTAAGTTCCTTTCCATCTTTTCCAATACCCCGAATGCGACAACCGATAGAGGTCTCTCCCGTGTAATTCTTACCGAGGTCTCCCGGGTTGGGCAAAACGGCTTTAAGGAACTGGATAGGTACGATCTCTACCCCGTTGTACATAATAGGATCGATACGCGCCATACCGATATTCTGAATCACACGCAAATGAGTGAGATACTCTTGTCCGAAAGTCATCCAAAAACGAGCACGCTTAATAGTAGGATAATTTTTAACCAGCGATTCCAACTCCTCGTGATAAATCAAATAGGATTCTTTGGGGCCTATATTAGGATAAGTGAGAGGACGATGAATCTCGTGCGGCTCTGTCTCGATCCATTTTCCGTTCTCGTAATACTTACCTTTTTGGGTTACTTCCCGGATATTGATTTCGGGATTGAAATTGGTAGCGAATGCCATACCATGATTACCGGCATTGCAATCGACAATATCGAGATATTGCATCTCTTTGAAATAATGTTTCGCCGCATAGGCCGTATAAACCCCGCTCACACCCGGATCGAATCCGCAACCGAGAATAGCCGTCAACCCGGCTTGCTCAAAACGTTCCCGATAAGCCCACTGCCATTTATATTCGTATTTAGCTTCGTCGAGAGGCTCATAGTTGGCCGTATCGAGATAATTGACACCGCAATGCAAACAGGCATCCATAATCGTCAAGTCCTGATAAGGCAAAGCCACATTGACAACGATATCGGGCTTATGCTTTTTGAACAATGCCACTAAATCCTCAACCTTGTCGGCATCGACACGGTCGGTCACGATACGATTGCCGCCAATGGCATCGGCTATGGCATCGCACTTGGACTGCGTGCGACTTGCCAAAACGATTTCGGTAAACACATCGGGATTCTGCGCTATTTTATGCGCCACCACCGTTCCTACTCCTCCGGCTCCGATAATAAGTACTTTTCCCATTTTATATCTCTGTTTTTTTTTATTCGTTATTCATTTCCACACTCAAAAACGATGTTCGACACAAACCCTTTTTTCTTCTTCCAAGAAAACGACTCATTCACCTTTATCGGTATCGGATGTCAGGTCGAGCACCTCCTTATCCCCGCTTTTATCGAAATACTGCTTCCTTAACGGAGACGCTGTTATTTCTTTATAAAAAGAACGATTACGGAATACATCTATCGCCAAATAAAGAGCGTGACGGAACGACTGCTCGTCGGCTCGGTTCTGTCCGGCTATGTCGTATGCCGTACCATGATCGGGAGAAGTACGAACTACCGGTAATCCGGCCGTATAATTCACCCCGTCTTCCATCGCTATCGCCTTGAAAGGCGCCAATCCTTGATCGTGATACATAGCCAACACACCGTCGAATTGACGATAATGTCCGGTCCCGAAAAAGCCATCGGCCGGATAAGGGCCAAAACAAAGCATTCCTTTGGCATTGGCCTCTTGAATGGCCGGCTTTATGATTTCAATCTCTTCTGTTCCCAAAAGACCGTCGTCTCCGGCATGAGGGTTTAACGCCAACACGGCAATCCGAGGCTTTACCACACAAAAATCCTGCCTCAACGACTGTTCAAAAATTTGCAACTTTTCAAGAATGGTTTCCTTCGTAACAACAGACGAGACTTTCGAAACAGGCACATGCCCCGAAACCAAAGCGACCCGTAAAGTATCGTTCAACAATATCATCAACGCCTTTTGTCCGTTCCCCAAGCGACGTTCAAGAAACTCGGTATGTCCGGGAAAATCAAACTTATCGGACTGTATGGCATGTTTGTTTATGGGAGCCGTCAACAATACGTCTATCGAACCGGCTTCCATATCGGCAGCAGCTCGTTCAAGAGCGGCATAAGCAGCCTCCCCTCCTATTGCCGTAGCCTTTCCTATTTCCACTTTCACATCGTCGTCGACACAAGTAATCAAATTCACTTTATTTTCATCGGCTGCCGATGCATCGCTAATAATATTAAAATTAACAGCCGGAATATCGAGAGCCTTCCGGTGATAGGCGGCAACCTTAGCCGAACCATAGACGACAGGTGTACAAAGCTCCACGATATGTGGGTCGGACAATGTTTTGAGTATAACCTCATACCCTACTCCATTGATGTCACCCTGGGTAATCCCCACTTTTATTTTATGTTCCATAACTCCAAATCTTTATAACTTAATTTTCTCGGCATACGATCACCGACCTAATTTGAGCTCACTAAGGTAACAAAAATCCACGATATACCCTGCCGGATATAAGAACTATTTAAAACCCCGATTCTATTTCTTGTTTTTCTCGGCCGTAGACAACATACCGCAAGCCGCAAATATATCTTCTCCTCTCGAAGCCCGTATAGTCGCCACTACCCCACGGTTATTCAATCGATCCCGAAAAGCCTCCATCGATTGCATATCGGTACTTTTAAGAGTTACTCCCGGAATAGCGTGAAACCGTATCAGGTTCACCCGGCAATCCATACCTTTCAACAAACGAGCCAATGCATCGGCATGATCCAAACTATCATTGTACCCGTTAAACAAAATATATTCGAAAGAAAGCCTACGTTGGTGAGAAAAGTCGCGCCGACGCAATAAATCCAAGACATCGGTCATCGGGAATGCTTTCTCCACAGGCATAATTCGCAAACGCTCCTCCGGGAAAGGAGAGTGAAGACTCACGGCCAAATGGCATCGGCTCTCATCGAGAAAACGACGTATGCCGTTCAAATGGCCTATCGTAGACACGGTGATTCTCTTCGGGCTCCATGCAAAACCCCATTCCGATGTAAGAACAGACAGAGCCCTCATCACCTCGTCGAGATTATCAAACGGTTCCCCCATACCCATAAATACCAGATTCGTCAGTTTATCGCTATACTCCACCGAAAGAATCTGATTAATTATTTCGGCAGAAGACAAGCTACGCTTAAAACCCTGTTTCCCGGTCATGCAAAAACTGCAATTCATCTTGCAGCCCACTTGCGACGACACACACAAAGTAGCCCTGTCGCGGTCGGGAATATAAACCGTTTCCACAAAATCATCGCCTCCTACCCGAAAAAGATATTTTATCGTTCCATCGGTAGAACGAAGAGACTGAACCGGAGCCTCCCGGCCTATATCATAGCGCTGCGACAATAACTCCCGATGCTTCAACGAAAGGTTCGACATGCCCGCAATACGATCTATACGCTTTTCATAAAGCCACGAAGCTATCTGTTTCGCCGCGAAACGAGGCAGTCCGTTCTCCTCGGCTACCGTCTGTAACTCCTCCAACGTTTTTCCCAACAAATGTTCCTTTTCCATGACTATCGAGAGATTCTACAACACAAATGCAAAGTGCGTGTATCGAGCCGACAGCCACGATATACGCACTCTGTGTTTATCAAAAAATCCGTTTATTAGAAGAAACGAATCATCGTATTTTCTATTTCCGCTTTATCCCGAAGAACTTCCATCAAGCGACTATTGATGAGATAGCCGTAATTCTGCTGAATCTTCTGAGTTTCTGTCTGGGCATCGAACGGTTGTTCCGAAACGGTTTTGTCCGTAACCGTAAACACATACACCCCTCTCGATCCCTTCACTGGACCTACGAGCTTTCCATTCTCCGAAACGGGAGCCAAACCGCTCAACACCGGTTCGTAACCGACACCTGCGATAGACGGGGAAGAGAAAGACACGAACTTGGCGCTATCCACTTGTGCCTTCATAGCCTCGGCATATCCGGCCAAAGAATTGAGATTCTTCGATTTCAAGTCACCGATAATCTTCTCGGCTTTCTTATCGTTACGAATCTGCATAGCCAATATATCTTTCACTTGTTCCAGAGGAGCATATCCTTCTTTTGTAATGTTGTCAAGAGCAGCAACCACGAACGAGTTATCGAGAGTAAAGATTTCCGAAACCTCGCCTTTGTCGGCATTAAACGCCCAACGAATGGCTTGACGGGCATCATTGATTCCGGGTAATGAATAATCTTCGGCACTGCATTCATAGCTGTTAACCGTATATCCGGCCTCTTTTGCCCCCGTATTGAATTTCTCTGCATTATTATTGGATGCGCTATAAGAAGACAACTGGTTATAAAGAGCGGTATGAGTTTCTGTACTGGGATTGACAGCCAAAACATAAGCCGCTACTTTGGCTTTTTTCACCGGAGCCGTACGCGACAATATCTGTACGATGTGTTCCCCGCCCAAGCTCTCGGCCTTGAAATAACCGTTTCCATTCTCGCTAAATACTTTGTTGATGAAAGGTCTTCCCACGCTGGAAGCCATATTTTCCATTAACCAAATTTCATCATTCCCGTTGTATTTCGGGGCAAGTTCGGCGAAACTTCCTCCATGATTCAACACATTCAAAACGCTATCGATCTCCGTCGAACGGGGTTGAAACGAAAGCAAACGAACTTTGATCGAATCCGGGGCGACCTTCGTATCCATCAAACGATACATCGTATAAGTATCGTTTTCGAATTCCATCGGAGACGATTCATTTACACTGGCCGTTTGTGCAAATTTTTTCATTTTTTCGGGCATCGACGAAATAGCCACGAAAGAATCGTCATAAGACTCATCGGAATTATTGGCGATAAAAGCTACCACATCGTCCGTCGTAGCGAATACCGATTCGTTCATTTCAGCTTTTTCCTTAGCTTTGGCATAATCGGCCTCACTGGGTACGATATTTACCGTGATGTATTTGATCGAACGACGTTCGGGCGTTTTATAAAACGACTTCATCTTGTTGTATTCGGCTTTAAGCTCACTGTCGCTTACAGCGATCATCGAATCGGCAATCGATGTATACGGTTGTAAAGCATAAGCTATATTGGCCGAAGTTTTATTATCTTCGAACGAATTTTCAAGATCCAGCTTATTCGGCATAATCGCACGATTCAATAAATTGGCAAATTTCTGAACGGCACGATTTTGTTTAACCTCCTGTTCGAGTCTGAGCCACATTTGGCGTTGAGGCTCTATTTGCGCGAGCAACTCCGGTGTATTGTATCCATGAGATTCCGGATCGAGAACCACCTGCATAAAATTAAGCAAGCCTTGACGGTCGAACTCTCCGGTTTGAGGATTCGTAAAATACTGGCGCACTTGCGGAGATATATTGTCACCGCTTAGCAAGTCGGCAAGTTCTTCTTTGCTGACAACGATTCCCAGTTCTTCAAGTTCCTCGCTCAACAATATTTCATTCACCATCTGGTCATAAACCTCTTGATTGATACGGGAAACATACCCTTCGGGCAAAGTCATTCCGCGTTGTCCATACATTTGTTGTAATTCATCTGTACGTACCTTTACACGTTCTTGAAATTCTTCGACTCCGATATTCGTCCCGTTCACGACAGCGACTTTGTTTTGATTCATGGCGTAGAAGGTATGTCCCGAATTCAGGAAGTCCCCTACGATAAAAGCGAGCAAGGCGACCCCTATAATCACCACGAGCAGGCCGGCTTTACTTCTGATTTTGTTTAACGTAGCCATTTGTTACTTTGAATGAATTTTAGTTTTATATTTTATTATTTTTTATCCTCTTTTACTAAGGGCACGAAGATACAAAAATTTGGATTTATATCGGCAGCGAAAGTACAAAAAAATCTCTTATTTCTCTATTTTCATGCGTACAAGTTCTATTTTCGTAGCTTTTCGTTGTAAAATAGTAAACCGGTAATTCCCTATTTCCACGGTCTCTCCGAGCCTCGGCAATGTCTGATAATGATACAAGATATACCCGGCGATCGTGAGATAATCGTCCGATTCGGGAATATCCAATCCGAACTCCTCGTTGATTCGCTCGATTTCCATACGTCCCGAAAACTCGAATTCGTCGTCGCTCACTTTACGGGCGACAAGATTTTGAGTATCATGTTCGTCCTCGATGTCTCCGAATATTTCCTCGACCAAATCTTCGAGAGTTACCAGTCCTGCAGTTCCCCCGAACTCATCGACCACAATAGCCAAACTTTTCTTCTGTTGCATCAAAGTGCGCATCAACTTATTGGCCAACATGCTCTCGGGAGCGAAAACAGCCGGGCGAATACTCTTTTTCCAATCTTCGTGCCGACGAAACATCTCCGATGCATGGATATATCCCAGAATATTATCGATATTCTCGCGATAAACCACCACTTTGGATATGCCGGTACTGATGAACGTTTGTAACAACTCCTCCACCGTAACCTCGTCGATATCCACAGCCACGAGTTCGGTACGGGGTATCATGCAATCCCGTAAATGAATATTCGAAAAGTCGAGAGCATTTTGGAATATTTTCATCTCCGGCTCCACCGGTTCGCCCGAATCAGATTCTTCTATACTTTTCTGGATAAACGAGTCGAGTTCTATCTTGCTCATCAGGGCTCCATAAGGTTGATGTGCGATCTTCACTCCCCCCAGTCTCATCACGCATTTGGAAACGACAGACGTAAACTTCGAAATCGGATATAAAACGACATAAAGCAACCACACGAAAGGAGAGAAAAAACGCATTGTCGCATTCGGGTTAACACGGAAAATCGTCTTGGGCAAAAATTCACCCACGAACAAAATTAACAAAGTGGACAACAACGTCTGCATCAAAACGACAAAAGCCTCCTGATTCCACACCAAAGCTATGACCGGCTCCAAAAGAGCCGCCATGCCCATACCGTAAATAACCAAAGCTATATTATTGCCCACCAGCATGGTCGAGATAAACTGCTCCTCGTTTCCATAAAACAGCCCCAATATCTTCGACGTCATGCCCTGCTGTTTCATATCCAGTTCAACCCGCACTTTATTCGACGACACGAAAGCAATCTCCATACCCGAAAAAAAGGCCGAGAAAAGCAACGCTATGATAATAATCAAAATCCAATTCATGGCTTTATCGCTTGTTTAGGAACGGCAACACTATCGACCTTCGCCGAATCGGGAGGAACAGAATCCCGCTTGATAGGGAATATACCGCTGGTACGACGGATTTTATACCGGGTCATCTGTTCGTTAGACGTAAACCCATACCCCTCGATGACTTCGTCCGGAGTTTCTATATGAATGAACGAATCGGAATAAATCTCCCGTTTACGCTGATCCCAAAAGATTTGAGACGTAAGAAAAACCTCTTCTTTCGTATTCTCTATACGTACATTCCGGTCGAGCCGCCACAACTGTTTGTTCTTAAAATAAATAGCCGTATCGCCCTGAATAAGTGCCTCGGTAGCGAAAACAGAATCGAACTTCTCCACATGCAATCCCCGAGGGAAATACCAGTATGGCTCTTGGGCGTTCTCATACATCAACCATTCGGGAGCATTGATACGATACCTCGTCACACCCGAATCCGAAATAAGAGTCATGACATCGAGCGTACGCAACGTAGGAACTTCCGCGGCATCTTCGAATCCCTTCACCACTTCGTTCTTAGGCCCCGAACACGCACTCCACAACAAAGGAAAAGCGACAAACGCTACCACCCACAAACGAGAGATACTGATAAACCACCTATCGGTATTTTCTTTTTTTGCCATTCCAGATAAACTATGTCACAAAATTATAAATAGTTACACGGCTCTGCAAATAATCCCACGAAATTATCCTCTTGGCAAAGCCAATCCTTAAAACAGCAGAGGATTCACATTCCACTATCGGAAGGATATTTTAACCTCTCCCCTGCCGTGCCCCGTAGTATTGCGGGGTGTCACATATAGAATCGGAGAGAAGCGAAAGGGAAATACATCTCACCCTCCTCCTCTGCCGTGTCCCGTAGCATTGCGGGGTGTTTTGCGCAGCAAAATATAGGGGGAGTGCCCGTAGGGCGAGGGGGTTAAAAAGATAGAGGAGTTGAGAAAGAAATCAAAAGCACGGGAAAATACCCGCCTTTATCGGGCGGCGAAGACGCAAGGTATAAAAAAAACGCCCCGGTTCCCCGAGGCGTTTCCACACTATGGCTAATCATACAAATTATTTCACGATAAACGATTTTACCACGACTCCCTGCGACGTAGAATATTGCAACATATAGCTGCCTTTCGAAAGATTCGAGACATCGACAGTCGTCACGTTATCGTTAATCTCACCGCTCTGCAACGCCATACCCGCCACGTTATAGATAGCATATTTGCCTTCGGCATAAGGTACTTCTATCGTAAGTACATCGGTGGCAGGAACCGGATAAATTTTAACATCTTCGGCAAGCACTTCGTCGATACCCGAAGTCGAAAGCTGCAAATCGAATTTCTTTTCATAAGAATTACGGCTTTCTTTATGAATCGCCTTGATATAAACAGTTTTGTGAACGGCTTTATCCTCGATCAACTTTGTCGTATAAAGTTTACCGTCACGGACTTCGTAACTCGGTTCGGCATAAGTACCGCCGAATTGCATCATTCCTTTCAGTTCGAATTCATATTCGGCATCAGGCATGTCGCTCAATACCGTGACATCGGCGACTGCGACTCCCGCCGGAGTTCCTATTTTCACGCGAGTCGTGCTCAGACGTATGTCATACGGGGTTTCCGATTTCGGAGCTACTCCCACGACAGCCCGATGATTATCGGGATAAGAACCTTGTATATTATCTCCCAAATTATCCAAGGTAAACCAACCGTTATTGACTCCACCCCAACCCCAATTCACATAATAGTTGGTAAATCCGTCCCAACCGGCCAAATTGAAACAGTGCCCGGCCTGATTGCCTTCGTTTCCGGCATAAATCACCGCACGCCCCCGTTTCAACTCGCTCTGGATAAGTTCGTGCCATGCCTCGTCACCACCGGGATAACGGTCTCGGGCATAAGCCACACAAGTTTCGGGAAATCCATAATACCGCTGAAAATATTGAGGTATATTTTCTGTAATGGCTCCGGAACCATCTACACCATAATTCATATCGATCAAAACACCGCAATGATAGAGCAGCCTAGCCACTTCGTCATAATTGTTGGCTCCCGACAAAATAGCATCCCAATCATAATCGGGCTCATTGTCGAAATTGACCGACAAAAGACCTATCCCCGGAGCTGTGTATGATTTCGTCCCCTGGCCTCGCAGCGGATAACGCACCACCGACAAAGCCTGTCCCATAGCCACGGCCACACAGCCCACCAAAGCCTGTCCTTCCTGCATCATAGGACAATATTTGTTATACGGTGCAGGTTGATTCCAATTGACCTTGACAACCGGGTCTATTCTATCGCTCGCAGCCCGCGTCACCAAGTCACCCGCCCAACGATAATGACGTTGGAGAGCCGGGGTTTGACGAGCTATTTTTATTTGGTCGGTATATTCTTTCAACCAACCTTTTATCCATTCCGGTTGGCCTTCCGAAACATACTCGCTATCGAACGAATATCCCAATAAGGGATCTACGGTATCTTCGGCCGAAATCAAAGCCCACCCACCTTTTTCAAACCGAATGATATAATACATCGGCTCATTTCCTTGAAATATGGTTTCCACTTGGGCTTTACCGCTTTTAAACAGAACGCCGCCCCGTTGACTCAACAGCATATTGGCCGTCTCTACCGCCGTGCTTTCGGGCACTACCGCCGCATAATTCCTACCTATCCATGAGAAAAGCACTGCCACTAATAACAATAATCTATATTTCATAATCGGTTTTTGGTTTCGTTTTACAAATATATCTTTGTATTGACTGACAAAAATAGGCAATCCGAATATATTCTGCAACAATTTAACATTTTCTATGTTTTTTATCCGACAAAATGAAGTATTTATTTTCTTTACACGGCAATACCCTCATAACAAAAGCAGAATTACCCCCACTCCCCCCAATATTTCCTTAACAATATATAGGGAAATGCCCAACAGGGCAAGAGAGTTAAAACAGAGAAATACCACTTTCAATCCTCTCCCCCTGTGTTCCTACAAGGAATATAGGGGGAATGCCCGAAGGGCGAGGGGGTTAGAATACAACGACAGCAACAAAATCAAGTACCAATCCTCTCCCCCTGCCGTGCCTAGCAGCATTGCGGGACGCTACAAAACAATAGGAAGAAAAGGCTACTTCTCAACCCTCCTCCCCTGTGTTTTGCGCAGCAAAATATAGGGGAGGTGGCACGCAGTGACGGAGGGGTTAAACCAGACAATCAAAAAATTCTTATGCTATCTTTTCAACCCCTCTTCTCCGGAACTTCGTTCCTTCGGTCTCTCCCCTATACCGCTACGCGACACAGGGGAGAAGGTTGAATAGTTCCCGCTCACCACATAAAAAATGCTAGACCATGAAAGAAAAAGAATCTCCCTTCCTCCTATATTCTGAAAAAAAATAGGAAAGTCAACTCTTAAAATAAGGATTCACGTTCCACTATCGAAAGGATATTTTAAAACTCCTCCCCTGCCGTGCCCAGCAGCCTTACGAGGTGTCGTATATAAAATCGAAGCAGAAGCGAAAGGGGAATACATCTCACCTTCCTCCTCTATGTTTTGCGCAGCAAAATATAGGGGAGGTGGCCGAAGGACGGAGGGGTTAGAAAAGAATAAGAAAAAAAGGAATCGACGTGTAAAAGAGGAATTAGCAAATAAGGATAAATTTATGTTACATCTTTACAATCTTCTATCGACCTAAATACAAGACAGATAAAAATCATTTATCACTATATACTCCACAACGACAGACTCGGTACTGACAATAACAAAGCAGCCGATCTCTAAAAGACCGGCTGCTCAATAACTCTATCCTTAAAAGGATCAACGAATACTTTTCATTTTAAGATTTTGTCTGATAAGGGACTGCATATGAAGTTTTTCTGTTGCAGACAACGGTTTCATTTCCGACAATTTCATCTCGTTTTTCAACAACTTTATCGACGACGGGATATTAGTATTTGCGGCTGCGGCTTGAACAGATCCTTTAAAGAAGAGAGATGCATTCCACAAATCATACCACCCTAAGCTAAAATTGCTGTCACTGGGGTCGGCATCGGCATTAAAGCAATAAAGTCCACACCAACGATCTTGCGCATACACAACCTCGTCGCCTTGTGCTTTTTCAGCGAAGTTTACATATTCAAAATTATCGGTTTCACTCTCTGGAAGTCCTGCGAAAGTGAAAATAGCGTTAACCATTCCGACATTAGTTTCTACCTGCATAACTCCCATAATTTGTAAATCAGCAATTCTAAAACCATTATCGGTCACTTCGGCTTCCAGTTGATTGGGATACCCATCCTTAAAATAGAAATGGTCTATTACAAGAGTATCAGGATTATTTGCATGTTTTAATGAAAACTCAGTATCGAATCCCATAGGTGTACTTCCGGGTTGTTGTGTTTGAAGATCATATTGATAGAACAAGAATCCGAATGTACCTGTAAAATCACTTTCTTGTGCAGCGGTATACTCCCAATAAGGAGCCGCAACGGTTTGAGTTTCTTCATCGACACCACCAACCAATGCAGCAGACACATTTCCGCCGGCATCAGCGAAAGCGCCCTCGGCAAAATCGAGGAATACATACGATACGGCTTCGTTCTCGTCGAACACTACACTTTCGGGCAAAGTAATCGTGACAGACTCGTTATTGATAACGACACTCTCGATCGTACCGTTGGCATAAGAGGTAAGGTCGCCCTTCGTCACATCGTAGGTGATAGCACCGCTTCCTCGAACAACGGTCTCGTTGAAAGTCAAAACGACACTGCGTCCGCCGTTCGTAGCTTTATATAAATTACCGTCGGGAACGTTCACCAAATAAGGAGCCTCTTCGTCGGGCAATTCGACAGATGCCGAAGCCACAGCCCCGCAAACGCCTTTTTCATTGGATGCCACGGCATATACATAGTACGTAGCCCCTAAATTCTGGTTAGAAAGCGTACCGCTCACGCTGGGTTTTTCGGCAGCTTTCACCAATGCAGAACCTTCGTATTTCGCTTGCAACAACTGGTCGGGATCGACAGTCATCGCCTCGTCGGTCACAATATAAGAATAATATACGGTTCCCTCTGCCGGAGTAATGGTTACCTTGAAAGCATCCACGGCTGTCTTCTCAGCCGTCACCGTTACGGCAGGACCTTCGCCCATATCCACCGGCGTAAAGTCTTCGAATTCGGTGCAACCTGCCCCCATGAGGCAGATTGCAGAGAATAATCCTATAATATATTTTTTCATTGCTCTATGATTTTAATTATTCTTGAACTTTTGTCATTTCGATCGTATGTGCTCCTGCGTAAAGGTCGCCATTGGCCTCACTGATACAACAAGCCTCACTGATATTGATCGATGTACCCGGGACTACCGAAGCCGAAGCCGACGATACCGGCTGGCCGCTCGACATGCTAAGTATATTAAGCGAGAAAACATAAGAACCTACCGTACCCAAGCTCTGCCCCGACTGGATCGTAATCGTATTGAAGTCATCGCTTACCGTACCCATCACCGGCTTGGGTGTGAGCCCTTGCAAATCCGGTGTAACTTGGGTGAACCATACCCGATTTACATAGTCGTTATCTTTCGATACCACACACGTCCAATAGAACGGGCCGGGGACATTCGAGAACGGTGTTTGACCCACTACATTATACGTTCCCAAGATTCCGGCAGCGGCCAGCGGGTGGTCGTCATCGCTGATCGTGACGGTAGTCGTGTAGTTCGCGCCTAAATTACAGCCTTCGGGGGCAGAAAGTTTGATATCGAAACACACATCGCCATCATATGTACCATTATCGATAGGTTCGATCGACAGGTAAGCGACCATCTCGCCGCCATCGGTAAACGACAAAGTATTCGACGTATTTTTCAAACGGTAATTCACGCCCTCTTTCGCAGCGTTTTTACCGGCATAGGCAGTCGTATCGATTTCAAAACCCACCGACACATCGAGCCCTTTGGAAGCCACCAATGAAATGGGGATTTTAACCTCTCTAGCTGCATTCTCGGCTATGGAAGTGGACTTACTGTCAAAAGCCACGAATGCATCTTTGTCGCTGAACATAGGAGTATCCACCGATTGGCACGAAGCTAATACCCCTCCTACAACAGCCGCATATATAAATTTACTTATTTTCATAATTGTCTTCTATTAAAATTTATTTGCTTTGATAACCGGGATTCTGATCCATGTTTTTGTTATTCAAAATATCGTTCTCGGGAATAGGCAATGCCCAACGATAGCTCGGGAAATCGATATTTTTCGTGAGCGGATCCAAGTCGTAATCGGTCCGAACCAACGACTTCTGCAATCGTTTCATATCGAAGAATATATGCCCCTCGAACAAGAACTCCTTGCGGCTTTCCTCGAACAGGTTGTCGAGCGTCACCGTAGCGTAAGCCTCGGCATTACGGTTCGTGGCGACGCGGTTCAAATCGTCGATGGCGGTTACGCCCGGCACCGTGGCTCCGCGGTAAATAGCCTCCGAACGTATCAGATACATTTCCGAGATACGCAACACCGGCACGTTATTGTAGGCCAGCAGGCCGCCTTTGCCGGGATACTTGGTCGACCAGCGATAACCCGGATACTTACTGTTGGTTTTCGTCAATCCGGTCAGGCGCACATCGGTTGCGTCATACAAATCGATAAGGTCGTTCGATACTCGAACGTCGCCGTAACCGGCTCCACCTGCAACTTCGGGTGCTGTCAAGTAGTCTCCGAGGTCACTGCGGCTGCCGTCGCTTTGGGATACATAAACTTCAAATATGATTTCGCTGCCCGATTGGGGGGCTACGTCTACCGAGCCGTCCCACATCGATACGAAGCGGTCGCCCGAAAGCAGACGAAAACGCCCGTTCTTGATCACTTTCGTCGCATAATCGGCGGCCAACTGCCAATCTTCGTGGTGCAGATACACCCGTGCCATCAAGGCTTGGATAACCGGTTTCGTCACCGTGGCCACGACATCTTTCACCCCGGCGCGCACATAGCTGTCGCTCATCAGGCGTTCGGCTTCCACCAAGTCGGGTATAATGAGGTTTTCATACACTTCCGCTACCGTGTTACGGGAGGGACGGGCCGAGAGGTCATCCTTCAACACGATGGGCACACCCATCGCTTCTACTCCGGTAATACCGTTTGCCTTGATATAACCGTAGGGTTGGGCGTAAACTCGTACCAAATCGAAGTAAGCCAAAGCACGCAAGAACAAATTCTCGGCTTTGATGTTGTTGATTTGCTCGTCGCTTACCCCGTCGCGCGAGAATTTTCCTTCGTTAATCGCCGTGAGTGCTTTATTACAGCCCAGTATCGCGCTATATGCGCTCGACCAAAGACCCATCGTGCTGGTCGAAGTATAGTTCCATGCCGGTTCCATACGCATACGTCCTGTATTGACCGGGCCTACCATACCGTTGCCGCACATCACGTCGAATGTCAACGGGAACGATGCCCCATACCACGAGATGACTGCCCGATAGTTACCCGCCGTCGCTCCGTCGATCCCTTCGAAGGTCGACAGAGCCAATTCGTCTGACTGATCCATAGGCGGCTCCTTCGTCAGGAAGTCCTCGCAGGAAGAAAGAGCCAACGCTAAAACTGCTATCGATAAAATTATTTTTTTCATTGTAACAATTCTTTTTTAATTGATTAGAAAGTAATATCCACACCCACGATCATCGAACGGGTCATCGGGTAACTGATGATGGTAGCACCCGAGGTTCCGTGTTCGGGATCCCAGTAGTTCATGTTGTGGAACGTATAGAGGTTCAATGCGCTGGCATAGATGCGGACACCGCTCATCAATGCCTTTTTGGTCCATTTCGAAGGCAAGCTGTATGCCAGCGTAATATCCTTGATACGCAAGTAGCTGCCATCTTCGAGATAACGGGTAGAAATAGCAGAGCTGTTGCTCGAATTGTTGTAAACCGGTTTCGGCAATACATTGGTGTCGCCCGGTTTCTTCCAATAGTTCAAGGCGCCTTTCCAAATGTTCGAATCGCCGTAAGAGCCGTCTGCTTCGAACAACGAACGGTCTTGGTTCAACACCTTGTTACCATAGCGGGCTTCGAGCTGAATGCCCAGCGATATGCCTCTCCAAGAAAGCTCGGTATTGAAACCGCCCGTCCACAGAGGTTCGGGAGAACCGGCATTGATACGACGAGCCTCTCCGTAATTCTCGGTCAACAGCCCCTCTTCGTTACGCCACAACGCGTTACCGTTCTGAGGATTCACCCCCGCATAGTCATACAACCAATAGGTATAAAGCTGTTCGCCCTTGACATAACGCAAAGTCGTTCCTATAAAATCCTGACCCGGAGCAAGTTCGAGCACTTTCGAACGGTTGGCCGCAAAGTTCACGCCGGCCGTCCATTTGAAGTCGTTGGTATTGAAAATCTCGGCATCCAACTGAACCTCCACACCGCTGTTGCGAATCTTACCCACGTTCTGGGCCTGCGAAGCAAAACCGGTCGTATAGGGCAGAGGAGACGCGATCAACATATCCTCGGTACGACGGGTATACCAGTCGATAGAACCGTTCAAACGGTCGAACAGACGGAAGTCGATACCGATATTGTGAGTCTTGTTGGTCTCCCAAGTCAATTTGCGGTTCTGCAACTGAGAAGGCAACTGACCGGTAATACCGTTGTACACGACATCGGAGTACAGACCGTAGTGAGCGTAGGATGCAATATTGTCGTTACCGTTCACACCATAGCTGTAACGCAATTTCAATTGATTAAGTACCGATTTGATATCCTGCATGAAATCTTCGTTGTGAATATTCCACGAAGCGCTGGCAGCCCAGAAAGTACCCCAACGTCTGTCGGGACCGAACTTAGAGCTACCGTCCGTACGAATAGAACCTTTTACATAATAACGGCCTTTGTAATTGTATTCGGCTACACCGAAGAAAGAAACCATCGCCGCTTCGGTAAGACCGTCACCCACTCGTTGGTCTTCTACCGAGACACCCACAGAGTGGTAGGGACGTTGCTGGTTCACATGATAAGATATACCTTGCAAGAAAGAAGACTCATATGCATTGGCTTCCTGACCGATCAACACATTCACCGAATGGTCGTCGTTGAACAGGTCGTCATAAGCGATCGTATTCGAAGTAGTCAATATGCGATATTGGCTCTCGGCCGTGTTCAAAGAAGCTCCGTAAGAGGCAGTGTTCACGAAAGCCGGACTGTAAGCGCGGCTGGTAGTCGTGGCATACTCGATAGAGTTGTTGGTACGGAACGTCAGTTGCTTGATCGGTTTCCATTCCAAATAAACGGTTCCGTTGAATTTATACTGCTTGTCGTATTTGTCTTGTTCGCGAATAGCGGCGATCGGGTTCACGTTGAACACGAAAGGCAAATCGAAGTTGTAGCTTCCGTCCTCGTTGTAAGCGTTCATGGTCGGAGCCAAAGCCATACCCGAATAGAAGGGGTTCGTAGGAGCCAAACCGCTATCGCCCAACAAACTATTTTGCACATCGGAAACCTTCATATAACCGCCATGCAGACGAGTTCCCATTTTCAACCATTTGTTCAACTCGGTATCGAGGTTCGCGCGAATCTGCATCTTCTCGAAACCTACGGTCGGCACGATACCGTTCGTTTTATTATAAGACAATGAAGTATAGTAAGTAGTCTTGCCCGCACCGCCCGAAGCGATCAGCTCATACTCTTGCAAGCTGCCGTTACGCGTCAACTCTTTCATCCAGTTGGTCGCGCGTCTGCCGGCCATAGCCTGCGGAAAATAATACTCCGACAAGGGATCATCGGGATTATACCCGGCATTGATACGGGCATCGCGTTGATATTGCACATACTCTTCGAGGTTGGCCATGCCGAAGTCATTGTCATTGGCAAGCGTGGACACACCGTAGCGGGCACGGGCGGTAATCTTGGATTTCCCCGATTCTCCCGATTTGGTGGTAATCAAAATCACACCGTTGGCAGCACGCGAACCATAGATAGAAGCGGCAGCGGCATCCTTCAACACCGTCACCGAAGCTATATCGCTGGGGTTGATCAAGGCAATCGCGTTCATACTGTTGGAAAGTCCGCCTACATCACCGCTTTCCACGGGAATACCGTCGACCACATACAAAGGGTTGTTACCGGCGCCGATAGAACTGGTTCCGCGCACCCGAATCGTAGCCACAGATCCCGGTTGCCCGTTGCTCGACGAAACCGACACACCGGCCATTTTACCGGAAAGCATCTTGTCCACCGAAGTCTCGGGGATAGAAGCCAGATCATCACCATCGACAGTCGCGATAGAACCGGTTTTGGCCTCCTTCCGTATCGTCTGGTAACCTACCACCACGACATCGTCGAGAGTATGATCGGCAGAATTCAATTTAACGACCATACCATTACGCGCAAAAACCTCCTGTTTTTCCATACCGATGTAGGAAATAACCAAAGTTCTCGATGCCCCGGCAGGGATCTTGATTGTAAACTTACCGTCCGTGTCGGTAATAGTAGAAGCATTCGCGCCCTTCACCAAGATAGACGCACCGATAACCGGCTCGTCATTCTCTGCCGACAACACCGTACCGGAGATACTCGTTTGAGCCACCGCTAACGAAATGCCAGCCAACAGAGCGCACAATAACAATGTTAATTTTCTCATACGACTGAAATTAAATTTAAATAAACGATTATTCCTTCTTCTTTTTTCACATTACACACACTCGACAATCTTTGTCAAGTTTTTTTTCATTACACACTACTAAGACTAAAACTTTTCTTTCCTTTTTTAACCTTATTATATATATAAGACTTAATAAAAATAGCGAATCTCTATGCTCAAATCAACTTCTCATAGAAGTATTCAGCATGCAAAGATAACAAAAAAACCACAATATGAAAATCAAATTGAAAGAAAACATACCTTTCGGGCTTTCTTTTTGATAAAACCCATTCTCTTTTTTCGGAGATTCATAAATATACATTTTTCACAACAAGACTAACTTATTAAGAAACAATATAATAGATAATTCTTAATTTAATTATAAAATAATACGAGAAACAAGAAGTATTCCATGTTAATAAAACATAAAACAGAACCTGCTATAATCGTATTATCGCCAAATAGCGCTAATCTTATCAAAATTTTAACTCAATTCGTTTATTCAATTAACATTCGATACTTCTCCCCTCCTCCTCTGCCGTGCCCCGTAACATTACAGGGTATCACAAACAGCATGGGAGAAAGACTGCTTTTCAATCCTCTCCCCCTGTGTTTCCGTAGGGAATATAGGGGGAGTGCCCATAGGGCGAGGGGGTTGAAAAAACGGAGGGGGTTGAAAAAATTACACAAACAGAAAAAACAAATGACTCCAATTAAACACTTTGACCAGAAACCTTTAATCTCCGAACAGTCTCTTTCAACAGCTCTATCACAGCCGGCTGATTCTCGAAAATCGCTCGATTTTCAATCCTCAATACGGTTATCCCTCGTGCAGATAACCTGTTATCCCGACTCCCGTCTCTAAGACTCCCTTCGATTGTATAATGGCCTTGCCCGTCCAATTCTATTCCCAACTTCAATTCGGGACAGTAAAAATCCAATATATACTCACCCACCGAAAATTGCCGGCGGAATCTCACTCCATCGATTTGTCGGTTTTTCAATATCAGCCAAAGAGTCGCTTCGTATTTTGTCCCGTTGGAACGAAGCTCTTTCCGCTGGACCTCTTTCTCCTTTCTGTTGAAACTTCGTTTCATAACTCATTTAGAATGATTTACAAATATAATTTCCTAGAATGGTAAATCCAACTACTTCCCCTCTTATTTTTTCAAAGCTCCTCTATAATATTTATTTACCTCTACCGATATTTCTACCCCCTACAAATAAAAATTACCTTGTAATATTTCTCAACCCCTCTCCTCCGGAACTACCGTTCCTTCGGTCTCTCCCCTATATTTCCCTACGGAAACACAGGGGAGAAGGTTGAATACTTCTTATCCTACCGACAAAATCACATAATAAAAGAGTGCCTCAAAACACCTCCCCCCGCCGTACCCCGTAACATTACAAGGTGTCACGTATAAAATCGGAGCAGAAGCGAAAGGAAAATACATCTCCTCCTCTGCCGTGCCCCGTAGCATTACGGGGTGTTTTGCACAGCAAAATATAGGGGAGGTGTCCGCAAGGACGGAGGGGTTAAAAAAAACAGCGACAGTAACAAAATCAAATCTCAACCTCACCCTCTGCCGTCTCCCGCAGCATTGCGGGGCACTACAAAACAATATAAGGAAAAAGGCTGCTGTGCAATCCTCCTCCCCTGTACTCCGAAAAAATAAGAAAGTCAACTCTTAGAATAAGGACTTATATTCCACTATCGGAAGGATATTTAAAACTCCTCCCCTGTGTTTTGCGCAGCAAAATATAGGGGAGGTGGCCGAAGGACGGAGGGGTTAATAAAACAGAGGGGGTTAGAATACAAGCAAAAGCAACAATCCCCGATTCCGCCTTTATCGGGCGGCGAAGACGCAAGGAAGACGGAGGGAAAAGGGCGAGGAATGTTTGAGCGGAGCGAGTTCCGCAGACCCCGACGGCGACCGTAGCGACAAGCCAAAAGGCCCGATAACTGCGGCGGCGTTTCTTTGTTCGTTCTTCTCGCTGTTGAGAAGAACGAACAAAGAAAGCGAATTAGTATAACAAGGACTTTCTTTGACAGGGAAAGAAAGTCCTTTGTATCCCCCTACCCAACCTCACCGAGCAGAAAAAAAACAGCCCCATTCCGAAAACACAAGCGTATAAAAAGGGAGTTGAAAAATAAAAGAAAATAGACAAAATCGCCCCATTAGTATAAATCTGAGAAAAAAAAGAACCGTTCATGCATGCATACACATTCTCTTTTGTACTTTTGTCTAAAATTTTAAGCTGTGAATCTTATCATCGATCAAGGAAACTCGATAACCAAAATGGCACTCTTTCGGGCAGGACGATTGCAAAATGTCTATTTCTACCCGAAATGGGACTCAACGACCGTTATTGACTTCTTGGATGCTCACGAAGTCGATGCCGCCATATTCTCGACAGTGACCGAGTACGATCCCCAAGCCATAGCGATACTGCGACAGCGACTACCCTACTTTTTAAAATTCGACCATTCATCGGAACTCCCCATTAAAATAGGATATGCCACCCCCGAAACATTAGGTCTGGACAGAATCGCCGCAGTAGTGGGAGCCGCCATGCAATGCCCCGACAAAGCAGTGCTCATCGTCGATGCAGGCACATGCGTCACCTACGATCTACTCACCGCCGACGGCACGTTTGCCGGCGGAAACATAGCACCGGGCATCCGATTGAGATTACGGGCCATGCACGAACACACGGGAAAACTCCCCCTCATCGACGATGCAGGAGAGACACCCGAAATAGGATTCAGCACCGAAACCGCCATGCGGGCAGGAGCTGTGCTCGGCGTCGCTTATGAAATAGAAGGATATATAGCCCGGTTAAACAAGGTTTATCCCGACCTTTTCGTTTTTTTAACAGGGGGAGATGCCTTAAAATTGGCTGCAAAAATAAAAAGTCGCATCTTTGTGGACGAAAACTTGGTACTAACCGGCTTAAACAGAATCTTACAAGAAAATGCTAAAATATAAAATTCTCTTTATCTGCTTGTCGATAGGGCTCGTCGCCTTTGCCCAAAACGGGACAAGCTCGCCCTATTCCAGATTCGGATATGGTATTTTGGGTGACAACGCCATAGGCGCTCAACGAGCTATGGGTGGCGTAGGATATGCCTTGCACAACAATCGGCAAATCAATGTGATGAACCCGGCTTCCTATGCAAGCATGGATTCGCTCACTTTTCTTTTCGATATAGGACTCACCTATCAAAATACAATCACCAGAGAAGGCTCGCTAAAAGAAAACAGCCAAAGCGGGTCGCTCGACCACATCGTCATGCAGTTTCCATTGGGACGGTACATGGCCGGTAGCGTGGGACTCCTGCCCTATTCCAATGTAGGCTACTCTTTCATAAACAGCATAGACAACGGCTCGGATAGCCGGTCGGGCGATGGCAACATCTCACAAGCCTATGTGGGAGTAAGCGGTAGACCCTTCAAAGGATTCTCGATAGGAGCCAACATCAGCTACCTCTTCGGCAACCTCACCAACACCAACACCGTAGTACCGGAGAGCGGCAGCAGCGGCATTTTCGAAACCATGCTCAAAGTACGCGACTACCATTTATCGTTCGGAGCCCAATACGCCATAGAATGGAACAAAAAGCACACGATCACGCTCGGTGCGGTTTACTCCCCCGGGAAAACCCTATTGGGCCGGGCATACACCAGTACCTACGATGTAAGCTCCAACACGACGATCGATGCCGATACCCTGAAAATGAAAAATAATTATTCATTGGCCTCGACATACGGCGGCGGTATCAGTTACAACTACGACAAACGCCTTACCATAGCGGCCGACGTAACCTACCAGAATTGGGCCGATGCCAAATTTACGAATCTCACCGCCGGACAATTACAATCTTCCAAAGGACAATTCAATAACCGATTAAAAATAGCATTGGGAGCCGAATTCCGTCCGAAAAACATGGGAGGAAACTATTTCGAACACGTCAACTACCGGGCAGGTATCTTCTACAATCGCTCTTATCTGAAAATAAACGGGAACGATATGGACGAAATCGGAGCCACTTGCGGTTTCGGTTTTCCCCTTGCCACAGACAAATCGGTAGTCAACGTATCGTTCGAGTACATCAATCGCCAATGCACCCCCGTTAAACTCATTACCGAAGACCATTTCAGAATATCGGTAAGCCTCACTTTTAACGAGATGTGGTTCTGGCAACGCAAGTTCGAATAAAATTCTACTACCTATAAAAACGACGAAGCGATTGCGTCAAAACTAAGAAGCTGTTTTAAATTTATTCCGAGACGATTGAAACCTATGTTGAAGCAGATTGGAGTCCGAGATATGCAGTCAATAGCGGGCTATTGA
>OGLE01001117.1_pt1 | contig 22590 bp, 15 predicted proteins | sample 1572671 | NCBI WGS metagenome assembly OGLE01 (sample SAMEA2581923, study PRJEB24529) | metagenome | biome: Human gut stool | place: China | collected 2011 | reverse complement strand
TCCGCGAGGATGCGCATCTCGCGGAGAAGAAGTTAGCTGCAAACAGCACCGCTCGAGCGCGAAAGAGTCGCAAGCGACTCTTTGTTCTGTTGTGTGACGTCGCATCGCAAAGAATGGCTTTAGCGATTCTTGCCCTTTTGAGATGATTCCTCCGTGAGATGGATGCGGTAAAGAACGGCATCGCGATTTTTGTATATAAGATCTTTTTCCGGTTTCATGCCAAGATTTTTTGCAGTATGCAGTGATCGTACATTTTCTTTATCAATGACTGCAACAATATTGTCAATATCCAGAGCTTGATAGGCATACTGAAATACTGCACGGCAACATTCCAGCGCATAGCCGTAGCCCCAATGATTACTATCTAACAAATAGGACAACATGATCTCATCCTGTCCGTCAACAACATGGTTCTCAATTCCACAACGTCCAATGAGCCCACCGGAAGTTTTACTGAATACGCCCCATAATCCGTAGCCGTAGAAATTGTATACATTACGGATATAGGCAGCCTGTTTTGCCATCTCCATTTCTTTATAATCGTCGATGTCATCAATGAATTTGGCAACCTCGGGATCCTTATAAATCGGATATAAATCCGGAATATCCGCAACGGTCAGTTCGCGAATGATCAGACGCCTTGTATTTGCAATGGTTACCGGTATTTTTTGTTTGCGCTGCCAAACATGCAGGAAAAACGAAGGAGTAAGTCCTTCGAAACTTTCCAACAAAACATCGGCACGTGATAGATCCTGCTTGCCGGAATGTGGATTGTCGTATCCGACGCAGGCAATTCCGGCGGCGATCGCCGCTTCGACACCATAAGAGGAGTCTTCAACAACAATGGCTTCCTCTGCGGATACGCCAAGCTTTTTAAGTGCTAGTTGAAATGTGTCAGGAGCAGGCTTTGGATGGGCAACATTTGAACTGGAAACGAGCTGATCAAAATATTTGCGGATGCCTAATGAACTGACAACAGCGTTGATCTCAGCAGGATTAGAGGAGGAGGCAATCGCTAACTTCCAGCCACTGGCAGCAAGCTTCGGGATCAGCTCGCAGATGCCGGGCAGGGAAGGATACCCCTCTTTTTTGTGGATTTCGCGTTTGGCTTGATTTAATTCCGCCAAAAGCTCTTCCGGAGATAAAGAAAGAGAAAAGTCTGAGATAACTTTTTGTGCCATATTTGCAGTGGAACTGCCAATAAACTGTTCATGATAGGACATGTCGGCATCTACACCATATTTGTGCAGTACTTTCAGTGCTGCTCTGCCATGCTGTGGTTCGCTGTCGATAATGACACCGTCCATATCAAAAATAATCGCTTTTAATGTTCGCATTGTATAGAACACCTCCCCGTAAATTCGCTATTGAACCTTTATTATAGCAGAAAAATCATTGTGCCACAATCTCAGTCATGGTATAATTATAAAGGTGATTTATATATATGCCCCCGAGGAAATAGAGAAAGGACGAAAGAAGATGGCAGTGATCAGACCGTTTTGTGCAGTGCGCCCGGCAGTAGAATATGCCGATAAAGTAGCCGCATTGCCATATGATGTATATAATCGTGCAGAAGCGAAGAAGGAAGTGGAGAGAGAACCGTTATCCTTTTTGGCGATAGACCGCGCAGAGACACAATTTGAGGATAGTGTATCCGTATATGCACCTGAGGTGTATGCCAAGGCAAAGGAACTGTTCGAGGAACGTATCTCTCAGGGGATTTTTGTAGAGGATAAGCAAAGTGCTTACTATATTTATCAGTTGGAGATGAATGGACGCACTCAGACGGGTATTGCAGCGTGTGCCAGTGTAGACGATTATCTGGATGGCACGATCAAGAAGCATGAAAATACAAGAGAAGAGAAGGAACAGGATCGTATTCGGCATGTAGACACTTTGTCTGCACAGACCGGACCGATCTTTTTGGCATATCGTTCCCAGGCAACGATCAACCAATTGGTGTCTAAGATCATGGAAACGCAGGAACCGTTGTACGATTTTACGGCATCGGATGGTATTGCGCACCGTATGTGGAAAGTGACAGAAGAAGCGGTTACCACATTACAGGAGGCTTTTGCCGGAATACAGGAGATTTATATTGCAGATGGGCATCATCGTGCAGCATCCGCAGTCAAAGTCGGCTTGAAACGCCGTAAAGAACATCCGGATTATGATGGAACAGAAGAGTTTAATTATTTCCTTTCCGTACTATTTCCGGACGATCAGTTAATGATCATGGATTATAACCGCTGTGTGAAAGATTTGCATGGACTTACGAAAGAAGCATTTTTGAAGGCTGTGGAAGGGTGCTTTGATGTTACTGTCTTGGATGGTGCGAAGCATCCGCAGGCAAAGGGACAGATCACCATGTATTTGGAAAATCGCTGGTATTTGCTGCAGGCAAAGCAGGAACTGCTTGCTATCACGGATCCGGTTGCCGCATTGGATGTGTCATTGCTACAGGAATATCTGTTAAAACCGGTGCTTGGTATCGAGGATCCAAGGACAGATGAGCGTATTGATTTCATTGGAGGAATCCGAGGATTGGGGGAATTGGAACGTCGTGTGCAGACGGACATGACGGTCGCATTTGCGATGTATCCGACTTCGATCGGAGAGCTGTTTGCTGTGGCTGACGCGGGGCTGCTTATGCCGCCGAAGTCGACTTGGTTCGAGCCAAAGCTTCGCAGCGGATTGTTGATGCACCGCATTTGATCCGGCCTAAAATCAATGTTTGCGGCTCGAACAGAGCCATGGAGATTTGCATATGAAAGAATTTTTTTCTATTGAAGGACCGTTTATGCAGTTTTTTGGAAAACTGTGGGATATTATATTATTAAGTGTTGTATTTTGTGTGTGCAGTATTCCGATCATTACGTTTGGGATGAATTGTATTGCACTGTATTATACGGTTGTAAAGGTGGTTCTGCCCGGGGAGAGACATGCTGTGCGGACGTTTTTAAAAATGGTTCCCCGCAATGCAAGACAGGGACTGCCGCTTGGAATATTGTTTGAAATAATTATCGCTGTTTTGACGTATTCGCTTATAGTGATCCTGCATAACGATATGGGAGCACTAGGTGTGTTTTTTGGTGTTGTGTTTGTTATGTTGTTTATGATCGTGTTAGTAGTTATGGCGTATGCATTTCCAATGTCTGCACGTTTTGAAAATACGATTGGAGAAATTGTTGCTAACAGTGCTTTTATGGCATTGGAACACTGGAAAGAGACAACATCTTTGCTGATCCTGCAGGCGGCATTTCTTGTGGGAATGATATTGATCGTGTATATTCCACCGATCATACTGATCTTGCCGGGAGCAATTATGTGGATGCAGGCAAAATTGTTGGAGCCGGTGTTTGACAGCTACTTAAAAGAGGGGGGAGCAAATCATGAAACAGAGACTATATGATCTGATGGACTGGGAAGCCATTGAAGCAATCGTTTATTCGGAAGAGGATCATCCTCAGCGTGTACTCGGACCGCAGAAGGTAAAGGGCGGTATTTTAGTACAGGTATTTGTGCCGGGAGCAGTTAAGGCAAAGCTTCGTCTTAAAAGTACAGGTAGAAATTATACAATGGATCAGTCAGACGATGCAGGCATGTTTGCAGTTCTTTTGCCGGGAAAGACAATCACAGAATATACGATCATTGCTTCCTATGAAGATGGTTCTAAAGTGGAGTTAGAGGATCCGTATCTATATCAGGATTTATTCGGGGCGAATCACATTGAGCGTTTTGAAAAAGGGATTCACCGGGAAATATATCGTTATATGGGTGCGCATCCGGCTGCAGTACGCGGCTGTATGGATGACACAGACATTCTTTGGGATGTAACGGAAGATGCCGTGAAAGACGATGCAGAACTGTTATATGGAACACACTTTGCGGTGTGGGCACCGAATGCAATGCGTGTCAGTGTTGTTGGGGATTTTAACGGCTGGGATGGCAGAAGACATCCTATGATGCGTCAGGGAGATTCCGGTGTGTTTTCGCTTTTTATTCCGGGGATCGGACCGGGTGAATTATATAAATATGAGATTAAATCAGCACCGCAGAAAGTGACGATGAAGACAGATCCATATGGGTTTGCCTGTGAAAAGAGGCCGGCTAATGCCAGCATTGTGACGAATCTGCAGGAGTACCGCTGGAACGATGATAAATGGCTTGCAAAGCGTTCTAAAAGGGATTACACCAAGGAGCCTATGAATATCTATGAAGTTCATTTGGGATCTTGGAAAAGGCAGCAGGGAACAGAAGATGGATTTGTCAATTACCGGGAGCTGGCACGACAGCTTGTGCAGTATGTTCAGGAAATGGGATATACACATGTGGAGTTACTGCCGGTCATGGAGCATCCATTAGACGAGTCTTGGGGTTATCAGGTGACTTCGTATTATGCACCGACTTCCAGACATGGTTCGCCGCAGGATTTTATGTATTTTATGGATACGATGCATCAGGCCGGGATCGGTGTTATTTTGGACTGGGTACCGGCACATTTTCCAAAAGACGAGAATGGATTGGCGAGGTTTGATGGAACTTGTCTGTATGAGCATGCGGATCCGAGACAGGGAGAGCATCCACATTGGGGGACATTGATCTACAATTATGGAAGACCGGAAGTTGCTAATTTCCTGACGGCCAATGCATTGTTTTGGATCGAGCAGTATCATGCAGATGGAATCCGTATGGACGCTGTAGCATCAATGTTGTATCTGGACTATGGCAAACAGGACGGGGAATGGGTTGCTAATATGTACGGCGGCAATGAGAATCTTGAGGCAATAGCCTTTTTGAGGGATTTAAGTGATGTGATGCATGAGAGAAACAAAGGTGCATTACTGATCGCAGAGGAATCGACGGCATGGCCGAAAGTGACAGAGCCTTCGACAGTTGACGGTTTAGGTTTTGATCTGAAATGGAATATGGGCTGGATGAATGATTTTACAACGTATATGCAGACGGATCCGCTGTTTCGCAAGGGCCGACACGGCATGCTTACGTTTAGTATGATCTATGCATACAGCGAAAAGTTTGTGCTTGTATTCTCGCACGATGAAGTGGTGCATCTGAAAGGCTCTATGTTTGCAAAAATGCCTGGTGAGCCGGAAGAAAAATATGCGAATCTTCGCGTGGCGTACGGTTTTATGATGGCACATCCCGGCAAGAAGCTGCTCTTTATGGGGCAGGAGTTTGCACAGGAGACCGAATGGAATGAGAAGCAGGAATTGCCTTGGGAGCAGGCAGAGGAGCCGGATCACAGGGCATTGCAGCAATATGTAAAGGCATTGAATACGTTTTATCAAGAGCATCCGGCTTGGTACGAGACGGATTTTGATGCAGAGGGTTTTGAATGGCTTAGCAGTATGGATGCCGATCACAGTATTATTACCTTTATGCGGTATGATGCGAAGAAAGAGGAGCGGCTTCTGGTGGTGTGTAATTTCACTCCGGTTACGTATGAAAATTTTAAGATTGGAGTGCCTGTTGCCGGAAAATATAAGGAAATCTTTAATAGCGATCAAATTTCCTTTGGTGGAACAGGTTGCATTAACGCAAGGCAAAAGAGTGCGAAGAAGATACCTTGGGATGGCAGGGAGTATTCGCTGACGATTTCCGTGCCGCCGTTAGGAATGAGCGTATATCGCTGTGTGCCGACTGACACGATGACAGCGACCGTTCCGTCGAAACGTGGAAGCGCTAGAACAGGAAAAACAGTAAAAAAGAGGAAATAAATGATGTTGTATGATAAAATGGGAATAGGCATGATGGAACTGCAAAATGCAATGCTTGTAGTGCAGGATAATACAACCGTCAAGGAGCTGACCAAGGTAATGGGGGATGACTCTGTTTCCAATGAAAAAAAGACCAGCTTTTTATTACAGTATTTATTAGATCAGCGAGAGCCGCTGCTTCGCTTCGGTCAGACGTTGCTGATCGCTTTGATCGTGTTTGTGATCGGTCGTAAAATGGTGAAGCTGTTACTTCGTTTTACGGATCGCTGGATGGAGCGGCGCAATGTAGAGGTTAGTGTCCGCAAGTTTGTGATGTCATTAGCCGGCGTTATCTATAATGTGCTATTGATCTTTGTGGTTGCAGGTATTCTTGGTGTAGGAACCAGTTCTATTGTGGCTATGGTCGGATCGGCAGGATTGGCGATCGGCCTTGCTCTGCAGGGCAGTTTGGCCAATTTGGCGGGTGGGGTTTTGATCTTACTTCTCAAGCCGTTTCAGGTAGGAGATTATATTATTACGCCACAATCGGAGGGAACCGTACAGAGTATTGATATTTTTTACACACGATTGACGACAACGGATAATCGGGTGATCGTGATACCGAATGGAACGATTTCTAATTCGGATATTACCAATACAACGAAGCAGGATAGGCGTTTGCTTGTTTTGGAGTTCTCTGTCAGTTATGATGCAGATGTTGCATTGATCCGAGATATTTTACTCAAAGAGATGAAACACAGGAGTGACATTTTGGTGAAAGAGCCAATGAGAGTTGTTGTGACCAGATTAAGCCCTGTGAAACTGCGTATGAATGCGAAATGCTGGGTGGAAACATCAAAATACTGGGATGTTTATTATGATATGTTGGAGAGGATCAAAACATTGTTACAGGAACAAAACATCTCCATAGGATAAGAAATTAGCAGAAATAAGAGGTGACGATAATGATCAAGTTTTATCGAACAGATGACCGTAAAATTCACGAGGAGGGTGGAATTGTTCCGGGAGGCTGGATTGATATGGTCAATCCAACAGTAGCAGAGGGTGAGTTGATTGCCAAAAGACTGCAAATTGATATTCAAGATCTGTTGGCTGCTTTGGATGAGGAAGAAAGTTCTCGTGTGGAATTGGAGGATGGATATACGTTAATTCTGGTGGATATTCCAACAATTGAGATTCGTCATGATAAAGAAGCATATACGACAATCCCACTGGGTATTATCTTGACGCAGGATATTATCATCACCATTTGTACAGAGGAAACTCCGGTGCTGCAAGCGTTTGTCAATGGTCGCGTGAAAGAATTCAGTACCAAGAAGAAAATGCGTTTTGTGTATCAGATCCTGTTCCGTGTGGCTGCGTTATATCAGAATGACCTTCGTGTCATTGATAAGAAACGAACCGAGATTGAGGAACGCATTGATGATGATACCGAAGACGTAGATCTGATCGATCTGCATGCATTAGAATCAACATTGGTCTACTTTGCGACATCTTTGCGTGCAAATGGTGTTGTCTTAGATCGCTTGACACGTTATAAGCGATTGGAACAGTATCCGGATGACACGGATCTGTTAGATGATGTCATTGTCGAGAACCGGCAGGCGATCGAAATGACAACGATATATAGAGATATTATCAACGGAACGCGTGAGCTGATGTCCTCTGTGCTTGATAATCGTTTGAATAATGTCATGAAAATACTGACGATTGTAACACTGGTTATGGGTATCCCGACTCTGATCTCAGGAATTTACGGTATGAATGTTTCCAGTAAGTGGATGCCGTTAGCAGATACGCCGCATGGTTTTTCCATTATATGTCTGCTCATCGTGTTTATTTGTATGATTGCAATGTTCTTATTAAAGAAAAAGAAAATGTTTTAGCCGGTTAGGCTTACATGACAGTAATGTATCAGGAAATAAAAAAGCAAAGCCAGCGCTGGCTTTGCTTTTTTGTTCCTAGAAAATTGCCACCCTGTACAATTTATTCTTCAGCGAGATAAGCTTCATATTTGGCGATCACTTCTTTCATAGCCTGTGGTCCCGGAGCACCGATCGTATTACGCTTAGCAACACAGGTTTCCATGCTGATCGCATCATAAATATCTTCTTCGAATACCGGGCTGATCGCCTTATACTCTTCCAAAGACATCTGACCCAGTGAAATATTCTTGTCAATGCAGTACAAAACGAGCTGTCCGACAATGCCGTGTGCATCGCGGAATGGGACACCATGATTTACCAAATAATCCGCTGCGTCAGTCGCATTTGTAAATCCACCCTCAGCGCTTGCACGCATACGGTCTTTGCGGAAGGTGATCGTGTCTAGCATACCATTAAATAATACGATACATCCTTTCGTGGTATCAATAGCATCAAAGACAAATTCCTTATCTTCCTGCATATCTTTGTTGTAGGCCAAAGACAGTCCCTTCATCGTAGTCAACAGAGAGATAAGAGAACCGTATACACGACCTGTCTTACCGCGGACAAGCTCTGCAATGTCCGGATTCTTCTTCTGTGGCATGATACTGCTTCCGGTAGAATAGGAGTCATCAATATCAATGAACTGATATTCGTTCGTGTTCCAAATGATGATCTCTTCGCAGAAACGGCTCAAATGCATCATAATGATGGACATTGCTGCACTAAATTCGATCAGATAATCACGGTCAGATACAGAATCCATACTGTTTAACGTTGGACCGGTAAATCCAAGCAATTCTGCGGTGCGTTCACGATTGAGCGGATAGGTTGTTCCGGCAAGTGCACCGGAGCCGAGAGGGCAGTAATTCATGCGCTTATAAATATCCTGCAGACGGGAACGGTCACGGTAGAACATTTCGAAATAAGCACCCATATGATGTGCTAAGGTGATCGGCTGTGCTTTCTGCAAATGAGTAAAGCCCGGCATGATCGTATCAATATTTTCCTTCATGATCTTTAACAGGCTTTGCAATAAACCGAACAACAGGTGCTCCATTTCCTTGATCTCTTTGCGGGTATATAATTTCATATCCAAAGCAACCTGATCGTTACGGCTGCGTCCGGTGTGCAGGCGTTTGCCGGCATCGCCAATGCGCTCGATCAAATGTGCCTCCACAAAACTATGAATATCTTCGTGCTCTTCGGTAAAAACAAGTTTGCCATCACGAATATCATCGCGGATCGACTGCAGACCTCCGATGATCGCCTCTTTGTCTTCGTTGGTCAAAATTCCCTGCTCAGCTAACATTGTGACGTGTGCAATGCTGCCTTCAATATCTTCCTCATAAAACTTCTGGTCAAAAGAAAGAGAAGCATTAAAGTTATGTACTAATTGATTGGTTTCTTTCGTGAAGCGTCCGCCCCAAAGTTTCATAGTGGTAATCCTCCATTTTATGTAGTAAATTATGCTTTATGGTGAAATGTGCTTTACATAGTTAAATCTGCAGAAACAATGGAAGAAAAACATTCTGCCATCCGGTTACTGCAGATTTAACGGTAATTTTTACGCTTAGTTGTTAAAATTAGTCCTCTGCTTCTGGTGTTGTATCTGAGAACTCAATAAAGTCATCATCAAAATTGTCACCAAAATCATCCGCATCAAAGTCATCCAGATAATCGCGTTCCAGATGGCGGAAAACAGCATAAGCAATAGCTGCAACTGCTGCAACTGCGCCTATGATAGCGAGTGCAATGATGATGCCGTTTTTGTTTTTCTCCTCTAACTCTTTCTTGTGGAGAAGTTCGTTAATCTTTGCTGTATTCATTAATTCTTCGATCTTATTTGACATAGCGCCACATCCTTTCCCTGATTGGTCAATTGTTATACGAATAGTATAACACATCACACGTGCAATATCTATATTTTTTTAAGTTTCGCAAAGGAAGCCATCATGCGCCTGGTTGAGCCATTATCGAAGTCGACAGTCACTTCGTGATCTCCATTTTTTTCCTTGAGAGCAATTACGGTTCCCTCACCAAATTTCTTGTGTTTGATGCGGTCGCCCTCACCGTAGGACAGTGTGCCGGATGTGGTCTTGCCGCTATTTCCTTTGTCAAATATCGAGCTGTCCCGCAGAGAGGATCCTTTGGAACGATAAATATCTCCAGTCTGGGAAGAGCTTCCGATCCCTTTGCGGATCAATGGATTCCCGGCAAACAGGTCAGCTCCGGAACTACGTCTGACTGCCTGTTTGGCACTTCGTTCTGCCATAGGATCCCAAGTAGATGACGCATTTGTGCGTACATTTGGAAGTTCGTTCATGCGAACCTGATGATACGACTGCCTGCGGCTTTCAGTAAAGGAATTGCCGCTAAAAGGAGAGGAAGCAGTTCGGGAACTGTCCTGAAAAGCATCTCCATTTTGCTTGAGCAGATACCGCGGGATTTCATTCAGGAATGAAGATGGACGGTTGTATTGCTGCTCACCATTGCGAAAACGGCTTCGTGCACAGCTTAGCGATAATTTCTGTTTGGCGCGGGTAATACCGACATAACATAAGCGTCGTTCTTCCTCCATTTCCTCCGGGTCATCGCCCATGACAGCAGCATATCCCGGGAAAATACCATCTTCCATGCCGACCAGATATACGTAAGGAAATTCCAATCCTTTCGCACTATGTAATGTCATAAGTAACACCATGTTGTTGTCATCGTCTACCGTGTCAATATCTGCAACAAGAGCAACTTCCTCCAAAAATCCGCTGAGCGTTGGCTCCTCTTCACAGTTTTCCTCATAAGTGACCACTTTATTAATGAACTCTTCGATATTTTCAATACGTCCGTTGGCTTCCTCGGTATCCTCTTCCTCCAGCAGGCGGACATAACCGGTTTCTTCGATGATCTCACGGATCAGATCTTCCAAGCTATACTCGGGAGATGCTAAATGCCGCTTGAACGATTCGATCAGACTGACAAAACTGCCCAGCTTGCCGGCGCTGCGTTTGATGCCGTCAATGTATTCGTAGTTTTGCAAAGCACCGTAAAAACTGGTCTCGTGCGTGAGTGCATAGTCGGCTACCCGGTCGATCGTCGTAAGACCAATGCCGCGCTTCGGCACATTGATGATTCGTTTTACGGAAATATCATCTAAACCGTTTTCCACCGTGCGCAAATATGCCAACAGATCCTTGATCTCACGGCGTTGGTAGAAGTTTACCGCACCGACAATACGATATGGGATATTGGCCGTCACCAGTTTTTCCTCCAATACACGAGACTGTGCATTCGTACGATACAAAATGGCAAAGTCCTTGTAGTCTGCTTCGCCGGTCTGTACAGCGTAAGAGATACCGTCGGTAACAGCCTCCGCTTCTTCATATTCATTACCATATTGCGCAAAATAGATCGGATCACCTTTTTCCTGGTCTGTCCAAAGCGCTTTATCCTTACGCATGGAGTTATGACTGATCACAGCGTTTGCCGCATCCAAAATATTTTGGGTGCTTCGATAGTTTTTCTCCAGCTTGATCACTTTAGCGTCAGGATATTCGGTCTCAAAGTTCAGGATATTATATATATTGGCACCACGGAATTTGTAGATAGACTGGTCATCGTCACCGACAACGCACAGATTCTGCTCGCGTCTGCCATCTTCTCCGGTAGAGTCAGCCAACAGGCGTACAAGCTCAAATTGAGCTGTGTTAGTATCCTGATACTCATCGACCATAATATAGCGGAAACGGTTTTGGTAATAGTCCAGGATTTCCGGGTTATCCTGCAATAGCTGAATAGTCTTCACGATGAGATCATCGAAATCCAATGCATTTGAGTCGCGAAGACGTTTTTCGTATTCCCGATAAGCTCTGGCATATATTTCTTTGAGATAGTCACCGGCAGCACGGCGTTCATATTCTTCCGGAGTGATCATCTCATCTTTGGCAGATGAGATAGCACCGAGTACACTACGTTCTTTGAACTTTTTGGGGTCTAACTGCAGATATTTCAAAATATCCCGCATTAATGTCCGTTGGTCGTCTGCGTCATAGATCGTGAAACTTCTCGAATAACCGAGAGCTTCAATATGGCGGCGCAGTATGCGCACACATGCGGAGTGGAAGGTGCTGACCCATATGTATTCTGCACCGGAAGTAACAATATTATCAACTCGCTCACGCATTTCTCCGGCAGCTTTATTGGTAAAGGTAATGGCAAGGATGTTCCAAGGGTTGACGCCATATTCCTCGATCAAATAGGCGATACGGTGTGTCAATACGCGGGTTTTGCCGGACCCTGCACCTGCTAAGATCAGAAGTGGTCCCTTAAAATGTTTAACTGCTTGCTCCTGCTCAGGATTTAATCCTTCTAATACGTTCATTCGTCACCAAGCCTTTCTTTAGAATCGAATATGATCGCGGTAATTCTTTGCCGCTTCAAAAAAATGCATTAGTCCATCTTTGTCGCCGTCAGCAATCTGTTGTTTGGCAGCGGTCAAAATTTCTATATATTTATCTAAAAAACTGCATATTTTGTCGGAGTTGGTCAGACAGATATTCTGCCACATTTCCGGGGAAGAGGAAGAGATTCGCGTCGTTGTGTGAAATCCTCCTGCCGCCAGTGTGCCGTAGGTACCGTCTTCATCAAGGGCAGCAACCGCATTGACCAGTGCCGCAGATATTACATGTGGACCGTGGCTGATACCGGCTACTACGGCATCGTGATAATCCGGGTCGAGCAAAATACAGTGTGATCCGATGTCGTGAATGAATTGTTTCATCCATGCAACATATTCCGGTCTGCTTTCTGCAAACGGTGTTAAAATATAGTATTTATCACGGAAAAATGCAGATTCAGAATGTTCATAACCGGTCTTTTCAGAGCCGGTCATTGGGTGCCCGCCTACAAACTGCTCACAGAGACCATGTTCTCTGACTGCAGCAAGAATATCGCTTTTGACACTGCCAACGTCTGTCAGCAGGCAGTCTTTGGAAAGATAGGGAAGCAACTTATCCAAATAGGCGATATTTTTGATGACAGGTGCGCATAGAAAAATACAGTCACAGTCAGCAAAATCAGCGAGATCTGTTGTGATCTTGTCTAAAATCCCATCCATTGCAGCCAATTCGAGGCGCGGGTGTGGTTTGGTAATATAGTAATTGTATGCCATAAGTTCACTGTCCGGATACTGTTCGCGCAGTGCATGTGCTACGGAGCCGCCAATTAATCCGAAACCAATAAATCCAAAATGGTGCATCGTTGTCATAATAATTTTTACATTCCTTTCAATAGAAACATATGTTTGCGTTCTGTTCTATTTTATATGACGATAGTGAGCGTGTCAACTTGAATTATTGCATAAAAGCAAGTATAATGTTTCTTGTCATGCTCTGTCCTAAAATTTGGATAGCATAGGATGGACTGTCTTGTGATCTGAATGGAAAGACGATACTGCAGACTGAGACAGCAGAGTAAAGAATATACTTGGAAAGGCAAGGAAATTTATGAAGCAACTAAAGAAATATATCGGTGGAGCCGGCGATGTGTTGGGCATAATCGGAAAGACTTTAGGAAGTTATTTAGGAGTTGTTTCCAATATAGCGGGGACGATCATCGGCATTTTTGCGACGGTATTGGTAATTGCGGGTATTGTGGGATTATGCCTGTATGTGAAGTTTTTGCCGATGTTTACCGAAGCCAGAGAGACGGTATTCGACAAGTTAGTCAATATGAGCGAAGATGACTTCGTGATGAAAGAAGATACCGCTGTTTACGACAAAGATGGTAAACTGGTCGGTTCTGTAAACGCAGGAAGATATAAATATGCGGAGATCAAAAGTATTTCTCCATATTTGTATAATGGTTATATCGCTGTGGAAGATAAGCGTTTTAAGACACACGGCGGTGTGGATCTGCTTGCAACGATGCGTGCCGGCGTTGCGTTAGTCAAAAATGGCGGAGACATCAAGCAGGGCGGTAGTACGATCACACAGCAGGTGATCAAAAACAATTTATTGACACAGGAAAAGAGTTATACACGTAAAATGATCGAAATTATGCTGGCACCAACGGTGGAACAAAAGTTCACCAAAGACAAGATCATGGAATTTTACTGTAATAGTAATTATTACGGGAACCGCTGTTATGGTGTAGGGGCAGCGAGTGAATATTATTTTGGAAAATCAGCGGCAGATCTCGAGCCGTATGAGGCAGCAATTCTGATTGGTCTGTCCAACAATCCATCTGCCTATGACCCGGTGAATAAACCGGAAGCGGCATTAAAGAAACGGAACGAAGTGCTTAAAAAGATGTACGATGAACAGGTGATTACACAGAAGCAGTATGATAGTTCTGTCAAAAAGAAGATCAAGATCCAGCAGTTGACCAAAGACGGTACGAATGAAAGTTATGTGGTAAGTTATGCAATCCATTGTGCTGCGCTGGCTCTGATGGAAAAGGAAGATTTCAAATTCCAGTATACGTTTAAGAACAAAGAGGACTACGAGAGTTACAACGAGAAATACAGCAATCTGTACAGCCAGAAGACCAACGACATCCGTGAGGGTGGATACAAACTGTATACGGCAATTGATATGAAAAAGCAGAAAAAGCTGCAAAAAGCTGTTGATAAGGGACTTGCCTACAGCAAAGAGAAAAACTCGGACAAGACAAAGTATGCACTGCAGGGAGCAGCGGTCTGTGTAGATAACTCCACCAATTATGTTGTGGCGATCGTCGGTGGCCGTGGCACGAAGGATTCCTATAACCGTGCTTATTTATCAGCACGACAGTCCGGTAGTTCGATCAAACCATTGATCGATTATACGCCTGCCTTTGAAACAGGAGCCTATTCACCATCTACTGTTGTAAATGACCAGCCGATTGAAAACGGACCGAAGAATTCCGGCGGCGGTTATCGTGGCAGTCTGCATTTGCGTGAGGCGGTACAGCGTTCGATCAATACGATTGCATGGCAGGTATTAGAAAAGATCACACCGAAATATGGTATGTCTTTCTTAGATAAAATGCATTTTCATAATTTGAGTTATGTGGATAATGACAATTTATCGTTATCGCTCGGCGGATTTACCGAAGGTGTCCGCGTAGTCGATATGGCAAAGGGCTTTTCAACACTTGCCAACAACGGAAGCTATAGTGAAAAAACCTGTATTCAAAAAATAGAACATGTATCAGACGGAACGGTATATAAGAGCTCTAATGATACGACACAGGTATATACTGAAGATGCGGCTTGGATGATGACAGATGTATTGAAAGGTGTTTTGAATGAGCCGTATGGTACCGGACGTTCTCTCAAATTAGACAATGGTCAGATCGCAGCCGGTAAGACCGGAACGACCAACTCCAGCAAAGATGTATGGTTCTGTGGATATACCAAATATTATACAACTGTAGTATGGGCCGGCTATGACACGCCGAGAGCTATGCCGGGCGTATATGGTGCATCTGTTCCGGGAGGTATTTGGAAGAACTTCATGAATCAGATCCATAAAAATAAGAAGCCACAGGATTTTACGGCACCATCGGGTATTTGTCTTGCAAAGTATGACGGCAAGGGAAATATGATCAAAGGAACAGAAAGCACGGATCTGAAGCGTACATCGGGCAGAGACTTCTTCTCGATAACGATCCTGAAAGCAAAGGCAGCGTATGCGGACAACCTGGAAGAGGCATCCTATGAGAAAAAAGTTCGTCGTAAGCTGGAAACATTTGAAAAGCTGACAATTCAGAGTATGGCAGATTACTATACGTTAGAAATCAGTTATCAGGAGCTTCGCGATATGATCTCTTCAATTGAGGATGATGATATCCGCAAATCATATGCGACGCGTGCGAAGAACAAATATGATTCGCTGAAAGACGAGACTGTAAAGTGGAAAGATGTTGTGAAAGCATATGAAGAGCAGCAGAAGGAGTCTAATGCAGAACTGGCCCGTGAAAAGAAAACGGCGTCAAAGAATGCAAGAAATAAACAGCTTCGCAAAACCAGGGTTGCGCTTGCTAATACAAGATTGAAGGCATTACGTGGCTATGATTATCAGCCGGACAACATGGTGACCCTGTTAGAAAAAGCCAAGAGTGCGGTAGAGGCATGCAGGGGATATTCAGAATATGCAAGCTTAAACAGCAAATACCAGACTTACCGTACCGAATTATATATGTTGCCAACGAAAGCGGAATATGATGCACAGAATAATCACCATACTCCGGGAACCACAAGTATACCACAAGCGACAGCAACACCAATGCCGACAGTAACGGCTCAGGCTGGTGCACAGTAGAAATTGGAAATCGGAAGAAAAGAGGACATATATGGCAGAAGATAGAAGAGAGCAGGAATTGCGCGCGGCGGCAAAACAGCTTGCCGGGGTACAGAGACAACATCGGCCGGATCAGACAGCAGCCGCACGATCACAGGCGGGCCAGAAAGCACAGCCACAGAGAGCAGCGCAGCAAGCGACAACTCAGACAGCAACCGCACGATCACAGGCGGGCCAGAAAGCACAGCCGCAGAGAACAGCCCAGCAGGCGACAGCTCAGACAGCAAATTCCAACGGTAGCGGAAAGGCTCTGTCCGGGCAGCAGATACAGCAGATGCGGACGACAAATACACCTGCGAAAGAATCCATGTCACAGACAAAGCAGATCCAACATCAGTTGGAACAAGAAGTCGCAGATATTATGGATGCAGAATCCTTTGCGGATCTCGTCTTTATTGATCCGGATCCGTTGCCGGAAACGTCCAAGAAGGAAGAAGGTCGTACCGGTTTCTTTGCAAAGAGAAACAAAGAGACAGATGCAGCCACAAAAGCACAGACACCACAGGAAAAAGATAAGGAGACAGTCGTTTCTGCAGGGCATACCGGATATAGGGAGACAGCTGTAGACAAGACGACGGAACAGGCGCAAGAATCGGATAAACAGGAAGAACAGATCGAGAAACTTCAGAAATGGGGCAGGATCGGTCAGTGGTTTCAGACTTTTTGCTGGATGCATATTCCGATTTTTGGATTTTGGTATATGGTTGTACTGGCTGTTCGTAAGCGGACGCCGGAAGAAAAGAAAACCTTCGCCCGAGCCTATGTATTGTACCGAGTGCTTGTGATGCTGTTGGCGCTTACCATTTTGTATGTGTTCTATCGAATGGGACTGAGTTTCGTAGAACAGATCCTTGCCTACATTGATATGCACTCCTAAAAATTGCTATAGTTTTTTGGAACGCAGGATAATTTACTTTACAATATATTTTAAGTAGCAGACGCTTATTGAGAAAAAATATCAATAAGCGTCTGTACTTTTTTTAGGAAAACCGTTATTCTATAGTATGGTTAGTGCAAACTAACCGACTTGAGTCTTACCGGTCAAACAATATGAAGAGGTCATAAGCAATATATGATCTCGGTATATCAGGGATGTTTTGCGTGACTGGTGCTGTATAGAAGAAAGGTATGGTAAACGAATATGTTTTTGGAAATTCATGATCTGAGAAAGGGATTTGGCGAGGGAGAAAATCGAACAGAGGTATTAAAAGGGATTTCGTTTGAAGTAGAGCGTGGAGAAATCTGTGTACTGCTCGGACCTTCCGGATCCGGAAAGTCCACTTTGCTCAATATTATAGGCGGGATCGATAATGCGGATGCAGGATATGTTGCTATTGACGGAGAGCGAACTGCAGACATGTCCGAGAAAGTATTGACATCATATCGGCGTAAACACTTGGGTTATGTGTTCCAAATGTATAATCTGATCCCGAATCTGAATGTCAAGGAAAATATAGAAGTGGGAGCTTATTTGAGTGACTCGCCGTTAGATATTGATGATCTTTTAAGGACATTGGGGTTGTATGAGCATTGTCATAAAGTGCCAAATCAGCTTTCCGGTGGTCAGCAGCAGAGAACGGCAATTGGCCGAGCAATTGTGAAAAACCCGGATATCCTTCTTTGTGATGAGCCGACAGGTGCCCTTGATTATAAAACGTCTAAGGAAATCCTCAAATTATTAGAGGATGTCAATCAGAAATACGGCAATACGATCATTATGGTTACTCATAACGATGCGATCAAGCAGATGGCAGACCGTGTGATCCGTTTTAAAGATGGGCAGATCCGCAAGGATTATCATAACGAAACAAAGATTCCGGCAGAAGAGCTTGATTGGTAAGAGAGGTGGGACGAGATGAAAAATCCATTAAACAGGCGTTTGCCAAGAGAGCTTAAAGGAGAAATGGGAAAATACATGGTGATTTTCCTGTTTATGATATTGACGATCGGATTTACATCCGGATATTTTGTAGCAAACAGCAGTATGCTGCAGGCAAGTGAAGAAAGTTATGACAAATATAATATTGAAGATGGACATTTTGTTGTAAAGGATGAGATCTCAGCATCTTTGCAGCGCAAATTGGAACAGGAAGATGTCAAAATATATAAGGATTTCTATAAGGAAGAAGCTGTCGATACGGATAATGATGGGAAGAGTGACGGATCGATCCGCGTGTTTGCAGAGCGGGAGAAGGTCAATCTTATCTGCGTGATGAAGGGAAGTATGCCAAAGGGTAAGGCTGAGATCGCTGTAGACCGCATGTATGCAGATAATAATGATATTGCCGTCGGAGACACGATCTGCATTGGTAACAGTAAAAAGAAAGTAAGCGGCTATGTTTCCTTGTCGGATTATAGTGCTCTTTTTTCGGATAACAGTGATATGATGTTTGACGCTACCAAGTTCGGTGTGGCGGTTATGACGAAGCAAGGCTATGATTCTCTCGCTAAAGAGCATGAAAATTATCAGTATGACTGGAAATATAATACGGCACCAAAAGATAAGAAACAGGAGCAGAAACAGTCGGAAGATTTTATTAATGCATTGGCCGAAAAAACATTTCAGGCTGGTGTTACGATTTCCTTAGCATTACCGGCATACGCTAATCAGGCGATTCATTTTGCAAGTGATGATATCGGTGGTGATATGGGAATGATGATCGCGTTATTGTATATACTGATCGCTATTATGGCGTTCGTCTTTTCGGTAACGATCCGTCATACGATCACACGGGAGTCCGCAGTCATCGGTACATTACGCGCCTCCGGATACACCAAAGGAGAACTGATGCGTCATTACTTAGCGGTTCCGATGACTGTCACGTTTCTTGCCTGTGCACTTGGAAATGTACTTGGATACACGTATTTTAAGGGCATAGTAGCAGATATGTATTACGGCAGTTACAGTCTGCCGACTTATGTGACGATTTGGAATGCAAAGGCGTTCGTTATCACGACAGTGGTTCCGCTGATCATTATGCTGATCGTGAACGTGCTGTCACTGCAGAATAAATTGCAATTATCTCCGTTGCGTTTCCTGCGCCGAGACCTTGACCGCAAAAAGAAAAAGAAAGCGATGCGTTTGCCGAAGTGGTCGTTTTTTAACCGTTTCCGTATTCGCGTGATCACACAAAACCGTTCCAGTTACATTACGTTGTTTGCCGGAATGTTATTTGCCAGTCTTCTGCTGTTGTTTGGTATGATGATGATTCCACTATTGTCTCATTACAAAAATGAAGTGGTAAACGGAATGCTTGCGGATTATCAATATGTTTTGAAAGCGCCCGTACGGACTTCAGATGATCAGGCAGAAAAATATTGCATGACCTCTCTGATATATAAAGGTTCCAAAGATGAGTCGATCAGCATTATGGGATTAGAACAAAACAGCAAATACTTTAAGCATAGACTGCCCGAAGATGGAGTTATGATCTCGGATAGTTTTGCAGAAAAATACGGTGTGAAAAAGGGAGACACTTTACAATTGCAGGATGAATATTCCGGTAAAAAGTATCGTTTCCGTGTAAAGGAAACCGTTGCCTACGCAGCGGGTCTGTCCGTATTTATGGATATTGACAAGTACCGTGATACGTTTGATGAAGAAGTGGATATGATGCAGCTTGCGATGAGTTATCCGGAAGTGCTGTTGGCGCAGCTTTCCACACCGGAAGAAAGTAAATATTTTACCGGGTATTTGTCGAATCGCAAATTGACGGATATTGACGAAAAATATGTGGATAGCTGCATTACTGTTGACGATATGACAAAGTTATCCAGACAGTTGGATGTTTCCATGGGATCTATGTTTCAAATGATCAATGTGTTTGCGGTGCTATTGGCGGTACTCCTGATCTATCTGCTCACCAAATTGATCTTGGAACGGAATACTACGTCCATTTCGATGGTTAAAATTCTCGGTTATGAAAATAAGGAGATCGCAAGGCTGTACCTGTTAGCGACCAGCTGGGTCGTAGCTCTCAGTACTCTGGTTGGTTTTGCCATAGCAACGTTATTTATGACCGTGATCTATAAAGCAATCATGATGGAATTTAACGGCTGGCTTACCTTATATTATTCACCGGATATTTATCCGAAAATGTTTGTTATGATCATGGTTTCTTATGCAGTTGTTGCAGCGACACAATATCATAAGATACAGAAGATCCCAATGGACGAAGCGTTGAAAAATGTCGAATAAAATGGATTATTTGCAACGGGTTGTTGACTTTATCCTTGTCACAGAGTATCCTAATGAAATAGATGATCATTAATACATGGATCAATAAAGGAGGACACTCAGTGCAAGAATTTGATATTAATATTTTTGCCAACAGCAGTCAGGCTTTCTGCATTGTCCGTGTTGATCTGGATGAAGGTGGAAAGCCTTTCTCATATACTCCGGTATTTTTCAATCAAGCTTTGATGAATCTGGTTCGTGTTGAAGAGGGACGAACAATAGAAGAACAGTGTCCTATGCTATTTCAAAATATGAATCCGCGGTGGCTGCGTATATTTTATAATGCAGCGTATGAAAATCATAAAAGTGAGATAGAGGATATTTCAGAAGAATATGGCAGATATATTCGTGTGCAATGTTTTTCTGCAGGCCTTGGATACTGTGCCTGCATCGTCAATGATATTTCCAAGCAGATGTTGACAGAACGTTTCAAAAGTGAATTATATGCGAATATTTCCCACGAAATCAGGACGCCTATGAATGCAATAGCGGGGATGTTATCTCTTATGTATATTCATTTGGAGGAACCGGATAAACTGGAACAATATCTGGAAAAGATTGCAGACTACGGCGATGACTTATTGAATATATTGGACAAAGTATTGGATATGAGCCAGATCGAACTCGGCAAAGTAACATTGGCAGATCAATTGTTTGATATGACAGAAATGATAGAATATGTTGCTGCACAATTACAGCCGGAAAGTACGGCGAAACGACAGCAGGTCAAGATCATAAGTGACGGACTGGTACATAAAAAAGTTGTTGGTGACAGGGGAAGAATACAGCAGATATTGCAGTATCTGATGGAGAATAGCGTGAAATTCACCCCGGAGCAGGGAATGATCACTGTTACCCTGACAGAACGTGCTGCACAGGATGGGAAATCCTGTTACGTTATGGAAGTAAAGGATAACGGAATGGGGATAGAGCCTGAATTTATGGAATATCTGTACGAACCGTTCTGCCGCTCGGAACGTGTGAAAAAGGCGCATATTCCGGGATGTGGTCTAGGATTAAAAATCGTGAATAGTATAGTAAAAATGATGCGGGGCAGTATTGATGTAGAAACGGACATTCAGCATGGTACGAGTGTAACCGTCATGATCGAGCTGCCGTATATGGATGAATAGAGATGGAAAATTTGGATGCAGGAGACAGACAGATTGCGATGTATTTGCGCATTTCTAAACAGGATCGAACCGGTTCCAAAGAAGGCAGTATTGAGCATCAGAAAAAAATGATCTTAAATTGGCTGCATGACCAACAATTTCTACAGGAAGAGGAAAATGTCCCACAAAAAAGTTATTTGACAGATAATAAATGCAATCTAACGAATAAATATACGATAATTGAATATAAAGACGAGGGGTACAGTGGAATGACACAACGACGGCCCGCATATGAAAGGTTGTTGGCAGCAGTGTTGATGGGACGTGTGAAAGTGCTAGTGGTCAAGGATTTTTCTCGTTTATCCAGAGAATATTTAGTATTGGCAAGACTGCGTGAACAGGTAATGCCGGAATATCAGGTACGGTTGGTTTCATTAGGAGACGGATATGATAGTGATGACTATAAGTCCGCCGGATTTTGTGGAGGACTGGACATTTCCTTTCGAGAACTGTTTTATGAATATTATTGTCATGATATTTCCAGGAAAGTAAAAGGTGCACTTTGGGCTAAAAACGAGAGAGGGGATTATGTGTCCGCTAAAGTGCCATATGGATATCGAAAAGTAAACGGAATCTTAAAAATACAACCGGAGGAAGCAAAAGTCCTTCGGTTTTTATTTGAGCAGATCGCAGAGGGAATGACTTACAAAAATGCGGGGAAAATAGTAGGTATGGAGGCTGCAAGAGTATGGTATCTTGTGCATAATCCGGTTTACACCGGTTGTCATGTATGGCATCGTTATGAAAATCATATTGACCAGATCCGACGCACGGTCGTTGTGCCAAAAGAACAGTATTGTGTCCGTAAAAACGGACATGAGCCGATCGTATCCGAAGAATTGTTTCATGCAGTTGCCGGGCGTCAGTATTCCACAACGTCAAAGAAACGTCATATCTTCCATGGAATTACGAAATGCGGTCATTGTCAACGGGCTCTAGTGCGCAGACGGAGACATCCCGAAATGCTTTGCTGTCGTCATTGCGGTGAGGGAGAAAGCGAGCGAATCGATATTCAAACCCTATTACAACTATGTGGAGAGCAGTTATGTAAAGAATATAAAGATGATCCGGATTTTTGCGGGTGGGCTCGTATGATCTTGGGGGTCGGAACGGAGGCAGACGCGTTATCACACGCACCGGGGACCGATGGGACTATGTGGGAGAGGGAAGAACTGCAGA
>OGLE01001102.1_pt1 | contig 22793 bp, 16 predicted proteins | sample 1572671 | NCBI WGS metagenome assembly OGLE01 (sample SAMEA2581923, study PRJEB24529) | metagenome | biome: Human gut stool | place: China | collected 2011 | reverse complement strand
CTGCTGCGCACTTCGCTTGATGAAGTGGTCACCCTGCTGGCGCATTCCGCGCACGATAAAGGGCTGGAGCTGACGCTGAATATTAAGAACAATGTACCGGACAACGTCATTGGCGACCCGCTGCGTCTGCAGCAGATTGTGACCAACCTCGTGGGCAACGCCATCAAATTTACCGAGCACGGCAATATCGACGTACTGGTGGAGCAGCGGGCCATCAGTAATTCCCGGGTACAGATCGAAATTCAGATCCACGATACCGGCATCGGCATCCCCGAGCGCGACCAGTCCCGGCTATTCCAGGCCTTCCGTCAGGCCGATGCCAGTATTTCACGCCGCCACGGCGGCACCGGGCTCGGGCTGGTGATCACTCAGCGTCTGGTCAAGGAGATGGGCGGGGATATTTCGTTCCACAGCCAGCCGAACCGCGGCTCCACCTTCTGGTTCCATATCAGCCTCGATCTCAACCCGAACGCCATTCCGGATACGCTGAACACCGACGGGCTTGTCGGCAAACGTCTGGCCTATGTGGAAGCCAACGCGACGGCGGCGCAGTGTACCCTGGAGATGCTGGCCGCTACGCCGCTGGAGGTTATCTATAGCCCTACCTTCTCCTCGCTGGCGGAAGCGCAGTATGACATTCTGCTGGTCGGTATCCCGGTTTCAATGCGCGATTTGTCGCCGCATCGGGAAAAATTAGCCAAAGCCTGCGCGATGTCCGATAACGTACTGCTGGCCCTGCCGTGCCATGCCCAGGTCAGCGCCGAAGCCCTGAAGCGCGACGGCGTTGCCGCCTGCCTGTTAAAGCCGCTCACCACCACCCGTCTGCTACCGGCGCTGGTGGCTACCAGCCACGCGCTTGCCTCCGCGCCGCTGATGCAGATCGACAGTCATAAGTTGCCAATGACGGTAATGGCCGTCGACGACAACCCGGCTAACCTGAAGCTGATTGGCGCCCTGCTGGATGATCTTGTGCAGCAGGTGATCCTCTGCGACAGCGGCCAGCAGGCGGTGGACAAGGCCAAGCAGCTGCAGATGGATCTGATCCTGATGGATATTCAGATGCCGGATATGGACGGCATCCGCGCCTGTGAGCTTATCCATCACCTGTCCCATCATCAGCAAACCCCGGTTATTGCGGTCACCGCGCACGCCCTGGAGGGCCAGCGTGAGAAATTACTGAGCGCCGGCATGAACGACTATCTGGCGAAGCCAATCGAAGAAGAGAAACTGCACGCACTGCTGTTGCGCTATCAGCCCGGCCTGCACAGCGTCGTTCCGGCGTCGCTACCGCCCGCAGAGCCGATCGTCGATCATAATCAAACGCTCGACTGGCAGCTGGCGCTGCGCCAGGCGGCCATGAAGCCGGACCTGGCGCGGGAGATGCTGCAAATGCTGATCGCCTTTATGCCGGAGGTGCGTAACAAAGTTGAGGAGCAGCTGGTGGGCGAGCAGCCGGAAGGGCTCGTGGATCTGATCCATAAACTGCACGGCAGCTGCAGCTATAGCGGCGTGCCGCGGCTGAAAAAGCTGTGCCATACCCTGGAAAGTCAGCTGCGGGCAGGCACCGCCGCCGAGGATCTGGAGCCGGAGCTGCTTGAGCTGTTAGATGAGATGGATAATGTGGCCCGCGAAGCGTGCCGGATGGGGGTGTAAACCCCGGATAGCGGCGCTACGCGCCTCATCCGGCCTACGCCCTACGGTCCGGTATTCGGTTGGTAGCCCCGGTAAGCGTAAGCGCCACCGGGGATGGTTCCCGGATCGCGGTGCTACGCACCTTATCCGGACTACAAATACCACTGCGCCAGCCGGGTTACCGCCTGTCGCCCATCTGCAAAACCGCGGCTACGTTACGCGCCGTCATTCGCAGGTTGGCGGCGGCATTGGCCAACGCTTCATCAAGGGTACAGATGGTATACAACACGCTGAATACCGCATCCAGCCCGTGCTGATGCACGACGCCAACATCGGCGGTAAGACTGCCGGCAATCCCAATCACCGGGACGTTAAAACGCTTCGCCACCCTCGCCACCCCCACCGGCACTTTGCCGTGGATCGTCTGGCTATCGATACGCCCTTCGCCGGTGATCACTAAATCGGCATCCGCCACCCGCTCAGCCAGCTGTAGCGCATCGGTGACAATCTCAATGCCCGGACGCAACTGAGCACCACAGAACGCATACAGCGCCGCACCCATGCCGCCCGCCGCGCCGCCGCCCTCAAGGCTCAGCACGTCGATATCTAAATCGCGGGCGATAATCCGGGCATAGTGCCGTAGGCCGCTATCGAGCCGGTCGATCATCTGCGCCGTCGCCCCTTTTTGCGGGCCGAACACCGCGCTGGCGCCCTGCGGCCCGGTCAACGGGTTGGTGACGTCGCAGGCAACGTCAATCCGGCAATCTGCCAGCCGCGAATCGAGTTCGCTGAGATCGATTCGCGCCAGCGTCTCCAGCGCGCCGCCCCCGGAGGCGATTTGCGGCCAAAGAAATGCTCACAGCCGATTTCAAGGACAAACGCAACTCCCGGCGCCGCCGTCATTGGTCGCACTGCCGCCAATACCAATAATGATCTGTCTTACCCCGGCGTCCAGCGCATGGCGGATAAGCTCCCCGGTACCCCAGGAAGTGGTCAGCAGCGGGTTACGCTGCGCCGGCGGGACGCTCTCCAGGCCGCTGGCTGCCGCCATTTCGATAAAGGCGCACTGGCGATCGCCGGACAGCCCGTAAAATGCCTCAACCGGCTCGCCCAGCGGCCCGGTGACCGTCAGCGGAACCAGAAGCCCGCCGGTCGCCGCCACCATGGCTTCCACCGTCCCTTCCCCACCATCGGCAACCGGCAGCTTGACGTACTCGGCGTCAGGATAAATCTCGCGAAAGCCTTGCTCTATCGCACTGGCCACTTCCAGCGCGCTCAGGCTCTCCTTCCAGGAATCCGGTGCGATCACTATTTTCATCTGCTGTCCTTACTCTGAGCCAACCCCTGGCGCTGTCGCGCAATGCCGGCCCCCGCAGAGGCCGGCGGACTTTTAGCGCACCATGCATGGACGCTTGTTGTCAAAGGTCCAGCCCGGGATCAGATACTGCATCGCCATCGCATCGTCGCGGGCGCCAAGACCATGTTTCTTATATAGCTCATTTGCCTGCATCACGCGGTCCATATCCAGCTCAACCCCCAGGCCCGGGGTACTCGGTACCTGCACCATGCCGCCTTTGATTTCAAAAGGTTGTTTGGTCAGACGCTGGTTGCCCTCCTGCCAGATCCAGTGGGTGTCGATAGCGGTGATCTTGCCCGGCGCCGCTGCCGCGACGTGGGTGAACATCGCCAGCGACACGTCGAAGTGATTATTAGAGTGCGAACCCCAGGTCAGGCCGAACTCATGGCACATCTGCGCTACGCGCACCGACCCCTGCATGGTCCAGAAGTGCGGGTCCGCCAGCGGGATATCCACTGACTGCAGGGACAAGGTATGGCCCATCTGCCGCCAGTCGGTGGCGATCATATTGGTGGCGGTCGGCAGGCCCGTCGCGCGGCGGAACTCGGCCATCACTTCGCGGCCGGAGAAGCCCTGTTCGGCGCCGCACGGATCTTCCGCATAGGCCAGCACGCCCTTCAGCTGTTTACCAATCTGAATGGCCTCCTCAAGCAGCCAGGCGCCATTCGGGTCGAGAGTGACGCGAGCATTCGGGAAGCGCTTCGCCAGGGCGCTGATCGCTTCGGCTTCTTCAAAACCGGCCAGCACGCCGCCCTTCAGCTTAAAGTCGTTGAAACCATATTTTTCATACGCCGCTTCCGCCAGGCGGACCACCGCATCCGGCGTCATCGCCTCTTCATGGCGCAGGCGATACCACTCGCACTGCTCATCCGGCTGGCTCTGATAGGCCAGCGGCGTCGCATGGCGATTACCGACAAAGAACAGATAGCCCAGCATTTCGACTTCGCTGCGCTGCTGGCCATCGCCTAGCAGCGAGGCGACGTTGACCCCAAGGTGCTGGCCCAGCAGATCCAGCAGTGCCGCTTCGATGCCGGTCACCACGTGAATGGTGGTGCGCAGGTCAAAGGTCTGCAGGCCGCGGCCCCCGGCGTCGCGGTCGGCAAACTGATTGCGCACCGCGCCCAGCACATTCTTGTACTCGCCCAGCGTTTTGCCCACCACCAGCGGAATGGCATCCTCCAGGGTCTGGCGAATCTTTTCACCGCCCGGGATTTCACCGACGCCGGTATGGCCGGCGTTATCTTTGATAATTACGATATTGCGGGTGAAGTACGGGGCGTGGGCGCCGCTCAGGTTCATCAGCATGCTGTCATGGCCGGCAACCGGGATCACCTGCATGGTGGTGACAACGGGCGTTGAAGAGAAAGTCGTCATAGCATCATCCTTTTTAATTAGTGGCGGCCGAAAACGGGACGTTTGCGGTCGAATGTCCAGCCGGGGATCAGGTACTGCATCGGGCCCGCGTCGTTGCGCGCGCCGCCCGGCAGCGCTTTATAGGCCTCATGGGCTCTGCGCACCTGCTCCCAGTCAAGTTCCACGCCGAGTCCCGGCGCGTCTGGCACGGCAATGCTGCCGTTAATAATCTGCAGCGGATTTTTGGTCAGGCGCGCGTCGCCCTCCTGCCAGATCCAGTGGGTATCGATGGCGGTGGGGTTGCCCGGCGCGGCGGCGCCGACGTGGGTAAACATCGCCAGGGAAATATCAAAGTGGTTGTTGGAATGGCAGCCCCAGGTGAGCCCCCAGTCGTCGCACAGCTGCGCCACCCGCACCGCGCCGGAGAGCGTCCAGAAGTGCGGGTCCGCCAGCGGGATATCGACGGCGTTGAGCATCACCGCATGGCCCATTTCGCGCCAGTTAGTGGCTATCATATTGGTGGCGACCGGCAGCCCGGTGGCGCGGCGGAACTCGGCCATCACCTCCCGGCCGGAGAAACCCTGTTCGGCGCCGCACGGATCTTCGGCGTAGGTCAGAACATCCTGCAGCCCTTTACACAGCGCGATGGCCTCATCCAGCAGCCAGGCGCCGTTAGGGTCGACGGTGATGCGCGCATCCGGGAAACGCTTTTTCAGCGCCCGCGCGGTGTCAATCTCCTGCTCGCCGGGCAGCACGCCGCCTTTGAGCTTAAAGTCTTTGAAACCGTAGCGATCCTGGGCGGCTTCCGCCAGACGCACTACCGCCTCGCTGCTCAACGCCTGCTTGTGGCGCAGGCGGTACCATTCGTGATCGCCCGGCGTATGGTCCAGATAGCCAAGGTCGGTTTTCTGCCGATCGCCGATATAGAACAGGTAGCCCAGCACGGTGACGGCATCACGCTGCTTACCCGGGCCCAGCAGCTCGCAGACCGGCACATTAAGCACCTGGCCGAGCAGGTCGAGCAGCGCCGCTTCCAGCGCCGCCACCGCGTTAACCTTCAGTTCGAAGGTCCACGCCCCTTTGCCGAAGGTGTCGAAATCCGCCGCCTGATTGCCTTTGTGCACCTGCTGCACCACGCGATTGAGTCGGGCGACCTCCTGGCCCACCACCTGCGGGATCGCCGCCAGCAGCGTCTGGTAGATGACCTCTCCGCCGGGCGCTTCGCCGACGCCGGTATGGCCGGCGTTATCGGTTAACACCACGATATTGCGGGTAAACCAGGCGTTATGCGCTCCGCCGATGTTCAGCAGCATGCTGTCGTGCCCGGCCACCGGAATGACCTTCATCTCTGTGATAATCGGGCTGGATTGAGTAGTCATGATTAACGTCCCGCTACAGGTTTCAGTTCGATACGTTTGATATCGCCCACCAGCACCAGATAGCTCAGCACCGCCACCAGGGCATGGATACCGACGTAGATCAGCGCGCCGTTGAACGAGCCGGTGGTGCCGACGATATAGCCGATGGCGATCGGGGTGACGATGCCGGAGATATTGCCGAACATATTGAACAGACCGCCGGAGAGACCGCTAATCTCTTTCGGCGCGGTATCCGCCATCACCGCCCAGCCGAGGGCGCCGATCCCTTTGCCGAAGAAGGCCATTGCCATAAAGCCGATCACCATCCACTCCACGTTGACATAGTTACACATCAGCATGGTCATGGAGAGCAGCATCCCCAGCACAATCGGCGTTTTGCGCGCAATGTTCAGCGAGCCGGTGCGGCGCATTAACCAGTCGGAGATCACCCCGCCCAGCACCCCGCCGACAAAGCCGCACACCGCCGGAATGGAGGCGACAAAGCCGGCTTTGAGGATCGACATGCCGCGCGCCTGCACCAGATAAACCGGGAACCAGGTGATAAAGAAGTAGGTTAAGGCGTTGATGCAGTACTGACCGATATAGATGCCGATCATCATCCGCGAGCCGATCAGTTGCTTGATCTGCCCCATTTTGACGCTAAACGGCACTTTCTGCGCGCTGCTCTTCTGATCCATGTTGATCAGCGCCCCGCCTTCGGCGATATAGTCCAGCTCTTTCTGGTTCACGCCCGGGTGGTTGTTCGGATCGTGGATCACTTTCAGCCACACAAAGCTGATCACAATCCCCAGCCCGCCCATAAAGAAGAACACATGCGACCAACCCACCTCATGCGTCAGCCAGCCCATGATCGGCGCGAAAATAACGGTGGCAAAGTACTGGGCGGAGTTAAAAATCGATACCGCTGTCCCCCTCTCCTGCGCCGGGAACCAGGCGGCGACGATCCGGCTGTTGCCGGGGAATGACGGCGACTCGGCAAGGCCGACGAGGAAGCGCAGGGTAAACAGCGCAACGATAATGCCAAAGCCGCTGAAGATATCGACGAAGCCCTGCAGCAGGGTAAACATCGACCAGATGAAGATCGACCAGAAATAGACGCGCTTCGAGCCGAAGCGGTCGAGCAGCCAGCCGCCCGGGATCTGGCCGATGACATAAGCCCATGAGAAGGCGGAGAACACATACCCCATCCCCACCGGATCAAGGCCGATATCCCTGGCCATTTCCGAACCGGCGATCGACAGCGTCGCCCGGTCGCCATAGTTAAAAGAGGTGACGATAAACAGCATCACCACTATCCAGTAGCGGGCGTTGGTGCGCTTTTCAGCCGCCGTCGCCGCCTGACTTAATGAACTCATTGTTGTACTCCTGAATCATAGCGTTTAGCTACGTTCATTCTGAACAGCACAACCTGTAGGGTAATCAGAATGACGTGGTCGTGTTTTGATAGTTGTCGTTATATCTGGCACTGCATTTATCACTGGCTGGAGCAGTATATGAAGAGGCACACCGCGGCTCACCGTGCATCCACACAGCTTTTACGCCGCTATTGCAGGTGGTTTGTGGCGAATGCCTGAAAGAATGGGGGGAAGTTCACGGAAATGAAAAGCCAGCGCCGCTGGCGCCGCATAGCGCAGCAAAAAGGGCCGGAGTGTGAAATACCTCACTTGACCCGGTGAAACTGGCTGGCTTAAGCCATGATATTGTTAAGGATATTGTGGCGTTTGCCTAAAGGCGTGGCGCCTGGAAAGCGCTACTATTTTGACGTCCGCGTATCTGGCCACGACGTATTGAAAGAGCGCCCTCTGCGTAGGGAGAGGGCAGCGCTTTTATGCGAGCAGGGTGGCCCACTGCTCAACCCACGGATTGGAGACGCTCTCCGGCTCCGGGTCTTCGCTGGCGTCAATCTTCAGCATCTCGCCGATGCGCTTCGCGCCCTGCTCCTGCAGCAGCTGATCGAACTTCAGGCCGCCGCCGCAAAAGTTGGCATAGGTGCTGTCGCCGAGCGCGATAATGCCGTACCGCAGGTGAGGCTGATACATATCTTTGATGCCCTCATACAGCGGGACGATGCTGTCCGGCAGATCGCCCTGCCCGGTGGTGGAGGTGACCACCAGCACATACTTACCCGTGTAGGATTCCCAGTCGTTGACCTGCGGATCCTCATACACGGTAGCCTTGTGTCCCAGTCCGCTGAGGATCGCTTCCGCTTCTTCCGCGACCAGCAGCGAGTTGCCGTACATGGTGCCGACAAAAATTCCGACTTCCGCCATGCTATTATCTCCCTGGATTGACCTTATTCTCTTCATCCTGACCGCTGTCGTCGGCAAACTCAACCCTTTCATTTAGCGGGAGAAGCCCGCGCCAGCCAAACTGCGACAGCGCGCGCATCCAGACGTCGTCAAAACCGGCGCGCAGGGTCAGCGGCTCGCCGGTAAAAGGATGGGTTAACGACAGCTCGCTGGCGTGCAGCATCAAGCGGTGACAGCCGAAATGTTCCGCGGCGCTGCGGTTTTGCCGCAGATCGCCGTGCTTGCTGTCGCCGAGGATCGGATGACGGAGGTGGGCCAGATGACGGCGCAGCTGGTGCTTGCGGCCGGTTTTCGGCTCCAGTTCCACCAGCCCATAGCGCGAGGTGGGATAGCGCCCAGTCGCCACTGGCATCTCCACTGTCGCCAGACCGCGGTAGTGGGTTACCGCTGGCTGCGGCCCTTTATCTTCGCGGGCGAACTTATCGGCGATTCTATCCAGCTCCTCCACCAGCGGGTAATCCAGCAGCGCCTCTTCCATCAGCCAGCCGCGGACGATCGCATGGTAGCACTTCCGGATCTGGTGCTGCTCGAACTGTTGCGCCAGCAGCCGGCCCGCCTCGCTCGACAATCCCATCAGCAGCACGCCGGAGGTGGGCCGGTCGAGACGATGAGCGGTAAAAACGTGCTGACCGATCTGGTCGCGCACGGTCTGCATCACCACCACTTTCTCGTCGCGATCGAGCCAGCTGCGATGCACCAGCCAGCCCGAGGGTTTGTTGACCGCCACCAGCCAGTCGTCCTGGTAGATAATCTCCAGCATCAGGCCTGCTCACCGGCAAACAGCGCGTCTAACAGCAGAAGTTCCGCCAGCATGGATTCGCGGACCGGGTGGGCCTGATCCAGAGCCATCTCGTAATAAGGCGCAACGGCAAAATTTTGCGGCAGCGGCTGGCCGCTCTCCAGCAGCTGGTGCATACGCGGGATCAGGACCCACTGCAGCCACTCCAGCGGCTCCAGGGTATCCAGGCAAAACGGCTTATCGCTGGCGAAGGCGCTGCTGTCCGGCGCCGTCTCCTGCCAGTGCTCCGTTTCGCGCAGCAGGGCTTCAATGGCGCGCAGGCGATCGCGCACGCTATCGTGAAGAGTCATGGGGAAACCTCGATGAGTTAAAAACCGGGCGCAGGATAGCAAATCCGCAGGAGAAATAAAAAAAGGGAGCACTGTATAAACAGTGCTCCCGGTTCGTTTTGCAGCAGTCCCGCTACATTGGTGCTCCCTGCTCGTCCTTGAAAACTTTTCCTGAGGTCTCCTGACCATGTTCATCCATAAACACGTGCATCCTGCTTTCACACCACCCCGATGCGAAATGACTTATCCATAAGTTTGTCCCGATCTTCCTGATCCACCGTTCATCCTGAGCGGCTCTCGTTCTCCATCCTGGAGGTGTCCATTACGCGATCCTGCGTTATCCTTGCTTCATCCTGAAGCCTGTCCCTGCAACGCCGTCCTGGCGGGTCCTGCAGAAGCGCCATCATCCTGATGTTCGCTTCATTTCGCGACGTCCTGTCGACAGACATAGGATCACTGATTCTGCCCCTTCTTACAACCCTTCTTGAGACAATCTCTTAAGATTAGTCCCCACTCAAAAGGACGAAAAAATTAAGATCTGATTTAATACCAACAACTTATATAAAAAAGTATGGATTAAATTTACCTTAAATGATGACGATCTCTTACAGGTTTTGTAAGAGATCTCTCACAAACGATCTGGCAGACTGGATTACAGAACTGGCTCAAGGTGGTTGAGGAAACCCGCAAGTGAGGGAGAAAGCGTAATGCGTTTGGCGGTGCCGAGGGTCTCTTTGACTACCTCGCCGCTGAGATTACAGACGGAAATCACATCCAGTTCACTCTCGAGGGTGGCGATAAACAGCGTCGGCGACAGCTTCAACCGCTTCTGCACCACCAGGTGCCCGATTAAATTTTCCTGCACCCGCTGGAAATCCTCTTCACTCCAGGTCTGCAGCAGCGTCAAGGTTTCGCCGGCAAACCGGCCGGACATATCGCCGGCAAACTGAGTGGTATAATAAGAATGAAGCGGCTGTTGTACCACAATGTCGAGGGCGCGTTCAACCGCGCTGATATTTTGCGCCAGCGAAAACGGCTGCGGCTGCCAGAAAACGGCCTCGCCCTGGGTGTCGACAACGCAAGGCGACGGGACGCCGTAAAGCTCTTCACTGCGCGGCAGGCTGTGGCGCTGCTGCTGCCAGACGGCGCAATATCGTTGGGTAAAAGCGCGTAGCGCTTCTGCTGTCTGATGGTCCACCGGTTTCTCTCTTCACGTTAGACAGGATACACTGGAGCAATAGTGTACCCGCTTTACTATGGTGAAACATGTCTTCTTACGATAATCATCAGGCGCTGGCCGGCCTGACGCTCGGTAAATCAACCGATTACCGCGATACCTATGACGCCTCGCTGCTGCAGGGCGTGCCGCGCAGTTTAAACCGCGACCCGCTGGGCCTGCATGCCGATAATCTGCCGTTTCACGGCGCCGATATCTGGACGCTGTACGAACTCTCCTGGCTGAACGGCAAAGGTCTGCCGCAGGTAGCTGTCGGCCACGTCGAGCTGCCCGATACCAGCCTCAATCTGGTGGAGTCGAAAAGCTTTAAGCTCTATCTCAACAGCTTTAACCAGACCCGTTTCGCTAGCTGGCAGGACGTTGCAGAGACGCTGACTCGCGATCTCAGCGCCTGCGCGCAGGGGAAGGTGAAGGTATCGCTCTACCGCCTGGATGAACTGGAAGGCCAGCCGATTGCCCGCCTGCACGGCACCTGCATCGACGATCAGGATATCGAGATCGATAACTATCAGTTCAGCGCCGATTACCTGCAGGGCGCCGCCAGCGGCAAAATCGTGGAGGAGACGCTGGTCAGCCACCTGCTGAAGTCTAATTGCCTTATCACTCATCAGCCGGACTGGGGCTCGGTGCAGATCCAGTATCGGGGGGCGAAAATCGACCGCGAGCAGCTCCTGCGCTATCTGGTTTCGTTCCGCCACCATAACGAATTCCATGAGCAGTGCGTCGAACGTATCTTTAACGATATTCTCCGTTTCTGCCAGCCGGAATCGCTTTCCGTTTACGCCCGCTATACGCGACGCGGCGGTCTGGATATCAACCCCTGGCGCAGCAATGGCGACTTTTCCCCCGCCACCGGCCGCCTCGCCCGTCAATAATAAACAATTTCACAATTTGCGTGCGTTTAGGCGCGCGCAAGGTTGTGGAAACGCCGTTCGCAGGGCTATTGTAATCACAGGAAGACCATAAGCGTCCTGTAAGGAGTTCACTTGATTACACATGTTAGCCCGCTTGGTTCAATGGATATGCTGTCGCAGCTGGAAGTGGATATGCTTAAGCGCACCGCCAGCAGCGACCTGTACCAACTCTTTCGCAACTGCTCGCTTGCTGTGCTCAACTCGGGGAGCCTGACCGATAACAGCAAGGAGCTCCTGTCCCGTTTCGAAAATTTCGAGATTAACGTGCTGCGGCGCGAACGCGGCGTGAAGCTGGAACTGATCAACCCGCCGGAAGACGCCTTCGTTGACGGGCGGATTATCCGCTCCCTGCAGGCCAACCTGTTCGCCGTGCTGCGCGATATCCTGTTTGTTTACGGCCAGATCCACAATACCGTTCGCTTCCCGAACCTCGATCTCGAAAGTTCGGTTCATATCACTAACCTGGTGTTCTCGATCCTGCGCAACGCCCGCGCGCTGCACGTCGGCGAGGCGCCGAACATGATCGTCTGCTGGGGCGGCCACTCCATCAACGAAAACGAATATCTCTACGCCCGCCGCGTCGGTACGCAGCTGGGCCTGCGGGAACTGAATATCTGCACCGGCTGCGGGCCTGGCGCAATGGAGGCGCCGATGAAAGGCGCCGCCGTCGGCCATGCGCAGCAGCGCTACAAAGACAGCCGCTTTATCGGCATGACCGAACCATCCATTATCGCTGCGGAACCACCGAACCCGCTGGTCAATGAACTGATCATCATGCCGGATATCGAAAAGCGTCTGGAGGCCTTCGTACGTATCGCCCACGGGATCATTATTTTCCCAGGCGGCGTCGGCACTGCCGAAGAGCTGCTCTACCTGCTGGGTATTCTGATGCACCCCGACAACAAAGCGCAGGTGCTGCCGCTGATCCTCACCGGGCCGAAGGAGAGCGCCGACTACTTCCGCGTACTGGACGAGTTTATCACCCATACCCTGGGCGAATCGGCCCGTCGCCACTACCGGATCATCATTGACGACCCCGCGGAAGTGGCGCGGCAGATGAAAAAAGCGATGCCGCTGGTGAAAGAGAGCCGTCGCGAGACCGATGACGCCTATAGCTTTAACTGGTCGATTCGCATCTCGCCGGACCTGCAGATGCCGTTTGATCCGACCCACGAGAACATGGCCAACCTCAAACTCTCCCCGGATCAGCCGGTGGAAGTGCTGGCCGCCGACCTGCGTCGTGCCTTCTCCGGGATTGTCGCGGGGAACGTCAAAGAGGTGGGCATCCAGGCCATTGAGCAGTACGGTCCTTACAAACTGCACGGCGATCCGGAGATGATGCGCCGTATGGACGATCTGCTGCAGGGCTTCGTCGCCCAGCACCGCATGAAGCTTCCGGGCGGCACCGCCTATATTCCTTGCTACGAAATCATCGCCTGATTTCCCACTCTCCCGCCGGGGCATCGCCTGACGCCTGCCCCCGGCGGGCTCTCTTCCTCTGACTTCCAGAACGCGCTAAAAACCTTTCTGTTACTAATCAATCACCTGAATTATTTCTACATAGCCAAACGTTTGCGTTGGTAAAAACTGCGACAATTATCACTGCAAAAAATGGTTTTAAGCGCAAAAACGTCGACTAGTTCTCTTTTTTACAGTAAATCCCTCGTTATTACGCCGCTCCGCTTTTATCTCATATGCTGCAAATGGTAGCCTTCGCGCCACAAATCGCTGGCTGATCACCAGAAACAGGCTGTTGGACTAAAAATACGCACATTGAAAGTGGATTATTGCATTTGAGATCGCGATCACTGATGCATAAACCATATAAATATATCTTTCCGGCCCAATTATTACGGAGAAAATTTCTAAAAAAACCGTAATTAAACGAATTTCATGTTACGCAATTGTATTTATTCATTAGATTTTGTTGATTCCTCCAGGAGATACAGATGGAAACCACTCAAACCAGCACCATCGTTTCGGGCGAAACCCGCAGCGGATGGCGTAAAACCGACACCATGTGGATGCTGGGCCTGTACGGCACGGCGATTGGCGCGGGCGTCTTGTTCCTGCCGATCAACGCCGGCGTTGGCGGCATGATCCCCCTGATCATCATGGCGATTCTGGCCTTCCCGATGACTTTCTTCGCCCACCGCGGCATGACCCGCTTCGTGCTGTCCGGGAAAAACCCGGGCGAAGACATCACCGAAGTAGTGGAAGAACACTTCGGCGTAGGCGCAGGTAAGCTGATTACCCTGCTTTATTTCTTCGCTATCTACCCGATCCTGCTGGTTTATAGCGTGGCGATCACTAACACCGTCGAAACCTTCATGGCGCACCAGCTGCACATGACGCCGCCGCCGCGCGCCATTCTGTCGCTGATCCTGATTGTCGGCATGATGACCATTGTGCGTTTCGGCGAGCAGATGATTGTGAAAGCGATGAGCGTGCTGGTGTTCCCGTTCGTTATCGCGCTGATGGTGCTGGCTCTGTATCTGATCCCGCAGTGGAACGGCGCGGCGCTGGAGACGCTCTCCCTGAGCGGCGCTTCCGTTACCGGCAACGGCCTGCTGATGACCCTGTGGCTGGCGATCCCGGTGATGGTCTTCTCCTTCAACCACTCGCCGATCATCTCTTCCTTCGCGGTAGCCAAACGTGAAGAGTACGGCGAAGGCGCTGAGAAGAAATGCTCCAGTATCCTCGCGCGCGCCCACATCATGATGGTGCTGACCGTGATGTTCTTCGTCTTCAGCTGCGTTCTGAGCCTCTCTCCGGCAGACCTGGCGGCGGCGAAAGAGCAGAACATCTCGATTCTGTCTTACCTGGCGAACCACTTTAACGCGCCAATCATTGCCTGGATGGCACCGATCATCGCGATGATCGCCATCACCAAATCCTTCCTTGGCCACTATCTGGGCGCTCGCGAAGGCTTTAACGGCATGGTGATTAAATCCCTGCGCAGTAAAGGCAAATCGATTGAAATCAACAAACTGAACAAGCTGACCGCGCTGTTCATGCTGATCACCACCTGGATTGTGGCAACCCTGAACCCGAGCATCCTCGGTATGATCGAGACCCTTGGCGGCCCGATTATCGCGATGATCCTGTTCCTGATGCCGATGTACGCGATTCAGAAAGTCCCGGCGATGCGTAAATACAGCGGCCATATCAGCAACGTCTTCGTGGTGATTATGGGCCTGATTGCCATCTCCGCGATCTTCTACTCTCTGTTCAGCTAAGTCCTTTCGCGCCGCTTTCGGGCGGCGCTTCCTCCGTTTTAACGCGATGTATTTCCTATGATTAGCGTATTCGATATTTTCAAAATCGGCATTGGCCCTTCCAGCTCCCATACCGTTGGACCGATGAAAGCGGGCAAACAATTCACTGACGACCTGATCGCGCGCGGCCTGCTGGCCGAGGTGAGCAAAGTCGTCGTCGACGTCTTCGGCTCCCTCTCCCTGACCGGTAAAGGCCACCATACCGATATCGCGATTATCATGGGACTCGCCGGCAACCTGCCGGACACCGTCGACATCGACGCCATTCCGGGCTTTATTCAGGACGTTAATACCCATGGCCGCCTGATGCTGGCCAACGGTCAGCACGAAGTGGACTTCCCGGTGGATCAGTGCATGAATTTCCATGCCGACAACCTGTCGCTGCATGAGAACGGCATGCGTATCACCGCCCTGGCCGGCGACAAGGTGCTCTACAGCCAGACGTATTACTCTATCGGCGGCGGCTTTATCGTTGATGAGGAGCACTTCGGCCAGACTACCGAGGCGCCGGTTGCCGTTCCTTACCCTTACAAAAACGCCGCCGACCTGCAGCGTCACTGCCGTGAAACCGGGCTGTCGCTCTCCGGCCTGATGATGCAGAACGAACTGGCGCTGCACAGCAAAGAAGCCCTTGAGCAACACTTCGCCGCGGTGTGGGAAGTGATGAGCGCCGGTATCGAGCGCGGCATCACCACCGAAGGCGTCCTGCCGGGCAAACTGCGCGTCCCGCGCCGCGCCGCCGCGCTGCGCCGTATGCTGGTGAGCCAGGACACCACCAACAGCGATCCGATGGCGGTGGTCGACTGGATCAATATGTTCGCCCTGGCGGTGAACGAAGAGAACGCCGCCGGCGGCCGGGTGGTGACCGCGCCAACCAACGGCGCCTGCGGTATCGTGCCGGCGGTGCTGGCCTACTACGACAAGTTTATCCGCAAGGTGAACAGCAACTCCCTGGCCCGCTATATGCTGGTCGCCAGCGCGATTGGTTCGCTGTATAAGATGAACGCCTCCATCTCCGGCGCCGAAGTCGGCTGCCAGGGTGAAGTGGGTGTCGCCTGCTCGATGGCGGCAGCCGGTCTGGCGGAACTGCTGGGCGGCAGCCCGGGTCAGGTGTGCATCGCGGCAGAGATCGCTATGGAGCATAACCTCGGCCTGACCTGCGACCCGGTCGCCGGCCAGGTGCAGGTGCCGTGCATCGAACGCAACGCTATCGCTGCCGTGAAAGCGGTCAACGCCGCGCGAATGGCGCTGCGCCGGACCAGCGAGCCGCGAGTGTGTCTCGATAAAGTGATCGAGACCATGTACGAAACCGGCAAAGACATGAACGCCAAGTACCGGGAAACCTCCCGCGGTGGTCTGGCGATGAAGATTGTTGCCTGCGATTAACCTGCTGGCCCGCCACGCGTCGGCGTGTCGGGCCATCGTCCTGCATAACTCTTTTTGTTATATCAATAAAATTTTAGTTATTTAATGGTTATAAGCGCTGTTTGTTACCTTACGCAAAACCGCTAAGGAGAACAGACAATGTCCAACCGATTCCGCCCCGCCTGGCTGCTGGTCCTCGCCGCCCTCTCTACCTCCGCGCTGGCCAAAGCGCCGGAAACCGTCAACATCGGCTATCAAAAGGCGAATATCTTCGCGCTGCTGAAGTACCGCGGCACGCTGGATGAGAGCCTGAAAAAACAGGGCATTGCCGTACGCTGGGTCGAATTCCCCGCCGGGCCGCAAATGCTGGAGGGGCTGAACGTCGGTAGTATCGATCTGGCCGCGACCGGCGATGCGCCTCCGGCCTTTGCCCAGGCGGCGCAAGCCGATCTGGTCTACCTTGCCCACTCCCCCGCTAACCCGAAAACGGAAGCGATTGTGGTGCCTGAACAGTCGGCAATCCACAGCGTGGCCGACCTGAAGGGCAAGCGCGTGGGGTTGAACAAGGGGTCTGACGTCAACTACCTGCTGGTTGCCGCACTGGAAAAAGCGGGCCTCAGCTATAAAGACATCACCCCGGTCTATCTGCCGCCGGCGGACGCCCGCGCCGCTTTCCAGCGCGGGGCGATTGATGCGTGGGTGATCTGGGATCCGTTCCTCGCAGAAGTGGAAACCAACGCGAAAGCCCGACAGATCCGCAATGCCGAGGGGCTGGTGCCGCACTACACCTTCTATCTCGCCAGCCGCAAGTTTGCAGATACCTACCCGGAGACAGCAAAGCAGGTGGTGGATGAGCTGGGTAAACTCAGCGCGTGGGCGAACAGCCATCAGGACGAGGCCGCCGGGCTGCTGTCGACCTCAACCGGACTGGATAAAGCCATCTGGCTGAAGACCCTGGCCCGCCTGCCCTACGGTGCCGAACGCATGACCCCGGCGGTGTATAACGAACAGCAGGCGCTGGCGGATACCTTTACGCGCATCGGCCTGCTGCCGGTGAAAGTCGACGTGCGCAGCGCCACCTGGTCGCTGGATAAACCTTGATTTTCCTGACGACGGGAAGCTCTGCGCCTCCCGTCGCCGACAGGCTTACCCCGCCGTTTTCTCACCATTGCCTATCTGCCAGATAAAGGTGGGCGCTTCACCGTTCACCAGCCAGTTACCGATATTACGTGCCTTATAAATCACCGGATTATGCGAGGCAACCGTCCGCGCATTGCGCCAGTGGCGATCCAGCGCAAGGCGAGTTCGCGTATCCGACGCCCCGAGGGCATTAAACAGCTCCGTCGCCGCCCGCGGGATCCAGTCGCTGGCGATCACCTGCGCCTGCGCCGCTTCCACTTCCGCCAGCTGGTTACGCCGGGCAATCAATGCTTCGTCGTCGCTGACGTGCGCCACATAGGCCTGCTGCAGCGATTCCGCGGCCTGCAGGACCGCGGCCCGGGTCGCCCATGCCCAGCTGCTGATCTGCCCAACGACCTGCAGAACCTGGGCGTCATCGCGCGGCACGGCGGCGTTGCCGTGGCTGTACATCCGGGAACGATGTTTGACGCCCTGCGCGGCATCCCGCTCAACCGCCAGGCCAATGCCCGCGAGGGTCGCCAGCAGCACATGCTGGTAGAAGGCGGTCTGATAGCGAAAGCGCTGGGCAAAATCATAGACATGTTCGGTTTCCACCCGAGCGCCGGTAAAGCGGGTGGTCCCGCTGCCGGTCAACCGCTGGCCAAAGCCATCCCAGTCATCTTCCCGCACCACGCCGGTCTGCTGGGTGCTGACCAGGGCTATCACATCGCTGGCGGTATCACTGCGCCGGGCAAACACATCGATCCAGTCGGCGTACAGCGCGCCGGTGCTGTAAAACTTCTCGCCGTCGAGTCGCCAGCCGCCCTCTGCCGGCGTCACTCTGGTGTTCACCTCTCCCAGCTTAACCGCGCCGATCTCCGTCCAGCCGCTGCCCACCAGCTCACCGTCGAGGAAGCGACGAAACCAGCGGTCGCGCCCGGCGGAATCCGGCTGATTCAGCTGATCTTCCACAAAGGCAAAGTGCGCGCGCAGGGCCTGCGGCAGGTTAGAGTCCGCTTGCGCCAGCTCGATCAGCAGCGCGCTGAGCTGCGGCAGCGAAGCGCCCCAGCCGCCCTTCTCGCGCGGGATACGCAGCGTGCCGAAGCCCGCTTCTTTCAGCCAGCGGATCGGCTCATCGGGCAGAATGCGCTGCTGTTCGCGCTCCGCAGCGCCCTGGGCGATACGAGTGAATATCGGGCGGAAGGCGGCCGCCAGCGCGTCATAATCGGTGCCAGTGGAGAGCAGGGTCATTGTCAGTTCCTTATTCATGAAGTGCGTCGATATCTTCTCGCGTCGGTTCATGACGGACCGCCAGCAGGAAGAAAATGGGAATAATGGCGGCAAGCGAGACCACCCAGAACATCTGCGTGCCGAGGGAGGCCTGCAGCAGCGGCAGAATAAACAACGCCAGCGCGCTGCCGATCCCGGAGAGTGCCCGGCTGAAACCGACCCCGGTGGCGCGAATGGCAGTAGGATAGGAGAGCGCCGGGTAGATCATCAGCTGCGCCCCCGGGCCAAACCCTTCGGCGAACAGCCACAGCCCCAGCATCGCGATAGCCAGCACGATACCTGCCGTCGCGTGCGGTTGCCCAACCAGCGCCAGCACAATCAGCGCCACAAACTGCAGGGCGAAGCCGGCTATCGCCACATGACGCGAAGGATATTTCCACGCCAGATGCATACCGAGCAGCCCACCGGTAAAAGCAAACAGGGCGTTCAGCCCCAGCGATGCCGAAATAGTTTCGAAGACGCCAGCCCCGAGGAACTGGGCAAGAATTGACGGCAGGAAAAAGGCAATCGCCGTGTACTCGAAGGAGATACAGATATTCATCACCCCGGCGACGATAGTCCGCTCGCGGTAGGGTTTTTCGAACAGCACGCGGAAGCTCACTTTCGGCGCTGGCGCGGGCTTCGCCGCCGGGACCTCATGGGCATGGATCCCCCAGGAGTCGCGTAAAATACGCACTGCAGAGGTCAGATCGCCCTGGTTGGCCGCCCACAGCGGGGATTCATTCATAAATCGACTGCGGACGGCAATAATCAGCAGTGCCGGCACGGCGCCGAACAGCAGGGAGGCGCGCCACAGCCAGTCAAGATGCTCCTGCGGCAGCAGGAAATAGAGGCCGAAGATAATGAGAAAGCAGACGGTTGAGGCGGCGTACCACATCGGGCACCACGCCGCGAGGCGAGCCGCTTTGTTGCCTTTGCCGGCAAAGCGGGAAAACTCGGCCAGATAGGACATCGCTACCGGCAGGTCGATGCCAACGCCGATGCCCATCAGGAAGCGGGCGCCAATCAACACCCAGACGTTCGGCGCCAGCCCGGCGGCGATAGCCGAAATCACGAAAAAGAACATATCGGCCATAAAAACCGAATAGCGACCATATTTATCGGTCAGCCAGCCGCCGATAATATTGCCGACGATAGTCCCGACCATAATGGACGAAGTCACCAGGCCGGTCAGCAGCGGTGAGAGCTGAAATTCACGTACAACGTCATCAATACCGTAGGAGAGCGTGGTTAAGTCATATGCGTCGAGAAAAACGCCCCCCAGCGCGAGGAAGACAATCATCCGCGCATATTTCGCTTGTTCCTTGCCGGAATTAATTAGCCGCGCCACATCCCCGACGCTACTGACCGGTACCGAAGCGATACCGGGATTATCCACTGGTAATGTACTCATTTTTTCACCTTATTATTTTGTGCAGGTCATCAGCTGTTATAGACCGCGCGCGACGAGAATCAAAACAACAAATCATTCTATAAAAATCAATATAATCAATAAGTTAATAAATATCACTAGCACAAAAAGGACGCGCTTTCACGCATCCTCAAGGGAAATAAATAACAACGAAAATAGACGTCGTGCAGGACGCTTATTCCGCGGACACTGGAACTAATACGTCTTTTACCAGCGGGTCATCGGTGGTTTTTAACCACGTCTGGATCCGCGGATCAGAAAAAGCCTGTTTTAATTTGACGATATTTTCCTGCGATAAATACGGTGTACCAATCACTAATTGCGAAGCAAAGGTGCGCGGCGCCGGCGGGAATAATATGCCTTTCTCACGCGGCACTTTCCCGGCGTCAAATTGCGAGACATAGCCGATGGCGGCATCCACCGAATTTAACGCCCGCGGCATGGTCAGCAGATCCAGCTCTTTAAAGACAAACTGATGCGGGTTACCGACAATATTTTTCAGCTTCGCCGTGCGCGGCTCCACCGCCGGGTCGAGCGAGATCAACCCAATGCGCTGGAGCAGCCACAGGGCCTGCCCCTGATTGGCGCCATCGTCAGGCACGACAATGGTCGCGCCGTTGGGCAACGCCTGTACCGACGAGTAGCGGTCGGAATAGATGCCAAACGCCCACTGGAACACCGGCACCGTGGTCGACAGCGCAAAGCCGTTAGCGTCCACCACCTGTTTAAGCCACCACTGATGCTGATAGATCGTCCCGGCATACTGACCTTCCGCTACCGCGCGGTCAGCCTGGACCGGATCCTGCACTCCCACCGCCTCCAGTTTCAGACCGTAATCGGGCGCAATATGCTGATTAATATACTCAATGATCCGCTGCTCGCCGGCCATCGCCGGCTCGTAGTGAATTTTTAACGTGCTGCCGAAGACCACCTGCTGGCTTTGGGTATGTCCCCGCCACCACCAGAAGGCGATGGCGAGCAGGATAATCACCGCCAGCGCCGCCAGCCAGGACCAGCGCCGCGCTTTACGTAACTCAAATTGCTCTGTTGTCATACAAGGTTCCCCTGCGTGTGGCGTAAACGGTTGACCAGACGGTCACCCAAAAATTGAATCAACTGGATCGTGGCGATCAGGGCAACGATCGTCGCGATCATGATGTGGTTGTCGAAGCGCTGATAGCCGTACACCACGGCCAGGTAGCCGATGCCGCCGGCGCCGATGGTCCCGGCGATAGCCGAATACTCGATCATCGAGACCAGGTTTAGCGTCACCGCCGCCACCAGCGCGGGCATGGCTTCACTGAGCTGCGCGCTGGCAATGATTTGCCAGCGCGACCCGCCGCAGACGACCCCCACCGCGGTGACCTCCGCCGGCAACTCGCGCAGCGCGTTCTCCACCAGACGGCCAAAGAACGGGACGCCGGCGGCGATCATCGGCACTACCGCGGCGGGGATGCCAATCGTGGTGCCGGTCAGCCAGTAAGTGAACGGGATAATGGCGGCCATCAGCACCAGAAACGGCAGCGAACGTCCCATATTGACCACCCAGTTCAGCAGCCGGTACAGCAGTGCGTGCGGAAATAAGCCCCGCGGCGAGGCGTTAAACAACACCACCCCCACCAGTCCTCCCAGCGTGACGACAAACAGCATCACAATGGCCACCATCAGCCAGGTTTCGCCATAGGCGGGGAGCAGCAGCGAAGGGATTTCGCCCCAGGGGGTATCCTGACTGATGACTGTCGGTTTCATACCGCCTCCCTGAGCAACGGCGCGCTGTCGAGGATCTCCGCCGTTATGCCGAGCTGCGCCAGCAGGCCCTGCAGTCGCGCGGGCGACAGGCGTTCGCCCTGAAAGCGCACTCCGGCCTGCAGGCGACCGGCCAGCCGACCATTAATCACCTCGACGTGACCGCCAAGGAGATCGATCTGCAGCGCCCACTGCTGGCTCAGGCGGCTGATCCAGTCGGTGGCCACCGGCACATCCCAGCGGTAGCTCAGACGCAGCAGCAGATCGCTGTGGGTAGCTGCCGCCGGCGTCAGCGGCAACAGCTGCTGGCCGAGCAGAGAATCGGGACGCGCCAGCAGATCTTCGATCCGCCCGTACTGGACGATCGTCCCGTCGCGGATCTCCGCCACCGCATCCGCCGCCGTGCGCACCGCGTCCATTTCATGGGTAATCAGGACGATCGCCAGCTGGTACTCATCACGCAGCCGCTTGAGCAGAGCCAGCACCGAGGCCGTGGCCTGAGGATCGAGGCCGGAGGTGGCTTCATCCGCCAGCAGAACGGACGGGCGCAGCGCCAGCGCGCGGGCAATGCCGATCCGCTGGCGCTGGCCGCCTGAGAGCTGGGCCGGCCAGGCATCCGCTTTGTGGCTCAGGCCGACGCTCTCCAGCAGCTCGCCAACCCGCGCCTTGATATCGCGCTCCACCACACCAAGCCACGCCAGCGGCAGGGCGACATTCTCCCAGGCGGTCCTGCGGCTCAACAGCGCCGAAGACTGGAAAACGGTGCCAATCGCCCGCTGTTCCCGGCGCAGCGCCTCGCCGGACAGCGCCGACAGATCCTTGCCATTGATACGAATGCTGCCGCTGTCCGGTTGCTCCAGCAGGCTGATGCAGCGCGCCAGGGTTGATTTACCGGCGCCGCTCGGCCCCACCACCGCGGTGATGGAGCGCTCAGGCACCTGCAGCGACAGCCCTTTCAGCACCGCGCTGAGCCGGCCATCCGCCGTGCGGTAACTTTTATGCAGGTCATCAATAGCGATCATGTCACCTTCTCCTCTACCGATGCCGCCGTGGGCGCATCGCGGCGGTAGCTGGCGCCCGGGTGAGGCGCGGCCAGACGCGGGCCGCCGCCGAACAGTTTTTCGCGCAGGGTCCCCTCGCGGTACTCTTGCTTAAAGACGCCGCGCTTTTGCAGCTCAGGCACCAGCAGCTCGACGACATCGCGGAAGGTTTCGTGAGTGACGGCATAGGCGAGGTTAAAGCCATCGACGTCCGTCTCTTCGACCCAGGACTGCAGTTCGTCCGCCACGGTTTGCGCGCTGCCAACCACCAGCGGACCGAAGCCGCCGATCCCCG
>OGLE01001096.1_pt1 | contig 23035 bp, 20 predicted proteins | sample 1572671 | NCBI WGS metagenome assembly OGLE01 (sample SAMEA2581923, study PRJEB24529) | metagenome | biome: Human gut stool | place: China | collected 2011 | reverse complement strand
CGTGCTCTTACCGGTAAGAAAGCAAGAATTAAAGAAAAAAGAGTTAACGGTTAATCCCAAACTCCTATTTCTAAATAAAAAAGGGAAGCCGATTGATTCGGTTTCCCTTTTTTAATGTCTCAAATACCTCACCCCACGGAATGGAATTATTCGTCTTACGGAACGGACAAATGTCCCTTCGCCCGCTATCCCATATAAATAAAAAATGCGAAAAGCAAAGGGAGTACAAGCAAACCTGCATTTTCTACAAGCATTTTCTTTTTTCGTGGGATTAATAAAGATTTTTCATTATAGTGAAAAAAACGTTTGATACGGTTGAAAACTTTGTTTGACGTATATCAAAAAAATACCGCCCAGCCGAGAAATCATATTCCGGCAGGGCGGCTATATTTTCAATCAAAGACTGAGCTTATTTAATATCTCTCAACTCCCAGCCCAACGCACTGGCTCCCAACACAGCAGCATCAGAGTCTTTCAGTTCGGACATCATCAATTTGGCCTTGCCCTTGTAAATCATCAGGATATTATCATCGATAGCTTTCTGGATAGGCTTGAAGATGTAATCTCCGGACTTAGCCAACCCACCGAACAGAATAATTGCTTCGGGACTGGAGAAAGCAATGAAGTCTGCAATAGCCTCTCCCAGAATAGTACCGGTAAAGTCAAAAATATCCTGTGCCAGCTTGTCACCTTGAACGGCTGCATCATACACATCCTTAGAGGTGATGTTTTCGGCCGGAATGGAACGCAACAAACTCGGTTCAGTACGTGCAGTGAGGAACTCACGTGCAGTACGCGCCACACCGGTAGCCGAACAGTAAGTTTCCAGACAGCCGTGGCGACCGCATCCGCAGAGACGACCGTTTTCGCGACGTATGATAGTATGTCCCAACTCTCCGGCAAAACCGTCGTGTCCGTATACCATTTGTCCGTTGATAACGATACCGCTGCCTACACCCGTACCCAGCGTTATCATGATGAAGTCTTTCATACCGCGTGCAGCGCCGTAGGTCATTTCACCGATAGCAGCGGCATTGGCGTCATTGGTCAGTGCCGTAGGGATGCCCAAACGTTCTTCAAACATGGCTGCCAAAGGAATTACTCCTTTCCACGGAAGATTCGGGGCAAACTCGATTGTACCGCTGTAATAGTTGCCGTTAGGAGCACCGATACCGATACCTTTTATTTTATCAACACCGCCATTCGCGATAATCAGCGGAAGAAGATTCTTGCATACTTCGTCTACGTAATTGTCCGCCTCATCATAAGCTCCCGTCTTGATGGAACCACTTGCAAGAATAGTGCCACGTGCATCTACGATACCAAAGACGGTGTTCGTTCCGCCTATGTCAATCCCCACTACATAGGGTTTTTCCATGTTTGAATTCATGATATTTACTTTTTTGTTTAAAGGGTTAGTTATAACATTAATGGTTACAAATTACACAAAGAAAAACGACACTGCAAAATCTTTTTTTAAAAAACTTCACGTCAATTGCAACTTTTCGTCACATAGCTGCGTCTAATAGTTAAAATCAATAAGAACAAAGCTATAAACAGGAAAAACGTGATACAACTGAAAGACATCAACAAGACCTATAATAACGGAGCACCGCTACACGTACTCAAAGGCATCGACCTTGATATCCGAAAAGGAGAGTTCGTCTCTATTATGGGAGCGTCAGGCTCCGGAAAATCCACGCTCCTCAACATCTTAGGCATTCTGGACAACTACGATACAGGAGAATATTACCTGAACGGTACGCTTATCAAGAACCTGAGCGAAAACAAAGCCGCCGAATACCGCAACCGTATGATTGGCTTTATCTTCCAGTCATTCAATCTGATTTCCTTCAAGGATGCGGTAGAGAATGTGGCTCTTCCTCTCTTCTATCAAGGAGTAAGCCGCCGGAAGCGTAACGATATGGCGTTGGAATATCTGGAACGCCTGGGGCTGAAAGAGTGGGCTCACCACATGCCCAACGAAATGTCCGGCGGACAGAAGCAGCGTGTAGCCATTGCCCGTGCATTGATTACCCACCCCCAGATTATCCTTGCCGACGAACCGACCGGTGCTCTCGACAGCAAGACTTCCGTAGAGGTCATGCAAATTCTGAAAGACTTGCATGAAACGGGCATGACCATCGTGGTCGTAACCCACGAGAGCGGCGTTGCCAATCAGACAGACAAGATTATCCACATTAAAGACGGTGTGATAGGAAGCATTGAAGAGAACCTGAATCACGACGCATCGCCATTCGGCAAGGACGGTTTCATGAAATAACGGACACTGCCGCGTCATTACATTAATCTCCTATCGCTTTATAACATCACTTACAGTAATCATGATAGACCTTTGGCAAGAAATATACGGTACAATCAAGCGTAACAAGTTGCGCACGTTCCTCACCGGTTTTGCAGTGGCGTGGGGCATCTTTATGCTTATCGTACTGCTGGGAGCAGGCAACGGCATCATCCATGCTTTCGAACAAAACGCATCCGAACGCGCATTGAACTCCATCCGCCTGGGCGGTGGCTGGACCACCCAATCGTACGAAGGCTTGAAAGAAGGACGGCGTATCCAACTGGAAAACAAAGACCTCGCCGCAACCGAAAAATACTTTCCCGACAATATCATCACTGCCGGCGCCACCCTGCGGCAGGGAGATGTAAACATCAGCTTCGGACAAGAATACATCAATATCTCGCTGATGGGCGTACACCCGAACTACGTAGAGTCCGAAGCCATCAAGACCGCAAGCGGACGCTTTATCAACCGGAACGATGTGAAAGAACGGCGGAAAGTTATCATTCTTCATAAAAAGTCGGCAGAAATTCTTTTCGGAAAGTCACGTACGGAACCAGTCGGCCGGTTTGTCAATGCAGGCGGTGTAGCCTACCGGGTAGTCGGATTGTACGAAGACCAGGGAGACCAAAGCAGCCTGGCCTTTATCCCCTTCTCCACCATGCAAACCATCTATAACAAAGGCGATAAACTCAACAACATCATCTTCACCACCAAAAATCTGACGAGCGAAGCGGCCAACGAAACCTTTGAGAAAGAGTACCGTAAAGTCATTGCCGCCAACCACCGTTTCGACCCGGAAGATGAAGGCGCAATATGGATATGGAACCGCTTTACACAATACATACAGACACAGAACGTAGCCGGCTTGTTGCGTACCGCCATTTGGGTGATAGGTATTTTTACCCTGCTGAGCGGCATCGTAGGCGTATCGAATATCATGCTGATTACCGTCAAGGAACGCACACGCGAGTTCGGTATACGCAAAGCGCTGGGTGCAAAGCCTTTTTCCATCCTTCGGCTGATTATTGTGGAAAGCGTTACGATTACCACTTTTTTCGGCTACATCGGCATGGTGGCAGGCATCGGAGTAACGGAATGGATGAATTCCGCCTTCGGCACACAAACAGCGGATGCGGGTATGTTTCAAGCCAGGATGTTCACGGACCCCACAGTGGATATCGGCATTGCCATACAGGCTACATTGACCCTGATTGTCGCAGGTACGCTTGCCGGATTCTTCCCGGCTAAAAAGGCGGTAAGCATCAGTCCCATCGAAGCACTTAGAGCAGATTAAACGATTATGAGAATAGACATGGATACATGCGAGGAAATCCTCGTTACGATAACAAGAAACAAGACACGCAGTCTGCTGACGGCATTCGGTGTATTCTGGGGCATCTTCATGCTTGTGGCACTTATTGGCGGCGGACAAGGCATGCAGGAACAAATGAAAGCGCAATTTGAAGGTTTCGCTACAAACTCCGGATTTATTGCAGCGCAAAAGACAAGCGAGGCCTACAAAGGATTTCGTAAAGGACGCTGGTGGGACCTGGAAATGGAAGATGTAGAACGGGTACGCAGCATCGACGGAATAAAAACGGCCACTCCTTCATTTGCCTTATGGGGACAGACAGCCGTTTACGGAGAAAACAAATACGAATGCAGCGTCAAAGGTCTATACCCCGAATATGAACAGATAGAACATCAGGAAATGACGTACGGCCGCTTTATCAATGACGTGGATATACGTGAGGCGCGCAAGGTATGCGTCATTGGCAAACGCGTGTACGAAAGCCTCTTCAAGCCGGGCGAGGACCCTTGCGGAAAATATATCAGGGTAAACGGCATTTATTACCGTGTTATCGGCATGTGCTCTTCCGAGGGTAATGTGAACATACAGGGACAGGCTTCGGAAGCGGTTACCCTACCCTTCACAACGATGCAGCAGACATATAATCTGGGACAAAGAATAGATGTAGTCTGTTTTATCATGAAACCGGGAGTGAAAGTTAAGGACGTAGAACCGGAAATAGAGCATCGCATCAAAGCCGCCCATTACATCTCGCCGGACGACAAACAGGCAATCATGTTCCTCAATGCAGAAGCCATGTTTTCCATGATGGACACACTGATGACAGGTACCCGCATCCTTATCTGGATGGTGGGCTTGGGAACCTTGTTTGCCGGAGCTATCGGCGTATCCAATATCATGATGGTAACGGTAAAGGAACGCACTACGGAAATAGGCATACGGCGTGCCATCGGTGCCCGTCCCAAAGATATTCTGCAACAAATCCTTTCGGAAAGTATGGTACTGACTACCGTAGCCGGCATGGCAGGTATCTCTTTTGCCGTACTTATACTGCAAATACTGGAAAGCGCAGCGAATGATCCCGGAGTCATCAAGACCCATTATCAAGTCTCCTTCGGACTGGCTATCGGCACTTGCGCCCTTCTCATTGCATTAGGGATGCTGGCAGGACTGGCACCTGCTTACCGCGCAATGGCCATCAAACCTATCGAAGCGATAAGGGATGAGTAAAAAACGGCAAGGTAACAGACTGATAAAACGATAGAAAAATAAAACAATAATACAATAAAGATGAAAACAAAGAAGTATCTGAAAATCGCATCACTGGCGGTAGTAGCTGCCATATTTATCTGGACATTCGTGTTTTTGTACCGGAAATCCCAGCCCACTGTAAAGGTATATGAGACCATCGTTCCGGAAACAGCCGATTTGGAAAAGACAACCGTAGCCACCGGAAAAGTGGAGCCCAGAGATGAAGTGCTTATCAAGCCGCAAATATCCGGTATCATTTCCGAAGTATATAAAGAAGCCGGACAAAGCGTCAAGCAAGGCGAAGTGATTGCCAAAGTAAAGGTTATCCCCGAACTGGGCACGCTGAACTCTGCCGAAAGCCGCGTCCGTCTGGCAGAAATCAATGCCAAACAAGCCGAAACGGACTTTGCCCGTGTCGAGAAGTTGTTTAATGACAAACTCATCAGCAACGAAGAATACGAAAAGGGGGAAGTGAACGTAAAACAGGCACGGGAGGAATTGCAAACAGCCAAAGACAATCTGGAAATCGTAAAGGAAGGTATCACCAAGAACAGCGCTTCATTCAGCAGCACATTGATTCGTTCCACCATTACCGGACTGATTCTGGACGTACCTATCAAAGTCGGCAACTCCGTTATCATGAGCAATACGTTCAACGACGGAACAACAATCGCCACGGTTGCCAATATGAATGACCTCATCTTCCGGGGCAACCTGGATGAGACCGAGGTAGGCCGCGTACACGAAGGCATGCCGGTAAAGCTGACTATCGGTGCATTGCAAAACCTCTCGTTCAACGCCGTACTGGAATACATATCTCCGAAAGGCGTAGAAGAAAACGGAGCCAACCAATTCGAAATCAAAGCGGCCATCCAGGCGCCGGACAGCGTACAAATCCGTTCCGGCTATTCCGCCAATGCGGAAATTGTGCTGGAACGTGCCCTCAAGACGCTCGCCCTGCCGGAAAGTACGGTTGAATTCAGTGGAGACAGCACCTTTGTATATGTACTGACCGACAGTGTACCTCAACAGAAGTTCAAACGCCAACAGATAGAAGTAGGCATGAGCGACGGTATCAAAATTGCCGTCAAAAGCGGCCTGACTGCCAAAGACAAAGTGCGTGGCGCTGAGAAAAAAGATAAATAACCGTTATACTTAGAAGAAGCAAAAACGCCATGAAAAAAAAGATACTTATATATATGGCCGTTCTGGCTTGCATACAAGTTCAGGCGCAAGACCGCTGGTCGCTACGGCAATGTATAGACTACGCCATCGAGCATAATATCGACATCCGCCGGACAGCCAATGCAGCCGAACAAAGCAATGTTGAAGTGAATACCGCTAAATGGGCACGACTGCCGAACCTTAATGCCAGTGCCGGACAAAACTGGAACTGGGGACGCACGCAGACCGCTATCAAGGATGAGAGTACCGGTGATTACTCCACCGTATATGTCAACACAGGCAGTCACGGTACAAATATGTCCGTTTCCACCAATATTCCACTGTTTACCGGACTCGAGATACCCAACCAGTATGCTTTGGCCAAATTAAACCTAAAAGCCGCTCTTGCCGACTTGGAGAAAGCCAAAGAAGATATCTCCATCAATATAGCCTCAGCCTACTTACAGGTACTGTTCAACGAAGAACTGCACCGGGTTTCTTTAGGACAAGTAGAACTGAGCAAAGAACAATGCAACCGCATAGAGCGGCTGGCAGAAGTAGGGAAAGCCTCTCCGGCAGAAGTTGCCGAAGCCAAAGCACGTGTAGCGCAGGATGAGATGAATGCGGTACAGACGGGCAATAACTATCAACTGGCATTGCTCGACCTCAGCCAGCTTATCGAACTGGAAACACCAAAAGGTTTCCTCTTGGAAAATCCTGCCGTAACAATAGAACTTATCCCATTGGCTTCTCCGGACGAAATATATCAGTTAGCATTAGGTTGCAAGGCCTCAATACAAGCTGCACAGTATCGTCTGGAAGGAAGTAAACACAGTATCCGAATCGCCCAAAGCGGTTACTATCCGCAACTGACTCTCAGCGGGAGTCTCGGTACGAATTATTATTCGACAATCAACCGCACTTTCAGCCAGCAAATGAGTGATAATTTCAACAAATACATCGGTTTTAATCTGAGTGTTCCCATCTTTAACAGACTGGCTACACGCAACCGGGTACGTACAGCCCGCCTGCAACGTGAAAACTACTCCTTGCAACTGGATAATGCCAAGAAGGACCTCTACAAAGAAATTCAGCAGGCATGGTACAATGCGGCAGCATCCGAAAGCAAGTACACAAGCAGCAGCGCGGCAGCCTCGGCAAGCGAAGCATCGTTTAAGCTGATGAGCGAGAAATACGAAAACGGGAAAGCGAACGCCGTAGAATACAATGAGGCCAAGCAGAACCTGATGAAAGCACAATCCGATGAACTACAAGCCAAATACGAGTACCTGTTCCGTACCAAGATACTGGACTTTTATAAAGGAGAGCCTATCGAATAAATATAATTTTAGTTGTTGTGTGTTTGTAAGGAGATGAACACTTTTTATTTATTTTCTTTTCAGGCACGGACTACATGGAAAACACAGATTTTCTTTACTTCTTTTTCCGTGAATTCCGTGCCTGAAAGAAATCATCAGGTATATTGAAGTATCCCCCGTTTATCAGTTATAAATACACATGGATAAGCGTTTAATTTCGTCTTGACGCTTCTTTACCTCTTTCTGACGAACGGGAAGAAGAACGTATTGTACGCGTAGAGGATGAAGAAGAGTTGCTGCGTCGTCTTATGCTTTCGTTTTCCTTCTGAATACTCTGCCCGCGTTTAGGAGCATTTACTTCCTTCTTAGTATCGGAACGGCGTACCGGACTGTTGGTAGCAGGACGGCGATTGGACTGTTCCACGTTAGGGCGCGTACCGGAATTGGGACGGATATGAACCGAACCGAAATCCGAACGCCGGCTCGTATGGTACGATTTATTATCACGGATACGGAAAGAGCCGTTATAGGTAGGATAGTTATGTCTGCCCCGGTAATAGCTTACATTATGATAATGAACACGGTTATGTCCGCCACAGTAAGTACGATAATGATAAGGACGCGGATAGTAGAAATGATTCGGATTGGTATAAGTAACATAAATCCGGAAAGACCAATGCCCGCCACTCACATAAATCGGACGGAAGAAGTAGGCAGCCTGCATGAAACGGGAATACTGTCTGCGGCTCAATACCCAGCGTAAATCGTCATTGCGTATATCCAGATAATCGTAATACCGATTCAACGCCCATTCTTCACCCCTCAGCACATCATCCATCAGATAACGTACACCTGAAATAAAGTCATAATTAATTTCATATACATCATTATACTGAGCCGTATTCAGATTCAGTTCATAAGCCATCTTATCCGTAAGAAAGCGTGTTTCTTTACGCACTTTACTGTTACTCATGGCCGCATGGCAGACAGCAGTACTCATTATTACGGCAAATAACATAAATAATATTCGTTTCATGGCAGCGTTCTTTACAAGTTTATATTCCATCATTTTAGTAAAAACAAAAATAGGGGAATATTTTCCCCCATCCTTCTGTTTCTCTCTAATATGTTATAGGGAAAACCCTATTGCAGGTAGGGATTAGAGTTTTTTTGCCAGTTCAATCCCATTTTCCTGCAGCGATACCAGATGTTTTTTGTATAAATCGCCAACTGCTTTTTTAAAGGTTTTCTTGCTGACACCGAATGTATCGTAAATCTCTTCGGCAGGGCTCTTGTCATGCAAAGTGATGTGTCCGCCCTGCTCACGGATATAATCCAATAAGGTAGCAGCAAAGTCTTCCACCTTGCCCTGCCCCGGTTTCTGAAGTATCAGGTCAATCTTTCCATCCTCGCGAACCTGCTTTACATAAGCCTTCAATGTCATGCCTGTATGCAGAGGTTGAAATATCTCGCTTTCATACAGCAAACCGCTATATCGGTTTTCAATAATAGCCTTAAAACCTAAATCAGTCTTCTGCCAGATAAGTATGCTAACTTCCTGACCGGGTTCATAAGGCGCTTTTTCTTTCGAAAGATAACGGTCCACTTTGGCAGAGGCTACAATCCGGTAACTCTCATCATCCAGATGAGCATGGATTACATATTGCTTCCCAACCTGCATCTTCATTTTCTGTTCACGGAAAGGAACAAACAAATCTTTCATCAATCCCCAGTTAAGGAAAGCGCCGTATTGATTTATCCATGCCACTTCCAAACAGGCAAACTCACCGACCTGTACTAATGGTGTCAGTGTGGTAGCTACCAACCGTTCCTCGTTATCCAGGTAGATAAACACAGTCAGTTCATCTCCCGGCTTGCAGTTTTCGGGCACATAACGCGACGGAAGCAGAATTTCTCCTTCTTCACCACCATCCAGATACATGCCGAAATCAACCTCTTTCACCACCCTCAAGGTATTGAACTTTCCTAACTCTATACTCATACAAATTATATTTCGTAATATTTATAACAAGAACGATACGCAATAGAACACAGCCTATTCCGGCATCCTGCGCAAAGATAGCGAAAGGTGAGCGCAATACCAAGCCAAAAGTCCGCTTTTGAGCGCGGGTACTGCCGAGCCGCGTCCTACCTTATACAAAGATAAAGATAAGGAATAACTTTTCGCTCTAAAAGATAACTTTTTTATATAAACAACTCTTCTGGAAAACGGTTATCTTTGTAACGTAACAATCGACAAAAGCGTTTATTATTCACCTTTAAATAATATAATTATGGAATTTATTACAAACGAAAAGCTGACCATTGTAGGTGCAGCCGGTATGATCGGCTCCAACATGGCACAGACTGCAATCATGATGCACCTCACCCCGAACATCTGTTTATACGACCCTTATGCTCCCGGTCTGGAAGGTGTGGCGGAAGAAATGTTCCACTGCGGGTTCGAAGGTCTAAACCTGACATTCACATCCGACATTAAAGAGGCTCTGACCGATGCCAAATATGTAGTGTCTTCCGGTGGTGCAGCCCGTAAAGCAGGTATGACCCGTGAGGATTTGCTAAAAGGCAATGCCGCCATTGCCGAAGAATTCGGTAAGAACGTGAAAGCTTACTGCCCGGATGTGAAGCACGTGGTTGTCATCTTTAACCCGGCCGATATTACCGGCCTGATTACATTATTGTACTCAGGATTGAAGCCATCTCAGGTTACAACACTGGCAGCCCTTGACAGTACCCGCCTGCGTAGCGAACTTTCCAAACATTTCGGCATTGCTCCCGATAAGATAGAGAACTGCCGTACATATGGCGGACATGGCGAACAAATGGCTGTATATGCTTCTACCGCCAAAGTAGATGGGAAACCGTTGCTGGATATCATCGGCACTCCTGCCCTGACAAAGGAAGAATGGGCAGAAATACAGACCAAAGTTACCAAAGGCGGCGCTAACATTATCGCTTTGCGCGGTCGTTCTTCTTTCCAAAGCCCTGCGTATATTTCCATAGAAATGATTGCTGCCGCCATGGGTGGAAAGCCTTTCCGCTGGCCGGCAGGCACATATGTACACAGTCACGGTTTCGACCATATCATGATGGCTATGGAAACCGAAATCAATAAGGACGGTGTGCACTACAAAGAGCTGAAAGGTACTCCCGAAGAAGAGGCTAAACTGAAAGAAAGTTACGCTCACCTCTGTAAACTACGCGACGAAGTTATAGGAATGGGCGTATTGCCGCCCATTAAAAACTGGCACAGTATTAATCCGAATATAGATTAAACAATTACGTAGAAATCTATACTCATAACTAATACAAATATCCCCTTTGTTCTTGTTTTAAAAGCTACAAAGGGGATTTTTCTAATATTTTTCCTCAAAAAGCCTTGTAGTATAAAAAAATATCTTTATCTTTGCACCCGCAAACGGAAAAGGTGCCATAGCTCAGTTGGTAGAGCAAAGGACTGAAAATCCTTGTGTCCCCGGTTCGATTCCTGGTGGCACCACTTTTAAAAGATTAATTATCAAGCAGTTACTAATAAAAGTAGCTGCTTTTTTCTTTATATACTACCCTGTTTTTCCACAAATTTAGCCACTTTTTGCTATCAGAGTTAAACCAAGAGTTAAACCGGAAATCAATATGGCTACAACGGTTAATGTACTGTGTTACAAATCAAAAACTCTTAGTAATGGTGAACATCCGCTTATGATTCGTATCTGCAAGGATGGTAAAAAGAAGTATGTCAGTCTTGGCGTGTCTGTAAAAGCAGAACACTGGAACTTTGAAAAGAATGTCCCAAAATCGAATTGTCCTGACAGAGAGCATATTAACATACTCATAGCTAACAAGAAAAAAGAGTACGAAACGGAAATAGTTAAACTGAAATCAGAAGATAAGTTATTTACAGCCAATACTTTGAATGAGCAAGTTTCTAATTCTGTTAAACCGAAAACGGTAGAAGAAGCATTTAATGAGTATCTCCGACTTCTTCAAGAAGAAAACAGACGTGGATATATGCTTTCTGTTAAACAAGTGTACAATTCACTCATCAAGTACAATAAACATCTGAATATTCATTTCACAGATATAGATGTTGCTTGGCTAAAGAAATACGAGACATGGCTTAGAAACAGCGGACTTGCAGAGAATACCATCGGCATACGATTCAGAACATTGCGCACCATCTATAATTATGCCATACAGGAGGATATGGTAAGAGCGGAACACTACCCTTTCAAGAAATACAAAGTATCTAAGTTGAATCAAGAAACAGCCAAAAGAGCGTTAAGCAAAGAGGACATAAACAGAGTGTTGCAATATCAGACAGACAACAGATTTATGCGCCTACCCATAGACTTGTTTGCTTTCACCTATTACATGGGTGGCATTAACTTTGTGGACATAGCCAATCTCACACAGAAGAACATCATAGACAACAGACTCGTCTATAAAAGAAGCAAAACGGGTAAGCTCATCAAATTACCGTTAGTTCCACAAGCAGTTGAACTTATTAAGAAGTATCACAGCAAGAACAACCCTTATCTGTTCCCGATATTTTCTAACAGACATACAACGGAACAAGAGAAAGCCAACAGACTGCATAAAGTTATCACCAAAGTAAATAAACGCTTAAAACAGATTGGCGAAGAATTGGGCATACCTATTCCAATCACCACATACGTTGCAAGACATAGCCAAGCTACCATTATGAAGAAGGCAGGTATATCAACCGCTATCATAGGGCAGATTATGGGACACAGTTCGGAACGAGTAACACAAGTTTATTTAGATAGTTTCGATAATGAACAGATAAACAATGCAATGAAGAATTTGCTATAACCTCAAAATAATCCTATTTGTGACTATTACAAGTGGGATTATTTTTCTATTTTTGGCAAAAAGCAACAACCATGAAAATTGATACATCCCTATTAAGAACAATCCTGCCTCTTTTAGAAAGTTGTTACGGTTTCAAAATTCAAGAAATCCAAAGCGAACTTTTGATGATATATGATAAACAATCACAAGAGGGACGACTTGACAAAGAGCTTCATGAGAAAAATTCGCATGAAGAGGGCGGACACAAATACATAAGAGTTACGGATTATGCCTTGGCTACAGAAGACAAGGTGACGATTACCACAACCAATAACTTTGAAGAAAAAATTGAAGCAATTATTGCTTTATGCAAGAATAAATTAGGGCAAGATGAAATAAATTACAAGAATATTGCTTCAACATTACTTGTTATGGCGGCAATTCTTAACCGCAACGAAAATGAGCTGTCACCGAATGAAGATATAGACGAGATTAATTGGAACATAGATACTTATGCTTTGCAAGTACGACCAGACCTCTTACGATTATACATAGCAAGACATAAAGGGAAAAACAAATATCACAAATCTTGCTATATTAAATTCGGATATGCAACAGAATCAGTTGAAATCCAAACAATGTACCCTTGGTTTGAAAAGATGTTAGACCGCTACCTATACAAATTTCTTGGAGTAGAAAATGTGGAGGAAGCAGAAAGAGAGCTGCAACAGGTATATGGGCAAAAAGTTGGCGCAAAACTTAATGAAACGGCAGCCCGTCTTATTTGGGGTACATATCATTTGCTCCAAACCGTACCCTGCATGAAATCCTCAAAGGAAAATTCTGTGACAAATGCGCAAGTCAGATTTATTCACGAGTACCTTAGTATTTTAGAACTAATAGACCCTATTGAGGTTGAGCCTATATCAATTCGTGGTCGTTTAAACAACCTCTTAAAGAAATACAATACCATTGAAGAAGTATTGGATAAACGTTCATATAAAAGTTCACCTAACAACGATAATGATTGGGCGCTATTCTAAACTTTCATATCATTAATAATCAAAGCATTCCTTTTCCAAGAAGGAGTGCTTTTTTATTTTGGTAAAAAACTACTCTTTTCTTTCTGGAATTATTTACCAACCCACCTGAACAGGATTTCAGAAATTTGCACCGTAATCAAAAACGACAAGGCGCCAAAGTCAGAGATTGCCCCGATTGCTCACGGGAGGTTGAGCAAAGAGTTTACTAACCATCATAAAAAGGAAGAAGATGGAAACAGTAAATAAGGTAGCGACCTCTAACGCGACAGAGATTATGAAAACAGTCAATGGTACTGCGAGTGCAGAAACCCTTTTGATTGGCTTCATGGAAGAACCAATCTCCGAAGGAGACTTTGAAGATTCGGAATCCACAGAGTTAGGTAGTTTTAGTTTTGAACTTTAAACGAAGAATGAATTATGGAAAAGAATAATGATTTAGGATTATTGCCTATGGCAGAAAACGACTATGGTTTTGATTTCAGCTTTCCGGCTGAACAATCACAAATGCCCTATGACAACAAGGGAGCATGTGACGAGTTGAGCAAGGATATGAAGAGACGTGATGTCTTATCCCTGTGCTTCTACAAGGACAAGAATACCAGCCATGCGTGCGTGCAGGTGGAATCAAAAAACGTCGCCCCGTACAAGCTACAACTGAATCCTGCCTTATTTGCGGGACTGATGCGGTACATTGAGAATGGCAAGCCATTTGAGTGCGACCCTGTACCAATGGACGCAATCCAAACGGATGATGAAACCTACAAAACCGACATGTTGAGGTTATTCGTCAATGCGAACAAGACGATTCAATGGACACCGTTGTTCCGGGAACGTAACGGAAAGTTGAGCGGTACACACATAGCCAAATATGGCAAGGTGTTCTTTTATGTGGAATGCACAGATGAATTGCTTGATTGGCTTCGTGAGAGGAAGCAAGCTATCTAAAGATGAACGGAAAGGGGGATTTCCTACAATCCCTCTCTCCTCTATCAACGACCATTTAAGACAAACAGGTATGAATATCCAAAATATCATTATAAAGAAACAAGGGAACAGAATCCCATATCTTACAGAATTACTGCCAAATGGAGAAATTCCGACCAATACAATCCTGCACAAAAAACTGACAGGGCTTGGTGCGACCTTTTCCGAACTGAAAGCAAGACGTAACTCTATCATCATTGAGCCAAACCGTCCGGTAATCATCGGCAAGTGCGAAGACCCCGAACACCGAAATGACAACTTGTTTGGAGTATGTCATGGTGTCTATACCGATGACATTATTGATTACATAGAAGAGAGCAAGGGCAAGTTTCTGAAAATACTGACAACACCGGAGAGTTTTCCCAAAGTGGAAGAAGCATTGAGAGCTACCGACATTGAAATTCGGTTCGACTGCTTCCTGCTCTATGACGAGTGCCATAAAATCATCAAGGATTCGGATTACCGGCAAAACATAGCACTGCCTATGGACTTATTCTTTGAGTGTGAGAACAAGGCGTTGGTATCTGCCACGCCTATCGACTTCACAGACCCACGTTTCGAGAGCTTCCAACAAATCACATTAGCACCGGAATTTGACTACACCAAAGACCTTTTTCTGCATATCACAAACAATGTGTTGCAGACCGTCAAGGAAACACTTGAGAACTTGGATGGAAACGTCTTTATATTCTGCAACTCTACCGACATGATTTATAATCTGATGAAACAGATTGGCGTGTTCGGTGAATCAGCGGTGTTCTGTTCTGCCAATAGCGTGAAGAAGCTACGGAATGACAAGGATGTGAAATTCAAGGATGCGCACGAGGATTGGAAACCCAAATACATGAAACGTTACAACTGGCTGACCTCACGTTTTTATAATGCGGTGGATATTAAGCTGAATGAGAACCCCAATGTTATCCTGCTTTCCAATTGCTACTTGGCTGAATTTACCACAATAGACCCATTCACGGATTCCGTACAAATAGCGGGAAGATTCCGCAATGGCATCGGTTCGTTAAAGCACATCGTGAATATCAATCCGAACTTCCGTGTACAAAGCAAAGAAGAAGTTCGAGGGTACATAAGGGGGCTTGAAGCGGCGCATCAAATCTTAAAACAGTTTCGTGACACCGCCCCCGATACGGAAAGAAGAAACATTTGGTGGGAATATATCACTTGTTCTCCATTCAACAGGTTTCTTGACAGTAACGGACAAAAGAGTTACTTCTTAATCGACAACTATGTGGACGATGAAGTGGTGAAAGGATATTATAGCGATAAGGCACAGCTATATTCGGCATACCAACAATGCGACACGTTTAATGTCTATATGGAAGAGCGGATATATCGGCTTGGCGATTATGAGAGATTGAAAATGGAAAATCCGAAGCTGACCGTCAGAGAAAAGCGTATGCAGATTGTTGAATTGCTGGAAATGCTCGGTGCTTGTGAAACCCGGATGGAGATTGACTATCGGAAAGAGCTTGAAGAGTCAGACCCATTCATCGTGGAGGCATACGACACGCTGGGTAAAGCCGCCATTGAACATTTACGCTATCGGGAAACAATGATAAGGGAAGCCATGATATTGAAATGCTACCATGAAAAGAGCACAGGTACAGAGGCTATCCAACTCATCAGGAACTCTTTCAAGGAGAATACTTGGTATGCTGACAGCTTTATAAAGAAAGAATTGCAACGGATATTCAAGCTGCTTGGCATCAAATACCCGAAAGCTGTCACGTCCCATACTATCGGTGATTTCTTCGAATACGTGGACAAGCCGACAAAGAAGAAAAGAGGGAAAAGACTTTATAAGTTCAAATTCTAAGAGGTGACAAAAATATAGAAAAAGTACTTTTAAAGGGGTGATTCTGAAAATGTCACCCCTAAGAATAACAACATAAAACTGAGAATTATATGTTAAATCCAAGAAAAGGGGATATGTACAAGTTCGTTGGTTACACTTGGAATCCCATCAAAGGCAAATGCCTGCACAATTGCAGCTATTGCTATATGAAGCAGATAAATCCAAATGCCAATCCGCCAAGATTGGCAGAATATGAACTTAATACAGACCTTGGCTGTGGCAGGTCTATTTTTATTGGCAGTTCCACGGATATGTTCGCAGAAGACATACCATCCGAATGGATTGCCAGAGTGTTGGATTACTGCCATCAGAACAGTAACATGTTACTGCCCAATGCTTACCTGTTGCAGTCCAAGAACCCCAAGAGGTTTTTGGAGTTCATCAACCATCCGATTATGGAACGTGTAATATTCTGCACGACCATTGAAACCAACCGTTTCTACCTGGAGATAATGAACAAAGCTCCAAGAATTGAGGAACGGGTGGAAGCTATGGAAGAGATAGCAAGACTTGGACGTTCCACAATGGTAACGGCTGAGCCTTTGATGCAGTTTGACCGTGAAGAAATGGTGTCTTTTATCAGAAGATGCAGCCCCAAGTTGGTGAACATAGGAAGAAACTCCTGCAGGAGAATTGTACTGCCAGAGCCTACCCAAGAAGAAGTCCAGCAACTCATTGCGGAACTGAAATCGTTTGCCAATGTGAACGTGAAAGACAACGCTTTGATATGGCGTAAGTAACGGCAGAGAAAGAAAGTTGGAGGAAACCTGCAATATGGCGGAATTTTTGTGGATTTTCTGGAGCTTCAGCCTTTTGGGATGGGTGCTGGAGCGGCTGTTTGCTGCCGTGACCCGGTCTACCCGGCGGAGGAGACGATGTCTACTGCTTCTGCCGCTCTGCCCGGTATACGGACTGGGTATGGCGGCGGTGCTGGCCCTGCCGCCGAGCCTTCGTTCCGGGTGGCCGCTCTACCTCTGGGGCGGGCTGACCGCCACCGCCGTGGAGTATATTTACCACTGGTGGGGGGAGACCTTTTTGGGAGTGTCCTTCTGGGACTACACCGGGGTTTTTGGAAATTTCTGTGGTCGGGTGTGTTTGCCATTTTCCCTGGCGTGGGGACTGCTGCTGTTCCCGGCTGTCTATCTGGTGACGCCGCCGGTGGTGGCGCTGGCGGACCGTGTTCCCGTCGGCGTGACATGGTGGCTGCTGTTGGCCTTTACCGCCGACGCGGTGTGCTCCCTCCGTTTTTTGGCGGTGACCCATGACCTTGAAGCCCTGCGGGCCGTTATCTGGCCGGTGTCAGCTGACCGCTGATTGTGCAAAGGCAGCCAAGTGCCTGACCGATTTATCTTGTCGCAAGCCATTTTTTGTGGTATTCTGTTGCAATGATGAGCGGTCATAGCCGCCGGACAGGAGGAACCATATTGAAAAAAACAAGAAAAGAGCGGGGCTGGCTGAAAAAGACGTTCAAGCGGGCCATGGACAAGGAACTGCGGGAACATAAAAGCTCGTTCATCGTCTTTTATATTCTGCGGGCCTTGGTGATCGTATCTCTGGTGCGCCAGATCATTCTGGATAACTACGAGGGTGCGTTTTTCTGTATTCTGACCATCGTGCTGCTGTATGTGCCAAGCTGGGTGCAGGTCCGGCTGCGGATCGAGCTGCCGCCGCCCCTGGAAATTACGATCCTCTGCTTCATTTTCGCGGCCGAGATCTTGGGAGAGGTCAATGCTTTCTATGTCAACGTGCCCCATTGGGACACCATGCTCCACACCATCAACGGCTTTTTGGCGGCGGCGGTAGGCTTTTCTCTGGTGTTGTTGCTCAATGACAATGAGAAGCTGACCTTCGACCTGTCACCATTCTTTCTGGCCATGGTTGCGTTTTGCTTTTCCATGACCATCGGCGTTCTGTGGGAATTTTTTGAGTTCGGCATGGACTGGTTCTTCCATACGGATATGCAGCGGGATACCGTCATCAACGCCATCTACTCCGCCAGCCTGGACCCTACCCGGACCAATAAGGTAGTGGCGGTGAAGGAGATCCACGATGTGGTCATCAACGGCGAGAGTCTGGGACTGGGAGGCTATCTGGACATCGGACTGATCGACACCATGAAAGACCTGCTGGTGAATTTCGTGGGCGCGGTGGTGTTCTCCGTGGCCGGGTATTTCTACGCCCGGAGCAAGGGCAAGAAGCGGGCAGCGGCGCTGAACTTCGTGCCCAGCAAGAAAAATGAGGACCACGATTACCTTCAGCAGGCCCGTGAAAACGGCCCGGATCTCCCTGAAAAAAGGAAGAAATAAAGAAACCCGGAAACACGTTAGATGTTTCCGGGCCTTTTTTACACTTTTTTCCGGGGGAATGACTGCGCCAGCTTTGTTCCCAGCCAACCTGCCAGAATACCCACGGCGGCGCCCCCCAGAATATCTGTGGGCCAGTGGGCGTAGAGGTACAGCCGGGACAGGGCGATGACCACGGCCAGCGCCAGTGCTGGCTTCCAAAGGCGGCTGTTCGCTGTTTTCAGCGCGGCCACCGATGCGAAGGAGGCTGCCGTGTGGCCGGAGGGGAAGGAGGCGTCAGTGGGGGGCGGGATCAGCAGGGAAACGCCGGGGCTGACGGCGAAGGGCCGCATCCGTCCGATGAGCGGCTTGAGAGCAAGGTTGCAGAACAAGAGATCCAGAACCAACCCGCAGGCCACGCAGGCTCCCAGCTTTCTGGTCTTTGGGATCGCCAGCAGGATCGCCGCCAGTAAGATCCACACCTCACCGTGGTCGCAGATCCGGCTGACTGGCACCATGACGGCATCCAGAACGCCGCAGCGCAGGTGAGCCTGTATCCAGTTCAAAATTGTCAGTTCAAAGGCTTGCATCGTTTCGGTCCTTTCCTATTCGCTGTGGGCCATCATACCATATCCGCCGCAAAAAGAAAAGTGCCTTTCCGTTTTGAAAAGGCACTTTTTCAATGAGTTTACGCGGCCTTGCGGCGCTCCATGCTGCGGATGACGAACAGAACGCACAGCATCAGCGCAAAGCTGACGGCCCAGGTAATATACACGTTCTGGACGAAACCGGCCACGATGAAGCCAACCACGCAGACACCGGCCACCGTCAGCACATAGGGGATCTGGGTGGCAACGTGCTCCAGATGGTCACACTGGGCGCCGGCGGAGGCCATGATGGAGGTATCGGAGATGGGGGAGCAGTGGTCACCCATCACAGCGCCGGCACAGCAGGCGGAGATACCAATGATGAGCAGCTCGCTGGAAGCGGGGAAAATAGCGGTAACAATGGGGATCAGGATGCCGAAGGTACCCCAGGAGGTGCCGGAGGCGAAGGCCAGAATACAGGCCACCACGAAAATCACGGCAGGGAGCATAGAGTACAGCGTAGCGGCGGCGCCTTCCATGAGGTCATGGACATAGATGCTGGCGCCCAGAGAGGTGATGGTAGCCTTCAGAGAGACGGCCAGGGTCAGGATCAGGATGGGGGAGATCATGGCGTTGAAGCCCTTGGGGATGCAGGCCATGGCGTCCTTGAAGGTGATGACCCGGCGGGCCACCAGATAGATGACGGTGAAGAGCAGAGCAATGATGCCGCCCCAGGGCAGACCCATGAAGGCGTCGGTATTGCCGAAGGCGCCGATGAAGTCTCCGGCGCAGTCGGTGCCGCCCCAGGCGTCCACGCCGAAGAAGCCGCCCACGTAGATCATGCCGGTGGTGCACACGGCGATCAGCACCAGAACAGGGAGCAGCAGGTCGATGACCTTGCCCTTGGGGTTCACGGCTTCATCCTCCGCGTTTTCCAGAGCGGAGAGGTCACCGGTCTCCCGGGCCTTGCGCTCATAGGCCCGCATGGGGCCGTAATCGAACTGCATAAAGGACAGGGCAATGATAAAGACGAAGGTCAGCAGGGAGTAGAGGTTGTAGGGAATGGCCTTGATGAAGAGCTGGATGCCGCTGATGCCGGTGTCCAGACCCTCGGCGGTGGAGGAAACGGCGGCGGCCCAGGAGGAGATGGGGGCGATCATGCACACGGGGGCGGCGGTGGCGTCAATGAGGTAGGCCAGCTTGGGACGGGAGATCCGGTGGCTATCGGTGACGGGCCGCATGACGGTGCCCACGGTGAGGCAGTTGAAATAGTCATCAATGAAGATCAGAATGCCCAGTAGGAAGGTAGCGAGGGAAGCCCCCACCTTGGTCTTAATGTTTTTTGATGCCCAGCGGCCGAAGGCAGCGGAACCGCCGGCGGCGTTCACCAGTGCCACGATGATACCCAGCAGGACAAGGAACAGGAAGATACCGGCGTTGTCTTTGATGGCGGCCACCAGGCCGTCGTTGACGATCATGTTCAGCGCGCCGATGGGGGAAAAGCCCTGAGAGAACAGAGCGCCTACCGTGACGCCGATGAACAGAGAGCTGTACGCCTCCTTGGTGATAAGGGCCAGAGTGATGGCGATGACGGGGGGCACCAGTGCCCAGAAGGTACCGTACATGCTGTTGGCGGGCGCGCCGTCCTCAACAGCCAGAGCGCTGACACACAGCAGCGCGGCGGCGGTCATGACCAGCAGGGCCGTCCGCAGTAGGGGATGCTTTTTCATGGAGATTCTCCTTTCATTTTTGGGCCGCAGCCCATGCAACCGGAGAATACGCGTGAACTCCATCCTGTCAAAGCACATTGTGTTTCAGAACAAAAAATGGAGTCATGACATTCCGCCATGACTCCATTTGAAGGTCTCATTTCACCAAACAGATCCATGACAGCGCCCCGCCCGTTTCCGGGCGACAGTCCGGCGGATGTTTTCCGACGGCCCAGGCACCGACCCGCCAGGCAGCGGTACGGCCCTTCGGCGGCTGACCCTTTCCCCATCCTCTATGCCTGTCTGCCGGATGGTTACTCTTATCAGCCGCGCCTCTATCATGCGTTATCCAGTTGTATCCTACCCTATTATAGGTGAATTTCCGAACTTGTCAACGGTTTCTTCACAAAATGTTTATATTTTGCGAAAAGAACAGGGAACGCCGCGTTTTTGGCGTTCCCTGTTGAAAAAGTGGTGTCAGAAATTAGTAGCTGCCCAGGTCGGCGGACTTGTCGCCCTCGACGCTGATGCCGAACTCGTAGTCATTGCCGGGCAGGATGGCGTTGAGGATCACGCCGCACAGAGCAGCGATGGCCAGACCGGACAGGGTCACAGCCGCACCGCCCACGGTGAAGGTCACGCCGCCCACGGAGCTGAAGCCGAGGCCGCTGACAAACATGACGGCGGCAATGATCAGGTTTCGGGACTTGGTCAGATCCACCTGATTCTCCACGATGTTGCGGACGCCCACGGCGGAGATCATGCCGTAGAGGATGAAGCTGACGCCGCCCACGATGGCGGAGGGGATGGAGTTCACCAGCGCGTCGAACTTGGGGGAGAAGCTGAGGATGATGGCGTAGACGGCAGCCAGACGGATCACGCGGGGATCGTAGACCTTGGAGAGAGCCAGCACGCCGGTGTTTTCGCCGTAGGTGGTGTTGGCGGGGCCGCCGAACATACCGGCAAAGGCGGTAGCCAGACCGTCGCCCGTCAGGGTGCGGTGCAGGCCGGGATCGGCGATGAAGTTATTGCCGGTGGTGGAGGAAATGGCGGAGATATCACCGATGTGCTCCATCATGGCGGCGATGGCGATGGGGGCCATGACCAGCACGGCGGACACGTCGAACTTGGCGAGGATGAACTTCTGGAGGCCGATGAGGTGTGCTTCGCCCACGGAGGCGAAGTTGACGAGGGGCTGCATGACGCCGTTGGCATCCGGCAGCTGGGCACCGCAGGCGGTGGCGATGGCCGCCACAATGTAGCTGCCTACCACGCCCAGCAGGATGGGGATGATCTTCACCATGCCCTTGCCCCAGATGTTGGCCACCACGATGATAGCCATGGCGACCAGAGCCAGCCACCAGCAGGAGGAAGCATTGGTAATGGCGGAGCCGGAGAGGTTCAGGCCGATCATGATGATCATGGGGCCGGTGACGATGGGGGGGAAGTACCGCATGACGGTCTTGGCACCCAGCACCTTAAAGAGCAGAGCCAGCACCAGATACAGGAGACCGGCGATAACAATGCCGCCCAGAGCGTAGGCCAGCTTCAGCTCGGGGTCCAGCCCGTCATAGGCGGGCATGGAGGCCACAGTGGAGAAGCCGCCCAGGTAGGCGAAGGAGGAGCCCAGGAAAGCGGGGACCTTGAACTTGGTGCACACATGGAACAGCAGAGTGCCCAGACCGGCCATCAGCAGGGTAGTCTGGATGCTCAGGGGCAGGCCGTAGCCCTGAACCAGAATGGGCACCAGCACGGTGGCGCCGAACATGGCGAACAGATGCTGCAAGCCTAAAATCAGCATACGGGGGGTGCCCAGGGTGCGGGCGTCGGTCACGGCTTCCTGACCGAGGATGGGTTTCTTTTTCTCGTTCATGTTTTTCTCCTCTCGTAACACACAAATCTTCTATCTAAATTATATAAATAGACCAGTTTCCTGCGGCTGTCCGCAAACAGGCATAAAAATACCGGCTCCTATAGCCGGTCAAAAAAGGGAAATGAAAATGACGGGACCGTGGACCCCGAAAATGGAGGAAACAGCGCTTCGCATGCTCATACTGGACTGCATCATGGTGTTACCTCCTAAGAAATTTATCTGGTTCATTATACAGAAGCCGGTTCCGGATTGCAAGCCGTAATATCTATGATTGGAATAGAAGTTTTCTGTTGGAAATTGTCAAAAATCACAGAAGAACAGCATTCGTGATGACCGGTTCCCGTTATTTGAGAGAACTGCTTCAGGCTTGCTGTAGCCCGAGATTGTCGATAAAGTGGTAGATTCTCCGCAACGGTAAGGTAGGGCAGCCGTTAGCGGCTCCGCCGCTTTACGGATGCCGCATACCCCTTGCGGGTGAAGGGTGTGCGCGGGAAACC
>OGLE01001081.1_pt1 | contig 23370 bp, 24 predicted proteins | sample 1572671 | NCBI WGS metagenome assembly OGLE01 (sample SAMEA2581923, study PRJEB24529) | metagenome | biome: Human gut stool | place: China | collected 2011 | reverse complement strand
TGAAATGTCTAAAGAGATCACCGACCAAATTTTTAATGCAACTGTAGCAAACTGGTAATATAAATGACTTCTGTTAACTTTCAACAATGGATTCAGCATCCCGAGACGCTGAATAGGGATACTTTGTACGAACTGCGCAATCTTCTTGCGAGGTATCCGTATTTTCAGTCACTTCGTCTGCTGTATCTGAAGAATCTATATATTCTCCATGATATTAGTTTCGGTGGAGAACTGCGGAAAGCAGTTCTTTACATTGCAGACAGACGGCAGTTGTTCCGGTTGATTGAAGGTGACCGCTATGATGTGCAGGCACGGAAAAAGGGAGTACCTCTCACGGAGGTGCTGAAAGACGAACCGTCCGTGGACCGCACATTAGCATTGATCGACGCTTTCTTGTCCACAGTACCCGAAGAGGTGACTGCCCGGACCAGCTTCGACTATTCGATGGATTACACCTCTTATCTTTTGGAGGAGACTCCGGCCACGGAACAGTCGGCCGAAGAAACGCCCAAACTCAAAGGCTACGAACTGATTGACGACTTTATAGAAAAGAGCGAGAGCGACTCTCCCCTCTGCATGAAACCTTTAAGAGAAGAAATGCCATCTTCGCCAACCTCTTCGGACGAACCTACCGAAGAAGAAACGATGAAGGAAGAAGAGGAAGATGACAGCTGTTTTACGGAAACTTTGGCAAAAATCTATGTTAAACAGCAACGATATTCAAAAGCTCTTGAAATAATTAAAAAATTAAGCTTGAAATATCCAAAAAAAAATGCTTACTTTGCAGACCAAATCAGATTTTTGGAGAAATTGATTATTAACGCTAATTCAAAATAACTAAAAATGTACTTATTATTCGTTATCTTAATGGTTATTGCAGCCTTGTTGATGTGTTTCATCGTGCTGATTCAGAACTCAAAAGGAGGCGGACTTGCTTCTGGTTTCTCTTCATCTAACGCCATCATGGGCGTGCGCAAGACTACAGATTTTCTGGAAAAAGCAACATGGGGCTTAGCTATCTTCATGGTGGTAATGAGCATTGCTACTGCTTATGTAGTTCCTCGCTCTGCTGTTGCTAAAGACGCAGTGTTGGAACAGGCACAGAAAGAACAACAGACTAACCCGTATAACTTACCCGCAGGTACGGCTGCGCCGCAAACTGAAGCTCCTGCTACCAATGCACCTGCTACAGAAACTCCGGCACCGGCTACTGAAACTCCTGCTCCTGCAGCAGAGTAATTCACTCCGTCGTCAGGTAAGACTTTGGGGTAAAACCATTAATGGGAAGGTGCAGACGGATGCTGCATTTCTTTGATATTTAAGTGCGGATTACGCAGATTACACGGATTTTCAATCTTCCGCGTGGTCAGTGTAATCCGCACTTAACTTTTTCTTGTAAAAACAATCTCTTTTTGATAGAAACAAACGAGATTTAACTACCTTTGTTGGTCGTATGAAGATTATTAACTACTATTTTTAAATATAACAATGACAGAACATTTGAAACAGAAATTGAATGACTCCGCCGTACTCCGATGGAGTGTTCTAGCATTGGTCGCATTTACTATGCTATGCGGCTATTTCCTCACCGACGTAATGTCTCCTCTAAAACCCATGCTTGAGAAAGAACTACTATGGGACAGTCTTGATTATGGTTTCTTCACAAGCGCTTACGGATGGTTTAATGTATTCCTGTTGATGCTGATCTTCGGTGGTATCATTTTGGATAAGATGGGGGTTCGTTTCACCGGAATGGGAGCTTGCTTATTGATGGTGTTTGGTTGTGGATTGAAATACTATGCGATTTCTACTACTTTTCCGGAAGGTGCCATGCTCTTCGGATTCAAAACACAGGTAACCCTGGCTGCATTGGGGTATGCTATCTTCGGTGTAGGTGTGGAAATTGCCGGTATCACAGTTTCCAAAATTATCGTGAAATGGTTCAAGGGTAAGGAAATGGCATTGGCTATGGGACTTGAAATGGCTACGGCACGTATCGGAACAACTCTGGCAATGGTGCTTACGGTTCCTTTGGCCGACTTTTTCGGATCTACGGATGAGAGTGGCACATTCCATACCAATATTCCTGCTCCGATTTTGTTTTGTCTGATTATGTTGTGCGTGGGTACGATTGCTTTCTTCCTTTATACTTTCTATGATAAGAAGTTGGATGCTTCTTTGGATGCAGAGGGATTGGAACCGGAAGAGCCATTCCGTATGAAAGATATTGTGTATATCATTACCAATAAAGGATTCTGGCTGATTGCATTACTATGTGTATTGTTCTACTCGGCTGTATTCCCCTTTATCAAGTATGCTGCCGACTTGATGGTGCAGAAGTATAATGTAGATCCGAAGTTGGCGGGAACGATTCCCGGATTGTTGCCGATTGGTGCGATTATCCTGACTCCGTTGTTCGGCTCGCTTTATGACCGTATCGGTAAGGGAGCTACGTTGATGATAATCGGATCAGTGATGCTTATTTTTGTGCATACGATGTTTGCTCTGCCTATACTGAATATATGGTGGTTTGCTACTATCATCATGATTATATTGGGATTTGCCTTCTCGTTGGTGCCTTCAGCTATGTGGCCGTCTGTTCCGAAGATTATTCCGGAAAAACAGTTGGGTACCGCATACGCATTGATTTTCTGGGTACAGAACTGGGGATTGATGGGTGTTCCTTTGTTGATCGGATGGGTGTTGAATACTTATTGCAAAGGTCCGGTAGTAGACGGTGCACAGACTTATGACTACACGTTGCCGATGACTATTTTTGCTCTTTTTGGTGTGCTTGCTCTGATTGTGGCTTTGATGTTGAAGGCAGAGAACAAGAAGAAGGGATACGGTCTGGAAGAGGCGAATATCCAAAAGTAACTAGGAAATTCAATACCTAAAGTAACAAAGGAATTTTGTATCAAGGTGTAAACAGAAGAGTATCAGTATGAATACTCTGAAATAAAAAATAAGAAGTATGGCTGCCAAAGAGAAAATCAACCTGTTAGAGGTCATTCCCTGTCGCAGTGAACATATTACAGCAGAAAGGGAAGGGGAGACAATTGTGCTCTCCTTTCCCCGTTTTAAATATCCGTGGATGCAACGCTTCCTTGTGCCGAAAGGAATGTCGAAAGAACTTCATGTGAAATTGGAAGAACACGGTACGGCTGTATGGGAACTGATAGATGGAAAACGCAATGTTCGTGAGATTATAGAAAAACTCGCAGACCACTTTCAAAATGAAGAGGGCTACGAGTCGCGTGTATCGGCTTATCTTTCTCAAATGCAGAAAGATGGATTTATAAAACTGGTGATACCAGTCGTATATAGGAACTTATTATTATTTATTTGATAAATACAGCCCAAAGTATGACGGCAATTGCTATCAGGACCCCCATGATAATAAGCGTTCCCCAAACAAAATAATTGCTGTCTTTCTCTTTCTTTTTCTCCGAGTCGTGGATGATACGTTCCATTTCTTCGGGGGTGGTGTTGGGTAGTGGATAAGGTTCGTTTGCACGGTTTAGATGCTTCAACTTGTCGTTAGCACGTTCACGACGTAGGCGGGAAGCTTCCCGTCCCTCTTTTATTCGGCGTATCATGTCGAATGCATGTCCTTCACCAACCATATTCTTTGTTTTTTAGAAGTTCACTTCCTCATTTTTCTATTTCCCTTCTTCTCTGTCCACTTTGAGCAATCCTCCCGTATTCGGATCAAAATAAACTTTGATGGTAGAATTCTTGTTGAACAAAACCGGAGCCAGATATTCTATCACACCGAATTGAGTAATAGGAAGCTCACCTTCGTAAAGTTTCTTTTTACCGTCGGTCAGTGTAACCATAGCTTGTCCGGGTACGTTGTAGGCGATTCCATCTAAATCTTTCTTCTTCTTACCATCTTCCTGTGGCATCTTGACCGATTTCAGGTCTTTCAGACTGATATAAAACGGAGTTCCTGCCAAATCATTGTTGGCAACTACACCTAACTTCTTCGAGAAGCGGAAAGCAACTTCATTGTTGAATTCCTTGTCAGGGGTAAGGCGGACAGTGAATGTTCTCTCTTCTTTGTTGCAGGTGCCGGAGAACATTTGCGTCATGGCTTCTTCCTGTGCATTCAGATTGTCGAGCATAATCTTAAGCTGTGCTCCATCTGAAGGCATATTATCAGCTTGTCCGCGCAATAAGGCATTTTTGCTTTCGCGGATATTATAGATTTCTTTAGCCACCAGCTCGGCCATCTTGGCGGTGGAACTAGCCATCAGAATCTCTTCGGTCAGGAATTCACGAGGATTCGCTTTCTTTTGGAGGGCTGCGGGGGCGGGAGCAGCTTTTTTGCCTGCACTGCTATTGCTGTAAGGAACATTGATCGTTTTCACAATGCCATCCTCTGTCAGTTCCATAAGCGGTGCTACTGTCTTATCCTTCAATTTTACGAAATACGTAGTTTCGCTGTTGGGCACACCTACGGATTTCACTTTTACGCTAGCTAGTTCCCAATACTCTTCAGGGTCGGCGGAGACGTTGGTCAGTCGCAGGTAACGATCAGCATATTTGCTGAATTCTCCCGGAGTATAGTTGACTTTGTTGGCTTTTATTTCAAGTTCTATTTGGGTTTTGGGAAGACTGTAAACCACTCCATAGTCTTTTCCTCGGGTAACCCCCGTCAGTACTTCGGTTTGTGCATAGGCGGACGTTGTCATAAGTAGTCCTGCTGCTATAATCAACTTTTTCATATTCGGTTCTTTTTTAACTGGTTTTGAAAACAAAGTTAATGAAGTTATTGAAAAAACTGTAAGTTCTTAACTTTTATTCGCTTACAAGTCGCCATGCTGTCGGCAGACAGGTGATAATATCGCTTGCGATCATTCCGATCATTCCTTGCTTCTTTTGAGCGACATCGCCCGCCAGTCCGTGAATGTAAGTGCCGATTTTTGCGGCTTCCTCGGTTGGGTAACCTTGGGCAAGTAGTGCCAGGATTACTCCGGTCAGTACGTCACCGCTACCTCCGGTTGCCATTCCCGGATTTCCGGTTGGGTTGAAGAAACATTTACCTTCGGGGGTGATGATGGCGGAGTAGGCTCCTTTTAAAATAATGTGAACATGGGCGGCACGGGCCAGTTCGCAGGCCTTCATCAGACGTTCGTAAGAGTCCTGGCATTTGCCGGTCAGACGTTCCAGTTCTTTCGGATGCGGGGTGAGGATGGAACCCTTCGGTAGGTGGGTAAGTGCATGACGGTGGTTGGCGAGGATATTAAGTGCGTCGGCATCCACTACAACAGGAGTCTGGCAATGTTCCAGTTGCTCCAATAAAGCAGCTTCCGTTTCCTCGTTTCGTCCCAGCCCCGGGCCGATACCGACTGCTTGATAGTCGTCCGTGTCGGTAGGTACGGCAAAACAGGTTTCGTTGATGTCGGTTTCTACGATTGCTTCGGGTATGGAGGTCTGCAAGATGTCGTTGTTGCACATTGGTGCATGAACAGTCAGCAACCCTACTCCCGAACGGAGGCAGGCGCGGGCAGCGAGAACAGAGGCTCCTGCCATTCCTTTTGAACCGGCAATCAATAGTGCATGACCGAAGTTTCCCTTGTGGGCAAACTGTTTGCGTGGCTTGATGAGTGAACGGATTTGCTCTATTTCCAACATTTCGTAGTTCGTTTCCATCTCTTCAATACCGTCTTTGCTCAATTGGATATCCAGCACTTCCCATTCTCCGACAAATTCCGTGTTCTCTGCGAAAAGAAAGGCGAGCTTCGGCAGTTGCAGACTGAAAGTTACGTCGGCACGGATAATATTAGCTTTTACGTTGAATGTATTTTCTTCTCCCATCAGTCCGGAAGGAATGTCGATGGCTACTACCATAGCAGGGGAGGAATTGATGTATTTCACTACGGCAGCGAATCCACCGCTCAACGGTTTGTTCAGGCCTGAACCGAATAATCCGTCGATTACCAGATGGTCGGGCGTCAGGGCGGGAGGTACGAATTGGGTACTGATCTCGTGGAATTTTACTTCTTCCATCATTTCTACCAGTTCTTTATTGGTCTGGCAGTCGGGTGAAAGTTCTCCTTTCGTGTTGAAGAGAAATACCTCGATTTTATATCCTTTTTCAGCCATCATGCGGGCTACGGCGAGAGCGTCTCCGCCATTATTCCCCGGTCCGGCAAAGATAGTGACCGGCGTTTCCGTATTCCATCTGTCTGTGATGGCTTTTGTTAATACGGTTGCTGCACGTTCCATCAGATCGATTGATGCAATAGGTTCGTTCTCAATGGTATAAGCGTCCAATTTCTTGATACTGCTGCTTGGAAATATTTTCATTGCGATGTTCTTTTAGTTTTCGGATTACAAATGTACATGATTCTTCTGACTTTTCCCGTTTGTTGTGGGAAGAAAACTTGTTAATCATAAGGAGATGACTTGTTGGGGGCAGGGAAATGAATCAAACTCGTGGTGGTTTGATTTATTAAAAATAATCATTTTGTACCTTTCACAAGTTTCACGGACACGTAAGTTGTAGTGTGACAGATGTTTGTTGTGATTTAAGGTTCTCTTTTTAATTCTTCACATCTTTCACACTGTTCACACCCTTAAGAAAGAAGCCCGGTCAAAGCAAAAGCTTAGGTGTTTCTTCAATATGGCAAGACATAGGAGAACGAATATGATTGAAGACCGGATTGAAATAGTTGGCATGATATTAGCCAACTGTAGTTGGCTACTTAGATGACTACTGTCGGCTACATGGTCAACTGCAGTTGACTAAATAGCTGACTTCAGTTGTCTATTAATAACTCAACTTCAAAATTGTCGTATAGTGCCGACATTAGGCAGTATTAAGCTATATACCTCATGTGTGGTTACGGTTTCCTTCATCTCCATACCTTCTTAAACAAATTTTTAATGCGGTTCCCCTGATTAAGCCTTTGATTATTTGCCGTTTCCGATAAAAATGTTATCTTTGGAGATAGATAATGTGCATCACATTAATTTCCTGTGCTCACAATGAATTAGAATCTAAATAACGGATTGTTTAATCTTCTAAAGTTTGCATGATGGAAAAGACAAAAATTGGCTTGAATGCCGGGAAAGTATGGCGCATCTTAAATGAAAAAGGTGAACTTTCAATGTTCGATTTGTGCCGTGAATTAAGTTTGACGTTTGAAGACGTAGCTCTTGCTATTGGTTGGCTGGCCCGAGAAGACAAGATCTTTTTGAGGAAAAGAGAAGGAATGCTTTTTGCCAGTATCGAAAATGTCGAATTTACTTTTGGCTAAGGTGGTAGCTAACCTACATTTAAGATGGATCTCCACTTTATTATTTACACTGCTAAAAAAGTAATGAAGTGGATCAGTAGGATTTTTTATGCTCGTTTTTACTATTCCCCCTATTATTCTGTTTGATAAGAGAAGCATCTAATCTACTTTTTCTGTACCTTTGCACCCCATAAACTACTAAACACATAAATTCATGAGTGCATTGAAAGGGCATCCGAAAGGCCTTTATCTGATTTTCGCGACAAGCACGGCAGAACGTTTCAGTTATTACGGTATGCGTGCGATCTTTATTCTTTTCCTGACGCAGGCATTATTGTTTGACAAAGAAGCGGCAGCATCCATCTATGGCAGCTATACCGGACTAGTTTATTTAACCCCGTTGATTGGCGGATACATTGCCGATAAATATTGGGGAATCCGTCGTTCCGTGTTTTGGGGAGCGGTGATGATGGCAGTCGGACAATTCCTGATGTTTATGAGTGCTTCCACTTTAGATAATACAAACCTTGCCCACTGGATGATGTATGGCGGACTAGGCTTCCTGATCTTGGGCAATGGTTGCTTCAAACCCACTGTCTCTTCTCTGGTAGGTCAGCTCTACGAACCCAGAGACAGGCGGTTGGATGCTGCATACACCATTTTTTATATGGGAGTGAATGTAGGCTCTTTTGCTGCTCCTTTGATTTGTGGTTATCTGGGTGATACCGGTGATCCGCATGACTTTAAATGGGGATTTCTTGCAGCCGGAATCATGACACTGTTCACCGTTGTTCTTTTCGAGACTCAAAAGAATAAATATCTTTTTTCTCCTTCCGGAGAACCGATTGGTATTATCCCCGATGCTAAACGTGAAAAGAAAGAAGACAAGGCCGACCATATCTCACACCCGAAGATGGACAAACGTACCAAAGTACGTAACACCCTTGTAATCACAATTCTTACCATTGCTTTAATAGCCTTCTTTAACTATGCATTTGAAGGCGATTGGGTGAGTATCGGCATTTTTACCGCCTGCATTGTTTTCCCTGTTCTGATCCTGTTAGACGGTTCATTGACCAAAATAGAACGCAGCCGTATTTTCGTTATCTATATAGTAGCCTTCTTTGTCATCTTCTTCTGGGCAGCCTACGAACAGGCGGGAGCTTCTTTAACTCTTTTTGCGTCTGAACAGACGAATCGTGACATTTTCGGTTGGGAAATGCCGGCTTCATGGTTTCAATCCTTCAATCCCCTGTTTGTAGTTGTTCTGGCATATATCATGCCGGGTGTATGGGCTTTCCTGAACAAGCGAAAGATGGAACCCGCTTCTCCTACCAAACAAGCGATTGGTTTGTTACTCCTTTCTTTAGGTTATCTTTTCATCTGTTTCGGAGTGAAAGATGCAGTTCCCGGAGTGAAAGTGAGCATGATTTGGCTGACAGGACTTTACTTTATTCATACCATGGGTGAAATTGCTTTGTCGCCTATCGGACTTTCAATGGTAAATAAATTGAGTCCGCTGCGTTTCGCCTCCCTGATGATGGGAATCTGGTATCTGTCTACTGCCACAGCCAATAAATTTGCGGGAATGTTGAGCGGGCTCTATCCGGAAGCCGGAAAAGTGAAGTCAATCTTTGGTTATCAGATTGCTACCATGTATGATTTCTTTATGGTATTCGTCGTAATGTCCGGTGTTGCTTCGTTGATTCTGTTCCTTCTCTCAAAGAAATTACAGAAGATGATGCACGGGGTAGAATAAAAAATCGTATTTTTGCAAGGTTATTTTTAAATTACCGGTTATGGATACCATTCAGATAAAAGACAAATTGTTTACCGTTTCTATTAAGGAACAAGAAATTCAGAAAGAAGTGATTCGCGTAGCGAACGAAATTAACCGCGATTTGGCAGGTAAGAATCCGCTTTTCCTTAGTGTGTTGAACGGTTCGTTCATGTTTACCGCTGATTTACTGAAGCACATCACCATCCCTTGTGAAATCTCATTTGTGAAGTTGGCGTCTTATCAGGGCATCACTTCCACCGGAGTGATTAAAGAGGTAATCGGCCTGAATGAAGACATTGCCGGACGTACCATTGTGATCGTAGAAGATATCGTAGACACAGGACTGACGATGCAGCGACTGCTCGAAACATTAGGTACACGCAATCCCGAAGCTATTCATATCGCTTCTCTGTTGGTGAAACCTGAAAAGCTCAAGGTAAACCTCAACATTGAATATGTAGCGATGGAAATCCCGAACGACTTTATCGTAGGTTACGGACTGGATTATGATGGTTTCGGACGTAATTATCCCGATATTTATACAGTAGTAGATTAATATTAAATAGGTACCAGTTTAAATGGTAAATAGTAAATCGTTAAATTGTAAATAACAAAATGTTGAACATCGTAATTTTCGGTGCTCCGGGTTCAGGAAAAGGAACACAGAGCGAACGTATCGTAGAAAAGTATGGAATCAATCACATCTCGACAGGAGATGTATTGCGTGCTGAAATCAAGAATGGCACAGAACTGGGTAAAACAGCTAAAGGTTACATCGACCAAGGTCAATTGATTCCTGATGAATTAATGATTGATATTCTGGCAAGCGTATTCGACAGCTTCAAAGATAGCAAAGGTGTAATTTTCGACGGTTTCCCAAGAACAATTGCACAAGCAGAAGCATTAAAGAAAATGTTGGCAGAAAGAGGACAGGACGTTTCTGTAATGGTTGATCTGGATGTTCCGGAAGAAGAACTGATGGTACGTCTCATTAAACGTGGCAAGGATTCCGGTCGTGCTGATGATAACGAAGAAACAATCAAGAAACGTCTGCATGTATATCATTCACAGACTGCTCCACTGATCGACTGGTACAAGAACGAAAAGAAATACCAACACATCAACGGCTTGGGTACTATGGAAGGTATCTTCGCTGAAATCTGCGAAGCAGTAGATAAATTGTAATAATACAATATTATAAATAAATAAGTCAGTAGCCGGAGTGTTCTAATTAACTGCTCTAACTACTGACTACTTTAACTTTTAAAAAAAATATGGCTGAATCGAATTTTGTTGATTACGTAAAGATATACTGTCGCTCGGGTAAGGGCGGAAGAGGCTCTACGCACATGAGGCGCGAGAAATATTGTCCTAACGGAGGTCCCGACGGGGGCGATGGTGGAAGAGGAGGTCATATCATCTTGCGCGGTAACCGTAATTACTGGACATTGCTGCACTTGAAGTATGACCGTCATGCGATGGCAGGTCATGGCGAATCGGGCAGCAAGAACCGTAGTTTCGGAAAAGACGGTGCGGATAAAGTGATCGAAGTACCCTGCGGAACGGTAGTGTATAACGCCGAAACCGGAGAATACCTTTGCGATGTGACGGACGACGGACAGGAAGTGATCTTGCTGAAAGGCGGTCGTGGCGGTCAGGGCAACAGTCATTTCAAGACGGCTACCCGTCAGGCTCCGCGCTTTGCGCAGCCGGGCGAACCGATGCAGGAAATGACGGTGATCATGGAGCTGAAACTGTTGGCAGATGTAGGACTGGTAGGTTTCCCGAATGCGGGAAAGTCTACGTTGCTTTCTGCCATTTCGGCTGCGAAACCGAAGATTGCCGATTACCCGTTTACGACACTCGAACCGAATCTGGGAATTGTTTCCTATCGCGATGGAAAGTCATTCGTGATGGCGGACATACCGGGCATCATCGAGGGAGCCAGTCAGGGAAAAGGATTGGGACTGCGGTTTCTGCGTCATATCGAGCGTAACTCGTTGCTGTTGTTCATGGTTCCGGCAGATAGCGATGATATCCGCAAGGAGTATGAAGTATTGCTGAATGAGCTGCGTACGTTCAATCCCGAAATGCTGGACAAACAACGTGTGCTGGCTATCACGAAGAGCGATATGCTCGATCAGGAGCTGATGGACGAGATTGAACCGACATTGCCCGAGGGTGTTCCGCATATATTCATTTCTTCTGTTTCCGGTTTGGGAATCTCAGTGTTGAAAGACATTCTGTGGGAGGAACTGAACAAGGAAAGTAATAAGATAGAAGACATTGTTCACCGTCCGAAAGACGTGACCCGTCTGCAACAGGAACTCAAGGACATGGGCGAGGATGAAGAACTCGACTATGAATATGAGGAAGACGCTGACGACGACGATGATGATCTCGACTACGAATACGAAGAAGAGGATTGGGAAGAAAAATGATTTCAATCACAAGAGATAAAAGAATGTTGGGGTATGAGTCGTTAAGCTCATACTCCAACATTTCTCATTTTGTAACTACCCGGCAGGGAGGGTGCAGCGAAGGAAATTATGCGTCATTCAACTGTACGCCCTACAGTGGAGACGAGGCGGAAAAGGTCCGGCGGAATCAAACGCTTCTGATGGAAGGAATGTCGCAGACACCCGAAGAACTGGTGATTCCTGTGCAGACTCATGAGGCGAATTGCCTGCTGATCGGGGATGCTTATTTATCGGCTTCGTCTCAACAACGACAGGAGATGCTGCACGGAGTGGATGCTTTGATTACCCGCGAGTTGGGATATTGCCTTTGCATTTCTACTGCAGATTGTGTTCCTGTGTTGATATATGATAAGAAACATAGTGCCATAGCTGCCATTCATGCCGGATGGAGAGGGACGGTAGCATACATCGTGCGTGATACTTTGTTGCGGATGGAGAAGGAGTTTGGCACAAGTGGAGAAGATGTGATAGCCTGTATCGGTCCGAGTATCTCATTGGCTTCTTTTGAAGTGGGTGAGGAAGTGTACGAAGCATTTCAGAAGAATGGTTTTGATATGCCTCGTATTTCTATCAGGAAAGAGGAAACCGGAAAACATCATATCGACTTGTGGGAAGCGAACCGGATGCAAATCCTTGCTTTCGGTGTGCCGTCCGGCCAAGTGGAGCTTGCCCGGATATGTACGTATATTCATCACGACGAGTTTTTCTCGGCAAGGCGTTTGGGCATTAAGTCCGGACGGATTCTGTCGGGGATCATGATTCATAAATAATAGACTTGAACGTAAGTTGATATAAACTTGAATAGAAGTATGTTTGAAATAAAAGTATCTCAGGAAATAAAGAACGCCTGCCCTGTTTTTGCCGGAGCAGCCGTATATGCAGCAGTGAAGAATACTGCTTACTGCGATGGACTTTGGAAAGAAATAAATACTTTCACAGAAGACTTGACTACTACCACCCAAATGGCAGACATTAAGTTGCAACCTGTGATTGCTGCTACCCGTGAGGCTTATAAGCGTTGCGGAAAAGATCCGGGGCGTTATCGTCCGTCGGCAGAAGCGCTGCGCCGTCGCCTGATGCGTGGCATCCCTTTGTATCAGATTGATACTTTGGTTGACCTTATCAATCTGGTTTCTCTCCGTACCGGACATTCTATCGGTGGCTTCGATGCGGATAAGATACAGGGTAAACATCTTGAACTTGGCATTGGCAAAGCGGAAGAACCTTTCGAAGGTATCGGTCGGGGCATTTTGAACATTGAAGGATTGCCGGTGTACAGAGATTCTTTTGGAGGAATCGGGACACCGACAAGCGACCACGAACGTACGAAGATGGATGTCGGGACTACTCATATTCTCGCGATAGTCAACGGGTATAACGGAAAAGAGGGATTAAAGGAAGCTGCTGAAATGATTCAATCCCTCTTTTCCGTTATGCCGGATCGGATGGCGGAGAGCTTATCTATTTTGAATAATAAAGGAATACATGAAGAACATACTTATTTTATTGACAGTCCTGCTTTTACCAACTCTTGCTTATGCGCAAAGTAAATCCTCTTTTTCTTCTATGGAGGTGAATCATGTACGGGTTGCTACTCCCGGACTTTTTGCGAAAAGCAATCATATATATCTGCATTTGGATTCTTTGCAAGAGCATGAATATGCTTTTCCCTTACCGGGAGCCAAAGTTATTTCCGCTTACGGAACTCGCGGAGGACATTCGGGAGCAGATATAAAGACGTGTGCCAAAGATACGATTCGTGCTGCTTTTGATGGAGTCGTACGTATGTCGAAGCCATATTATGCTTACGGAAATTTGGTTGTAGTCCGTCATGCGAACGGGCTGGAAACCATTTATAGCCATAACTGTAAGAATCTGGTTCGGAGCGGTGATGTCGTAAAAGCCGGGCAACCTATCGGTCTGACCGGTCGTACCGGTCGTGCTACCACCGAACACGTGCATTTTGAAACCCGCATCAACGGCAAACATTTTAATCCCGCCATCCTCATCGATTTCGAGAAACAAGCCATCCGCTTAAAATGTATTGTCTTCACGAAAAACCGGAAAGGAATCATCCGAATCACCCCGATCCTCTAATCCTCAAAAAATGCTTCGTGTACCCGGGAAAACATATTTCCCAGGCAATCCGTTATTCATTTTTAAGTCCGATATAATAACTTTTTGAGCCCATTTCGTATATAAAGAAATAAATTAAACTTTAAACATATCAGAGAAATGACTACAACAAGTGCAACAACATCTACCGGTCCCAAGGGGTTCAGATGGCTATACCTAATCCTAGGTATCGTGTTATTCGTTTTTGGCATCGGCATCATCCGGCATCCGGTGGCATCTTATTTCGGATTGGCCATGTATTTCAGTATCGTTATCATTGTTATCGGAATCAGTGAAATCATGAACGCTTTCGCGGGCGGTAACTCCCGGCATTGGGGATGGGGACTGTTCATCGGGTTACTCGACCTGATTATCGGTTTTATCCTGTTAATCCACCCGATCATCACGGAAGACATACTTCCTTACATCGTCGGCTTTATCCTCATGTTCAAAAGCATTGATTACATTGCCGAATCATTACAGATGTCATCGCTAAGAATCAGAGGTTGGGGATGGATATTCATCGCGGGAATCATCACCTTGTTCTTTTCCTTCATGATCGTCTTCTATCCCCTGTTCGGAATTTTCAATATCATCATCTGGACGGGACTTAGTTTCATCTTCGCCGGCATCTCTTCATTTATATATGCCTTTGTAGGAAGAGGATAACAAACTACCCCCTCTAACTCCCCCTTATTCTTATGGTTTAAACAAGTAAATCAAGTAAAATTTATGGAATAAATATCATTTTTTCTAATGACGGCAAAAACACGAGCGACCAGCTTGGCCCTGATGGCATTGATGACGGTCATCTTGTTTTTGCCTTCTTCCACCTTTCTCTTGTAATACACTTTCAATTCACTCTTCTTTTTCCTTGTTATAGACAAGGCAGCCATGTGTAGTAACGTTTTTACCTGCTTGTTTGCCCTGCGCGAGACCCTGTTACGGGAGCGCACGCTACTGCCGGAGGTGTACTGGAAAGGGGCGATTCCCGCGTGACAGGCAAACTTTCTCGAGTCGGTGAACCTTGTGAACGCCGCGGTCTCGACGATAAAACACAAGGCGGTTTCCCTTCCAATGCCCTCCACCGAGGTTATTATTTTCATTTGACGTTTTAAAACATCACAAGAATCGATGATTCCCGTTATTTCTCGCTCCACGACATCGATCATCTTCTCTAGTTCCTTGATCACGTGTTTCAACCGGTTTGCCTTCGCCTTGTAAACGGTACTCTCCATGAAATTTTTCTGGTCCGAAAGTTGCCCCTTGTACTTGCTCAAGTCCGAACGGTAAAGAGAGCGTTCCTGTCTCAGTTGCTTGACCCGTTCCAGTTCCGGGGTAAGCTCGTGATACAACATGGCCTTGTCATTGAATCGAGAAGCGTACAACGCTATCCGCCGGGCGTCTACACGGTCGTTCTTGCCACGATGAACTCCCGACGAGTACTTCAACTGGGCGGGATTTTCCAGCCACAAACGACAACCTAGATCCCGGCAAGCCAACGTCAAGGGGTAAGTGTAATTTCCCGTGTGCTCGGCACAAACAAGGCAACTGCAAAGATCCAAGCCCCGCTTTTCCGCCATGTCGACAAGGAAACGGTGGATCGCGGACGGGTTATTATCTATAACGTCCTCTTGCAAAACTTCTTTACCTTGAAGAACGCAAATGTCAAGTTTATTTTTACTCACGTCGATGCCTATAAAACAATTATTTTCCATACTTTTGTGTTTAACAAGTCTAGAGAGAAAGGATTTTGAACCTGTCCCAAGTACCTTAACAATTCAAGTTAATTTCTTATACGGGCCTGGGTTCAAGAAAGGGAAAGGAGTCCAAATAAGGGGACGAGCATGAAAGCTCACCACAGGGGTTGGTTCACTCCATTCCCGCCTTTCTTTCAATACTTTGGTTTATCCTCCAAGTTTAAGCATTTATTATTATTGTTAGCCAAGTGTTCGTCTATTTATTTCGTGTACAAATCTAAGGTGCACAGGGGGAGAGACGGACGCAAGAAATCGTATCAATGTTTCAATGTCGCGCATCCTCCCGCTGTGTAAGGGGGAGTTAGAGGGGGTAGTCGGAAATTTAAAATCTAAAATTTAAAATTAGCGAGTTGTTTTGTGCGTGGCATACACGCTGTCCAGTAATTGGCGTCCCAGGCAGGGCCGATAATGTGAGCCTTCGTAGTAATTTCGTATCTCATTTGTGTATTGGTTGATACCTGAAAAGTCATACACGTTTTCAGCTCCGAATATTTCTTTCAGTTGCTTCACGTCTGCCGGGTTCATGCGTATTTGTTTGTATTCCGGGTTGATGATAATTTTACAATTCGTGTGGTGGGATTGGAATACCTTTGCTATTTCTGATAACAGTTTTATTTGTGGTTTCATGAGTACCGGGGGATAAGTCTGGTCCTGACCGGAACGGGGACGAAATCCTTTTTTGTATTTTTCCCAATAGGAATCGCCCAATTCTGCTATTTCTTTTTCCCGCGGGTTCCATAAATCGTTTGTTATTGTGTTGCGAGTGTTTTTATCCGGATTCACGATGCCCATCATGTAGGGACGATATTGGTGGTATATCCGGTAATCCATATAAGGAATCATAAATTTGGGATTAAAGAATTGTTGGGCGAATTGGGATTGAAATTTGAATTTATTCATCCCGCAAATTTCCGGAGGAAGCAGGTGCATATACCCCGTGGATAATTGGTATTCCCGTAACAGGGTGGCATCGACGACGAGCAGGACATTGGCAATATGTTTCTCTTCCTTGTCAAGTGCCATCACTTTCCGGTGGACGGCAGCCAGTCGTTGTGCTGTCCCGTATAGTCGGATGGCCCTGCCCCCGTTGAGGTATTTTTCCCAGTCGGAGGTCAGAAATGCCATCGTACAGGAATTTCCTAGGATGAAGGAATCGAAGTGCAGGGAATCCCGGTAATTCTTGTATGTCTTCCAACCGATGTAATCTTCGTTCAGGAAGATCGGATCATTGTCATATTTTTTGTATTCCCGCAGAACCTTAAAGGGATCATCGTAAAAATAGAACCCAGCGAGGACAAAGAAGGGAACGAGAAAAAGCACGCATTTTATTATAAATCCTTTGAAAGTTCTCATGGCTAAAACTGTAAATAAATGAAATCTTCAGATCCGAATTGTCCGAATAGGAACATGAGTAGTACGAGCAGGTAGTAGACCCCCCAACGTATGATTCTGTGGCGTTCGCTCAAGGCTTGCAATAGGTCCCGTTTCGACATAAAGTATTCGTATAGGAAAAGCACTACGACGGCAACCCCGGCAACGATACATTCTTGGTCGGTCATCCCTAGTCGCAACTCCTTGATGGAGGTGTGCATGTTGAAGGAGAGGTGACTGATCATGTATCCGGCATCGGATAACGAGGATAGACGGAAAAATAGCAGGGAGAATGCGAAGAGCAGGTAGCTTATAGGAACAAGGTGGAAACAAGCGTGAGTAAACCCCGAACACGTGTTTGCCCACGCTTGTTTCCACCTTGTTCCTATAAGCTACAGTTACCATTTCGTAACTGATGATAAGTCCTTGGATTAACCCGTAGATCACGTAGTTCCAGCCGGCCCCGTGCCACACGCCAAGCAACACGAAGGTGACCACGAGGGCGTAGACGATGCCCCATTGTCCCCAGTACCGTTTATTTGCCGCGATAGGTTGGTAGAGGTAATCTCTAACCCAGAAGGAGAGGGACATGTGCCAACGCCGCCAGAAGTCGGTGATCGTTTTTGCCACGAATGGGCGATTGAAGTTAGGAGACAGGCGATAGCCGAACATCATGGCCCCACCGATAGCCATGTCCGTGTAGCCGGAGAAGTCGGCATAAAGTTCGATGGGGTACAATAATCCGGTAAGTAATAGTTGGGCTCCCGAAGCGTCCTGTACGGAAGCGAATATACTGTCCAGATGCGGGGCCAGTCGATCGGCAATCAAGACTTTTTTCATCAAGCCGAGCAGCATGAGTTTCAGTCCGTAGGTGACCGTGTCGTAGTCGAAGTGTTTCTCGATTTTTAACTGCGGGAGCATGTCGAAGGCCCGCTCGATCGGTCCGGAAAGAAATTTCATGAAGAATAACATGTAGAGCGTAAAGTCCGGTAGTGAGCGTTCGGGTTCTTCCTCTTCCCAGTAAACATCAATAAGGTACCCGAGGGCTTGGAAGGTGTAGAACGAAATGCCCAATGGGAAGAAGACGGAGGTGATGGCTCCTTTCCAGTCCACGCCAAACCAACCCAGTAGTACGGCAATGTTTTCCCCGATGAAATTGAGGTATTTGAACGCAACGAGGAACAGGACGAGAAAGACGATACCCCCGATGAATACTCTCCGGCGTTTATTTTCTTGCTCCTGCATCCCGATCCAACGTCCCCAGTAGAAGGTGATTGCCGCAATGAGTGCGGCTATCAACAGGTATGCAATGTTGAAATAACCGATAAAAATGCAGCTGGCGAGTAACAGGACCGGTTTCTGGTAGTTGCCTTTTACCGTGTAGTAAAGAATTAGGCAACAGGTAAACAGGATAATAAACGGTAAAGAGAGGAACATCATAGGCTACTTCTTTTTAGCTTGAATGGATGCGCATAGGTCTCCCACGTGTTTGAATTTCAGTATTTCACGTAGGCCGAAACGAATGTTGTAATGTTTTTCAATGGCCGTGATAAGGCGCATGTTCGTCAGCGAATCCCATCCCTCCACGTCTTTTGCCGTGGTTGCGGGGGTTAACGCGATGTTTTCGTTTTTTAAGATGTCGCGAAAGATCGTGTCCAGTTCGCGTAAGATTTCTTCGGTTTCCATAGTTTTTATATTAATGTTGTTAATGCTTTCCGGTCAATTTTCCCACTGGTGTTTAACGGGAATTCTTCTAAAAAGTGAATTTCCGTCGGTAACATATAGACGGGTAAATGTTCTTTCAGGTAGTGGAGTAATGCTTCCCGCTCGTGGGAATCCGTCCCGACAAACAAGTGCAGTTGGCATCCCCCGTCGTCCTCTTTCTTGGGAATGACAACGGCATGGGTCTCGTTTGGGAAGAATTTCTTTGTCCGGTATTCGATCTCGCTGAGTTCAACTCGGAAACCCTGCACTTTAACTTGGTAGTCTTTACGTCCGCGATAGATGATGTCCCCGTCCGGATCGATAGAACATAGGTCGCCTGTTTTATAATACTCTTTTCCGTTGAACTGGGCGAATACCTGTCGGGACTTTTCCTCGTCTTGCCAGTAGCCTCGCATGACTTGTTCCCCGCTTACCCATAATTCTCCTTGTTCTCCGGTCTGCACGGGTATTCCCTTCTCGTCCATAATCATGGTGTCGATTCCGGTGAAGGGGTGGCCGATGGCGATCATCCCGTTGTGTTGTTTGCAACCTTCGGGAGGAATCCGGTAAGCCGTACAATAAATTGTGGCTTCCGTGGGACCGTACAGGTTTACGAACTCCGCGTTGGGGGCGCAGGCCCTGAAACGTTGGAGAAGATCGGCATTTGCCGCTTCTGCCGTCACGATAAGGTATTTGAGTTTTGGAACGTGAATCTCGTCAAAGTAAGGGGACAGGAATTGTAATAGGGAGGGAGGCATGGCCACGAAAGTCAGTTCCTCGTCTTCCATCAATTCGTACACTCTCATGTATTTTAACTTGTTTGTTCCCACCGTGTAAATGCTGGCTCCGAGGGTTAACGGGTAGAGGGTGGACACGACTGAAACGTCGAATGTCAGTTCGAACATTTGCAACATCCGGTCTGTCGGCCCAAGTTGCCAGCCCAGTTGATGGTAGGCGGCATAGAATGCGTTCAAGTTTTTCCGGCTGATCGGGACTCCTTTGGGAACCCCGGTACTTCCGGAGGTGAAAATGATGTAGGCATTCTTGTTTGTATCCTGCGTTTGCTCTCCTGTTAGATGGTCTATATTTTCATCCCGTAGCTCTAATGTTGAAATACATTTGATCTCGTTGGAGAGGCCTTGCTGCGTACCGGATGCGTGACCGTATAATACCCGTTTCATTCCGGTGGATTCCACAATGGTTCTGTTCCGACTGTCCGGGTAGTTGGGATGGAGGATTACGTAAGTTTTCCCGGATAACAAAACGGCCAGAATAGAGGCGTACGTTTCGATGCAATCTTCCGCGATGATTCCGATAATGTCTTCCGGGCAATCCTGCACGAAGGGCATAATTCCTTGCACTCGGGCAAATACCTCCTGATAGGTGTAAGAGGTATCATCAATTACAAAAGCCACATGATCCGGGTAATTTCTGTAAACCCGGACGATGTCTTTAATCATGTCCATTTCCTTCATAAATCATTCCTTTATACTTGAGGCCCGCTCCCGGCGTCCATTCCGAAAGTTTATCCATGTTGCAACCGCCTCAAATATCGTAACGCTACAAAAATAGGCTTTTATTAGAAACATCCAATGTTATTATACTTTTATTATTTCGAGAAGTTTTATCTTTGCGTGTAAATGCTGAAAGAAATGAAACAGAAACCATTCATCATGATCGGGGCGGCAAGTTCCGGTAGCGGGAAGACGACATTCACGTTAGGTCTGTTGCGATTGTTGCGGAACCGGGGAATGAAGGTACAACCTTTTAAGTGCGGGCCGGATTATATTGATACGAAACATCATGCCATGGCCGCAGGAGAGGAATCCGTGAATTTGGATACTTACATGGCATCGGCGGCACACGTGCGGGAGCTGTACGCCCGGTACGGGACTGCGAGTGATGTCTGCGTGACGGAAGGGGTGATGGGGTTGTTTGATGGGTACGATGGGATGAAGGGGAGTAGCGCGGAGATTGCCGAGTTAATCGGTATTCCCGTCGTGTTGGTACTTAACGCAAAGTCCACGGCCTATACCGTGGCCCCAGTGTTGTATGGTTTTAAACACTTCTATCCGGGAATCCGGGTTGTCGGGGTCGTGTTTAACTTCGTGGCATCGGTAGCGCATTATGCTTATTTGCAGCAGGCTTGTGCGGATGCCGGAGTGGAGGCATTGGGGTATATCCCAAAGGATGAAAGTATTGTTATCCCGTCCCGTCATTTGGGATTGTCGATTGATGAGACGTTTTGTTTTGATACGTTCGCGGATCGGGTGGCAGAGGTGATTGACAAAACCGTGAATGTCGATCGTTTACTGGAACTTTGTACGGTGGAATTTTCCGGTGAACAGACGCAAGATGTCGTTTGTTTCGGGAACAGGAAGATCGCTATTGCCCGGGATGAGGCTTTTAATTTCATGTACCGGGAGAACGTGGAGGCATTGAAACGAGCCGGGGAGGTGGTGTTTTTTAGTCCGCTGCGTGATAAAAGTCTTCCGGAGGCCGATATGGTCTATTTTCCCGGAGGGTACCCGGAACTACATTTGGCGGAGTTGGCAGCTAACGAGGGAATGAGACAGTCTGTCCGGAAGTATTGTGAAAACGGGGGGCGAGTACTGGCAGAATGTGGTGGAATGATGTATTTGTGTGACTCGATTACAGATAGTGATGGGAAGGTTTACCCCATGGCAGGCGTGTTGAAACAAGGGGCGACAATGGAGCAGATGAAATTGAAATTGGGTTATCGGGAAGTTCGTGTAAACGGTCAACGTATTCGGGGGCATGAGTTTCACTATTCCCGAATATTGCCTACGAATGAGAAAATACCTGTGATTGGCACGATATATAATGCCAAGGATATGGTGGTTGATACTCCGGTATATACCTATAAAAACGTGTTGGCAAGTTATATTCATTTTTACTGGGGAGAGTGTGGTATTGATCATTTTTTAATGTTAATGAGTCAAAAATGACAAAATGTCTTAAGCTATATTTTTAATGACATAATTTTGGAGTGGCATGTAATTTGTTCGTTCTTCAAACGATTTGGAAGAGTGAATATCAAATTTTAAATAAACAATTATGTTGAGCGAAAATTTAGTAAAGGCGTTTAATGCTCAGATTAATGCTGAGATGTGGTCATCAAACTTGTATTTGTCAATGTCCGTGTATTTTGCACAGAATGGATACGACGGGATGGCATCATGGATGAGAGCACAATCAAAAGAGGAGTTGGATCATGCTTACGAAATGATTGACTTCGTGATCAAACGGAACGAAAACGTGGAAATCGGTCAGATCAACGTGGTTCCTACGGCATGGGGTTCTGTTTTGGAAGTATTCGAGCATGTTTATCAACACGAGTGCCATGTTTCTAAATTGATTGATGATTTGTTGGATGTTGCCATCAAGGAGAATGATAAGGCTGCCCAGAATTTTATCAATAAATTCGTGAACGAGCAAGTTGAAGAAGAGGCTACCGCCCAGACTATCGTTGACAGAATCAAGATGATGAATGGTCATAACTTGATTTATCTGGATGATAAATTAGGAGAACGGAAATAAATTAGTTCGAAAAAAAACGAGGGGTCACTTCAACATCGGTGGCCCCTCGTTCTTTTATATCAATGGTATGAAAACAAGGCAAATAAGGATTACCGTGATCAGGCATACCGATTGATTGATGCGGGCGGCACGTTTGTAATCCCTAATCGATAATTCCCTGTCGTTCGTTCCGATGTAAGGCTTTTCCACGAGTATTCCGTGATAAATGTTCGGTCCCCCGAAACGGCAATCGAGGATTCCGGCCATAGCGGATTCCGGGTAACCGGAGTTGGGACTGGCATGTTGGCGGGCGTATTTTCGGATGAAGGAGAAGATTCCTTTCCGGTAGCCTGCTAAAGCAATCAGAAGTGCTGTTAGCCGGGCGGGAATATAATTCAGCACATCATCCAAATGGGCCGAACAACAACCGAAATCTTTGTAGCGGGCATCCTTGTACCCGATCATGGAATCGAGCGTGTTTACCATTTTGTAAGTCATCATGGCAGGAAATCCGCCCAAGGCATAAAAGAATAGAGGGGCAACTACCCCGTCACTTAAATTCTCTGCCATAGTTTCCAGTACGGCGGTGTATATCTTTTTCGGAGGCAGTTGGCTGGTATCCCTGCCGACGATCCATGACAAGCGTTTTCGTCCGGCTTCCAATCCTTGTTCTTCGAGGGTCCGAATGACTTCTCCTCCTTCCTGTATAAGACTGTGGTTGGCCAGTCCGTAGAAAACGAACACGGAGGCGACACCGTAATACGCGAGGGGGTGGAGTAGCCAGCTTCCCCACGCGATAAGTCCTCCCAGCAAGAGGGTGGAAAGCGGTAGGATAAGGGCAACGAGGCATCCATTCCGTTTTTTGTGTTTCCCTTTGTTGAAATGGCGTTCACACCACCCGATGATGTTCCCGAAGGCCACGATCGGATGAGGTAATTTCCGGGGATCTCCAAAAATGAGATCGAGAAGATATCCGATGACGAGAGGGATGATGACGATTGAAAACATAGTAACTAATTATAAATTAGTGATAGGTAATAATCTCAATGCCCGGAGTAGCATTTGGTTCTTTTCCTCCGAGAGTGTGTTTACCCGAAAGTAATGTTCGTCCAGACCTCTGAAATTCGAGGCATCCCGGATCAGTATTCCAAATTGTTCCAGGAGTTTCTGTTTCAACTCGGGGGATTTATGTATCGTGTGAATAAGGAAAAAAGAGGTTTCCGAAGGTACGGGAGTGTACCCGGGAAGTTCGTCGAAGGCACGTACAAAGTTCTCTTTACGCTTGAGTAGCCTGCCGGTGTCGGGCAGAAGGTATTTACCGTTTTGTAGTAGAAACTTCCCGATCTCTATGGCTAGTGCGTTCACGTTCCACG
>OGLE01001051.1_pt1 | contig 23847 bp, 18 predicted proteins | sample 1572671 | NCBI WGS metagenome assembly OGLE01 (sample SAMEA2581923, study PRJEB24529) | metagenome | biome: Human gut stool | place: China | collected 2011 | reverse complement strand
CAGCAATCGCCTGTCGGATGCCCTGTTCTCCATGGCACGAATCGAAGAGACACCCACGTGATGTACGTCCTGCATCATGCCGACCAGCCGGAGCTGTATCACAAGCTGCCGAAGGAACCGCAGATCGATACCAGTATCAGTCTGTGGAAGGGGGCGCTGAAACCGCTGGCGGCGGCGGGCTTTATCGCCACCTTTGCGGGGCTGATTTATCACTATATCGGTATCGGGCCAAACAAAGAGGTGGATGACGAGGAGGAGCATCATGAGTAAGTCGAAAATGATTGTGCGCACCAAATTTATTGATCGCGCCTGTCACTGGACCGTGGTGATTTGCTTCTTCCTGGTGGCGCTGTCCGGGATTTCGTTCTTCTTCCCGACGCTGCAATGGCTGACTGAAACCTTCGGTACGCCGCAGATGGGGCGTATTCTGCACCCGTTCTTTGGGGTGCTGATTTTTGTCGCGCTGATGTTTATGTTCGTGCGCTTTGTCCACCATAACATCCCTGATAAACAGGATATTCCGTGGCTGAAAGGCATCGTCGAGGTGCTGAAAGGCAACGAGCATAAGGTGGCGCGCGTCGGTAAGTATAACCTGGGCATCAGCCAGCACGCGGGCAAAATGCATCGCTGACAGCGTCGCGCCGTAGAACCAGACCGCCGGAACGCGCTGGAAGCGGCCCGCGCGCACGAAGGGCATCGCCTGCCATAGCGGCGTCGCCAGCAGTTGAGCCATATCTCGCTCATTGCCATGGTCGAAACAGATGACATCGGCTTCGTTAAATGCCGCCAGCCTGTCGATGCCAACGCTAACGCTTCCCCAGAATGCCGCTTCGCCGTGCCAGGCGTTTTTAATACCGAAGCGATCAAGCACCTCCTGGAACAGGCAGTTTTCGCCAAACACCAGCACGTGGCGGGGATCGAGCAGAGAGATCATCAGCAGCGGACGATCGCCGCGCCCGGCAAAACGCGGACGCAGGCTCTCCATCAGCGCGTCGAACTCCGCCAGATGGCGCTTCGCCTGCTGCGTTTTGCCCAGCAGATCGGCCATTTCCAGTAGCGAACGCTGGGCCATCGCCAGCGGCCGTTTGCCGTCGCTGAAGGTGAAACCGCGGCCGGGCGCGATACGCGCCAGCTTCTCCGGCGACGGGCCGTAGCCCGCCGACCAGACGATAAACGACGGTTTCATCTGCGTCAGCAGTTCAAGGTTGGGTTCGGTACGCAGACCAACATCGATCACCGAGTCGGGCAGCGCGGGTTCGTTCACCCACAAGCGATAGTTGGGAATATCGGCCACGCCATAGGGCGTCACGCCGAGCGCCAGCAGCAGCTCCGCGGGCAGCCACTCCAGGGCGACCACGCGCTGCGGGTCGACGTCGGCCGCCTGCGCGCCGCGCATCTGCCACAGCAGCGGCGAGATCGTCATCGCGATCAGCAGGCGGCGTCGGGTTATCAGAGTTGGGTTCATCATCAATAGACAAAGCTTACCGGCGCCGCACCGGCCGGGTGTGGCAGGATCCCCATCGGGATGCCGTAGATCTGTTCCAGAGTGTCGCTGCGCATCAGTTCCGCCGGCGTCCCCTGAGCAATCATTTCTCCGCCGCGCAGGGCCACCAGATAGTCGCAATAGCGGGCCGCCATATTAATATCGTGCAGGACGGCGATCACCGTCAGGCCGCGCTGCTGGCTGAGACGATGCACCAGCGCCAGAACATCGACTTGATGAGCAATATCCAGCGCCGAGGTGGGTTCATCGAGCAGCAGGCAGCGACTGTCCTGCGCCACCAGCATGGCGATCCACGCCCGCTGGCGTTCACCGCCGGAGAGGCTGTCCACCAGACGATGAGCGAGCGGCTTCAGCCCCACCAGCGCAATCGCCTCTTCTACTTTCTCACGGTCCGCTGCGCCAAAGCGACCCAGCGCGCCGTGCCATGGATAGCGGCCGATCGCCACCAGCTCGCGCACCGTCATACCTTCGGCCGGCGGCAGCTGCTGCGGCAGATAGGCCACTTTGCGGGCAAAGGCTTTGCTGCCCCAGCTCTCCAGCGGCTGCCCGTCCAGCAGCACTTCGCCTGCGGAGGGCGGCTGATGACGGCCAAGCATTTTCAGTAACGTCGATTTGCCGGAGCCATTATGGCCGATCAGGCCTGTGACTTTTCCGGTCGGGAAGGTGAGCGAGAGCGGATGGAGCAATGTGCGGCCAGGCACACGGAAAGTGACGCGATCCAGCGCGAAGGTGGTTTCTGCGTGCGGAGTCTGTTCCTGCATAGCGATAACCTGATAGAGGGCGCGGCGAACCGCGCCCGTAGGTGGTTAGAAACGGAAGGTGGCGGTGGCGACGACCTGACGTCCGGCGCCCCAGTAGCAGGCGTATTCGCTGTAGCAACTGGAGACATATTCGCGGTCGAACAGGTTGTTGACGTTGACGCCGACCGACGATCCCGGCAGGCCAAAGCGCGCCAGATCGTATTTCACCGTCGCATCCATCAGCGCATAACCGGCCACACTAAAGGCATCATTTTTCTTACCGGTGCTGGTGTCATTTTTGTAGTAGCTGACCGTTGAACCGATATAGCGCGCCCCGGCCCCAATCGTCAGACCGCTCAGCGCGGTTTCGTGGAAGGTATAATCCGCCCACAGGGAGGCCATGTTACGCGGCACTTCCGCCGGACGTTTGCCGTTGAACACCGTATCGTGAGTGTACTCCGCATCGGTGTAGCTGTAGGCTGCGGTGACGTTAATATTGGCGTTCACCGCCGCCTTCGCCTCCAGCTCAAGGCCGCGGGAGCGGATCTCGCCGGTCTGGATGCTGAACGCCTGGTTAGCCGGATCAGCCGTCAGGTTCTTGTCTTTGGTCAGCTGATAGACCGCCGCGGTGACCACCACCGGCATATCTTTCGGCACGTATTTCACGCCGGCTTCATACTGCTTACCGCGCGACGGATCGAACGGCTGGCCGCGGCTGTTGGAACCCGATACCGGTTCAAACGATTCGCTGTAGCTGAAGTACGGAGAGATGCCGTTATCGAACAGGTAGTTGATGCCGCCGCGCCAGCTGAACTGCTGGTCGTGATTCTCCGCCAGGCTGTTGGTGGCGCGGGTTAACGTTGAGGTCGTGGCGTAATCGTAACGGCCGCCCAGGGTCATCACCCATTTATCCCACTCCATCTGATCCTGCGCGTACAGGCCGGTCTGCTCCATCCGGTTGAGGACCGCGTACGGGAAGGTGACCTGAATATTCGGATTGCCGTACTGCGGATTGCTCATGCTGATAGGATCCGCCGTCCCGTAGTCGGCATCCACATCGTTACGCATCCGCGAGTAGTCCACGCCGGTCAGCAGCGTATGGCTGACCGCGCCGGTGGCGAAATCAGACTGCAGCTGGGTATCGACGGTGAAGGTGTTCAGGTGCTCGTCGGAGCGCACGTAGGCGCGATTCATGTAGCCCGGCGCGACATAGCCGTTGCCGTATACCGAACGATAGAGCGTATGCACATCGGCATAGCGCAGGTTCTGCCGTACGGTAAAGGTGTCATCGAACTGATGGGAGAAGCTGTAGCCCACCATCTTCTGGCGGCGGGAGATTTTATTATCGGACTCGCCTTCGTTGAAATCGGTCGGCAGCTTGTGCGCCTTACCGTTGGCGTCGTAATACGGCACCACGGTGCCTTCGCGCGGCAGCCAGCCGTAGTAGCCCGCATCCGGGTCATTCTGGAAGTTGCTCAGGAAGGTGAAGTCGGTTTTATCGTCCGGACGCCAGCTAAAGGAGGGCGCCACCGCGTAGCGAGTCGATTTCGCCATCTGCTGCTGGGCATCCTGACTGCGGCCAAGGCCGGTCAGGCGATACGACCAAACGCCGGCATCATCAATGGCGTCGCTAAAGTCAAACCCGGTCTGCCACAGATTGTCGGTGCCCATCTTAAACTGCACTTCTTTCAGCGGCTCGGTAGTCGGGCGCTTGCTGACCATGCTGACGATACCGCCCGGGTTGCTGTTGCCGTACAGCACCGAGGTTGGCCCGCGCATCACTTCCACACGCTCGAGGAAGTAAGGATCCATGGAGACTTCAGAGTAGTTATTCCCCTGCAGCTTCATGCCGTCCAGATACTGGTTGGTGTTGACGGTCGTCGAGGTGGTGAAGCCGCGAATGGTGACCACGTCATAGGTGGTCGAACTGCCGCGAGTGGAGAAGACGCTGGGCGTATAGGAGAGCGCCTCTTTTACCGTCGTCGGCTGGCGCATCTCCATCTCCTGGCGCGTCACCACCGACACAGACTGCGGCGTTTTTTCAATCGGGGTATCGGTTTTGGTCGCCGTGGCGGAGCGTTTTGCCGCGATAGTCGGCGCCGGTCCCCAGGCGCTTTCCTGGGCGGCCGGGGCGGCAACGACGGTGATGGTTTCTTCTTGCTTCGGTTGTTCTGCTGCCTGTGCGTAGACAGACATGCCGCTAACCGCCGTGGCTACTACAGCTGCGACTTTACGCAGCGAGTGATTTGGCTGAGCAGTTTTTGGACGCGCCATGGGTATATCTCTGATGAAAGTGAATGATAACGTAAACGAGAATTATTATTATGACGGGCGATATAATAGGCGAAACGTCGAAGGCAAGGCAAGCGATATGCCTGTCGCCGCCGGTCGAAGGCTGAATTAATAACCAGATAGTTATTATGGAGTTAAAGAGCCGTTAACTTTTTTACAGGCATAAAAAAACCCCTTAATACTTTCGTATTAAGGGGTCTGGTCGTGCGGTCAAAATCAGTTACTGCCGAACATATCCTTGATCCAGCCCGCGACGCCGTCGCTCTTTTCCTGCTGCTTCGGCGGCTGTTGCTGCTGTTGCTGCTGCGGCGGCGGTTGCTGCCCGGACTGATTAAACGGATTTTTCGCTTCCTGTTGCTGCAACTGCTGCTGTTGCATCATTTCGCCCTGACGGCACAGCGCATCCGGCTGCGTGGTCCAGACCGGCAGCGAACGCATACCGCCGCTGCAGACGAAGTTGCCGTTGCTGTCCACGCCCATATCAACCACGTCTTCCGGCACCGTCAGCACCAGCGGCGTTGGCGTCTGGTTCGCCAGATAGCGCTGGTAAATCGACATCGCGCCGCTGGCGCCGTACAGTTTGGTCGGCTGGTTATTGTCGCGTCCCACCCAGGTGATGGTCACCTGACTACCGTCGATGCCGGCGAACCAGGTATCGACGTTATTGTTGGTGGTCCCGGTTTTCCCCGCCAGATGCAGGCCCGGATACTTCGCCCCCAGCTGACGCCCCGTACCGCGCTGCACCACCTGCTGCATAGTCCACAGCGTCATGTAGGCCGCCTGGGCAGGCACCGCGCGCTCCGCCTGCGGATAGCTCTGGTAGAGCACAGTGCCATCTTCGGCAATCACTGACCGCAGAGCTGAAAGCGGCGCACGGTTCCCACCGCTGGCGATGGTCTGGAAGGCCTGGGCCACTTCAATCGGCGTCAGGTTCAGCGCGCCAAGCAGCATCGACGGCACCGCGTTGAGCTGATTCTTCGGCGCCCCCAGTTTAGTCCAGGTATCGACTACCGCCGGCAAGCCCAGCGCCATCCCGAGGTTAACCGTCGGGACGTTCATCGAGCGAGTCAGGGCATCCACCAGCATCACCTGACCGCTGAAACGACGATCGTCGTTCTGCGGGGACCACGTCTGACCGTTGGACAGGCGAATCGTCACCGGCGCATCGGCGATCCAGGTATTCAGGCGATACTGATTCGGCTGGCTCAGCGCGGTCAGATAGGTCGCCGGCTTGGCCAGAGAACCAATCGATCGGCGGGCCTGCATCGCGCGGTTATAACCGGCGAACTGCGGCTCCGCGCCGCCGACCATCGCCCGCACTTCGCCGGTGAAGCGGTCAACCACCACCATGGCGGTTTCCAGGTCCGCCAGCTTACGCTGTTTCTTCAGAACCGGGATCCCTTCGGAGGCCGCTTTTTCCGCCGCATCCTGCGCCACCGAGTCGAAAGTGGTGAAGATCTTCACGCCGGAGAGATCTTTCACTTTATCGCCCAGCTTCGCCTGCAGTTCCTGACGAACCATCTGCATAAACGCCGGCTGCGGTGAAATCACCCCGCCGCGCGGCTGCACGCCCAGCGGACGGGCGCTGAGCATGTCGTACAGCTCCTGGTCGATAACCTGCTGCTGCTGCAGCAGACGCAGCACCAGATTGCGTCGTTCAAGGGCCAGTTTCGGGTTACGCCACGGGTTATAGACCGACGCCCCTTTCACCATCCCCACCAGCAGCGCCTGCTGGTCGAGGCTCAGCTCTTCCACCGGACGGCCGAAGTAATACAGGCTGGCCAGCGGGAAGCCGCGAATTTCGTTATCGCCGCTCTGGCCGAGGTACACCTCGTTCATATACAGCTCAAGGATGCGATCCTTGCTGTAGCGGGCGTCGACGATCAGCGCCATATACGCTTCGTTGGCTTTACGCCAGTAGGAGCGTTCGCTGGAGAGGAACAGGTTTTTCACCAGCTGTTGGGTCAGGGTACTCGCCCCCTGCACCGTTCGGCCTGCCGTCAGGTTCGCCAGCACCGCGCGGCCGATGGAGTAGAGACTGATCCCATCGTGCTCATAGAAGTGGCGGTCTTCGGTCGCCAGCAGGGTATCCACCAGCAGATCGGGGAAGCCGCTGCGCTTCACGAACAGGCGCTGCTCGCCGTTCGGCGACTGCAGCATGGTGATAAGACGCGGATCGAGGCGGAAGAAACCGAACTGGCGGTTATTATCCATATTCTCGATGGTCTCAAGATGGTCGCCGTCGAAGGTAAGACGCGCGCGCACCTGCCCTTCCTTACTGTCCGGGAAATCGAACGGACGACGGATCATCTCGATGCTGTTAGCCTGCACGGTATATTCGCCGGGGCGCGTCATCGCGCTGACCTGGCGATACTGCGTGGCGTTGAGCAGACGCACCATCTCGTTTTTGCTGATCTGCATGTCCGGCTCAAGGTTGACCATCCGGCCATAGACCGCGGCCGGCAGCTCCCAGACTTTACCGTCAATGCGGCTGCGGATTTTCTGGTCGAGGTAGACGCCATAGGCGGCAATCAGCACCGCGAAGACAATCCCCAGCTTGACCAGCAGCCACAGCCAGCTGCGCTTCCGACGAGGCTTGCCACCTTTGCCTTTGGCTTTGGCTTTTCTCGGCACCGGTTTCTCATCCTCATAATCATCGTCATCATACTCGTCGTCGTAGTCCTCTTCCCGGACCCGGCGACGGGTGACTTTCTGTTTAGTCGGACGTGAGGGTCTTCCCTTACGTCCGATAGGCTCGCGGTCATCTCCCGCCATGCTTTTTCTCCGCAACGTTCAGGCGCAAAGGCCTGATTCTCAATACTTCCCCTGTTCAGAGGAAGAAGAAATCTCTCAAATTAACGTCCAGGCTGCTTATCCTTCGGACGACAACCTGCTGGCAGGCAGGACGCGCCGCCAGCCTTTCAGAGGGTTGGTTTGCTTCATGTTACATGATACTAACAATAAAAATTCACCATAAAATCATTGTGTTAAACGCATCATCGGCAGAATAAGTCAGAACATAGCACGTAATGTTCAGGGCATACAGGATAGCACTAAAATGCGACATTCTTAACCAGCATTTTACCTCCTGCGCACGTAACAAGATGGGAAAGAGTATGTTTTTTAATAACATAAAAAACGGCGCGCTTCCTGCCGGTCAACGCAGTGGCATCATCCGCGGATGAAAATATATTTTCCCAGCGCCAACGTTTATTATTGATAAAAGTAAAGTCGATTAAGCGCCTTTCCGCTGATAAAAATGAGAGCCTGTTAACATTTATGCAGAATAATATTTTATGATGACACCAGGGAAATATTTGTTAAACTAGCGGCCAGTGATTCATTATTTTGATTACTCTATGATGCGTATTCCGCTTATATTTCCGCTTTGCATGGTAGCCCTTCTCTCTGGCTGCCAACAAAAACCCGCCTCAACGCTCAGCCCGGCTATCAGCAGCCAGGCGCAGCTCGAGCAGCTCTCGTCCGTGGCGGCCGGGACGCGCTATCTCAAGAATAAATGTAATCGTAGCGATCTCCCCGCTGATGAAACGATATATCGGGCAGCGGTGAATGTCGGTAAAGCGCGCGGATGGGGAAATATTGACGTGGCGACGTTAAGCCAAAATAGCGACCGGCTTTACCAACAGCTATTACAGGACAGTACCCCGGAAGCCACACAGTGCAGTCAATTTAATCGTCAGCTCGCGCCATTTATTGCCAGCTTGCGCAGCGGCTAAGCGAAATATCCTCAGCGCGCCGGTTATTGTGCGCGCTTTTATTCCTCTTTCGGCTCCTCGTCAATTTTTCCGCCCGGCCAGTCCTCCAGCGCCGCGAGGGTAAAGGTCGTGCCGTTGAAGCTGAAGATCGTCACATCCTGCTGGATCTGCTCCACCACCAGATTGGGCAGGGGTGAATCGCCCTCCGTCCACGCTTTGCCGTTTAACACAATGCTGCGCTTTTCCGGTAGCGAGGCATAGACATGGGCGCTGTAGCGCAGAGGCGGCAGCGTATCGCTGTCCACTTCCGGCGCCGCGGGCGCGCTGGCTTTTGCCGCCGGCGGCGGCGTCTTTGGCGCGGCCTCTCCGGCAGCGGTTAACGGCAGAAGCGCCGCATGCGCCACCGGCAAGGGCAGCGTTTGCGGCGGTGCCGGGTGACGCCACTGCTCGCCGCCAAACCAGCCGAGCGCGATAAATAATCCGGCGTACAGCGGGATAATCCAGCCGGGGATCTGCACCATCCGACCGCGGCTCACCGGCGCATCATCCAGCGAGGACGGCGGCTGATGCGCCACCAGAGGCGGGATGCCTCTTTCACTGTCATCACTAACAATCACAACCGTCTCCTGTTCCCTCACGATAACGAGAAGGCGCCCTTACGGATGCCCCAGACTGCTGACAAAGTGCAATCTTCAGGAAGTGCCCGGCGGCGCTACGCTTGCGCGGGCCTACAGATAACTGCATAACTGTTTGAAATTGCAATCTTTCGTAGGCCGGGTAAGGCGAAAGCCGCCACCCGACAGAAAGGCGAGCACAATAACGAAACAGGTTTGTCATCAGCCAGAGGCGCCCTTACGGGCGCCCTACGTTATGTTATTTACTGCTCACCGGCAGGCCAGCGCCCTGCGACTCGCCCTGCGGCAACTCGAGAACGGCAACCGACCAGGCCGGCAGCGTGACCGAACCGTCAGCGGCAACCTGCACGCCGCTCGCCAGCGACCGGTCGCCCGCCGCCTGCTGAATAGCGCTCAGCTGGAGCGATGTGCCGGCGAAGTCCTGCAGCGTCCGGCTTTCCGGCGCGGCGTTGATCGCCACCACGATGCCGTCGACACGGCTGTCCAGACTGGCGCCAGCCTGCATCCCGTCATCGATGGTCATCACCAGCAGACCCGTCTGCTGATCGGCGCCAGTATTGCGGAAGTCCACGCGCTTCATCACCGTCGCGCCGTCGCCGAGGGTAAACAGCGGAGACGATTTACGCAGCGCGGTCAGCTCCTGATAAAACGCGGTCATCTGCTTGAGCTCCGTTTCACCCGGAGTAGCCACCGCGTCTTTCACCCGGGCGATAATGTCATAATTGCTGCCATCATCGCTGCTGCGCGGCATACCGACGTTGTAGTTGTTGTCCTGCAGGGAGTAGTCCACGCGGTTAAACCAGTCGCCGGAATCATACGAATCGCGGGTAAAGGATTTAGAGCGCAGCAGCTCCGAGCCCTGCTGGTCAAAGGCGATCCCCTGGCCGAGCATCACCGTCGCCAGCGACACCGCCTGCATCCGGACGCGGGTATCGATATCCGCCTCCTGAGCGGCTTTATAGCTGATCATGTCCCACAGCGTCTGGTTATCGTGTTTTGACACATAGTTCACGACTTCCGTCGGATCAGCCGCATAGCCGCCTGGCGCGCCGTTATAGTCAATCTCGCTGCCTCTCTTCACCGCGCCGTCTTTGTCGATCAGCACAAAGTCCGCAAGGTTACCGGCCATGCCGAGACGGGTCAGATCGGCGAGGTGACGCGCCTGATCGTCGGTCAGGGTGGTCAGCTCATTCGGCAGAACGCCGGCCCCGCTGCCCACGCCCTGGTTCTGGCGTAATGCGTCACCGGAGTCGAACGGCCCGCCGCCGCGCACGGCGTCGCGCAGACGATCGGAGAACGTGCCGATCCCGGTGCCTTTGAGATTGATTTGCGAGGCAATTTCAAAGCGATCGCTCTGGTTGGAATCCCAGCCTTCGCCAAAGAAGTAGATATCCGGGTTCAGCGCTTTAATGCGTTCCCAGGCCGAGAGGATCTGCGCTTTCGGGTGGTAGCCCATCAGGTCGAAGCGGAAGCCATCGATCTTATAATCGGTGGTCCATACCGCCAGTGAATCGGCGATAAGCTTGGCGAACATCCGGTGCTCTGGCGCCGAGTCGGAGCAACAGGTAGCCGATTCCACGCTGCCGGTGGTTTCGTTCAGACGCTGGTAGTACCAGGGGACGATCTTATCCAGTACCGAGGTGCGATCGGTCGGGCCGGCGGCGTTGGTGTGGTTGTACACCACGTCCATAATGACGTTCATTCCCAGATCCTGCTTGATCGCCTGAATCATGGTGCGGAACTCTTTAATACGCGCCGTGCCTTCCGGATCGGTGGCGTAGGATCCTTCCGGTACCGTGTAGTGGAACGGATCGTAGCCCCAGTTATAGGAGTCGGTCTGCGCCACCAGCGTATTCAACGCCTGCACCTGCGGGTTATCCTTGCTGTCGTTCTGCTTCAGCTGGGTCAGCACCTCTTCGACCGTCGAACCGCTGTCGCAATAGCCCGCGAACTCGCTGCTCTTCACCGCGCTATTGACCTCGCACAGGCGGCTGAACGGCTGCTGAATATCGGCGACCTTGTCGCTGAACTCATTGACCGTCGCCAGATCGAAGACCGGCAGCAGCTCAATATGGGTCACGCCCGAGGCCGACAGCTGTTTCAGATGCTGGACCATATTGCTTTCCTGGGCGGTGAGCGCCAGATACTTACCGCGCAGCTCCGCAGGCACGGTTTGATCCCAGGCGGAGAGATCGCGAATATGCGATTCGTGAATCGTCATTTTCGCCAGATCGGCTTTGGTTTTCTGCGCGTGCGGCATCGTCAGCCCGTCCCAGCCTTCCGGCTTCAGCGCGCTGTCGTTGAGATCGACCACCTGGCTGTACTCCGAGTTGGTCGACAAACTGTGGGCGTAGGGATCGGTCACTTCGTACTGCTCGACTTTACGCGACTGCGGGTGGTAGACCGTCATCGCGTAGCGGTAGAAGGCGCCCTTCAGGTCGCTTCCCCCCTGCCAGGACCAGGCGCCGGAGGCGCTATCGCGGGTCATCGGGTGACTGGCTATCACTTTCTTGTCCGCGCTATAGATCACCAGCTCGACCTGCTGCGCCGTGGGCGCCCAGACGCGGAAGGTCACGCCGCTATCGGTTAGCTGGGCGCCATAGCTCAGCGCCTCGGCGGCGGCGGCATAGGTATCGTCCAGCACGCCGGCGGTCTGCACCTGGGTGGCTGAGCTCAGGATCCCATCGCTTTCCGCGGCTATCGCCACCGTCTCGCCCTGCAGCAATTCATCGACGTTAACATCATCCGGCAGTTTAAAGGCTGGATAGCTGGCGAGATGCGGGAAGCGCATGCTTACCTGCTGGCTGACGGTGGTGGGGGTCAGCTTGACATATTTATCGCTAAATTCGCCGTTACTGTCGGCGGCCACCTTACTGCTGTGGCTGTAATAGAGGCGCACAATGGGTTTATTTTCCCCACCCGGCCACAGCAGAGTAGTCTTATCGACCCAGTGCGCATCGGCCAGCGCCACGCCAAAGGCGGCGCGGAAGGCGTCGGCGCGGGAGTCATAGACCGCGCTGTTGCCGGCGATGACCGATACCGTCCGATCGGTGAAATCACTGAAAGAGACGCGCAGGTCGCTGTCGATAAGCTTATTGGTGCCATCGCGGACGATAACGTTGATGCATCCGCTCTCTTTAGTCAGCGGGATCACCCAATAAGGGCCATATTTGTCGCTGCCGGTCGGGGTGGTGCTGACATCATTCCAGTCCGCCACCGGCGCGCTCAGCGCGTCACAGGTTTCGTTGTTCCATAAATAGAGGTTTTTCGTCGCATAGTCGGCCGGCGTGCTGCTGGTGATGCCGGCGATATCGACGAGATGAATGACAGCCTGCCTGGCGGAAGCCTGCACCGCTTCGCCTGGGACGGCAACGTCCGGTAAGCGGACGACGACATCCTGCGGGTCGGGCGTGCCGGGAGTGCCTGGGTTGCCAGGATTGCCTGGTGAACCCGGTGAGCCAGAGGTAGAAGAGGAAGAGCTGTTATCACAGCCACTCAATAATACTAACGATCCAAGAAATAGGGCATGACAGGTATATCTGAGCATTCGATAGTCCCTAATATGCTTATTAAATTATAAAAGGTAAGAAAGGATGAATATCTTTACAGCGCGCTAATTAGATATTTTTGCTTTCCCAGGCGCAATCATCCCCCACAAATGAGCGGGGGGCGTAGGAAGCCGGGGGAGTAAATCAATAAAGGGAATGACGACCCGAAACCGCAAACTGATTATGATTCGCCACGCTTATCGCCACTCTCCGGCAATAAATAATTCAAAAGCCAATAATCACCTACCTGTTTCGGTAGGGTATTACGCCAACGTGCAGAAAAATAAATTAGCAAAGGAATTAAAATGCCAGTTTCTGTGATGAGGTTAACAAATATAAATAAAGGGATAATTAAATTATTACCACAAATTGTGACGCTCATCATATTAATAACCGCTATCCCACAGCTGGCGAAATTAACCTGGCGAGTGGTATTCCCTGTGAGTCCTGAGGATATTTCCGCCCTACCGTTAACCATGCCTCCGGCGGCAGATCCGGAATTAAAAAATGTGCGGCCCGCATTTACCCTGTTTGGCCTGGCGGTGAAAAATAGCCCCATGCCAACGGATGCTGCCAGTCTCAATCAGGTGCCGGTTTCCAGCCTGAAGCTACGCCTGGCCGGGCTACTCGCCAGCAGCAACCCGGCGCGCTCCATCGCTATTATCGAAAAGGGAAATCAGCAGGTTAGCCTTAGCACGGGCGATCCCCTCCCAGGATATGATGCGCGGATCGCCGCCATTCTGCCTGACCGGATCATCGTCAACTATCAGGGGCGCAAAGAGGCCATTTTATTATTTAACGACAGTCGCGCGCCGTCGCCGCCGCCCACCGCCGCGGGCAACCCGCCCCTCGTGAAGCGACTCCGCGAACAGCCGCAAAATATCCTCACTTATTTATCTATTTCGCCGGTACTCAGCGGCGACAAACTGCTGGGTTATCGACTAAACCCAGGCAAAGACGCCTCGCTGTTTCGCCAGTCCGGCCTGCAGGCAAATGATTTGGCGATTGCCTTAAACGGCATCGATTTACGCGACCAGGAGCAAGCGCAACAGGCGCTGCAAAATCTGGCCGACATGACCGAAATAACGCTAACCGTTGAGCGGGAAGGCCAACGACACGATATTGCTTTCGCGCTGGGGGATGAATAATTGCCAACCATGAAACGCCTGCGAAAAATGCTGCCTGCGCTGCTGATATTAACCCCGCTGCTATTTTCTCCGGCCGCCGCGGAGGAATTTTCCGCCAGTTTTAAAGGCACCGATATCCAGGAATTTATCAATACCGTCAGCAAAAACCTGAATAAAACGGTGATTATCGATCCCAGCGTACGCGGCACTATCACCGTGCGCAGTTACGATATGCTCAATGAAGAACAATATTATCAATTCTTCCTCAGCGTGCTGGATGTGTATGGCTTCGCCGTGATCAATATGAATAACGGCGTACTGAAGGTGGTGCGGGCTAAAGATGCAAAAACCTCGGCCGTCCCGGTCGCCAGCGCGGCTGCACCGGGCGAAGGCGATGAAGTGGTCACCCGGGTGGTGCCCCTGACCAACGTCGCCGCCCGCGATCTCGCCCCGCTGCTTCGCCAGCTGAACGATAACGCCGGCGCCGGCAGCGTGGTCCATTATGAGCCCTCCAACGTATTGCTGATGACCGGCCGCGCAGCGGTCATCAAACGCCTGCTGACCATTGTCGAGCGCATCGACAACGCCGGGGATCGCAGCGTGGTGACCGTTCCCCTCTCCTGGGCCTCCGCCGCGGAGGTGGTCAAACTGGTTACCGAGCTCAATAAAGACAGCAGCAAGTCGGCGCTGCCGGGCTCGATGGTGGCGAACGTGGTGGCCGATGAGCGCACCAACGCGGTACTGGTCAGCGGCGAGCCGAACTCGCGCCAGCGCATTATCGCCATGATCAAACAGCTCGACCGCCAGCAGGCGGTGCAGGGCAACACCAAAGTGATCTACCTGAAGTACGCCAAAGCCGCCGATCTGGTGGAGGTCCTCACCGGGATCAGCAGCTCACTACAGAACGATAAGCAAAGCGCCAAACCGGTGGCCGCGATCGACAAAAATATCATTATCAAAGCCCACGGCCAGACCAACGCCCTGATCGTCACCGCGGCGCCGGACGTGATGAACGATCTTGAGCGAGTGATCGCCCAGCTCGATATCCGCCGCCCGCAGGTGCTGGTGGAGGCGATTATCGCCGAAGTGCAGGATGCCGACGGCCTCAACCTCGGTATCCAGTGGGCCAATAAAAATGCCGGCATGACCCAGTTCACCAACAGCGGGCTGCCGATCTCCACGGTTATCGCTGGCGCCAACCAATACAACAAAGACGGTACCGTCAGCAGCTCGCTGGCCAGCGCTCTGGGCTCGTTTAACGGTATCGCCGCCGGCTTCTATCAGGGGAACTGGGCGATGCTGCTCACCGCCCTCTCCAGCAGTACCAAGAACGATATTCTGGCCACCCCCAGCATCGTCACCCTCGACAACATGCAAGCCACCTTTAACGTCGGCCAGGAAGTTCCGGTATTAACCGGCTCGCAAACCACCTCCGGCGACAACATCTTCAATACCGTCGAGCGCAAAACCGTCGGCATTAAGCTGAAGGTGAAACCGCAGATTAACGAAGGCGATGCCGTGCTGCTGGAGATTGAGCAGGAGGTATCGAGCGTCGCCGACTCGGCCTCCAGCACCAGTAGCGATCTCGGCGCGACCTTCAATACCCGGACGGTGAATAACGCCGTGCTGGTCGGCAGCGGTGAAACGGTGGTGGTTGGCGGGCTGCTGGATAAAAGCGTCACCGATACCGCCGACAAAGTGCCGCTGCTCGGCGACATCCCGGTGATCGGCGCCCTGTTCCGCTCCGAGAGCAAGAAAGTGTCGAAACGCAACCTGATGCTGTTTATCCGTCCGACCATCATTCGCGATCGTGATGAGTACCGTCAGGCCTCTTCCGGCCAGTACACCGCCTTCAACAATGCGCAAACTAAACAGCGGGGTAAAGAAAGCAGCGAAGCGTCGCTCAGCAACGACCTGCTGCATATCTATCCGCAGCAGGAGACCCAGGCTTTCCGCCAGGTCAGCGCCGCCATTGACGCCTTCAATCTCGGAGGCCGCCCATGACGCCAGCCGCCGAACGCCGTCCGCTGTTGCCCTTCGCCTGGGCCCGCGCGCACCATCTTGTGCTGCTCAGCGACGGTGAACGCTGCGAAGCGCTGTGCCGCCCCGATACCGCCGCCCGGGCGCTGCTGGAAGCGCGCCGCCTGGCGGACGGGCCGATGCGCGTCAGCCGTCTGGCGCCGGACGCGTTCGAGAAAGTGCTGGTGCTCAGCTATCAGCGTGATTCGGCGGAGGCGCACCGCATGATGGCCGACATCGGCAACGAGCTCGACCTCTATACCCTCGCCGAAGAGCTGCCGGACACCGACGATCTGCTCGACAGCGAGGACGACGCGCCGATCATCCGCCTGATCAACGCCATGCTCACCGAGGCCATCAAAGAGAAAGCCTCGGATATTCATATCGAAACCTACGAGCGCCATCTGCAGATCCGCTTTCGCGTCGACGGCGTGCTGCGGGAAATTCTGCGCCCGCAGCGGCGGCTGGCCGCCCTGTTAATTTCGCGCATCAAGGTGATGGCCAGTCTGGACATTGCCGAAAAGCGGGTCCCTCAGGATGGCCGCATGGCGCTGCGCATCGGCGGGCGAGCAATCGACGTGCGCGTCTCCACCCTGCCCTCCAGCCACGGCGAACGCGTCGTCCTGCGTCTGCTGGACAAAAACAGCGTCAACCTGGATCTGCTGACGCTGGGCATGCCGCCCGCCCTACTCGATCGGGTCGATGCGCTGATCGCCCGCCCGCACGGCATCATCCTGGTCACCGGTCCGACCGGCTCCGGGAAAAGCACGACGCTCTACGCCGCCCTCAGCCGCCTCGACGCCCGGGAGCGCAACATCATGACCATTGAAGATCCGGTGGAGTATGAGCTGGAGGGCATAGGCCAGACCCAGGTCAACGCCAAAGTCGAGATGACCTTCGCCCGCGGCCTGCGCGCCATCCTGCGCCAGGATCCGGACGTAGTGCTGGTGGGCGAAATCCGCGATGGCGAAACCGCCCAGATCGCCGTTCAGGCCTCGCTGACCGGGCACCTGGTGCTGTCGACCCTGCACACCAACAGCGCGCTGGGCGCCATTTCCCGTCTACAGGATATGGGCGTGGAGCCTTTTTTACTCTCCACCTCGCTGCTGGCGGTGATGTCGCAGCGGCTGGTGCGCCAACTGTGCCCGCACTGCCGTCAGCCCTGGCAGGCGGATGCCAACACCGCCCGGCAGATGGCGGTCCCGGTCGGCGCGCGGCTGTGGCAGCCCAAAGGCTGTCCGGAGTGTAATTTCATCGGCTATCGCGGGCGTACCGGGATCCATGAACTGCTGCTAATCGACGATCGCGTGCGCGCCGCCATCCACCGCGGCGAGAACGAGATCACCCTGATCCAGCAGCTGGGGCCAGCCTGGCAAACCCTGCGTCATGCCGGACGCGACAAAGCGCTGGCGGGGATCACCAGCTGGGAGGAGGTGATGCGGGTCACCGAACAGCAAACGACGGAAAGCGTCTAAGATGGCCCTGTTTCGCTATCAGGCGCTGGACGCGCAGGGCAAAACCCGCCGCGGCCTTCAGCAGGCCGACTCCGCCCGCCACGCCCGCCAGCTGCTGCGGGACAAGGGCTGGCTGGCGCTGGAAGTGACAACTGCCGACCCGGCGCGGCGACTGTGGGCCGGCGGATCCCTTACCCGGCGTACCAGCGCCGGTGATTTAGCCCTGCTCACCCGCCAGCTGGCGACTCTGGTTGCCGCCGGGATCCCGCTGGAAAAGGCGCTCGATGCCGTCGCCCAGCAGTGCGAAAAGCCGTCGCTAAGAACGTTAATGGCCAGGGTGCGCAGCAAAGTGCTCGAAGGCCACTCGCTGGCGGAGGCGATGCGCGGCTATCCCGCCTGCTTCGACGGGCTGTTCTGCGCCATGGTGGCGGCCGGCGAAACCTCCGGCCATCTCGACGGCGTACTGAACCGGCTTGCTGACTATACCGAGCAGCGCCAGCAGCTCCGCGCCCGCCTGCTGCAGGCGATGATCTACCCCATCGTACTGACGCTGGTCGCTATCAGCGTGATCGCCATTCTGCTCTCCACCGTAGTCCCGAAAGTCGTTGAGCAGTTTGTCCATCTTAAACAGGCCCTGCCCTTCTCTACCCGGCTGCTAATGAGCCTGAGCGACATCGTGCGCAGCGCGGGCCCCTGGCTGGCGCTGCTGTCGTTACTGGCGCTGCTGGCGCTGCGCTATCTGCTGCGCCAGCCCGCCCGGCGGCTCGCCTGGGACCGGGCGCTGCTGCGCCTGCCGGTCATCGGCCGCGTGGCCCGCAGCGTCAACAGTGCGCGCTACGCCCGCACCTTAAGCATTCTCAATGCCAGCGCGGTGCCGCTGCTGCTGTCGATGCGCATCAGCGCCGACGTCCTCAGCAACGCCTGGGCGCGCAGCCAGCTGGCGGCGGCCAGCGAATCGGTACGCGAAGGCGTCAGTCTGCATCGGGCGCTGGAATCCACCGCCCTGTTTCCGCCGATGATGCGCTACATGATCGCCAGCGGCGAACAGAGCGGAGAACTGACCGCCATGCTGGAGCGCGCGGCGGAGAACCAGGACCGGGAGCTGAGCGCGCAGATCCAGATGGCCCTCAGCCTGTTTGAGCCTCTGCTGGTGGTCACCATGGCCGGCATGGTGCTGTTTATCGTGCTGGCCATCCTGCAGCCGATCCTGCAACTGAACACACTTATGAGTATGTAACTGTATTAATGGAGAAAACTATGCAACGGCAACGCGGTTTCACGTTACTGGAAATTATGGTGGTGATCGTCATTCTCGGCATTCTCGCCAGCCTGGTGGTGCCTAACCTGATGGGCAACAAGGAGAAAGCGGACCGCCAGAAGGTGGTCAGCGATCTGGTGGCGCTCGAGGGAGCGCTGGACATGTATAAACTCGACAATAGCCGCTACCCCAACACCGAACAAGGACTGCAGGCGCTGGTGACCGCTCCGGCCGCCGAGCCGCATGCCCGCAACTACCCGGAAGGCGGCTATATCCGCCGTCTGCCGCAGGACCCGTGGGGGAATGAGTATCAGCTGTTAAGCCCGGGTCAGCATGGCGCCATCGACGTCTTCAGCGTCGGCCCGGACGGGATGCCCGACACCAATGACGATATCGGCAACTGGACCCTCGGGAAGAAATAGTGTCTCAGCGCGGTTTCACCCTCCTGGAGATGATGCTGGTCCTGCTGCTGATCGGCGTCAGCGCCAGCATGGTGCTGCTGGCGTTTCCCTCCGCCCGCACCCAGGAGGCCACACAGATCCTGGCGCGCTTTCAGGCGCAACTGGATTTTGTCCGCGAGCGCGGGCAGCAAACCGGTCAGCTCTTCGGCATTATCATCCACCCTGAGCGCTGGCAGTTTATGCGCCTGCAGCCTGCCGACGATAGCGCCCCGGCGGCGGCTGACGACCGGTGGGGCAACGCGCAGTGGCTGCCGCTGCAGGCCGGACGCGTCACCACGGCGGAAACCCTCCCGCGGGCCAGGCTGACGCTGCGCTTTCCCGACGGCCAGGCGTGGACGCCGGGCGAGCAGCCCGACGTGCTTATTTTTCCCGGCGGTGAAGTCACGCCGTTTCAGCTGCGGATTGACGCCGCGACGGGCATCAACGTCGACGCCCAGGGCGACAGCCAGCCGCTGGCTGCGCGGGAGCAGCCATGAAGCGTGAAGCCGGAATGACGCTTATCGAAGTGATGGTCGCGCTGGTGATTTTCGCCCTCGCCGGCCTGGCGGTGATGCAATCCACCCTGCAGCAGACGCGCCAGCTCGGGCGTATGGAAGAGAAAATCCTCGCCAGCTGGCTGGCGGATAACCAGCTGGTGCAGCTGCGGCTGGAGAAACGCTGGCCTGCCCTCAGCTGGTCTGAAACCACCGTGGAGGCCGCCGGGACGCGCTGGTTCGTTCGCTGGCAGGGAGTGGAAACCGCGCTGCCGCAGCTGCGGGCGCTGGACGTGGAGGTCCGGCGGCAAAAAAGCGATCCCGCGCCGCTGGCCACCCTGCGCACCTGGGTGACGCCGCCATGATAACGAAAATGCGCGGTTTCACTCTGATCGAAACGCTGCTGGCGCTGGCTATCCTCGCCGTCCTCAGCGCCGCCGCCGTGATGGTGCTGCAGAACGTCATCCGCGCCGATGGCCTGACCCGCGAGAAAAGCCTGCAGATCGCGGCCCTCCAGCGCGCCTTTCGCCAGATAGCCGACGATGTCACCCACATCATTCCCCGTCGCGCCAGAAACAGCGACACGTTTTTCTTCGCCGGACGTTTCCAGTTGCAGAGCGACGACTGGGGACTGGCCTTCAGCCGCAGCGGCTGGCCAAACCCGCTGGGGATCCTCCCGCGCTCGGAGATCCAGAACGTCAGCTACCGTCTGCGCCAGCAGCAGTTTGAACGTCTGAGCTTCGATCAGCAGGATCCGCTGACCGGCAGCCAGCCGACGGTCCGGGTGCTGCTGCGCGAGGTCACGGCGTTTCGCCTGCGGTTTTACGCCGACAGGCGCTGGCAGGAAACCTGGGACCGCCCGCAGAGGCTGCCGCAGGGGCTGGAGATCACCCTGACGCTGGCGAACAGCGGGGAGATAACCCGCCTGTTTTTACTCACCCCGGGAGGCGGCCAGTGATAAATCGGCAACGCGGCGTCGCGCTCCTGATGGTGCTGTTCATCCTCGCCCTGATGATGATCCTCGCCAGCGCCATGACCGAGCGCACCGCGGTCATGTATCAGCATACCGCCGTGACCCTCGATAATTTGCAGGCCAGATGGTACGCCCTGGCGGCGGAAAACATGGCCGCCGCGCTGCTGCAACGCGATGCGCTGGACTCGCCCAGTCAAACGAACCTGGCGCAAACCTGGGCGCAGGAGGGGCGCCGCTTTACCCTCGACGATGGCGAAATCCGCGCCACGATCCGCGACGGGCACGCCTGCTTCAACCTCAATGCCATCAACCATCGCGCGGATGAGGCTGGCGACGGAACGCCCTACCCGACCGACGTCTTCGTTCGGCTGCTGGCGCTGCTCGGCGAGCCGCCGCTGCGCGCCAGCCAGATCGCCGCCGCCCTTGGCGACTGGACGGACAGCGACGGCCAGCCGCGGCTGAACGGGGCGGAGGACGAGGTCTATATGGCGCAAACCCCGGGCTATCTCGCCGCCAACCAGCCGATGCAGGATGTCAGCGAGTTGCGCCTGCTGGCCGGGATGGACGCCGCGCTCTATCAGCGCCTGCTCCCCTTCGTCTGCGTCCAGCCGGATGACGCGCTGCAGGTCAATGTCAACACCCTGCGCCCCTCCCAGGCCGCCCTGCTGGTGGCCCTCTTTCCCGGCGATCTGACGCTGCAAGAGGCGCAACAGCTGCTGCACAACCGCCCGCGAACGGGTGGAGCAGCGTCGCCGCCTTTCTCGCGCAGCCGACGCTGCAGAAAACCGATACCACGCTTGCCCGTCCCTGGCTGACGGTGCACAGCGCACGCTTTATCGCCGCTTTTACCGTGGTGACTGGCAATCTCCGCTTTCAGCTGCACAGCGTCCTGCAACAGGAGGGGCGTACGTTTACCGTCGTCCAGCGGCGATATGGACTCTCTATGGTGGTCGATGAACAAGATTAATGCTTCTCCCCAGGCCATGCTGATCGTGCACCTCGCCGCCGCGCAGGCGCCGCTGCACTGGCAACTCTTCGCCCCCGGCGAGCCGCACCACGAGGCCAGCGGCCGGTGGCCAACTGACGACGCCAGCCCTTTCCCGGCGCTGGCTGAGCAGTACCCGGCCTGGGTGCTGATCCCGGCCAGCGACTGCGCGTTTCACTCGCTCACCCTACCGGCGGGCCTGCGTAAACCGCCGCTGCAGGTGGCCCCGTTTCTGCTGGAAGAGCAGCTGGCAGACGATGTGGAAGCCACCCATTTTGCTCTGCTCCACCGCCAGCAGGCCCAGTGCGAGATCGTCGCCGTACAGCGGCAAAAAATGCGCGACTGGCTGGCGCGCTGCGAATCGCTCTCCTTACAGCCCCTGGCGTTGACGCCCGACGTGCTGGCCCTGCCCTGGCAACCGCCGGCGTGGAGCGCGGTGCAGGTGGACGAGCAGTGGCTGATCCGCCACCAGCCGTGGGGCGGCATGGCGGCGGAAAACGTCTGGCTGACGGAGCTGCTGCAGAGCGAGGCGGAAGAGCACGTCATCGACAGCTATTCGCCGCCGCCCGCGGCGCCGGGCGTCTGGCGGGAGCAGCCTGCGCAGACATTGCTGACCCTTGCCGCACGCCATCCGGCAGCGCAGAAACTCAGTCTGCTGCAGGGGGAGTTCGCCGTCCGGCGGCGGTCTGCGCAGGCGAGCTGGCGTCCGGCGCGGTATGCCGCGCTGGCTCTGGCGTTACTGGCAGGGGCAAACAGCGTGCTGGACCATCGCGATCTGGCGCGTCAGGCCGAGGCGGCGCAACAGGCCAGCCGGGCCTTCTATCACCGCTGGTTTCCGACGGAGAAAAAGGTGATTAACCCACGACTGCAGATGCAGCAGCACCTGCAAACCCTCACCCGTCAGGCGCAGCATGCCCCCCTCGTCGACCGCCTCAGCGCCTTGCAAAACATCCTCAGCGAAACGCCGGGGATCCGTCTGCGAGCGCTGAGCTGGGATGCCGCGGGCAATCGTCTGCAGCTGGATATCGCCGCGGTCTCTTCCCGGGCGCTGGAGCAGTTTACCCAGCGGGCGCAGCCGCGGTTTCGCGTCCGGCCGGGCGACATGATCACGAAACCGGATGGCATTGAGGGACAACTGACGCTGGAGGAAAACGATGGCTAATCTGCTTATCTGGTGGCGGCAGCGCACGCCGTCGGAGCAGCGCCTGTTGCTTGGTCTGACAGGGCTGCTGGCGGCATGCGCCTTCTGGTATGGGCTGTGGCAGCCCTGGCGAGCCCGCGAGGCGCAGTGGCGGCAAACCCTGGTGAAAGAGCAGGCCAGCCTGCGCTGGATGACGGAGCAGGCTCCGCGCCTGCAGCAGCTCAGCCAGCAGCCCGCGCCGGCGGCAAAAGAGGCGCTCACCGCGCTGGTGATGCGCGAGGCGGCGAGCCACGGACTGACGGTCGTCCGCCTGCAGCCGCAGGGAAAACGTCTGCAGATCACCCTTCAGCCCTGCGCTTTCCAGGCGCTGATCGACTGGCTGGACGCTCCGGCGATGCGCGGCGTCAACGCGATCTCGCTGTCCGTGACCGGGCAGCCGTCGCGGCCCGGCTGGGTCACGGTCAACCATCTGCTGCTGGAGCGCGACGATGAAGGCTAACTGGATCGCGGGCGGACTGCTGCTGGTCCTCTATCTGTTGTGGCTCACCGCCACCGCTCCGGCGCGCCTGTTGGCCCCCATGCTGCCGCCCGGCGTACAGGTGGGGCAGTTTAGCGGCAGCGTCTGGCGCGGCGCGGCGCAACCGGTCTACTGGCATGGGGAACGGCTTGAACGACTGGCGTGGTCGCTGACCCTGGCGGGCTGGCAGGTCTCTCTCAGCGATCCCCGCGGCGTGATGGGTCAGGCCCGGCTGTGGGGCCTTCGCGATCTGCGCCTACAGGAGGGGCGGCTCACCGCCCCCGCCAGCCTGCTCAGCCGCTGGTTGATGTCGACTATGCCCGTCAAGGCCGCGGGGGAGGTCACCTTCAGCCTGACCGAAGGGCGGTTCAGCGACGGACGCTGCCGGCAAATCATCGCCGGAGGCGCGCAGTGGCGGCAGGCCCGACTGCACTCCCCGGCCGGCAGCCTGGAGCTGGCCCAGGTTAATGGCACCTTCCGCTGTACGGTGGACGGCGCCGTGGCGCTGACTCTCCGTCAGGACTCTCATCAGCTGAGCCTCAGCGGCCAGGGGACTCTGTCGCCCGATGGCCGCTATCTGTTTCGCGGCACGCTACAGCCCCGGCAGGGGATGCCGCCGCTGCTGGCGCTGCTGGTCACGCGCCAGACAGCGAATAACGCCCCGGGCCCGACGCCGTGGCAGCTGCAGGGAAAATGGTTACCACAGGAGCAAAAATGACGACACTAGCCGCGTTATCGCTGCACTTTCCCTTTGTCTGGTATGGCTTTCTGCTGCTGTTCGGCCTGGCGCTGGGCAGCTTTTACAATGTGGTGATCTATCGTCTGCCGCGCATGTTGACCCAGACCGCGGACGACGAGCGGATAACCCTCAGCACCCCGGGCTCTTCCTGCCCGCAGTGCCGCCAGCCGATCGCCTGGCGGGACAATATCCCGCTGCTCAGTTTCCTCTGGCTGGGCCGGCGCGCCCGCTGCTGTCAGGCGCCCATCGCGTGGAGCTATCCGCT
>OGLE01001044.1_pt1 | contig 24027 bp, 21 predicted proteins | sample 1572671 | NCBI WGS metagenome assembly OGLE01 (sample SAMEA2581923, study PRJEB24529) | metagenome | biome: Human gut stool | place: China | collected 2011 | reverse complement strand
GGTTATATATGTCAACACCTTTTTTTGATTTTTTTTAACTTTTTTTGACTTTTTTGTAATTAACAGGTCAGACTACAATATCTAGTGCCTTCATTAAGGTAAAAGCACTAGATACCAAAACAAAAACACTAGATATTTCAGACAGCCAATTACATAATTTTTCAAAATTATGCATTTATATTTAATTAAACAATTCAAATTCAATTCATTTTTAATGTAATCTTAAATGTTATTAACTATTTAAGACCAATTGCACCTCTTGCCTCATCTGTTATTTCTCTTTGATATGCAATTTCATTTTCAATATTTCTTGCAACCTCATTGGCTGCATATGCTGCATCAACAACTTTATGAAGCACCTGTCCTACAGAATCTGCCTTATGTTTTTGGGCAACTGCATTGTCATATACATTTGTCATGGCATCAACTGTCTCACTAACTGAAGTCTGAACCTGTGCTATGGTATCAGTTATTTCTTTTGATGATTTTGCTGACTGTGCTGCAAGATTACGTACTTCACTTGCCACTACAGCAAATCCCCTTCCATGTTCCCCTGCTCTTGCTGCTTCTATAGATGCATTAAGAGACAGTATGTTTGTTTTATTGGAAATGTTGCTTATAACTGCTGCAAATTCTTCTATTTTGCCGGATAATTCTTTTAACTCATTGATTCTGCCAGATGTCTCGGCTACTATTTTGTTGAGATTATCTATCATTTCAAGTATTTCTTCGACACTGCCTATACTCTCTTTTACAAGATTAAGTGAAGTATCAGACGAATTAATCACGTCAAATGCATTTTTTTCAAGCTGTTCCTGTGAATTATCTAATCCTTCAAGTATGTTTGTCAGATTTTTTATCATTTCAGTATTGTCATTCTGATTTTCCACAAAAGCCCCTCCTTTGTCTTTCCATAAACTAAATATCGTTCTTATATCAGCTTAACCGCATCTTTAACACTGCTAATACCTATAAGATTTATTTTATCAGTTTTCTTAATATTTTTCAAGCACACCTGCGGAAGTATACAATTTTCAAACCCAAGCTTAACCGCCTCATTTATTCTTATCTGCGGCTGGCTTACAGCACGGACTTCTCCTGCAAGTCCTACTTCGCCGAAAACAATCGTATTTTCCATCATCGGCCGGTTCCTGAAACTGCTGACAAGTGCCATCACTATCCCAAGATCCATGGCAGGCTCATTTACCCTCATTCCACCTGCTATATTCACATATGCATCGCTTCCCGAAAGATGAATTCCCGCCCTTTTTTCAAGTACAGCCATAAGAAGATTCACACGGTTGTAATCAGCCCCTGCAGCTGTTCTTCTTGGCATTCCAAAGTTAGAATCACAGACTAGTGCCTGTATTTCCACAAGAATCGGTCTAGTTCCTTCAAGAAGGCACACAACAACAGAGCCGGACGCTTCCTCTGGTCTTCCCGTAAGCATATATTCAGATGGATTGGCAACTTCAGCAAGCCCTTCCTGACGCATTTCAAATACGCCTATTTCATTAGTTGAACCAAATCTGTTCTTTACGCTTCGTAAAATCCTGTATGCGGCATTTTTATCGCCCTCAAAGTATAAAACTGTATCAACCATATGTTCAAGCATTCTGGGTCCTGCTACAACGCCTTCTTTTGTCACATGTCCAACAATAAATATTGAAATATTAAGACCTTTTGCAAGCTGCATAAGAACAGCTGTTGTCTCTCTTACCTGTGAGACGCTGCCCGGTGCAGCACCAACCTCTTCACGGTACATTGTCTGTATTGAATCAATCACAACAATCTGTGGTTTCACATTCTCAAGGACATTCTCTATTGTGTCAAGACTTGTTTCACAAAGCACCATAAGATTATCAGAAGCTTCGCCCACTCTCTGTGCTCTAAGTTTTATCTGACCAAGTGACTCTTCCCCCGAAATGTATAATACGCTGTTACCATTTTTTGCAAGATTGTAACACATCTGTAATAGTAATGTGGATTTTCCTATTCCGGGATCACCTCCGACAAGAACAAGCGAGCCTTCCACTATTCCTCCGCCAAGAACCCTGTCAAGTTCACATATATCTGTTTTTATTCTGTCAGTATCAGCTGCAGTAACCGATGACAGGCGAACAGGGGCAGCCTTTTTTACTCCTGCTGTTTCATGATATTTTGCATTAATATTTACAATACCTTTAACATTTTTTTCTTTTACCACCGGCTCTTCAACAAATGTATTCCACGCTTTGCATGACGGACACTGCCCTGACCATTTTGCAGACTCATATCCACATTCCTTGCAAAAGAATGCTGTTGTTCTAGATTTTGCCATCAAATACTCCTTTTTTACTAAGAAAACTAAATCATGATGCTATAAGACAATTCAGTCTTCTTTGTTTTTCTAGGTAATTTATTTTTTTACTTTATATTTTTTATATTAAATATGGAAGCAGCCATTCACTGCTTCCATCCAAATTTTGCATTATTATTATTAAATCTATGCTCTCTTTACTTCTACCGAAACACCTTTGTTATCTGTGAATTCAACAGAAAGCACAAGCTTTCCGCCCATATTTGTTGTCATTGTTCCGGCATCCCCGCCATCAATTGAAATAGCATATGATGCACCCTCTTCAAGTTCGAGCGTAATCTGTGCATCTTCTTTTCCTTCGACTTCAAACTTTACTCCATCAGCAGATGCTTGAAAATTATTAACTGCTGTTCCGGGTACAGATTCGTATACAAATGAACCATTTTTCTCGAGTTTTGTAATCTCATTATAAGTTTTAACTTTATACATGTCTCCGCCATGTTCAAAATCTGATAACTTTGACTTTGTTTCAAGCAAATAATTACCAAAACTAAGTGTTCCATCCTGTTCTGAACGAATCAACTCATTAACTACTGACATCTGTGTGTCCTCCTAAATGTATATTATAATTGTTTCCGTATTCACGTATCAACGATAAGCATATTATACAATAACATGTCGAAATATGCCAGCATTTTTTATTTATTAATGCCTCTTTTTAGTGAAAAATGTAATTTTCCATCTTTTACTGATACAAGTACCCTGTTTCCCTGTTTTACAGTTCCTTCAAGAATCTTTTCTGCAAGTGCATCTTCTATATCATTCTGTATCGTTCTTCTCAATGGTCTTGCACCGTACTTTTCATCGTATCCTTTGTCAACTATATATTTCTTTGCTTCATCATTAAGCTCAATGGAAATTTTCATCTGTTCCATTATACGCTTATTAACTTTCGCAATCATAATGTCAACAATACTTCCAATCTGTTCCTTGTTAAGTGCATGGAACACTATGATTTCATCAATTCTGTTGATAAATTCAGGTTTGAACAATCTCTTGACTTCATCCATAACCTTTGTTTTCATATTTTCATGACGTTCTTTTTCATCTGTAACAGAAGCAAAGCCAAGTGTTTTAGGCTGCACAATATTTTGGGCACCGGCATTGGACGTCATTATTATTACAGTATTTTTGAAATCAACAACTCTTCCTGTTGAGTCTGTGATATGCCCGTCATCAAGTACCTGTAAAAGCACGTTAAATACATCAGGATGAGCTTTCTCAACCTCATCAAATAAAACTACCGAATATGGATTTCTGCGTACTTTTTCAGAAAGCTGGCCGCCCTCATCATATCCTACATATCCCGGAGGCGAACCTATGAGCTTTGAGACTGTATGCTTTTCCATAAATTCAGACATATCAACTCGTATAAGTGCTTCCTCGCTTCCAAACATTGCATCTGCAAGAGCTTTTGAAAGTTCAGTTTTTCCAACGCCTGTAGGTCCGAGGAAAAGGAATGAACCAATTGGCCTGTCAGGGTCTTTAAGGCCAACTCTGCCTCTTCTTATAGCTCTTGCTATTGAACTTACTGCTTCATCCTGACCTATTACCCGTTTGTGAAGTGTCTCTTCGAGTTTCATAAGACGCTCTGATTCTGCCTCTGCAATCTTTGATACAGGTATTTTTGTCCATGAAGATACTACATCTGCAATTTCTTCTTCTCCGACATTAAGACATGCACCATTTCTTTTTTCTTCCCAGTCATGCATAAGTTTTGCAAGTTTTTCTTTTTTCTTTGTCTGCTGTTTTTTTACTTCTCCAGCTTCCTCATAGGCCTCATTTTTAATTGCCTCTTCTTTTTTCTCATCAAGTTTCTTAATCTCTTCTTCAAGTTTCTTGACATTATCAGGCATTACATATGCTTTAAGCCTTGTCTTTGAAGATGCTTCATCAATAAGGTCTATCGCTTTATCTGGAAGAAACCTGTCATTGATATATCTTTTTGAAAGTTTTACAGCAGCTACAACTGCTTTATCATCAATAGTTACATTATGATGTTCCTCATATTTGCCACGAAGACCCATAAGAATCTGAATTGCCTCTTCTTCTGTCGGTTCTTCTACTTTTACAGGCTGGAAACGGCGTTCAAGAGCAGCATCTTTTTCTATATATTTTCTGTATTCCTCAAGAGTTGTTGCACCTATAAGCTGTATTTCACCTCTCGCAAGCGACGGTTTTAAAATATTTGATGCATCTATAGCACCTTCTGCACCGCCTGCACCTATTATTGTATGAAGTTCATCAAGGAACAAAAGTATATTTCCGGCAGCTTTCACTTCACTGATAACTTTTTTGATTCTCTCCTCAAATTCGCCTCTGTATTTTGAGCCGGCAACCATTCCTGACAAATCAAGTGTAAGAAGACGCTTGTCTTTTATAGTTTCAGGAACATTTCCCTCTATTATTTTTGCTGCAAGACCTTCCGCTATTGCTGTTTTTCCGACTCCGGGTTCACCAATAAGACATGGATTATTTTTTGTACGTCTGCTAAGAATCTGTATAACTCTGTTAATCTCTTCTTCTCTTCCTATTACAGGGTCAAGTTTTCCCTGTCTTGCAAGCTCTGTCAAATCCCTGCTGTACTGGTCAAGTGTCTGTGTAGAAGTTTTTCCTTTCTTTGTTTTGCTGTGAAAATCTTCCTTGTAGCTGTTAGCATCTTCTCCCATTGCAATAAGGATATCAACATATAATTTTTTGATATTTACACCTATCGTATTGAGAAGCCTTGCAGCCACGCACTCTGATTCTTTTATTATTGAAATAAGAATATGTTCTGTTCCAATCAGGTCAGCTTTAAATCGTATAGCTTCCTTCGCCGAATTTTCAAGTATGCGGCGTACTCTCGGTGTATATCCTGTCGGCTCTTTTACTCCGACTGCACCTTCAGGTGCTATAAGCTGGTATACAAGATTTATTATTTTTTCATCTGTAACATCATATTCAGCAAGCACAGCCGAAGCAAGACATTCTTCTGTCTGTATAAGGCCTATAAGCAGATGCTCTGAGCCAATATAACTATGTCCGAGCATAACTGCCGCCTCTGACGCATGGTCTAGTGCTTCTTGTGCTTTTTTTGTAAATCTGCTCTGCATATATACATCCTTTCATTAAACTTAATTTTATTATATATCAGTCATCGTATAACAGGAAGATTATCTCTTATAAATTTTGCCCTGTATTCTTCAATTTCTTCAGGTGACATATCACTGTCATTCATCAATGCAAGATTCGCAGGCATTACGCCTATCATAAGCTGATAAACACAGAATTCATTTTCCATATCAGTCCCGATAAGCCCCTGTGCGAGTCCCAGCCTTATCTGCGAAAGCAATAACATTGCATCGTTAAGTGACAGTTTTCTTGCATATCTTAAAACACCATATGAACGATATGCTATATCTGAAGCACTTAATCTTTTGTTAAGTACATATTGTTTTCTAAGCGTTCTTTCCTGGCTTATAATCTGATTCGCAATATGTGTGAGGTTATCTATTATTTCTTTTTCAGAAACACCCAGCGTAATCTGGTTGGAGAGTTTATATATATCCCCATAATTTTTTGAACCGTCACCATATACGCTTCTTAATACAAGCCCAAATCTGCCAACTTCTGATGCAAGTCCGGATATCCTGTTATTTCCTGCCAATGCCGGGAGATGAAGCATATATGAAGCTCTCATTCCCGTTCCGACATTTGACGGACATGTTGTAAGATAACCATACTTCTCATCAAAAGCATAATCCGTCACTGAATCTATAGCATCATCAACTTTATCTGCAAGTTCAAACGCCTTCTCCATATCCATTCCCGGAGCATATGCCTGAATTCTGATATGGTCTTCTTCATTAAGCATTATTGATATATCTTCATCTTTTGAAACAAATCCCGCCGCCTGCTTCTGTCCTAAAAGAAAATTGCTTATAACATGTCTTTCCTTCATAGCCTGTTTCTGATATTCATCAAGCGTTTTGAAATTATAGCTGCTGTAATCTTTTACTATATCAAGACTGTTTATTGCCTCACTAAGTTCATCTATCATCTTTACAGCATCATTTTCAGTAAGTTTCAGTGAAAAATTATATTTTTTCACATTCCTTGCCAGCCTGACACGGCTTGATATTACAACATCACTTTCTTTTCCGTTCGTCTCAAACCATCTAAGCATTACCGCCACCTTCTTTCAGCTTTTTTATCTCATCACGGTAATGGGCAGCATCTTCAAAATTTTCCAGTTCAACTGCCTCTTTTAATTTTGCATTGAGTACAGCTATCTCATCAAGCAGGTCATTTCCATGCTGTGCTGTTTTGTTTGATTTTTTCCCTTTGTGTTCAACGCTTCCATGTAATTTTTTTATATTATCTTCTATAAGTGGTCCAAAAACATCATAACAGTCCGCACAGCCGAATTTACCTATGCGGATAAACTCCTGATATTTCATGCCGCACTTGGGACATTTCACATTCATCATAGGATTATCCTGCTCCTGCGTACTTCTGTTTGACGCCGCAAGCAGTCCTGTAAGAAGTCTTGCAAAAGGAAAATCAGCAGAAGGTGACTCGGCAAAACCTGTAAGTCCCATTTTTGCTGCACACTCGCTGCAAAGATGATGCTGCGTCATAATTCCGTTTACAACTTCAGTATAATGAAATGTTGCCTCATTTTCATTACAATTCTCACATAACATAATTAATATTTACCTTTCTTTTTAAGCAAAAATATCGTTCCGAAATATGTTACTCCCGCTACAACAAACGCACACATAAGTGCAACTATATTAATATGACATGCACTATACAACAGTTTATATGTCAGGCTTACAGCTATTCCCATTATAACAGAACAGCATAACGGTATCAGAAATGTCCTGATATATTCCAGGTCATAATCAATATATTCTTTAAGAGACTTTAAATTCAATATGAAAATTAATATTGGAAATGATGCATTTCCGATTACTATACCATAAATTCCAAGTCTTGACCATCTAAGCATAAAATAGACAAGCACAATATGAACAACAAGTGAGATAAGTGAATGTTTTACCGGAACATTCATTTTGTCAATTCCCTGTAATGCAGAACTTGTAACAGTTGCAAGTGTATAAAACACTACAGCAATTGCACCTATTTTAAGCATCATGGCACCCTGTGTGCTGTTATATCTCGAAAATAAAAGCTGTATAATCGGCTTTCCAAGCGTTACAAGTCCGACAAATGATGGTATTGCTATAAACATATTTGTCTTTATTGTCTGTGCTATCTTATCTTTAACAGACGCATTATCACCCTGTGTATATGATGCTACAATGCTCGGAAGCATTGAAGCCGACATTGCTGATGCAACACCCTGCGGAATTCCTATTAACAAGCTGTAGCTTGAACTGAAATTGCCTAAATCTGCTTTTATATTTGATGATATGTTTCTTCCAACCATAATATTAGAAAACATGGCATCATCTATAACCGCACTAATCTGATATAGTGTCTGTCCAAGTATTATAGGAATCATAGTTATAATAATTGTTTTGTATACATCTTTATCAGAATGTACAGAACTTACTTTGTCCTTTTTTATCATCCGCCTGAATGTAGGTCTGTACAGAATATATATTACTACGAGAAGTATAAGTCCTGATAATGCACCAAATGCAGTACCCATTGTTCCACCGGCTGCTCCATATGCAGCTGTCTCCACGGAATTCTTATATGCACTTGTAAGCAAATATGCTGCAAGGATACTTACTACAGCATTCATAATCTGCTCTACAAGCTGTGAAACAGCCGTTGGAATCATTGTTCCCTGGCCCTGATAAAATCCTCTCATAACGCCCATTATGGCAACAAGGAATATTGTCGGAGCAAGAACTCTTAACGGAATTGCAAGTCCCGGAACACCTCTGTATAATTTTTCAATTACTCCTGCACCAAAAAACAGAATAAGTGCCGCAGCACCACCTGTACATATTGATACTGTCAACGAACATCTGAACACCTGTGCCGCATTCTTATACTGTTTCGTTATAAATCTTGCTGAAATAAGCTTTGAAACCGCCATCGGTAGTCCATATGACGACAAAACAAGCATTATATTGTATATATTATATGCAACACTGTAAATACCATTACCTTCACTGCCTATTATGTTCATAAGTGGAATTCTATAAAACATTCCTATGATTCTTACTATGATTCCGGCCATCGCCAGAATTCCGCCATGAACAAGAAAGTTTCTTTTTTTATTTTCTGCCATTAGTATCAAGCCTTTCACATTTTTTCATGTTTTAAACAAGAAAGCACAAGGCAGCAGGAATTCCCTGCTGCCCCTTTACTAATTAAGTATAAAATCTGCTACATACCATGCACCATTTGTCTTTACGTAAGTATATGTTACTGATGTATTGTATGTTTTATTGCCATCTTTCCAGTCTACATATAAATCATAGTAAACATCACATGAGAAGCAGTTATCTGAATACTTTCTGAAATTGGAAATATTCTCATTATTAAATTCATATGTATATGTTTTTCCATAAAGATAAGCCCATACAGCCGGAATATCACTCATATATTCATTGGCATATCCAACCATACGTTTTGTAAGTGAGCTGAGACTTCCTCTGTTTATTATGTACTTGCCGTAATTTCTTGCAATACCCATAATATCATCTTTCATCTGCGAAAGCAATTCTTCATCCTGAGGATATTCTATTGTATACGCATTATTTTTATTTGTAATCTCAAGCTGGTTTCCGGACATCTCTGCTTTAATTTCAGGTTTTGCAATAAGTCCTGACACTTCATAGATTGTTCTTAAAGGCTCTGAAACATAAGAAGCAACATGTTTACATGGCGAAAATTCCACATCATCCTGTTTTATATAGTTGTCACTTACCTCCACGCCATTAATTGAGACTTTGCTTCCCTTAGGTGCACTGATAGTAATAGCATTGTTTGTTGATTTGTCTGAATAATCGTCAAATGAAATGCTTCCAAGCTTCCACTTTGTAAATTTGAAGCCGTTTTTTCCGTCTTCCTGAAGCGATACTTTTGCTATTGCTGTATCACCGGCATACACTACATATACAGGATTTGATTCTGAATATTCCCTGTTTTTCTTTTTATATGTAATCTGCTCATTGCCAAGTTTTCCTTTAAGATACTCTGCAACTTTCTCATTCGTCTCAAATTCATTAGCTTTTACACCGCTGTCGTTAAGAAGCTTTTGAACATTATCTGCAGTAAACTTCTTTGTTATTTTATCCATTGCATATGTCGGCCTGCCCTGCTCATAATCTTTGATAAATACATAAAGAACACTCCAGCATATAATCATGGCAGCTGCGAGTATTCCCGAATATATAAGAAGGAATCTTTTAAACTTTGACATATTTTTTCTTTTTTTCTTTTTATTCATCATTGCCACTCCTTATATTTTATTTAACAAGCCATGCTGTTGGACATGTTCTTGGACCTGTAGGCGAATAAGGTGTATTTATTACTCCTCCTTCATAATACATCTGTGTTGATGTGCCACCATCCATTACTGAAGCATTGACCGCACCATACTGAAGCATTATATCCTGTAAATCCGAGAATGAAGCTCCAAGGCTGTTTGCCATACGTCCGTCAATAGCAAGAAGAATTATAGAGCCGTCCGAGGTCTGTCCAAGTGCTGTACGTGGATTAAGGCCACCGCCTGTACCTGATACATCCTGTGCCTCACCATTAATTATAAGGAATGGTCCGATACTGTTGCTGATGCTTACACAGTCGCGGATATTATTCTGTTTTGCCTGTTCTGCTGTCATATTACCTACGACAAGCTTATTATCAAATGTTATACCTGTAACATGATATGTTGAACCACTGTTTCCGTTAACCTGTTCACCATTAATCATAACAAGTCCAATCGGCATGCCTGTATATGTTGTCTCACCATCTACGAACTCACCGCCATTTACACCACCTACGGCATTATATCTTTTTGCAATATCAGCAACAACTTGTCCATTTCCCTGATGAAATCCTTCTATTGTTCCCACAAAAAGTCTTGAAGGATCCTTGATTTTCATAAGTTTTCCACTATATGTTGAACCTTTAACATCAATTATCTCGATATCAGGAACTTCTGAATTATCTTCTGTATCAATACTTACAAGACTTGTATCTGTAACTTCATCTGTATCCTTAATTGAATTGGCAGCCTTGATTGCATCTATCTCTTCCTGCGAGCAGAAAATATTAGCGAGGAATCCTATCGCACTCGTCTCCTGCACAGACAGTACAAACTGATTTTTTGCTGTCTTTGAAGGTCCATATACAAGAACCGCCATAACTCCGTAGAGCCATACTATAATAAGTGCAAGTGTAATGCCTATTGTTGCCGCAACTCTTCCAACCCATGTAAGTGCTCCGGCTTTTTTCTTTTTCTTTGATCTGCCACTTTTCCCGCCTGTTTTTTCTTTTTTATTCACGGGAATTTTTCTTGATTCTGATTCTTCATCCATGTAATCAAACAATTCAATTTCTTCGTTGTTTTCGTTACTCATAAAATTCTCCATTTCTTTTATATTTAAAGTTTAATTATGCTTAAACACCCATCTTCTCTGTATCTGGAAGCTTATCACAAAAAGTATTGTATCTATTATAGCTTTTGCCACAACAGTAAGTATCTGCCCAAGCGACAATACACTTGTAACAAGGTATACAAGACCATATGAAACACAAAGCTGACATGCACATAAGATATAATATCTCACAATTGATGACTTGACGCCACTCTTTGAATTAAATACCGCTTTTCTGTTAAATGTATAGTTAAAAAGTGATGATATAATTCTCGCACCAAGCGTAGCAGTAAATATTCTTATGCTTCCGTCAAGTTTTCCAAACATCAATGCACTGATAAGAGCAAACATTGCCAGATCAATCACAGATGATGCAATTGAGCTGAATAAAAACTTAAAAATAACACCATATATTTTCAATGAGTCCTTGATAGGATTAAAATGAGTTGATGCATTTTCTTCAATATATACAGTTTCTATCGGAACTTCCACAAAATCTATATGGCTCTGCTTGAATTCAAGAAGCATGTTAGTTTCATATTCAAATCTTTCACCTTTTACTTTATCAAACAATTCAAGATACTGTCTGGGTATTGCTCTTAATCCGGTCTGGGTATCTGATATATTAAGTCCACATGCAAATTTAAACACAAAACTTGTCATGTTATTTCCGAATCTGCTCTTAAACGGTACGTCTTTTCCCGAAAAATTTCTTACACCAAGAACAACTTTATCTTTGCACTCTGCCATTTTCTCACAGCATTTCAGGATATCTGCCGCCTTATGCTGATTATCTCCGTCAACAGTAACAACCCCATCTATATCGGGTCTGTTTTTAATGCAGTATTCAAATGCAGTTTTAAGACCACGTCCTTTACCTTTATTTACCTCATGCGTAAGAATTGTACATTCCGGATAAGCTGATGCATGCTCAAAAGGCTCCCTATGACTTTCATCACTGCCATCATTTACCAGAATAATATCATCAAAGCCAGCCTCTCTTAATGAATCTACAACACATATTAGTTTTTCATCAGGATTTAAAGAGGGAATTATAACTGATACTTTCATTATGTAATCTCCATTTCTTTACACTAAAAGTCTGAATAAACATTTTTTATGTCTATATTTATCCTTATGTAATTTAAATAAGCCAAATTAGATAATATAACAATATGATATTATTTGCAATTAATTTTTAACAAATATAATATCAACTTTTTATTTTTTATAGTAACATACACAAGCCATATCTCATATTATTTTATTGTAAATGATTTCCGGAGGAATTTAAAATGAGTGATTTAGCAGCAACAAACTGTGGTGGATGCAGTGACTGCAATGGCGGATGCTCTTCTTGTTTCTGGATTATCTGCCTTCTCCTTCTCTGCGGCGGCTGTGGCAGCGGCAATAGCACTTTCGGAGGATGCGGATGCGGCAATGACAGCTGTACATGGATTATCCTTCTTCTGTTATTCTGTGGTGGAGGATGCGGCAACAACAGTTTATTTAGCAACAACGGCTGCGGATGTGGATGCGGCTGCAACTAATCCTTATGTTGAAGACACATTCTTAAATATACCAGATATTTATTAAAAGGGGCATCGCACTAATTTCTTAGTGCGACAGCCCCTTACTCTATGTTGCAGGCGTGCCTGCTGAATCTTTCTTTTTTCTCATCTCCTCAACACATGCACCATCCACTTCATAGATTGTCGTTTCATCCACTATCACGATATTCTTATCTTCCATATTGGTTACGCCTTATTGTCGTTCTCAATATATTATATTCATAACTTCTTATTTACCGCATATATTATTATAGATTTTTTAAGGATGGTGAACCCATGTCAGATAAACCTCCAATAACCATATTTGATATGCAGACACTTCCTTTATTATTTCAAATCATCAAAGCCATGATTCCATTTCTTGATTTTCCAATGGCAAAAATGTTATCTGTGATTATCCGCTTAAATGAATTGAATTATACCATTAATTACTTCAGGTCACCTGATTGTGCTGATTTTATATCATGTAATTCATCCATTCCACATATTCATTCAATTAGCGATTTGTTGGAAAATGACGATTTTATATGTGCCATTCTTCCTTACTGCCCGCCTGAATATGCCGGACTTATCAAAAATTTTAAACTTTTTTCAAATATGTCATCAATGTTTAACAGCGATACTGACTCATTAAAAAATTTCATGTCTATGTTTAATGCTTCCAATTCGGCCCAAGACAACAGTTCTGATTTCCATTCTGATTCCGGCTCCGATTGTAAAAACAGCAGCAAGCCATCACAATTTGGTTCTTTTATGGATTCTTCACAGCAGAAATTATATGACGAATATTTAAAGCAGCTTGATTCACTCGACCAAAAATTAAATGATTCACAAACATGATATTAATGGTATTTTGTCAGGCTTTTTAACATATTATTAATCGATACATATTCATGGTGGTATTATGAAAGATCTGGATTTCAGAAAACAGCTTATAATCAATGAATTCAAAACGATGTCAAAAGGAAAATCAAAAGAAGAAATACTCCCGCTCCTTCTTGCTTTAAGTACAAAAGCAAAACAGGCAGGCATTAATTTCACAAAAGAAGATACTCTTCTTATAATAGAACAGGTAAAAGACGAACTCACAGAACAGGAACGCCAGATGCTTCCTCAGATTCTTGCTCTTATAGGGAAATAATTAAGAAATGGCACAGATAACATCTTAATTACCTGTGCCATTTCTTTTATGTTTAAAAATTATTTAGCAACAATATTTACAATTCTGCCCGGAACGTAAATCTCTTTTACAATATTCTCAGGATACTTATCTTCAAGTGCAGCCTTTGCAGCAGCAATTGCTGCATCTTTGTCTGCATCAGCAGGAATTGTAATCTTGCCTTTAACTTTACCATTAATCTGTACAGCTATTTCGATTTCATCCTCTTTCATAGCTTCCTCGTCATATGAAGGCCATGGATTTCCTACAAATACGCTTGTATTATGTCCAAGCTGTTCCCAGAGTTCCTCTGCAAGATGAGGTGCAAACGGAGCAAGAAGTGTTACAGCTGTTTCAAGAGTAGCTTTGTCAATACCACCCTGCTTCTTTGATAAATCAATAAGCTTGTTAGTATATTCCATAAAGCCGCTGACAACTGTATTAAGGTTGAAGTTTTCAAGTCTTGTTGTTATATCATATACAAGTTTATGACGAATTTTAACTGTCTCTGCTGTTTCCGCAAAATTCTTGTCAGCATTTTCTGTCACAAGATTCCAGAAACGTCCAAGGAAACGACGAACGCCATCTATACCTCTGTCATCCCACTCTGCATCCATTTCAGGTGGTCCTACAAAAAGTTCATACATTCTTAATGCATCGCATCCATAATCTTCAATAAGATCATCAGGAGATACTACATTTCCCATTGACTTACTCATCTTAATACCATTCTTACCTGTAATCATTCCCTGGTTAAAGAGCTTTGTGAATGGCTCATCAAAATCTACAACTCCTATATCGTGAAGGAATTTTGTATAAAATCTTGAATAGAGAAGGTGAAGCACTGCATGCTCAACACCGCCGATATACATATCAACAGGAAGATACTTATCTGCTTTTTCACGACTTACAAGTTCATCTTTATTCTTATTATCAACGTATCTGAGGAAATACCATGATGAACCTGCCCACTGAGGCATTGTATTTGTCTCTCTCTTTGCAGGTTTTCCACAACATGGGCATGTTGTATTTACCCATTCATCAATAGCTGCAAGAGGTGATTCACCTGTGCCTGTAGGCTCATATTTCTCAACTTCCGGAAGAAGTACCGGGAGCTGGTCTTCAGGAACAGGAACGCAGCCACAATCCGGACAATGAATAATAGGAATTGGTTCTCCCCAGTATCTCTGTCTTGAAAATACCCAATCACGAAGCTTATAATTAACCTTCTTCTTGCCAAAGCCCATCTTTTCAATCATCTCAGGTGCTTCTTTCTTGAGAACTGATGATTCCATTCCATTCCATTCACCTGAATTAATCATTGTACCGGCTGCTTCTGTATATGCCTCTGTCATATTTTCAATTTCTTTGCCATCTTTTGCAATTACCTGAATAATAGGAAGATTGAACTTCTTTGCAAATTCAAAGTCTCTGTCATCATGTGCAGGAACACACATAATAGCACCTGTACCATAATCTGCAAGAACATAATCTGAAAGCCAGATAGGTACTTTCTTACCATTAAGAGGATTAATTGCATATGAGCCTGTAAATACACCTGTCTTTTCTTTATCCTGCATACGGTCGATATTTGAACGTGTTGAAGCTCTGAAAATATATTCTTCAACATCTTTTCTTGTCTCATCTGTTGCAAGACTCTTTGCAAGCTTATGTTCTGGTGCAAGTACCATAAATGTAGCACCGTGAAGTGTATCAGGTCTTGTTGTATATACTGTTATGCTCTCATCTTTTCCCTCAACCTTAAAGTCAACTTCTGCACCATATGAACGTCCAATCCAGTCGCTCTGCATCTTTTTAACCTTTTCAGGCCAGTCCAGCTTGTCAAGGTCATCAAGAAGTCTGTCTGCATATGCAGTAATCTTTAACATCCACTGCTTCAAATCTTTCTTAGTAACTACTGAATGACATCTCTCACAACATCCATTTACTACTTCTTCATTTGCAAGACCTGTCTTACATGAAGGGCACCAGTTGATAGGCATCTCTTTTTCATATGCAAGACCAGCTTTAAACATCTTTACAAATATCCACTGTGTCCACTTATAGAATTCCGGATCTGTTGTATTAACTTCCATATCCCAGTCATATACTGCTGAAATATCTTGAATCTGTCTCTTTATATTTGCAATATTGCTTGCTGTAGAAATTCTTGGATGAACACCATTCTTTATCGCATAATTTTCTGCCGGAAGACCAAATGCATCCCATCCCATTGGATGAATTACATAATATCCATGCATCATCTTATATCTGCTCCATACATCACTGATAACATATCCTCTCCAGTGACCTACATGAAGTCCGCTTCCAGAAGGATATGGGAACATATCCAGACAGTAATATTTTGGCTTCTTGCCATCATTAACATTAATAGGGTGTGCTTCCCAGTTACCACGCCACTTTTTTTCAACAACTTTATGATTATAAGCTGCAGCCATGTCTAGCCTCCACGCTGCGTCTTGTATTTTAGGAGCAGCTTCTGCTCGGATTCTGGCGCAGCACAAAATCCGCAGGCTGATTATTATATTTAATAAACATACTCTGTCTATCAATCAGCCACAATCTCCTGTTATTCAATGAATCATTGTGAATCCACATTTAGAGAATATTTTAGCATAACCATATGATTTGTCAAGAATATAGCACTTTAGTGCTGCTGTGTTTTTTCATATATTTTTTAGTTTTTTAATTTTTTATAACAAAACGCTTTTATTTTCCACTTTAAAGTGTTAAAATACTTCCAATCTGTGCTTTATTTAAAGATTGAATTATATTTGTTTATGAATCTTTATATGAACAAATCAGACAATATATATATTATTTTATGGAGATAAAAAATGACAAACTGTGACTTTTTAAATATAGGCTTCATCGGTTTCGGACTTATTGGCGGTTCTATTGCAAAAGCAATAAAAGCAGCACATCCCGAATATCATATTATAGTTGAAAGCCGAAGCCGCGAACCTCTTATTGCTGCTCTTAACGATAAGGTTATAGACGATATATGCACATGTACAGATGATAATTTTTCAAAATGTGATTACATTTTTCTGTGTACACCAGTTATTACAATTACAAAATATATGTCTGCACTCAAACCTTTTATAAAACCGGGATGCATAATCACTGATGTCGGAAGTGTAAAAGGAAATATCCACAAAGCCGCACATGAACTTGGATTAGACAGTTGTTTTATAGGTGGTCATCCGATGGCTGGCTCTGAGTTATCAGGATATGCCAATTCAAGTGCTGATATTTTAAAAGACTCAAAATATGTGATAACACCAACAGCAGATACATCCAGTGAAAGTCTGGAATCATATGTGCAGCTGATTAAAGATATGAAAGCAATTCCTGTAATCATGGATTACAAAGAACATGACTATACTGTAGCAGCAATAAGCCATGTGCCTCATCTTATTGCAGCCGGTCTGACAAGAACTGTTAAAACTAATGATGATGATGAAAAACACATGCATCTTCTTGCTGCCGGTGGTTTCCGCGACACAACAAGAATTGCGGCATCTTCACCGGAAATGTGGAGTCAGATTTGCAACTCAAATAAAGATTCAATATGCACATTTCTTGATAAATTCATCGAAGAAATGCACAATATCAGGGATAATATCAGCAATGACACCCCGGAAGAAACATCTGAATTCATTGAAAATTTATTTAAAGAAGCCGGCGGTTATAGAAAATCTTTCTAAACCGCCGCAGCTTACGATCAAACGCGGAAGCATCCTCCGCCAACAAATTCCCTCATTATTGAATTAACCGGTATATATTCTGTTCCACAAGGAAGAAAATACTCTAAGAATTTTAAAAGCCTTTTTGCTTCCTGATACTCCGGTGCTTCTTCTTTTATTGAAAAAAGCAGCGGTTCAACATAAGGTTTTAAAACCGATATCTCATATGCAAGAGATGAATTAAACATAATATCTGCCTGCTCCTGGAACGGAAATATATTTTTCTCTTCTCCCCTTCTTACAGAATCCCACATTTCAAGCGTTCTCTTTGCAGACGCACCTCTTGTTCTGTGATCTCTTACCATTCTTCTTATAAGTCTTCCATCTGTCGTAGAAACTCTGTTATGTTCATCAACATTAAGCTGTGTAAGTGCACTTATGTATATTTTAAATTTACTTTCAACCGGAAGTGCATATGAAAGTTCATCATTAAGACAATGAATGCCTTCAATAACTAAAATATCATCCTTGCCCAGCTGTAAAAACTGTGTTCCATATTCTTTCTTTCCAATTTTAAAATTGAAGACAGGCATATCGACCCTTTCACCGGAAAGAAGCATATTCATATGTTTGTTAAACAATTCTATATCTATAGCATGCAAATCTTCAAAATTATAATCACCATTCTCGTCAACAGGTGTGTTTTCTCTTTCAACAAAATAATTGTCAACAGCTATAGGATGCGGTTTATATCCGTTAGCCATCAGCTGAATTGATAATCTGTGTGAAAATGTTGTTTTTCCCGATGATGACGGTCCGGCTATCATTATGAACTTTGTTCCGGGTCTTTTCTGAATCATCTTGACAATATCATATATTTTCTGTTCCTGCAAAGCCTCACAGACAAGCATAAGCGAACCCATTTCAGAATTGGTAATATGTTCATTTAATGCACCAACAGTGTGGATGTCCAGCATGTCAGCCCACTGTGTTGACTCTTTTAATACATTAAAAAGTTTTGCCGGAGGATTGAATTGTGGCACTTCATCTGGTTTTTCTTTAACAGGAAGCTGAAGTACAAATCCTTCATCATATTCAAATAAATCAAATGTCTTTAAAATACCTGTTGATGGTGCCATATATCCATAATAATAATCTTCATATGTTCCAAGTGAATAAACATTAACATATGAACCTCTGCGATATTTAAAAAGCTTTGTTTTATCTTCCATCCCATGCTTTTTAAAGAGTTCTATGGCTTCTCTTGTCTTCATGAGTCGTTTCTTGATAGGCATATCGAGTTCAACAAGCTCTTTCATCTTCGCTTTTACTTTATCAAGAAATTCCTGTGTAGGTCTGACATCACCATATAATTTGCAATATAGTCCTTTGCCTATTGAATATTCAATACTTACTTTTTCTACTTTTTCCCCTTCAGGAATCTTCTTCATTGCATCAAGCATAAGCAGAACAACACTTCTTCTGTACGTCTCATTGCCAATCGATGTCTGTGTCGTAACAAATTCTATCTTTTCATCTTCAACAACTTTATCTGAAATCTCCTGAAGTAATCCATCTGCTTTCACAAGAATTATTCTGCCATCATAATCCCTTTGTGCCTCTTTTACAATTTCTGATACTGTTTTTGCCATAATACATCTCTCCAGTTTATAACATTATTTTATTTATAAAACTCCAATGCATACTTAATACATTCTAAATCAAAATCGAGTTCTTTTAACCGTCCGGCAATTTTATCATTATTAATATTTTCAAGTTTATTTCTTACACCTTGTGAAATTCTTAATTCTCTCAACAGATATTCTCTTAAACTTTTATTTTTTCCCTTTAAAAGTTCTTCTCCGTATCTGTAATATACTTCTTTTTCTGTATCACCTGTGCAAATAAGTTCATTTTTATATCCATTACGTCTGCAGTCAATAATAACATAAAACTGTCCATCTTCGCTTATCATATACTCTTTTACTGTTTCATATCCTGACTCCGAAAGATACTTTCTGAATTCTCGGATTTCTGACTGCGGTGATAATATAAGCTGTGTATTTTCTGATATTTTACTGCTGCCATTTTCAAGAATTGACTGTATAAGCTTTCCACCCATTCCACATATTGTAATTGTATCAGCCTCATTTTCAGCCAGTTTATACAGTCCGTCTGAAAGGCGGAGTTCCACTTTCTGCGAAACTCCATATAATTTAATATTTTCAGCTGCCTTTTCAAGCGGTTTTTTTCTCACATCCATTGCGATTACCTTTGATGCGATGTTATTTTTTGCAACATGCACAGGAAGGTAGCCATGGTCTGTTCCTATATCAGCAAGCACTCCTCCCGGATTAATAATACCAGCAACACACGCCAGTCTTTTTGAAAGTTTAAATTCATTCATGTTCAATTATCCATCCATAATTTAGTCAAGATAATCTTTGAGTTTACGGCTTCTGCTTGGATGTCTTAACTTTCTTAATGCCTTGGCTTCTATCTGACGTATACGCTCTCTTGTAACATTGAACTCTTTACCAACTTCCTCAAGTGTTCTCGCTCTGCCATCATCCATGCCGAATCTTAATCTTAAAACTTTCTGTTCCCTCTCTGTAAGTGTTCCAAGAACTTCTACAAGCTGCTCTTTAAGAAGTGTTGAAGCTGCTGCCTCGGCAGGTACAGGAACATTGTCATCCTGAATAAAATCGCCAAGGTGACTGTCTTCCTCTTCGCCGATAGGTGTTTCAAGAGATACCGGCTCCTGTGATATTTTTTGGATCTCACGTACTCTTTCTACCGGAATATCCATAGCTTCAGCAATTTCTTCAGGAGATGGCTCTCTTCCCAATTCCTGAAGAAGCTGTCTTGAAACTCTTACAAGTTTGTTAATTGTCTCAACCATATGAACTGGTATTCTAATTGTTCTAGCCTGATCAGCTATTGCTCTTGTAATAGCCTGTCTTATCCACCATGTTGCATAGGTACTGAATTTATATCCTTTTCTGTAATCAAACTTCTCAACAGCCTTGATAAGACCAAGATTTCCTTCCTGGATAAGATCAAGGAACAACATTCCTCTTCCCACATATCTTTTTGCAATACTTACAACAAGACGAAGGTTTGCCTCTGCAAGTCGCTTCTTAGCCTCTTCATCTCCCTGTTCCATCCTTTTAGCATATTCTATTTCTTCTTCTGCTGAAAGAAGCGGTACTTTACCAATCTCTTTAAGATACATTCTTACAGGGTCTTCAAGTCCCACACCATCAGGTACTGACAAATCAATTTTTTCAATATTAATTTCATCTTCATCATCAAGAATAATGTCGTCATCTTCTTCAACGTCCTCAGACATTTTTACATCAACATTATTTTTTTCAAGGAACTCAAAAACTTTTTCCATTTTATCTGCTTCAAAATCAGTATCCAGGAAATAGTTCATAATTTCCTGATAATCAAGAACATTTTTCTTTTTCTTTGCTATTGCAAGAAGCCCGTTGCACTTCTCATCAAATTTTTCTGCAAGTTCCTGTGCTTTTAAAGCTTCTTCATTTTCAATATCAGCCTCGCTCTGTGTTTTTGCTTCGCTTTCTTTTACCTTTTTAGCAGCAGCTTTTTTTACTGGTGCTTTTACCGTACTCTCCTGTACCTTGATTTCTTCTGTTACGTTTTCCTTTTTCTTTGCCATGAATATGGTCCTTCCTTCCATTTCTTTTTATCTAAATATGAATATAAATATTTTTCAGCTTCATCTGTTGCATCAGAAGTTCCTGCATCTGATGCCCGTCAGATGTATTATTAAGTGCATGCTCAAGACTGTTTGATTTCACTTTTATCACAGTGTCATTCAATGCTTTTTCCCGTTCATTTTTATTCAAATCATCATTTAAATCGGCACTGAATAATGCTGCAACTTCATTATGCTCTTCATCTGTCGCATATGTATTTATAATAGACGCCGGATTAACATATCCCTCATCAAACTGTGAATATAGCTTGTCTGCAACATCCCTTAAAAGTGGGTCGATAAAATCTGATGGTTCTATATATTCCTTAACTTTTTTAAATATCTCTCCATCATCTATCATCCATGTAAGCAGAATTTTTTCTGCCTGACGCACACCGCTGTCCCTCTTCTTTTTTGCTGTCTGCTGCATGGAAACTCTCGGTCTTTCATCTTTTCTTTCAAGAATTCCGCTTTGGTTTCCATAACTTGCCACAAGTTCCCTCATTCCATCCATCTGTATATTAAACTTTCTGCATACAGCATTAAGGTAATTATCTCTCTCAAGTTTCTGTGAAAAACCTGTGAGTTTTCTTGCTACCTCACGTTCAAATTCAGTTGAACTTTCAGGGTCACTTCTGTCATATTTTTTCTCAATAACGCCAATTTCATACATAAAACTGTTTGATGCATTATCAATCCGCTCCTGAAATGCCTCTGCCCCAAGAGCTTTTATAAACTCATCAGGGTCTTTATATGGCTGCATATTAATAACCTTTGTTGACAGTCCGGCCTCTTTAAGAATCGGAATTGCCCTCATCGCTGCCTTTGTTCCTGCCTCATCACTGTCATATGTTATTAACACCTGATCTGTATATCTTTTCATCAGCCTGGCCTGTCCCGGCGTAAGTGCGGTTCCAAGCGAAGCTACAGCCTGATTAAATCCGGCCTGATGCATAGATATTACATCCATATATCCTTCACATATTATCAGATTATTTTTTCTTGCCGTTCTTGCAATATTTAATCCATAAAGATTACGGCTTTTATCAAATAATTTTGTTTCCGGAGAGTTAAGATATTTAGGTTTTGCATCCCCCATAACTCTTCCACCAAATCCGATAACTTTATTATTGATATCCATTATCGGAAACATAACTCTGTTCCAGAATTTATCATTTATACCACGTTCATATGTAAATAATCCGCTCTCTTTAAGTAAATCATCATCATATCCTTTATCTTTCAGATACCGGTATAATGCTTTACTGTTCTGTCCGGAATATCCCAGCCCGAAACGGTTTATTGTCTCATCAGTTAATCCTCTTTTTCTAAGATATGACAATCCAACTTGTCCATTTTCGGATTTCAACTGATGATAATAATACGTTGCCGCTATTTTATTTATTTCCAGCAGTTTTGTTTTTAAATCCCGCTCCTGCTGCTCTTTTTGTGAATAACTTATCTCAGGCAGTTCCATGCCCACCCTGTCGGCAAGTGATTTTACTGCCTCAAGAAATGTAAAATTTTCATATTCCATAACAAATGTTATTACATTGCCACCAACCCCACATCCAAAACAATGATACAACTGCCTGCTCTGTGAAACTGAAAATGATGGTGATTTTTCATTATGAAAAGGACATAATCCCACATATGAACTGCCATTTTTCTTTAATTTTATATATCCTGAAATGACATCTACTATATCATTTCTTGACACAACTTCCTCAATCAGATCACTTGAATACATTTCTATCTATACCTTTCATATTCTCGTTGCATCTATACTTTCCATGATGCCGGTACAAATATTTCCTCAAACTTGGCAACCGAATACTGATCACTCATTCCTGCAATATAATCACAGACCACACGTTCAAGCGGTTCGTCCATTTTTTCAATAAACATTTTGTAATTATCAGGTAATGCATCAATATTATTCATATAATACTCATACAATTCTGTTATAAGTTTATATGCTTTTACTTCCTCACTCTTCGCTGTAGGATTCAGATACAAGCTTCCAAACATAAACTGCCTGAGACTTTGCATTGCATCTCCAATCTCCTCTGACATTACAATATCGTTTTTGTCCATACTATTTAATACAATATCATTAATCATTGTATTAAGTCTGGTTTTGGTGCTGTTGCCAAGAATTGATGTATAAATTTTAGGTATATCATCCTCACTGAATATCTTTGCACGTATTGCATCATCTATATCATGATTAATATATGCTATTTTATCTGAAAGACGGACAACTTTTCCTTCTAATGTTGATGGATTGCCCGATGTCCTGTGATTAACTATCCCATCACGTACCTCTTTTGTAAGATTCAATCCCTTTCCATCTTTTTCGAGAAGTTCTACAACACGTATACTCTGTTTATAATGACTGAATCCAAGCGGACATATTTCATTCAATGTTCTTTCACCTGCATGCCCGAACGGCGTATGCCCCAAATCGTGCCCCAGCGCAATTGCTTCCGTCAAGTCCTCGTTCAGCTGAAGACAACGCGCCAGTGTCCGGGCAATCTGCGCCACTTCCAGCGTGTGCGTCAGCCGCGTGCGGTAGTGGTCGCCTTCAGGCGCGAGGAACACCTGCGTTTTGTATTTCAGGCGGCGAAACGCTTTGCAGTGGATGATGCGGTCGCGGTCACGCTGAAACTCGGTACGCGACGTACTGCTCTTTTCCTCAATCGCTCGCCCTCGAGAGTTTGCAGAACTACAGGCGTAATCCGCCAGTTCAAAACCTTCCGTAATCATGGCTCATATCCTTCTTCCAGAAGGGCTTCCTTGATCAGGCCTTCGGGAACCTCTTCGATCACCGTTGTTCCGATCGCGACCGGCAGAATAAAGTGGGGAACGCCTTTGGTGCTCTTTTTATCACCTTTCATCGCCTCAATCGCTTTTGAGGCACTGATGCCGGCA